>Ga0163199_1002278_pt1 | contig 11741 bp, 12 predicted proteins | sample PL_2010_150m_FD_113537 | JGI IMG/M metagenome (GOLD analysis project Ga0163199, IMG submission 113537) | Freshwater microbial communities from Powell Lake, British Columbia, Canada to study Microbial Dark Matter (Phase II) - PL_2010_150m | ecosystem: Environmental > Aquatic > Freshwater > Lake ...
ACCATCTGCTGGGAACGTCGCTGGGTGCGATGGTGACCTGCGAATGGGCATGCGCCTATGCGGAGGAGGTCCGGGGCGGCGTCCTCATCAACACCAGCCTGCGTCCGTTCAACAGATTTTACCGGCGCCTGCGGCCGGCCAGCTATCCTGCGCTGTTCAAGCGCTTACTGCCGGGAGGCAGCGATGAGGAATGGGAGAGCGCCGTCCTGCGCCTCACCAGCAGGCGCGCCGAGTCGGCAAGGTTTCTGCCGTCTTGGATCGCCTGGCGGCGCGAGCATCCGGTCTCTCGCCTCAATGCGCTGCGGCAGTTGCTGGCAGCGCTGCGCTACCGCGTGCCGGACCAACGGCCGGGCCCGCCCATGCTGGTCCTCGCCAGCGCGCGCGATGCGCTGGTCGATGTCGAGTGTTCGAGGGAAATCGCCGCGCGCTGGCAGACCGCCTATGCGGAACATCCCGACGCCGGTCACGATATCCCGCTGGACGACGGCGCATGGGTGGCAACGCAGGTCAGCGCCTGGCTGAATGCCGGGTAATCCTCAATCGGCGCGCGTCACATCCGTCCTGGACTCGCGAGATTCCGGCACAGCCGTGAATGGCCAGAATCTTTGCGAAGTTCGCTCTGCCACCCGGCGCATTTCGCTGCGGTAGCGGATGGTTGCCGACAGGTAGCGGATGTCCATGCCCAACTCGCTTAACTCCGTGTTGAATCGGCGTTTGTCCGTAATGCCCGGCAGGAGCTCTTCGGCGATCAATTCGAGTTCAAGCTCATGGCCGTACCAACTCGTCATCGACAAATAATGGGCCGTGACGGCGAGCAGGCGGGCATCGAGGCGATCGTTGGTGCGCCAAAGCTGCGGATCGAACGCCGTGCGCTGGTCGGTGCAGAACTGCGTCAACTGTTCAAGGTCGTCTTTGTCCATGGGTATCCAGGATACCGGCGGGACATTTCCGATTAATGAAGGAAAGTTGAAATGACGATGTGCCCGACGATCCAGGCGCACTGGCATGGGGCGCAGGTAGACGACAGGATGAGGGCCCCTTTTTCCCTGTTTGTAACCACGCTGTAACAATCGCTGCCTAAAATTGGGATGCCACTTAATTCCCCACGGAGACCACTATGCTCGCACGTTTCAAATCGATTGTCCTGCCGCTGACGGCAGCTTCTATGGTACTGACGGCTGTTCCAGCCATAGCCGCCGAAATTACCGGCGCCGGCGCCTCCTTTCCGGCGCCAATCTATGCCAAGTGGGCCGAGGCTTACCACAACGCCACCAGCAACAAGATCAACTACCAATCCATCGGTTCCGGCGGCGGCATCAAGCAGATTACCGCCAAGACGGTGGACTTCGGCGCTTCCGACATGCCGCTTACGCCCGAACATCTGAACAAGGACGGACTGATGCAGTTTCCGGCGGTGATCGGCGGTGAAGTGCTGGTGATCAATGTCGCCGGGATCAAGCCGGGTGAAATGCACCTGACGCCGGCGGCATTGGCCGATATCTATCTGGGCAAGATCGTCAAGTGGAATGACAAGGCCATCGCTACCCTGAATCCGACACTGAGCCTGCCCGATCAGGCGATCGCCGTGGTGCGCCGCTCAGATGGTTCCGGCACCACCTTCATCTTCACCAACTATCTGTCCAAGGTCAGCCCCGAATGGAAGCAGAAGGTCGGCGAAGGCACTGCCGTGCAGTGGCCGGTGGGTCTTGGCGGCAAGGGTAACGAGGGTGTATCCGCCTTTGTCCAGCGCATTCCCGGCGCCATCGGCTACGTCGAGTACGCCTATGCGAAGCAGAACAAGATGACGCATACTTTGTTGCAGAACGCGGCCGGCAACTATCCGGCGCCCGGCGATGCGAGTTTCAAGGCCGCTGCCGCCTATGCGGACTGGGGCAAGTCGGCCTTCTACGAAATTCTCACCAACGAGCCGGGCAAGGACAGTTGGGCGATCACCGGTGCCACCTTCATTCTGATGCACAAGGTGCAGGACAAGCCGGCGCAGGCGGCCGAGGTGCTGAAATTCTTCGACTGGTCCTTCAAGAATGGCGACAAGATGGCCGCGGATCTTGACTATGTGGCGCTGCCGGACACCCTGGTCAAGCTGATTCATACGTCCTGGGCCAACATCAAGGATGGATCAGGCAAGTCGGTCTGGGCGGGAAAGTAGGCTCCAGAAATGAAAGAACATCCCGGCAGAGATGCCGGGATGTTTAAAATAGGCCTCTGGCACAATCTCGCCGGTAACAGTCACGGACTTGAATCATGGCAGCGTCGGCAATAACCAAGCGCAAGCGGAATCTGGGGGATTTCGTCTTCTCCAACCTGACGCGCGCGTTCGCCCTGGTGACGCTGGCGATGCTGGGCGGCATCGTCGTCTCCCTGGTGATCGGCTCGTGGCCGGCAATCCGGCGCTTTGGCCTGGGTTTTCTCTGGTCGGGCGAATGGAATCCGCCGATGGAGCAGTTCGGCGCGCTGATCCCGATCTACGGAACTCTGGTGACCTCGTTGATTGCACTGGTCATTGCAGTACCGGTCAGCTTCGGCATCGCACTGTTTCTCACCGAATTGGCCCCTCCCTGGCTCAAGCGCCCGCTGGGCATCGCCATCGAGTTGCTGGCCGGCATTCCCAGTATCGTGTATGGAATGTGGGGATTGTTGGTGTTCGCTCCCGTATTCTCGAAATATGTCCAGCCGCTGATGGCCGATACCCTGGGCAGACTGCCCGTCTTCGGCGAGTTGTTTTCCGGAGCGCCCTTGGGCATAGGCATTCTAAGCGCCGGCATTGTGCTGGCGATCATGACGATTCCCTTCATCGCTTCGGTGATGCGTGACGTCTTCGACGTGACGCCGGCGATGCTCAAGGAATCTGCCTACGGCGTCGGCGCCACCACCTGGGAAGTCGTCTGGAATGTGGTATTGCCCTACACCAAGGTGGGCGTCATCGGCGGCATCATGCTGGGACTCGGCCGCGCTCTTGGCGAAACCATGGCGGTGACCTTCCTGATCGGCAACATGAACTTCTTCAACGGAGTCTCGCTGTTCCTGCCCGGCAACAGCATCGCCTCGGCTTTGGCCAACGAGTTCGCCGAGGCGGAGTCGCCTATCTATACGGCCTCCCTGATCGAACTCGGCCTGATTCTGTTCTTCATCACCTTCATCGTGCTGTCCCTGTCCAAGCTGCTGCTCTCGCGGCTTTCCCGGCAGGAAGGCAGCAAGACCTGATGGCCCCGACATGAATCTACGACAACAGCGCAAACTGGTCAACCGCGTCGCCCTGACGTTGTCGCTGCTGGCAATGTCGTTCGGCTTGTTCTGGCTGTTCTGGATTCTGCTGACGACCTTCGATCTCGGCTTCGCCAGCCTGTCGCTGAAGCTGTTTACCCAGATGACGCCGGCGCCCGGCTCGGAAGGCGGACTCCTGAATGCCATCGTCGGTAGCCTGCTGCTGGTGTCGCTGGGGACGCTGCTGGGAACGCCGATCGGCATCATGGCCGGCATCTATCTGGCGGAATATGGGCAGCATACGTGGCTGGGCAACGTCACATCGTTCATCAACGACATCATGCTGTCGGCGCCTTCCATCATCATCGGCCTCTTCGTGTATGCCATCTACGTCGCCCAGGTCGGGCATTTCTCAGGCTATTCCGGCGTCGTCGCCATTGCCATGCTGGTGATTCCCGTGGTCGTCAGCGCCACCGCGAACATGTTGAAATTGGTCCCGGACAGCTTGCGCGAAGCGGTGTTCGCGCTGGGTTCACCAAAGTGGGTGGTGATCAGCAAGGTCACCTTGCGCGCTTCCCTGGCGGGCATTCTGACCGGGGTGCTGCTGGCCGTCGCGCGGGTTTCCGGCGAAACGGCGCCGTTGCTGTTCACTGCGCTGTCGAATCAGTTCTGGACGCTGGACATGAACAAGCCGATCGCCAACCTGCCGGTGACGATATTCAAGTTCGCCATGAGTCCGTATTCGGACTGGCAGGAGATTGCCTGGGGCGGCGTGTTCCTGATCACCATGGGCGTACTCAGCCTCAATATACTGGCGCGGGTTCTCTTCCGCCAGAAACACAGGAGTTAGCATGCAACCATCCGATTTGCCCCAGGCAGTCAGCGAATCCGGCGAACCGGTCAGCATGGATTTGAAGACGCAGATCGCCTTCAGGAACTTCAATTTCTATTACGGTAAGTATCACGCCCTGAAGAATATCGACCTGGACATCTACCACGGTCAGGTGACGGCATTCATCGGTCCCTCGGGCTGCGGCAAATCGACGCTGTTGCGCACCATGAACCGGATGTACGATCTCTATCCCGAGCAGCATGCCGACGGGGAACTGCTGCTGGACGGCAAGAGCATTCTCGACAAGGGCACGGACATCAATCATCTGCGCGCCCGCGTCGGCATGGTGTTCCAGAAACCGACGCCGTTTCCGATGTCGATCTACGACAACATCGCCTTCGGCGTGAAGCTTCAGGAGCGCATGTCGAGTTCGGCGATGGACGATCGGGTTGAATGGGCGCTGAAAAAGGCAGCGCTGTGGGATGAGGTCAAGGGCATCCTCAAGCAGAGTGGCATGAGCCTCTCCGGCGGCCAGCAACAGCGCCTCTGCATCGCCCGCGGCATCGCCGTCAAGCCGGAAGTGCTGCTGCTCGACGAACCGACTTCCGCCCTCGACCCGATCTCGACGATGCGCATCGAGGAACTGATCAGCGAGCTGAAGAAGGACTTCACCATCGTCATCGTCACCCACAACATGCAGCAGGCCGCCCGCATCTCCGACTTCACCGCCTATATGTACCTCGGCGAACTGATCGAGTTCGGCGTCACCGACCAACTCTTCATCAAGCCCAAGAAGAAAGCGACAGAGGACTATATCACCGGCCGCTTCGGCTGAACCGGCAGGTAATATGTCCGCCGGAGCATTAGCTGTGTCCCCGCAAACTACTTGAAGAAACGCCCACATCCCACGGTTATCGCAGGTAAAGTTTCGCGGACTTTGTGCCGTAAACTGATCCAACGATACACCGCGAGGATAGGCGCCCCATGAGGATCCAGTCCGTTGAACTCGTCGCCAGGCCGAACGCCCCCGCCTACGAAGAGAAGTTCTACCGTGCCCATCTTGATAGCGGAGAAGCGCTCGACTTGTTTCAGCAGCACTGGGATGTCTTTCTGCCGCCCGAGTCCCTGATCGGCTTGACGGTTGAAGAGGCGCAGCGCAAGCGCAACGAGAAAATGCTCGCCGTTGCCTACGGGTCACACTGACATTTCAAGCGTCGTCAGGACGGAGTCCCTGTCGCAATTCCGGCTTCGTACCAGCCCTTGGTGCGATTGACCACCTTCACCACCAGGAGCATGACCGGAACCTCGATGAGGACGCCGACCACCGTGGCCAGCGCCGCGCCCGACTCGAAGCCGAACAGGCTGATGGCGGCGGCCACCGCGAGTTCGAAGAAGTTGGAGGCGCCGATCAGCGCCGAGGGACAGGCGACATTGTGCTTCTCGCCGACGGCGCGATTAAGCCAGTAGGCGAGCGCCGAGTTGAAGAACACCTGGATCAGGATCGGAACCGCCAGCAGCGCGATGACCAGCGGCTGGTCGATGATCGCCTTGCCCTGGAAGGCAAACAGCAAGACCAGCGTGGCCAGCAGAGCGCAGATCGACCAGGGGCCGATCCTTGCCATGACGGCAGCGAAACGTGCCTGCCCGCCGACGAGCAGCGCTCTTCGCCAGACCTGGGCCAGCGCCAGCGGAATGACGATGTAAAGGACGACCGATGTGACGAGGGTGTCCCACGGCACGCTGATGGCGGAAATGCCCAGCAGCAGCCCAACCAGTGGGGCGAATGCGACCACCATGATGGTGTCGTTGAGCGCCACCTGCGACAACGTGAACAGCGGATCGCCGTCGGAAAGGCGACTCCAGACGAATACCATCGCCGTGCAGGGCGCGGCGGCAAGCAGGATCAGCCCGGCAATATAGCCGTCGAGCTGGTCCGCCGGCAGCATCGGCGCAAACAGGTTGCGTATGAACAGCCAGCCCAGAAAGGCCATCGAGAATGGTTTGACCAGCCAGTTCACCAACAGGGTCACGGCGATGCCCCGGACATGCTGCCGGACTTCGTGCAGGGCGCCAAAATCCACCTTGACCAGCATCGGGATGATCATCACCCAGATCAGCAGGCCGACGGGGAGATTCACCCGGGCAACTTCCATCCGACCCAAGGCCTGGAACGGGGCCGGGACGAACTGCCCCAGCGCGATGCCCGCGACGATGCACAGAAACACCCAGACGGTCAGGTAGCGCTCGAAAAAGTTCATCGGCGCACCGGCGGCGGTCCCGGCGGCCACCTCGCACTGGACAGACATGTCTATTCCTTGAATGGCAGGCCGGGCTTGGCGGCTATTCGCCCGCCTCGCGCAGGTGGCCGATGTCGTCGAGCTCCTTCTGCAGGCTCATGCCCTCAAGCTTGGCCAGCGGCAGGCTGGCGAAGAGCGAAATCCTTCGATTGAGCTGGCTGTAGGCGGTGAAGAAGGCCTTGCGCTTTTCCTCGTCGCTGCCCTGGACCGCTGCCGGGTCGGCGATGCCCCAGTGCGCGGTCATCGGCTGCCCCGGCCACACCGGGCAGACTTCCCCAGCGGCGTTGTCGCAGACGGTGAACACGAAATCCAGTCGCGGCGCGTCGGGCGCGGCGAACTCGTCCCAGTTCTTGCTGCGCAGATGGTCTGTCGGAATGCGGTTCTTCTTCAGGAGTTCGATGGCGAAGGGATTGACCGTGCCCGCCGGGTGGCTGCCGGCGCTGTAGGCGCGAAACCTTCCCTTGCCGATCAGCGGCAGGTTCAGGATCGATTCCGCCAGGATGCTGCGCGCCGAGTTTCCGGTGCAGAGGAACAACACGTTGTAGAGGCGCTCGGTCATCATTCTTCCTTCGGGTAGGCGGCGGGATCGTGACTCCGGCGCCCGGTTGAGATTTGGGTTTGCATGCTGCCAATAATATAAAACTATTGTTACAAGGAGGTTTCAATGCGAAGAACTCAGGCAGTGAGCCGCTGCCGGCCGGGGCATAATCAGTAGATCGCCGGCACGAACATTTCCTTGGGCACGGGATGCCGCAGGTAGTCCGGATTGTGCACCCGGTCCGGCAGGGTCACCGCTTCCCGTTCGATCTCGGCATAGGGCACCTGGCTCAAAAGATGATGGATGCAGTTGAGGCGCGCCTTCTTCTTGTCCACCGCCTCGATCACCCACCACGGCGCCTCGGGCAGGTGGGTGCGCTCCAGCATGGTCTCCTTGGCCTTGGTGTACTGCTCCCAGAGGCGCCGGGACTCCATGTCCATCGGGCTCAGTTTCCACTGCTTGAGAGGGTCGCGGATGCGCATCATGAAGCGCATGTGCTGCTCGTCGTCGGTGATGGAAAACCAGTACTTGATCAGGATGATGCCGGAGCCGATCAGCATTTTCTCGAACTCCGGCACGGTGACGAAAAATTCCTCGTACTCTTCCTCGCTGCAAAACCCCATCACCTTCTCGACCCCGGCGCGGTTGTACCAGCTGCGGTCGAACAGGACGATCTCGCCGCCCGCCGGCAGATGGGATACATAGCGCTGAAAATACCATTGGGTGCGCTCCCGCTCGCTCGGCGCCGGCAGGGCCGCCACCCTGCAGACACGCGGGTTGAGGCGCTGGGTGATGCGTTTGATCACACCCCCCTTGCCGGCCGCATCACGCCCTTCGAAGAGGACGACCACCTTGAGCTTCTGGTGCACCACCCAGTCCTGCAACTTGACCAGTTCACCCTGCAGCCGAAAGAGTTCCTTGAAGTAGAAATGCCGGTCCAGATCCGTCTGGTCGCTGACGGTCGAGGATTCCGCGACCAGTTCGTCCAGCCGCCTGTCGTCGATCTCCATTTCCAGTTCTTCGTCGAGGCTGTCGAGCATCTCGGCGTGGGAGCGGCGCTCGAACTCGAGGTGTTCCTGAGTCTTGCCTGTTTTCATCGGGGCCTCGTGGATTCAATGCAGGTCGGGCCGCCGCCCGGAACATGCCGCGCAACCGGCCGGATCGCGGAAACAATTGTAATGCCTAACGCGCCCGGTCAAAAAAAAGACCGCGGGTGGCGAGCCCGCAGTCTGCTGGCAACTGAATCGGGCAACCGACCCGGCGACGACTCGGGACCGATTGCGGCTGTTAGCGCATCGCCGGTACGCCGGCGAGGTAGCCGACCTCTGCCTTGTCGGTGTTGATTCCTCCGATGATGCTGTCGAAGGTCGCCTGCGCCGTGCTGTTCTTGTCGCCGGCGTGCTGATAGTTGCTCATGATGTAGGAGAAGCCGTTCATGTTGTCCACCACCTGCAGGCCGGTCGATTCAGCGCCCATCGGCAGCGACAGGATGCGCACCAGTTTCTTAGTGTCGACGTGATAGGCCCAGAGGTAGTTGTTTACGTGGTTGCTGGTGTCCTCGCCGATGAACAGCACCCGCATGCGCTCGGAAAAGTGCAGGTTGTCGGGGCTGGCGATCTTTTCCAAATTGGACTTGTTGCCCTCGGCATCCGTCGCGATGTCCTCGCCGACCACCAGCGCCTCCATGACCACCGGGACGAAATCGCTGTCGATAGCGTTGCCGCTGCTGTCGAATTGATTCGGCTTCAGCGTCAATTCGTACACCGCCCCGGAGGAGTTCTTCTTCAGGCGAATGTCGTTGGCGGCGTCGGTGGATTTGTCCTCCATGCCGTTGCTCATGCGGGTCATGGCAGCGTAGGCCTTGCCATCCCTGGCGTTGTAGGCGACACCTTCGAATTTCTCGAATTCCGTCGTGGCGCCCATGTAGGCCGCATAACGGCGGGTTTCCAGGAAGGCAGCCAGCGTCGCGATGCTGACGCCGGTGGTACCGAAGGTGCCGGTCTTCAGCCTCAGATCCTCGACCGTCGCGACTTCATGGCCGGCCTTGACCCGCTTGAATCCCGCCGGTGTGGTGCCGGAGGTGTCGACATCGAACAGATCGGTAAACTTGACGCTGGCGTCGACCGCCTTCTTGATATCGTCATGCTTGGCCTGTCCCAGCTTGATCCAGGTCAGCGTCGCCTTGCCGCCGTCTGTGCCGGGGGGCGACACCTGGTTCCACTTGGCCGCATAGACGGTACCGGCGGACAGGTCGGCGGCCTTGTCGGCAACGAACATGGTCAGCGACGTGTAGGTGCCGTCGTCACCCTGGATGGCGGTGCGCGAGTCCGCAAAAAATTGCGCCTTTTCGCGCGAGATTCGACCCAGGGAGTGCCACATCTTGACCGATGCAGTGCCGTCGGTGGCGACGGTTACCTCGGGCACCAGGCCATAGTTATACGGAGACGCGGTGCTGGCGCCATAGATGGTGCGGAAGGCGCCGATGCGCGCCGCAAATTCCATCGACTGGCAGGCGCCGCCGGCGGCCGCGGCGTAGGCGGCATCGACATCGCAGCGCGCATCGGGCTCATACTCCTCGGAACCGAGATGGGTGTTCCAGGGCGAAAGCGACCCGGCGCAGGGAATCCACAGTCCATTCACGGCGGAAAAATCCACCGGCTTGATCGCGGCGACGGTGAGCTTGCCGTCGCTCGCGCCCTGGCTCAGCTTGGCAACAGTCATGGTCATCGGCAATTTGCCGTACATGTTGTTGCCGGCGCTGTCGTTGTTCTCATACTCGAAATGGGTCACCAGATACGGCGTGCCGCCGATGTTCATCAGCGAGTTGGCGTCCGGCGTCTGCGGCACATACGGCTTGCCTTTCGGATCCTTGAGGATGGCGCCGTTCTTGTCGCGGATCGCCGCAGCGGCCGAGCCGTCGGAGGTCTTGTTGGTATCGATGTTGTTGAAGAGGTTCACATAGGAGAGCGGAAATTCCTTGCTGGAATTGTCGCTGTAGGTCACTTTCACGGTCGACTTGGTGTACGCAACGGCCCGCTGGGCCGGTGTCAAGCCGCTGACCGAGGTGGGCGTGAACTCCACGGACTTCACTTCGGCGGCGGCCGACAGCAGGTGCTGGGCGACATTGCCCAGGGCGGTCGGCGTCAGACCGACGCTCGCCAAGGTCGACTTGGCCTTGTCCAGCGAGTCGATGGTGGTGGCAGTCAGCGATGCGAACCTGGGTCCGTTGAAGCCGACATCAATGCTGACATCGGCAGGGGAAGCCCCCGCGGCCGTCTGGATGACCTGGGCGACGGCGAGTGCCTTGAGGTCCGTTTCGCTGGTGGTGCCGGCCAGATCCTTGGGGCGCACGACCTTGTTGCCGGCCTGCATGCCCAGGGCGGCGGCGGCCATATCGACCGATCCCAGCGTCACATTGCCGATCTTGAAGGTGACCGTATCGCCGGCGGCATACTTGAATTCGCCATTGGCGGCGGTCGTGCCGCTGACGCCGCTGCTGCTCGAGTAGGCGACGCCCTTGACGACAGAGTCGGAAAGGATGCCGGTGAGTTGCGGCGCGGCAGCGGGAATGACGCTATTGTCATTGTTGTTGCCAAGGCACCCGGCCAGCGCCAGGCTACCTGCGACCGCCAGACAAATCGGTTTCATATGCATTGAATAACTCCATTTCAAGTTGAGGTGATCGAAGCAAGCCACCACAAGATATAAAACCGACGTTGCAGGACGATTACAATTTTGTTGAGATTGTTAACAAAGCCGTAGCATAGCCGGCGTAGATTCGCGGTTTTTCGGGAGAGCACGAAATGGACCTGATACTTTGGCGCCATGCCGAGGCGGAAGCTGCCGGCGCGGAAATACCGGATTCGCACAGAAATCTGACCGCAAAGGGAAGAAAGCAGGCAAAGCACATGGCGGAATGGCTGCAGGCCCAGCGCCTGTCGCGACTCTCGGTCATCGTCAGCCCGACCAAGCGCACCATCCAGACCGCCGAAATTCTCGGCCGACCCTACAAGGTGAATCGCAAGATCGGCCCCGGCGCCAATGCGGCGGACCTGCTCGCCGCCGCCAACTGGCCGGATGAATCCGGCGCGGTTTTGCTGGTCGGCCACATGCCAGGACTCGGTCGTCTTGCCGCGCTGCTGCTGAGCGGCGCGGAAGCCGACTGGACTGTCAAGAAGGCTGGGATCTGGTGGTTTTCGAACCGAGTGCGCCACGACGAAACCCAGACCATCCTGCGCGCGGTGGCAAATCCTTAACTGAGGCGGAATTGCGGTTCATTTCCATCCTCAGACCCGCCGGAAAACCGGATATCCTGGCACATAGACGGGCAAGAGCCGATTCCAATTCGTTCCAACGTGGGGAGGAGTTCATCGTGAAGACAATCGCAGGTTCCTTGTCGTCGGCCCAGGAAGCCATACTCGGTTTCGACATCCAGGACGATAGCTCGTTGGCCTATGTGAGCTGCCTGGTGGCCCTGGAAACCGTGATGCCCTTTTCCAATCCCGCCGAAATGGACTTCTCGATCATCCTCGACGAGGGAAACCACGTGACGATCGACCCGCAAGGGCTGGACATCGAACGCGAGCAACTGGAAACCATCAACCTGATCGCCACCCATTATTTCCATTCCAAGCGCTGTAATCTGCCGGTGATTGTGCACTGAACGCGGCGCTCTTGGGATAAGCGCGTTGGGCCGATAGAACCACGGCTGCCGGTGGTAGTTGTTGCGGGTTTTTAGACTTGTCCGGTTCTGTAGCACATGAATTGTCCGCTTTTTCTGTTGAGGGCGGGAAGCGACGTAGGGCGAAGCCCGGAGTCGATTTCTGCCCTCAACAGCGCGCCTGGCGGACGG
>Ga0163199_1002280_pt1 | contig 11740 bp, 8 predicted proteins | sample PL_2010_150m_FD_113537 | JGI IMG/M metagenome (GOLD analysis project Ga0163199, IMG submission 113537) | Freshwater microbial communities from Powell Lake, British Columbia, Canada to study Microbial Dark Matter (Phase II) - PL_2010_150m | ecosystem: Environmental > Aquatic > Freshwater > Lake ...
AGTCAAAGGGTTGGGCACACCAGAAATCCAGTTCATCACGGAGAACAATGGCGTCGGTCTGAAGAATCAGGATGAATTCATACTCCGCAAAGCGCTCGTAGAACGACCGGCTCAAGAGCATCCGGCTGTATTCATGGACTGATTCAAAACACGGCGCGTCGAACAGGTGAAACGGGATCGTCGGGTAATGTTCGGAAAAAAAGCTGCTGTCCAAACTCCTGGGACCGATAAAGATTACCGTCCTCCCTTCCAGGACGGATACGGAGTGATCGAGTGAGTACTTCTCCAACGGATCGAGCGCATCTTTGTATATAGGGACGAGGACAGCGACCTGGCTCATTTCCACACAACCGGAATTCCAAGCTTTTCAGCGGTATACCCCAGCATCTGCCGGACACTGGCCTCACCGTGATACTTTTGCAGCCCGAGCACGTGACGCGCCACAACGCCATCATCGCCCCCCTCATCGAATAAACTGTTCGCCCGCTCCACACAAACCTGTGGCGCAACAACATCGCTAGGTGAGTAAAACGCGATAAATTCTCGCGGGATCGCGCTAACCGGTGGCAAGAAACGAAGTGAATCCGGGACGATGGGAATGCCACCGGTCACCAGGGCGTCGAAAATCCTTATTGGCACGTCATTCAACACGGGCGCAATCCAGTGAGTTTTGTGCGAATACCACTCCTTCAATCGATCTTCGGGTGCGCGCCCGTGGAAGGCGTGCGTGCTAAACCCGATGGTCGGGTAGTGCTGCGCCAAAGTCGAAATCATCTGTAGGCGAAAGCCGAATCGGGTGTATGGAATGTGCATGCCCAGCGGGTCATTGGATCGTTCGGCTGCCAACATTGTCGGCAACTGTTCAGTCAGAAACTTGCGCGGCCACTGAACCGAGGAACAATACACCGGCCCTGCAATAAGCCAGTTATGGCGGCTAAGTAAATATAGGTTCTCATGGTGCGCGGGAGCATAGATGTCGGAAAATACCGCCAGGAAAGTGCTCAACTCCAGCCAGTGATGATTGTCCCAGTCCCACGTAACGAAAGCCGTCGCCTGGCATGCATGGAAAAACTCAACGTAACCATCACGAGCCTCAGCAGCGCTGAGGTCATTATTATTGACAATGACCACACAACCCGCGAGTTGCGCCATCTTAGCCGCGCGACGGTCAGGATCCATCTCCTGGAAAAAGTCCGATTCGAGCGTCGCAACTTCTACCCCCTCAATCGCACATTCGAAAGCCCCCAGATTTGGGCTCACGAAAACCCTGCGCAATCCGGTTCGCGAAAAATGCTGCTTCAATGCAGCAATGCGCAAGTCCTTGGCAACGGCCAGGTGAAAGAATCGTTCACTCTGCCCAAATGTCACATACTCACTCGAGTGACGAGATGGCAACTCGCGATCAGGCAAAGATCCGTATGCCTGGGAAATTGGGTCCAAGTTGTTCCTCAGCGAAGCGACTATGACCGAAACGCGAAATCGGCGTGCTCGATGGCCTTCTCGAAATAGGCGATGGTCGCTCGCAATCCATCCTCCAGCGCAACTTGCGGCGTCCACCCGAGCTTTTCCTTGGCCAGAGTAATGTCGGGCTTGCGCTGACGTGGATCGTCCTGAGGCAATGGTTTGAAAATTATTGTTGAGCGCGACCGGGTAAGGCGCAACACTGCTTCCGCCAATTGCAGCATGGTGAATTCGCCAGGATTCCCGATATTGACAGGCCCGGTAAACTCGGCCGGACTATCCATCATGCGCAGCATCGCCTCGATCAAGTCATCAACATAGCAGAAACTCCGGGATTGCTGCCCGTCGCCATAAATCGTGATGTTTTCGCCCTTGAGCGCCTGGACGATAAAATTGCTGACAACGCGGCCGTCGTTGGGATGCATCCGCGGCCCATAGGTGTTGAAGATGCGCACGACCTTTATTTCCAATCGGTGCTGGCGGTGATAGTCAAAAAACAGCGTCTCGGCACAGCGCTTCCCCTCGTCGTAACAACTTCGGACGCCGATCGGATTCACCTTGCCCCAATATCCCTCCGGTTGAGGATGCACTTCCGGGTCACCATATACCTCGCTGGTTGATGCCTGGAGGATACGGGCTCGAACCCGCTTGGCCAGTCCCAACATGTTGATCGCACCATGGACGCTGGTCTTTGTGGTTTGCACGGGATCGTACTGGTAATGAATCGGGCTGGCCGGGCAGGCCAAATTGAAGATTTGGTCGACTTCCACATACAAAGGGAAAGTCACGTCGTGCCGCATCAACTCAAAGTTTGGATGATCGAGCAAGTGAGAGACATTGCGCTTGCTACCGGTAAAGAAATTGTCCACACACAGCACGTCATGACCCATTGCAATCAATCTGTCGCACAGGTGCGCCCCGAGGAATCCCGCTCCGCCTGTCACCATAACTCGTTTCATGTTGGCCTCTTTTCTTAAATTCATGTTGGTGGTCTCTATTCAGGCCACTGATGTCCTGCCCAAAGACGGGTTTGTATCGGTCCGCAATAGACGCTACGCGGAGTCTTTGCTTGCCCGCATGTCGAAAGTCTCCGATCAGCAAGGACTCAACGCATGCCTTGACAGTTGCTAGACACAGAGGACGTCCTTGACCGGCAACTTCCCAAATTTCAAATCATTACGGAGATTTGCATAGTTGTTTGGCAAATGATGAACGAAACAATGGGGGTCAAGCAGTCTGTACTTTTCAAAGTAAGAAACTACATTTCTGGAGATAAACCCTGCGGGAACTTTTTCAAATGTAAGCGCAAGGTTCGCCCGTTCCGCCACTCCTCCTCCACCCGGGGTGTTGTCTATTCTTTCGATATGGCCATACTTCAGTATATCGAAAGTGTCGGATGCAGCGTGCTCCTCCATCAGCTCCCGGTCGTAGAAGAACATCGCCTGGTATGGGTTGGGCATGTTCAAGTAGTGGTAGTTACCGTTTACGGACCTCAAGATGAAAGAGCCAGCGATGGAGACGGGGTTCGCTATATCCGTACTCATCCATTGGGACGCTTTTTCGCTCCACTCCACGCGGAAGAATGATGGATAGAGTCCGAACGGGCGCAGCCATTCGCGGGTGCGCAGCCAGTACTCCACATTCACCGGCGAAACTTCGATATCATCCTCGGAAAACATGAAGTGCGTGTAGCTTGAGTCCTTCATCCTGACCGCAAAGACTCCCTTGTGTGCCCAAGGCAACAGCCAAGGATTGGGGAGCTGGCTGAATGACTCAATATCGAACCTGTAATGGCCACTCGTCGACGGTGCAACTGACGCGATACCCGCCAGCTCAGACGGATCGTTCGTATTGGTTGTCACGATCGAGTGGACGGTCGGTGCCAAGTACTGGTGATTGTGCAAAACTTGGCGCAGGTAGGAAAGCCTCTCCGCCTTGTAGTGGAAGACGATACACGTTAGAAGCTTCATCGCGGGTCCTGCAAGACGAAGTCCAGACAGGCGGATTTTGGCCCCCCGCTCAAAGGTACCATGCGCCAAATCCTATCCCCGGCGCTTGGCATCAACTTGCAACCGCAACCTTCTGCATCACGGTAAGCAAATGCGGCCCCCTCCACTCCTGGATCTTGATCAAAAAGGATCCCTTGAAACCATATCCCGATGCCCAACGATTCACATTGTCGAAATAGGCAGGGAATGTCTGATCAGTAATGATGTTGACATGAGTTGGATCGCGAAAAGCCTCCGGATGAGGATAAGCCGGGGTCACAGACATGAAGAGCCCACCCAACTTCAATACGCGGTAAACCTCGTTCATTACCTCCACAAAAGCGTTGCGACGAGACGGGACATACACGACGCGCGGAATATGCTCGAGAAAGTCATGGGCTGTCACATACTCGAAGAAATCATCGTCAAACGGAATCGGCTCGATCACCAAATCGGCACGCTTGATGTTCGCATCCAGATCGTCTCTGACATCAATGCCAAAGACCTCATCGGCATTGAAATCATTTTTTGGCTTCATCCCGCACCCAAGATCTAGACTTCTTGTCAAGTTGGCACCTTAGTCGGAGATCTATCGGAGCTTCAGTCAGAAATCAGCATAGGCACTCAAGATCATACCGGCCCACAGAGTTCATCCCGAACGCCGCCAAGTTGCGATTGCCGCCACATCGCAATATACGCTGCCTCCATGTTTTTACAGAAGCCCGCAGTATCGAAAAGTGCGCAGCCTGGCTTGTTGGCTTCCAATCGCGCCTTCAAGTCGCCGAGTAGCGCAGGGTTTGTCGCCAGCCTATGCGCCAGTGATTCATATTCCTCCAGTGAATGTGCGATCAACTCGGACAAGCCGACAGCATTCAGCAGGCTTCCGGCAACACGGGCCGGAAAGGCGTTTCCCATATAGGTGACCACCGGTAGGCCGGCCATCAAGGCGTCTGCGGCGGTCGTATGTGCGTTATACGGATGAGTATCGAGAAACAAGTCAGCTTGCCGGTAGCGCGCCAGATGGTCCTCGACCAGCGGCACTCGGCTTGCAAATACCAGTCTTGAAGGATCTACCCCCCGGGTCTCGGCCTCTTTCTGCAGGTTGTGCTGGGACAATTCACCGCGCGACATCAGCCAAAGTACGCTTCCTGGTACCCCATTTAGCAGACGCATCCAGACATCGAACAGCGGCGGGGAAATCTTGTAGTCGTGACTGAAGGAGCAAAAGACTATCCCTGCTTCCGGCAAGCCGCATTCGCTACGGGTAGGGGTCCGATCGGAAATTCTGACGCCGGCATCGGTCGGGAAATAGGCATCCGGCATGTAGACGACTTGTTCGCTGTAATACTTCTGGTGCTCCTCTGGAATCACAAATCGGTCAGCGAGGATGTAGTCATAGTAATCCGACCCCATCGTTCCCGGATATCCCAGATAGTTGACCTGCACCGGCGCCGGGCGATGGGCAAAGATGTCAGTGCGCGTGTCCGAGGTATATCCACCCAGGTCCACTGCAATGTCAATTTCCAGATCGCGCATCAATTGGGCGATCTGGGTGGCTCCCATGTCGCGAACATCGACGAACTTGTCAAACAACTTGAGCATGCGCGCGCGTATGCGACTTTGATCGTCAATGCCGAGCGAGATGGCGATGGTCTCAAACCGCGACTTGTCGTGGCGCTCCAAGACCCCGGCGATAGCGTGGCCCACCGGGTGTTCTCGCAGGTCCGGTGAAACATAAGCCAGGCGGATCCTGTCATGGCGGTAGCGTTCCCCCTGCCACAACGAAACCGCTCTGCGCGGGCAAAAATGCTTGGCGAAGGTCTCGGCGGCCTGAAGATGATCGCTGGCAGAATCCGATATCGCCATGAAGGCCAGCGATTTGCAGTCGCGTCGACCAGCGCGAACACCCTCGATGATCCGCTGAGACATCTCCGCGAAACCGGTCCAGTTACAGATGTGCAAGCGCTCGTATTCCAGAAGACCCAAACCGTAGTCATAGTCGGGACTGATTTCCAGCAGCCTTTCAAACATCGCGATGGCTTGCTCGCTTTGCTTGTATTCCGTCAGAAGAATCGCGCAATTGCCCAGCCCGGAGGCATGGTCCGGATCGATCGCGATGATGCGGTTGAATCTTTCCAGCGCCTCATGGTGTCGCAGCATGTCGCGCAGCAGGACACCACTATTGAGCAGGACGTCGATCGCGTTGGGATCGACCTTCAGTGATTCGTCGTAGCTCTTTAGCGCCTCCTCCTTGCGCCCGGCAGCCTGCAACGCCGCGCCACGGACAAACCACATCGGCGCAAACTGGGGCGCCACCTTTACGCCAAATTCGCTCAACCGCAGCGCTTCGGCATGGTTCCCGCCATTGAGTGAAATGACACTCAGCGAATAAAGCGCGGCTCCGTTCTTCGGATCGCCCTTGAGAATCTGCGAGAATAACTTGGCGGCTTCTTCCAGGTTGCCCTCGCCTTGCAAACTGATCGCCTTCAATAACTTGTCATTCACTGATGCCATGCTTTCACCTGTTGCTATGTCGCTTATTCAAAAAAGGGGGTCGTCCGGAGAATCTGTGGGTAGTTTTGCATAGAAAGGCGAGCTTGTGGCAAATCGCAATTACAACGATCGCTGTTTTTAGCCAATTTCTGCGGCAAACTTAGAGTAAATTCATCGATCGCTGAATTATTATTGACAGCGGGCCCATTCCTCCGTATAATTCAACGATCATTGAATATGAGACAGCCATGGATACAACCGTTCGGACAATCGAAGAATTCGGAGCTGTAGTGCGAGGTGCAAGGAAAGCGGGCGGCATGCGCCAGGTAGAGGCATCTCACCTAATTGGCGTCAGCCCGCCGGTGCTCAACAAGCTCGAGCAAGGAAAAGAGGTGTGGTTGTCCAAGGCCATTGAGATTTGTAACGCGCTCGGGATCGAACTCGTCCTGAGAACGCCGGAATAGCCGCCATGCAGCTTCAGGTCTGGTGTCAGGATGCTCGCGTTGGGACCTTGTCGCTGAATGATGAGGGGCGATGGAGTTTTGCCTACGACGCGGCCTGGAAGGAATTTGCCCTGTCGCCACACCTGCCCGTCGTGGCGGTCAAGGCGGACGACCTAGTGCATCAGCGGACCGTCGAATGGTTCTTCGATAACCTGTTGCCAGAAGGGATGCTTCGCGAGCGGCTGGAGAAGAATCAGGCCCTCAAAAAGGGCGACTCATGGGGGCTGTTAACCTGGTACGGCAAGGACACGGCCGGCGCGCTCTCCGTTTTGCGTGATGGCGTCAGACCGACTGCAAAGCAAAAGTTTGCCTCTCTCTCTCAAGATACGCTGATCCATATGATCGACGAGGCAAGGGCTGGCAATCCATTGATGGGTCAGGATGGCAATCCTCACATGTCTCTAGCAGGCGCACAGGACAAGATCGGATTGCATCGCCAATCGGGCCTTTTTTTGATACCAGAAGGAACAACGCCGTCGACCTGCATCCTGAAGCCGGAAAACGTCAACAAAGCGTATCCCTTCTGTCCCAGTAACGAGTGGTTATGCATGTCGCTGGCCAAGCGGGCCGGACTGATTGTTCCAGATGTCGACCTGATCAGCATTGGGCCGCATCGGGCTTATGTCGTCCAGCGCTATGACCGAAAGATCCTCGATGGCGGGTATGTGCAACGGATCCATCAGATGGATCTTTGCCAGGCGCAGAACGTACCGGCACGCAAAAAGTACCAAGATGAAGGCGGTCTGACAGCCGCTGATCTATTTGAAGTTGCCACCAAGTGCCAGGCGCCTGCTTTCGCCAATCGCGCCGCGATGCAATGGCTTGCCTTCAATTATCTGATCGGCAATTCCGATGCTCACGCGAAAAATGTTTCGTTCCTGATGCCGGACAGCAAGCCTGTGGTGGCGCCGGCCTACGATCTGCTCTGTGTCGAGGCATATCACCGCCAAAATCACCTGACCATGGCCATTGGAGGCGAATCCAAGGCCACATGGATCGAAGGTTGCCACTGGGACGCGCTAGCACTGGAGAATGGGCTCGATCCGCGGGCGATGCGCACGATTCTGACCACCGTGACGACCAATCTTGAGAAGGTGCCGGAATCGCTGCTTCAATCCGCCCTATTATTGCCGACGGAACGGGAATGGCTTTACGAGAACGTGGTTCCCGTCCTGATGGAAAGAATCTCCCTCATCAAGGACGCGCTCAAGTCAAAGGTTGGGAACGCGATCACCATCCAGGATCAAAACAAAATGATTCCCGGTGAGATCCTGGAGAAAATTGCCACACAATCGGCAAACAAAAAAGTGACTTCGCCAAAGGGTAACAATAAGGATAATTGAACTCGGGAGCAGATTTCACCGGGAAAAAGTCAGTGTTGCAAGCAAGGATTTTTATGTTAGTATCCGTGAAAGCAAGAATTAAGGGTGGAAAACCGTTAACGTACAGGTTGACAGTTTACTTGAGCCGGGATAAAGAAAAATTTTAAAATGTTGCGGCTGAAAGTGCATCGTATCCACATTGGGTTTTAGGGGAATCTTGATGGCGATTACCGCAGAGCAGCAGAACAGGGTTTTTCAGCTTCTCCAAACGATGTTCGGCGCCGCCCCGGGAGCGACGTATCTCAAGGATGGTGAAAATTATTTCGCCTCCCCCAATTCCTCGGTGGCCGACTTGGCCCAGATCCTGGCGGGCACCTCGGCTTTCTTTGGCAAGACTTATTCCGCCAGCCTGACCCCATCCAGCTTTGCTGACGCCTTCGGCAAAGACTTGTTAGGCGTCTATGTTTCTACCGCCAATAAAGCGCTGCTGAGCAGCTACATCGTGACCAAGATGACAGCCGGCGCCACCCAGGCGGGCATCATTTCGGAAATCACCCAGGCCCTCTCTACCATCCCTGGCACCAATGCCGACTGGGGAACCGCGGCTTCCGTTTACAACACCAAAATCGCCACGAAGATTATCGACAATCTGGTCGGCAGTTCCGTCACCGTGGCCGACAAGACCGACGTTGTGAAGTACATCGTTGGTCTGATGGCGACCGGGCAGGGCATGGGCAAGATAGTCGACCTGGCCATCACCGCCATCGACAACATGGACGCCAAGACTGCCAACTGGGGCAGCGCCGCCACATTCTTTGACAACCTGACTGAAGTTTCAAAGTATTACTCTGTCACCAAGGCCGGCAATGCGACCGACCTGGGGACCCTGCAACAGGTGCTCAAGGGCGTCACCTCCGCCGCCAGCAGCGTGACGACCGCCAAAGCGGTATTCGATACGGCCCTGACAGGCAAAGTGCAGGACGGCTACCTGGCCGGATCAACCGTGTTTATCGATGCAAATGGCGATGGCATTCTCAACCCGGGTGAAGTCAGCGTGACCTCCGACGCCAAAGGCAACTTCACCTTCCCCGTGGGAAGCTTTGGCAAGATTGTAGCCAAGGGCGGAACCGACCTCACCACCAATCTGCCATTCAAAGGGACTGTTTCGGCGCCGGCCGGATCTACGACCGTAAACCCCTTGACCACCTTGCAGCAGAGTTTCGTCGAGCGGGGTCAGAGCGCCGACGAGGCCGAAGTTACCGTTGCCAAGGCCCTCGGCCTCGATGCCAGTAAATTCGATCTCACCACCTTCGATCCCATGGCCAACGCCCTGGATCCCAAAGCCTCGCCAGAAGTCAAGGCGCTTGGCGCCCAGTTGCAAGCCCAGGCCGCCAAGATCGCCAATATCATCGAGTCCGCCAGCAAGACCCTGGAGGGCGCTGCCGGCGGCGGGGGTAAGCTGGATGCCGCGAACGCCCGTGAGTCGGTGCTGGATGCGCTGGTCAACAACATTACTGCCGATACCGATGGCGTCGTCAGTTTTAGCGACAAGAGCTTCCTGCAAAGCATTCTGAAAGAGAGCGTAACCCTGTCGGGCGATGCGGATCTGTTGGCGGCCGCAAGCAAAGTTGACAGCATGGCGACTGCGTTCTCATCAATGGCAGCCGCTTCTGCCGATAGCGTAGACAAAGCCGTAGCCGCTGGTGGCGATATCACCACGATGATGATCACCATCGCCCAGGTGCAGGTACTTACCCAGGGCGAAATGTCAGACAAGATGGCTACTGCAGCGGCAACCACCAGCGGTGACTTGACCGCTCTGCTGACAAGCTTCACCGGGACTGCCTTCAGCACCGCTGCCGCCAAAGCCACGATCGGCGATCTGGATCCGAGCAGCACGACCGACAATGCAGCGGTGGCGGCGAGCAATACTACTGCGGCGGCGTTGGTTGCAGCGGCGAGCGGTAGCACCACGACAACGACGACCACGACCACGACCACCACAACCACGACAACGACAGAGACAACCACGACCACTACCGCCGGCACACGTGCCTCGCCCTCCTCCACGCAAACCAGCGGCAACGACATCTTGACCGCGATGACTGGAAGCGTGGGCGGAACAACGGTCTCCTACAATGCGGCCAACGGCGATGACGAATATGTCATTACGCTCGGAGCCAACAATACTGTAACCAGCGCCGCCAATGTCAGCATCAGCGGTTTCGCGAGTGGCGACAAGCTGGTGTTTGGAACTACGCTGACCACGCTGGCCGCGCTGGAAAGCATTTACTCGGTCTCCGACAATGGCACCGACATCACCGTAGTCACCAACGGTGCCGGCACGGTGCAACAAATCAAACTGCTCAGCCCGACAGGCAGCATCGCCCGCACTGGCGCCTATGCTTCGATCGACACCCTGACCGAACTGAACGCCTTCTTCGGTGGCAGTGCGGCGGTCATCGACACCAGCATCGGCAATAGCGGCACTGCTGGCAACGGCACGCGGACGTCCCCGTCGACGGTGCAAACCAGTGGCAACGATGTTTTGAACGCAACGCAGGGCAGCGTTTCCGGCACGGCGATCGCTTTCAATGCGGCCAACGGCAATGATGAATATGTCGTTACGCTGGGGACCGGCAACCTCATCACCAGCGGCGCGAATGTCAGGATTAGCGGCTTCGGGACTGGCGACAAACTGGTGTTGGATGCAGACAGCGGAGCCACACTCTCTAGCTTGAGCGCCATTTATGCAATATCCGACAACGGCACGGATGTCGCGCTGATCGGTAACAGGGCCGGTACAGTGCAACAGATCACCTTGGTCGGTTTAACGGGAAGTCGATCCGCAGTTGGCGGTTCGATCGACAACCTGTCCGAATTGGACATATTTCTAGGCAGTGGCTCAATTGTCATCATCTGACTTTCGTAATTTTGCTAGCTTTTATTGAACTCATTCGGTTGACCGCATCCACACAATAAAGGAAGGAATTTCCACATGGCCATTCTCATATCCCAGGCAAGTTCAGACGGCAATGACTTGAGCTTAACTTCGGCCGATAGTAGCAACACATTTTACGGTACGAACTATGCCGACAAGGTGACCTATAGTGGAAGCGGCGGAGTCGGGAATTTCTCAGTGGCGGATGTCAGTTCGGGTGACATAATTTCCATAACTGGAAGTGGTACTGGAGCCACCGCCAAACTGAGCGGCAATACCATAACCCTCTTATATAACACCACCCAGACCGTTACATTGAGCAGTATCGCTGACGGTGAATCTTTCACAGTCAAATTCAGTTCGGGTTCTTTTGCTGATTTGACGATTGCGCGAAGTGGTGATGTCTTTTCGGTGGGTAATACCCAACTGGTTGATGGGGCAGCGTATGCGACTTTCGCTTCTATTACGTCCAGCTCGTCTACAGCCGAGATTGCCGCACTCACGACCGCTCAAATAGTCTCCCTGACGACCGCGCAGGCGGCAGCCCTGACGACCGCGCAGGTCGCGGTGCTGACGACAGCCCAAATCGTGGCATTCGAAACACGAGACATCGCCGCCCTGACGACGGCCAGCATTGTTATCCTGAGCACAGCCCAGGTTGTCTCTGGCCTGACCACGACCCAGCAGGCGGCCCTGACGACAGCGCAAGCGGCGGTGCTGACAACCGCGCAGGTTGCGGCATTGAGCACGGCACAAGTCGTGGCACTGACGACGGCGCAAGCAGCGGTGCTGACCACGGCCCAGGTCGCGGTACTGAGCACGGCCCAGGTCGCGGCTCTCGAAACCACTGACTTGGCGTCCTTGAGCACGGCGGCGATTACGACCCTGAGCACGGCCCTGGTTGCGGTACTGAGCTCGGCGCAGGTGGGTGGTCTGTCAACAGCGCAAGCGGCGGTATTGACAACGGCGCAGGTTGCGGCATTGAGCACGGCACAAGTCGTTGCACTGACGACGGCGCAAGCGGCGGTGCTG
>Ga0163199_1002283_pt1 | contig 11736 bp, 11 predicted proteins | sample PL_2010_150m_FD_113537 | JGI IMG/M metagenome (GOLD analysis project Ga0163199, IMG submission 113537) | Freshwater microbial communities from Powell Lake, British Columbia, Canada to study Microbial Dark Matter (Phase II) - PL_2010_150m | ecosystem: Environmental > Aquatic > Freshwater > Lake ...
CCGCTGCGAGAACGCCTCGTGCACTGCCTCGGAGATCGAAACGCCGTGCCCGGCGCGCGCCGAACCGTAGCCCGCGTCGGCCACGCCCAGCGACAGCGGCACGATCAGCAGCGCGAGCGCCGACATCACCAGAACCGCGGTGAACCATCCCTGCCACGAAATCAGCACCAGCGCGAGCGGCAGCAGCGCGAACTGTCCGAACGACCCGGCGGCGCTGCACACGCCGAGCACCATGCTGCGCCGTTCGGCAGGGTAAGCGCGACCGAGCGCGCCGTGGACGATGTTGAAGGTCGTGCCGCTCATGCCGATACCGATCAGCACGCCGACGCCGATGACGAACACCAGCGGCGTCGATGCGGTCGCCATGCACACCAGTCCCAGCGCATAGACGATGCCCCCGACCAGCAGCACGCGGCCGGCGCCGTAGCGGTCCGCGAGCATGCCGGTGAACGGCTGCGTCAGTCCCCAGAGCAGATTCTGCAGCGCGATCGCGAAGCCGAACACCTCCCGGCCCCAACCGTGCTCCATGCTCATCGGCTGCAGATAAAGGCCGAAACTGTGCCGGATGCCGAGCGCGAGCGTCAGGATCGCGCTGCTGCAGATCAGCAGCATCGCCGGCGTGCGCCAGTGACTACTATGCAATCGATTCTCTCCCGATGAACCGGCTTGCAGCATAGCGGCAGCGCGTGTCGCGGGTCAAACGCGAAATCAAATCCGACCGCGCATGCGTGCCTCGGGACGCAGGATCAAATATTAGGGAACCTCTGCACGAGTCATCCCCGCGAAGCTTGTCCCCGCGTAGGCGGGGACAAGCTTCGCGGGAATGACCAAATCCCACTTATTCAGAGTTTCCTTAGGTCCGGCAGAGGCCGCCTGCTAAAATGAGCACGGCTTCCTTTTTCGATTTCCTCACTTTCAACCCGATGGCCCCATCTCCAGTCAGCACGCCGCTCCGCGCCGTTTTTCCGTTCCTGCGCTGGTGGCCGCGCGTCACCGCCGAAACGCTCCGCGCCGATGCGCTCGCCGGACTGGTCGGCGCGATCGTGGTGCTGCCGCAGGGCGTGGCGTTCGCCACGCTTGCCGGGATGCCGCCGGAATACGGCCTCTACAGCGCGATGGTAACGGCGGTCGTGGCGGCGCTGTTCGGCTCGTCCTGGCATGCCGTGACAGGGCCCACGAATGCCGTGTCGCTGATCGTGTTCGCCACCATCGCACCGCTTGCCGAGCCGGGCTCGCCGCACTTCGTGAGCCTGGTGCTGACGCTGTCGTTCATGTCCGGCGCGATGATGCTCGGGTTGGGCCTGCTGCGGCTCGGCACGCTGGTCAACTTCATTTCGCACACCGTCGTGGTCGGCTTCACCGCCGGCGCGGGATTGCTCATCTTCGCCAGCCAACTGCGCAATTTCTTCGGCGTCGACATCGAACGCGGACTGTCATTCCTGAGAACGCTGGAGACTTTCGTCCTCCGGCTGCCCCAAGTGCAGCCGCATGTGCTGCTGGTCGGCGCAGCCACGCTGGCCGCCGGACTTCTGGCGCGGCGCTATGTGCCGAAAATCCCCTACATGATCGTCGCCATGCTGGCCGGCAGCCTGCTCGCGTTCGCGCTCAACCAGGCGCTCGGCGCCGAGCACACCGGCATCCGCACGCTGGGCGCTCTGCCCGGCGCGCTGCCGCCGCTTTCGTATCCGGACTTCACGCTGGAGAATCTGCGCAAGCTGCTTTCCATCGCGGTCGCTGTGACCGTGCTCGGACTCACCGAGGCCATGTCGATCTCCCGCGCGATCGCGCTCAAGTCCGGACAGCGCATCGACGGCAACCAGGAGTTCATCGGGCAGGGACTGGCGAACATCGTCGCGAGCTTTTTCTCCGGCTACCCCTCGTCGGCATCGTTCAACCGCTCCGGCCTGAACTACGAAGCCGGCGCGCGGACACCGTTGGCGGCAGTTTTTTCTTCATTGTTGCTGGTCGCAGTGCTGTTCGCCATCGCGCCGCTGGTCGCCTACCTGCCGATTGCGTCGATGGCCGCCATCCTGTTCCTCGTCGCGTGGGGCCTGTTCGATTTTCACAGCCTGCGCAGCATCTTCCGCGCCAGCCGCCGGGAAACCGGCGTGCTCGCGGCAACCTTCGCGGCCACGCTGCTGATGGAGCTGGAGTTCGCGATTCTCGCCGGCGTGACCCTGTCATTGCTGGTCTATCTCAGCCGCACCTCGCGCCCTGCGATGAGGAGCCTCGTGCCGGACCCGCGTCACGAGAGCCGCAAATTGACCGAGATCGAGGCAGGCCTCGCCGAGTGTCCGCAGGCCAAGATCCTGCGCGTCGAGGGTTCGATCTATTTCGGCGCCGTGGACCACGTCGATGCGCATTTCGAGACGCTGCGCGAGCGCAGCCCGGAACAGAAGCACCTGCTGCTCATGGCAAAGAGCATCAATTTCGTCGACGTCGCCGGCGCCGAACTGCTCGCGCGCGAGGCCGAGCGACGCCAGCAAATGGGTGGACAGCTCTATTTCTACAGCCTGCGCCAGCCGGTGCGCAGCCTACTGGAGCGCACCGGCCTGATCGAGACCATCGGCCGGGATAATGTCTTTTCCGGCAGGCACGAAGCGATCGGGGGCGTATTCGAACGCCTCGACCGTTCGATCTGCGCGCGCTGCCGCGCGCGGATATTCACCGAGTGCGCCGCGCTGCCACCGCCCGATCAGGAAGGGGTGGTCCGATAGCCCCGTATCATTGCGCCGAGGATGATGAATGCACCGACCGCCAGCGCAGCGACCATGAAAACGAAACTTCCGGTCTTCAGCAGCGACATCGCAGGCTGCGACAGTCCGATCAGCCCAAGCTCGGCGAGATAGACAGGCACGACCAGACCGCGGCTGACCGCCACGATCAGCATGATGGTCCCCATCACCACCTTGATCACGTAGGGCGCGACGAACGTCGTACCGATCGCCCCGAGCTGCACGCCGAACAGCGAGCCCGCCAGAATGATCATCGCCAGGCGGATGTCGACCAGGCCAGCGAGGGCGAACTTGATCGTGCCGCCAAGCCCCATCACAAAGGCGATGACGAGCTCCGTCGCGCTGGCGACCATGGCCGGCGCGCCGAGCACGTACATCATGCCGGGCACGCCGACGAAGCCGCCCACGGCGATCATCGAAGCAAGCAAACCCGTGGCGAACTCCAGCGGCAGCGTAAACAGCGCCGACACCCGGATGCCGGCAACGCGAAAATGGATCATCGTTCCCGGAATCTCAATCGATTGCACCCAGCGCGCAAGACGAGATATCTCGTCCTCGGCATCCATGCGACCGCCTCGATAAATATTCCACGCATCGCGCAGCACGAAGCCGCCGACCACGGTCAGCACGATCACGCACGCGAGGCTCACATACAGATTCGATCCCGATTCGCCGAACCGCTCGCGCACCCACTGCTGGATGCCCGCGCCTATCCACATGCCCGGCGCGGCAGTCACCGCCATCACCAGGCCGAGCCTGATGTCCACGTGCCCATACTTGAAGCGCTTATAGGCGCCGACCAGGGCCTTCGGAAACTTGTGGCAGACATTGCTTGCGACGGCGACCACGCCGGGCACCCCCAGACTCATCATGCCGGGGGTGAGCACGAACGCGCCGCCCGAGCCTATGAAGCCGCTGACCAGGCCGCCGATGAAACCGACGATAAGCAGGAACAGAACGTGGTGCGTGCCGAGTTCGAGGAACTGTGCGTCCATCGGCTATTCCGCCACCTGCACGACGGTGCGGCGCGGCGCCGGCCGCGCATGGATGCCTAGCAGCTCCCAGAAATAGCCTGTGAAGGCGCCGTGCGCGAAGGAAAACACGAACGCAGTCACCACGGGCAACAGCGGGTACAGTCCGTCGGTGCGCGTGAACGCCGCCATGATCTCTTTTTCATAGGCGAACAACGCGGCGTAGCACAGCGCCGACGCAACACCGGAGGCGATCAACCTGCCCCAGAGCCTGCTTGAGTTGGACATGATGTCACCGAAGGCGCAATCAGACCAAAGGCGTAACCACCGACTATGCTAATGCGATTGGGCGGCGTGCCGGCATGAATCCTTTTATCCGCCCATGAGATACCCCGATACCGCGTAGCAGCATCCGATGGGGCTGCGCCCCGGGAATGTCCTTGCCTCCTGCATCACGCCTTACACCCAGGCGGACTCTCAGGCGTAGTCGCTCTCCAATAACTGCGGCGTGCGATCGAGCTTGAAAAGCACCCCGAGCAGCACGATCGTCGACAACAGCATCAACATCGGATCGAAGAGCCAGAAGACGAGTGGCACGGTGTAGTAGAAAGCGCGCATGCCAATGCTGTAGAGGGCGCCCCCCCGGTTGAGATGCATCGCGACGTGCTCGGGCGAAATGACCTTGTGCGCGAGCGAAAGCGGCACGTTGATCATGTAGCCGACGTGATTGTAGATGCGGATCGACATCGAGAAGCTGAAGAAAACCACGAAAAGATCGAGCAGCAGCAGCACGAGTTTTGCAATCCACAGCGTCGAATGGGTTGTCCCCATCAGATTGAGTGCATGCCAGGTTTCGCCGAGTTTCTCCCCCTGTGCGGTCAGGGTCAGCACGCCCATGATGAGCAGCACCGCGGTGGAGGCAAGGAAGGTCGCCGCCATGGTCGAGTTGCGCAGCGTCTGCACCGCGAGGATATCCTTGCCCTCGCTCATGACGTTCTGCACCCAGGCCGTGCGCGCGAGCGAGTTGACCGCTTGAATCGTATAGGCCGGGTTGCTGCGCAGCTTCATGCGCAGGAACAATTGATATCCCGCAAGCAGAGCCGCACTCACGATAACCGCGATCAGGTCGTTATGGATTCCTGCGAATTGAGCAAACCAAGCCATGGATGCGGCGTCAAAGAGCGAGGGGAATCTGAATGATAGCCGCTGCAGGGCAAACATGCCTGCAGAGGAACGTTGTCGGACCCGAGTTGTTCCCCATCAGAGCCTTTCCACCGGCAAGCTGCGGTCGCCGTCGCCGAGATCGCGCTGCATCAGCACGGTATCGACCCAGCGCCCGGCCTTGAAACCCGTCGCTAGCAGCAATCCGACGTGGATGAATCCGCAGCGTTGATGCAGCGCGATCGAGGCACGGTTCGCGCTGTCGCCGATCACAGCGATCATCTGGCGGCAACCGGCGCGCTCGGAGCCCGCGACGAGCGCATCGAGCAATGCGCTGCCTATCGCCTGGCCAAGATGGTCGCTGCCGACGTAGACCGAATCCTCGACGGTGAACCGGTACGCCAGCCGCGCCCGGTACGGCGCCGCGTATGCGTAGCCTGCGACCGCGCCGCCGCGCTCGGCGACGAGATAAGGCAGGCCGCGCTCGATGACCTCCGCATGACGCCGCCGCATCTCGGTTTCGTCGGGCGGCGCGATCTCGAAGGAGCCGAAGCCGGTGAGAACATGGTGCGCATAGATAGCCGTGATCGCGGAGAGGTCCGCGTCTCCGGCGGGACGGACGAGGGTGCCATCGCGCCCCGCGGATGCCGCACGCTCAAGGTTCACGCGAACGCGCCGATCAGCGCACCACGCAATCGCTTGCCACGGGAGCCGTGACGGTTTTTTGTGGCGCGCCGAAGCAGCCCGCCACGTCACTCGCCAACAGGCGCGGCTTTAAGAACATGCGTCCGCGCAAACCTTTATGGAACCAAGCATGCATTGCACACTCCGGTAAAAAAACACTGTTACCTTGTAGGAAAATTACCGACGTGCTGTCAGCCGATTACCCACGTCGAATGAGCTGAACTGTACTCTAGACCGCTTTTCAATGAATGTGAAATATTCATTGATCGGTCTCTGCCCTTCGGAGGACTGTGCCGCGCAAAAGCTCTCCGGCGAGTCGGTCGCGGGTTAGGTTGCGGACCCCCCGCATTGGGCCAATGTCACCCCTGTGGACGACGTGCTATATTGACCAGCCCGTTTTGACGCTTTTGCCGCCATGGGCCACCGCCTTTCCAAGATCACAACGCGCACCGGCGACAAGGGTGAAACCGGCCTCGCGGACGGCTCGCGCGTAGCCAAGGACAGCGCCCGCATCGCCGTGCTGGGGGATATCGACGAGCTCAACTCCGGCATAGGACTCCTGCTCGCCGAACCGCTGCCCGATGCGGTACGCGCCGCACTGCTCGCCATCCAGAACGATCTGTTCGACCTCGGGGGCGAAATGGCCACCCCCGGACGCACCGGCATCCTCGATGGGCAAGTTGAGCGGCTGGAGAGCGAACTCGAACGCCTCAACCGCGACCTGCCTCCGCTCAAGGAATTCATTCTGCCCGGGGGGGCGCGTCCGGCCGCCCTCGCCCATCTCGCCCGCACCGTCTGCCGCCGCGCAGAACGCGCGCTGGTGGCGCTCGCGCGCACCGAAAGCGTGAGCGAGGCCGCGCGCATTTACCTGAACCGGCTTTCCGACCTGCTGTTTGTCATCGGGCGGGTGCTGAATCGTGCTGCCGGCGAGGGCGACGTGCTGTGGCAGCCGGGGAAAAATCGCTGAAGCCGCAGGCGGCTCCCGTTTTACTCGAGTTTTACTCCAACCTACCCGATGGATGCTCGGGCAACGCGGCATCCGATGCGGTGCCAAAAAACAAAGGACGCGAAATCGCGTCCTTTGTTCAAGCCGGAACCACTGCCGTCGTCAGTCTTCGACGAATGCCTCTTCGCGAGTCTTGCGCACCGCCGGCAAAACGGTGATTACCAGCAGGAATGCCGCGACGGCGAGCATCACGGCGCTGATCGGCCGCTCGACGAACGTCATCGGATTGCCGCGCGACAGCAGCATCGCCCGTCGCAGGTTCTCCTCCATCAGCGGGCCGAGGATGAACCCGAGAATCAGCGGCGCCGGTTCGCACTCGAGCTTGACGAAGACGTAGCCGACGATGCCGAACAAGGCCGTGAGCATGACGTCGAACGGGCTGTTCGAGATACTGTACACGCCGACGCAGCAGAACAGCAGGATCGCCGGATAGAGAATCCGGTACGGAACGGTGAGCAGCTTGATCCACATGCCGATCATGGGCAGGTTGAGGACCACGAGCATCAGGTTCCCCACCCACATGCTGGCGATCATGCCCCAGAAGAGTTCGGGGCGCTCGGTCATGACCTGCGGGCCGGGGGCGATGCCTTGGATCATCATCGCGCCTATCATCAGCGCCATCACCGGGTTGGAGGGAATGCCGAGCGTGAGCAACGGAATGAACGAGGTCTGCGCGCCGGCGTTGTTGGCCGACTCCGGTGCAGCGACGCCCTGGATGGCGCCCTTGCCGAAATTGGCTTTGTTCCACGATACCTTTTTCTCCAGCGTGTAGGCGGCAAACGATGCCAGCAGCGCGCCGCCCCCGGGCAGGATGCCGAGCGCCGAGCCGAGCAGCGTGCCGCGGACGATGGCGCCGGAGCAATCCTTGAAGTCCTGCAGCGTCGGCATGAGATTGGAAACCTTCTTGACGAAGACTTCGCGATCTCCCTCTTTCCCGGTCGATTCGAGGTTGATGATGATCTCGGCGAAGCCGAACACGCCCATGGCGACGCCGACGAAACCGATGCCGTCGGAGAGTTCCGAAATGCCGAAGTTGAATCGCGCGACCCCGGAGTTCACGTCCGTCCCGACGAGCCCGAGCAGCAGGCCCAGCAGCACCATCGCGATCGCCTTGATGAGCGAGCCGTGCGCGAGCACCGTGGCGGCAATCAGACCCAGCACCATCAGCGAGGTGTACTCCGCGGGGCCGAACTTCAGCGCCACCTCCGCAAGCGGCGGGGCGAACAGCGCGATCACGCCCGTGGAGAAGGTGCCGGCGATGAACGAGCCGATCGCCGCCATGCCCAGCGCCGCGCCGGCCCTGCCCTGGCGCGCCATCTGGTAGCCGTCCAGGCAGGTCACCACCGAGGACGACTCACCGGGAAGATTGACCAGGATGGCGGTGGTCGATCCGCCGTACTGCGCGCCGTAATAGATGCCCGCGAGCATGATCAACGCGGAGATCGGCGACAGCGTGAAGGTCACCGGCAGCAGCATCGCGATGGTCGCCACGGGGCCGATGCCCGGCAGCACGCCGATCAGCGTGCCTAGCAGCACGCCCGCCAGACAGTAGAACAGGTTCTGTATCGAGAGCGCGACCCCGAATCCGAGCGCCAAATTGCTAATCAGCTGTTCCATCGCTTACCCCAGATCCGGCCAGATGTTGATCGGCAGGCCAAGCCCGTAAATGAACGTCGCGACCGAAAAAATTGCCAGCACGACGAAGGAAATGACCGCCTCGCGCAGCTTGAATTCGTGCCCGCCCCACGCGCTCATCACGATCAGCACCGCGGTTGCGATGACCAGTCCGAGCGGCTTGAGCAGATAGCCGAACAGAACGACGGCGGTGAGAATCACGAACAGCGGCTTGGGTCCGAATGCTGCAATGAGGCTAAACAGCGCCAGTGCGCCCAGCCCATACTGAATCAGCACGGCGGCCTTGCCCAACCCGGCCCACCACCCGGCACTGGCATACATCACTATGGTCAGGACCAGGCCAGCGACGGCCAGGGTCCAGCGGAACGGGAAGACGTTGATGCTGTGGTGGACCTTGGAGACGAAGGCGCGGAAAAAAACGACCGCGCCAAGCACGGTCAGAAGCCCGCCGAGCACGGTCGGGAAGTACGAGGGGCCCATGCGCACCGACGTCCCCATCGTGTACTGGCGTGCGATGATCATGAAGCCGACGCCGAAAGCGATGAACATCGCTCCGGCCCAGAAGTCCTTGCCGTTCTTGATTTTCATTTTCCCCTCCTACTGATCGCGCCTGCATGCGCAACGACCGCGAATTCTGCCACAAATTTGCGATCATGGCACCACGCAAAACGCGTTTATGTCACTACACTTGCAACCTACAGCTTACATTAAGCTGACTTGTCGGCGTCCATGAAGCGCACCAGCATGGAGCTCGTCTGACGCAGGCGCTGCGACAGCATCAACACCAGCTCCATCAGTATCTTGGCGCCGAGTATGGGCTGTTCCAGGAGGATGCGCGCGAGATTTTCGCGCGTGAGCACGGCGAGCAGGCAACGATCGGCCGCAACACAGGTGGCAAAGCGTGGTTCGCCATCGATCATCGACATCTCGCCGAGCGTCTTGCCGGGTCCGATCAATGCGATCAGCCGCGGCGCATTCCAGCGATCCTGCTTGAACACCTCGATCCTCCCCTCGATGAGCAGGAACATGAAGTCGCCCGCCTCGCCCTCGCGAATGATCTCGACGCCCGGTTCGGCGCGATACACCTGCATAAAATGCCCCATCAGGCGGATCTCGGCGAGGTTGAAATTCTCGAACAGCGGCGACTGCGCGATCATCGCGTGGATCTGGTCAGCGAGTTGTACAGCGTCGCCCAATGACTCCAGATTCGGCAGTCGCACCTGATCTGTTGCGTCGTTCCCGGCCATCTGTGGCTCTCTGATCGTCTACCGACCCTGCGGGGTGCAGGCCGAATCATCTAGCTTATAAATGTACACGAAAAGCCATGCCGCAGACTTTCGCCTCAGGCGATCAGCCAGAGCACCAGGGCCAGCCAGCCGGCTGCGGCGACAAGCAGGTGCGGATCGCCGAGCAACTCCGCCGCGGGGTCCGCGCCGCCGCCTCTGCGATAGAGCAGATACAGATAGCGGAACAATCCGTAAAGGACGAACGGCACCGTATAGACCAGCGCGTCGGTCCCATGCGTGAGGATCGTCTGCGCGTCCACCGTGTAGATCGCATACGCCGCCAGCGTGCCGGCCGCGCTGATCGCGATCATGCGGTCAAGCAGCTGGGAGGTGTAGTTCTCAAGGACCGGGCGATGGGTCGTCTGTCTTCCCGCGGCGCCGCGCCGGTCAGCATCCAGTTCGAACAGTTCGGCGCGACGCTTGGCGAAGCCCAGGAACACGGTCACCATGAGCCCGCACAGCAGCAGCCAACGCGAAGGCGGAATGTCCAGGCCGAGCGTGCCGGCAAGGATGCGCAACATGAAACCCGCCGCGATCAGAAACACATCCAGGATCGCGACGTGCTTCAGGCCCGCGCTGTAGCCGATGTTGATGGCGATGTAGCAGGCCGCCAGCGCGAGCGCCATCGGTGACAACAGCCAAGCCAGCGCGAGACCGCACGCGGCAAGCACCAGCGCAAACACGATCGCCGCCTCGACTGACACTGCGCCCCCGGCGACCGGCCGGTCGCGCTTGTTCCGATGCGCGCGGTCGGCCTCGCGGTCCATCACGTCATTCATCACGTAGACGCCGCTCGACGCCAGGCAGAAGGCTGCGAAAAGCATTCCCGCTTTCAGCAGCTGCCCGGGATCGGTGAAACCGTGACCGAAAACCAGCCCCACCAGCACAAAACCGTTCTTGACCCACTGGTGGGGCCGCATCAGGCGAATCAGCGCGGCTGGCTTGGGCATCGGCATCGGGACACTATACCCATCAAACAGGCGAAAGCCGAAACGGAAAATACGGCTCCCCGCTGCGTTTACCCTCTGCGCCCGGGGCTGTTGGCGGTCTAAGTAAACTCCGATTTACTCAAACCGCAGGCGTCATTGCAAGAGGTGAGCAGCACAAGTCCTTGATCCTGCTTTCCCTCGCTCGTCCGGCTTCGCCGCCTCGCGACACAACTCACAGTTTTTCAGACCTTCCCTAGCCCGCCGTGCAGGTCTGCGCGGCGAAATAACGTTCGCAAAAATAACAATGCCCCTGCGGCAAATACCTGGGGATCCGGTAGTAACGATCGCGTATCGGCGCAAGCACGCGGTCGCGGTACGCGGCGTAATTGAAGCCCCGCCCGAGGACCAGATGGAAGGTCGCTCCTGAAACAGGCAGCGTGCGGTACTCGACGGAATGGAAATACGGACGGTAATCGCCGTCCTCGGGCGGGTTCTTGCGCAGCACCAGGATGTTCCTGCCCTCCAGCCGCGTGAAGTCGGTGAGGATGTCGTCGTGGCGCGCGTGCGATGACGCCTGACCGAACACGAACACATAGGACTTGCGCCAGTCGCCCTGCCCGGCAGCCGCTTCGGCAGACGCGGTCGTCCGCAATCGCTGCCTGTAATAGGAAGCGGTCACCGCAGGCGAATATCCGTCGGCGGCAAGCTCGAACTCGCCGCGATAGCGCTCGAGTTCCCGCACCACTTTCTCGATGCGGAAATGAAACACGATGCCGTCGTATTTGCGCCAGCTTTTCCATGTCTCCAGCGGGAATGCGCTCGCGGCGAGAATCGCTGCGACGTGTGCCAGACTGAACAGTCCGAGAAATACCGCCGAGGCGCGCAACTGCCCGCGGGTGAGGACGAGCGCGAGTGCGATGAAAAAGAACGGAACGAACGAGAGCACCCAGTGCAGCCCGACCAGCTTCACGGCCGACAGTCCCGCAAACAGCACCAGCGGCAGCGCACAGGCAACCGCGAAAAAGCGCGACGAGGGGTCGCGCCACAGCGCCGCCGCCCAGCCGCGTCCGCGCACGAGCTGAACGAGCGCGACCGGCGACAACACATACAGCAGCGTCGCCGCATACAGCAGCGGCGTCTTCCACGAGAGCCCGGCGTCGTCATGCCGGTTGTAGAGGTTGAACATCAGGTTCGCCCAGCAGTTCTCGTAGTTCCACCAGAGGTTGACGGCAACCAGTGGCAGCGCGCAGCCCAGGGTGATCGCCAGCCCGCGCCAATTGCGCTCGGTGCGCGGCGAACTCGCGACATACACCAGGTAGACCAGGCCGA
>Ga0163199_1002284_pt1 | contig 11734 bp, 9 predicted proteins | sample PL_2010_150m_FD_113537 | JGI IMG/M metagenome (GOLD analysis project Ga0163199, IMG submission 113537) | Freshwater microbial communities from Powell Lake, British Columbia, Canada to study Microbial Dark Matter (Phase II) - PL_2010_150m | ecosystem: Environmental > Aquatic > Freshwater > Lake ...
AAGTATAACCGTATGTCCTTTTTTAACCAGATCCTGCAAAATCTCAATCAGTTTTTTCACGTCCTCGTAATGGAGACCGATCGTCGGCTCGTCCAAAAGATAAATGGTTTTTTGGATATTCACGCGGAACATTTCGGAAGAGATCTTTACCCTCTGGCTTTCTCCGCCGGAAAGCGTCGTCGCCGATTGTCCCAATTCAAGATAGCCGAGTCCGACATCGTTCAATGTTTTTAAGCGATCGGAAATCGCTGGAATATCCTCAAAAAAAGTTACCGCTTCTTCTACCGTCATGCGAAGCACGTCAAAAATTGATTTTCCTTTGTATTTCACATCAAGCGTTTCTTTCATGAACCGTTTTCCTTGGCATACATCGCACGGCACGTATACGGTCGGCAAAAAATGCATTTCAACCGCAATCTCGCCGTTTCCTTGGCATGTTTCGCAACGTCCGCCTTTCACGTTAAAAGAAAAACGGCTCGCCTTCCAACCGCGAACGCGCGCTTCGGAGGTCGCCGCGAACATATCGCGAATATGAGTGAATGCTCCCGTGTATGTTGCCGGGTTGGAACGCGGAGTTCTTCCTATCGGAGATTGATCCACCATAATTGCCCGCCCTAAAGATTCCGTGCAGATAAACTCTCCGCAATTGAATGTTTGAGCGGAACGATACCGGCGTTCAAAACGCGCCTGTAAGTTTTTATGAAGAATTTCATAAAGGAAAGAAGATTTTCCCGAACCGGAAACACCAGAAACAACAATGAACTTCCCGAGTGGAACATCTACGTTCATATTTTTGATGTTGAAGATATTGGCATTGCGTATTTTTATGGAACCCTTATCTTTTGTTCGTCTTTCTTCGGGAACTTCTATTTTTTTGTCTCCGCGCAAATAATCAAGAGTAACCGAACCGGAGGTATTTTTCTTCGCGGTGAGAAGATCGGGAAGATCTCCCGCCACCACGACATGCCCGCCATGAACGCCGGCACCCGGACCGATATCAACGATATAATCCGAAGCGTAAATGGTATCTTCGTCGTGCTCAACCACGATGATAGTATTTCCGATATCACGCAAACTTAAAAGCGTTTTTATCAAACGGTCGTTGTCGCGCGAGTGAAGCCCGATAGTCGGCTCGTCCAAAACATATAACGCTCCAACGAGTCGGCTTCCAAGCTGGGACGCGAGACGAATGCGCTGGGCCTCTCCTCCGGAAAGCGTATTGGCGCGCCGATCAAGGGCGAGATATTCAATGCCGACATTCATCATGAATTGCAAACGAGAAATAATTTCTTTGAGAAGCACTTCCGAAATCTTCGCGTCGCGTTCGGAAAGTTCAAGATGAGTAAAGAAATGATACGCATCGGCAATAGAAAGCCCCGCCACCTGCACAATATTCTTCCGCACTTCCGCCACTACCGTGGAAGAAACAACACGAGATTTCTTTTCTGTCCCCGAGGTCGGACCTCCAAGCGTGTCGGTGAATGGAAGTTGCCCGTGAATGTACACATTAAGCGCTTCGGGACGAAGACGCGCACCTTGGCAATGATCGCAAGGCTCCGTTCCGAAAAGATGTTTGGTACCGAGACCGTTACAGGCGGAACACGCCCCGTATGGAGAATTGAAAGAAAAAAGGCGCGGTTCTATTTCCGGATAGGAGAAACCGTCGTTCGGGCAAGAAAACTTTGAAGAGGTCAGAAACTCCTCGGTCGGATTTTCCGGGTCGCCAAAAGAAACAACGACCAAACCATCTGATTCGGTAAGCGCTTTTTCAATGGATTCGGAGATGCGTTCCAGAAAATCTTTTTTATTGGATTGCATTTCAGCCATATCCAATCGGTCAACGAGAATATCAATATCGTGCTTTTTGGTTTTCGTCAGGAGTATCTGCTCGCGAAGCTTTTTCATCTTTCCATCCACTCGCGCTTCAACATAACCTTTACCGAGCATGTCGTACAAAAGCTGATAGTATTCGCCCTTGCGACCACGGATGATCGGAGCAAAAATGGAAATGCGAAAAGTATTGACGGTAACGCCGAAAACTTCTCGTTTATGAGCGGAAGTGTCTATTTTATCCAGACGCTCCATTACGAGATTGAGTATTTCTTCATTGGAAAGTTTCGTAATAACATTCCCGCAAATAATACAATGAGGTTTCCCGATACGAGCATAGAGCACGCGAAGATAATCGTAAATCTCTGTAATGGTGGCCACCGTTGAACGCGGATTATTGGAACGGCTTTTCTGATCAATGGAAATGGCGGGGGAAAGACCGGTTATCTCATCAACGTCCGGCTTTTGGAATTGACGCAAAAATTGCCGAGCGTACGAGGAAAGCGACTCAACATAGCGCCGTTGTCCCTCTGCAAAAATAGTGTCAAAGGCAAGGGATGATTTTCCCGATCCGGAAAGACCGGTGAAAACCACCATCTTATTGCGCGGCATTTCAACGCTGATATCTTTAAGATTATGCGTTCTTGCCCCTTTGATCACGATCTTATCAAGTTGTGAACCGTCTTTTTTTATCATAAATTTGAAGTGCCTCATTATATCACACATTGATTCGTTTGGGAAGATTCCATCGTGCCTTTTTTGAAACATCATAGCCTTATGTTTCCGTCAATTTTACAATAGACCTCTCTATCCTGTATGATACTGATATTATGCAACTGACACTCAAAGAAATCATAAAAGAACAGGTTCCGCCGCAAATAATAATCGTCGCCGCTTTCGTTGTCATGATCACCATCGGATACGGAGCATGGTCAGAGGAAACAAGCGGAAACTTTACCGTTACCTCTCCGCTTTATTCTACCGAGGTTTTTGTTGATACCGGTCGCGCCGGTACCTTAAAAACTCCGGGAGAAAAAATGACGTTCACTTATCCGGAAGGAAAACATACAGTCATTGTTTCCAGAGGAGGCTATTGGCCATGGAAAAGAGATCTGAGTATCGCAGCAAAGCAAACGGTGGCGATCGCACCTTTTCTTGTAAGGCAAGAAATTAAACCGGAAGTCATTGCTCAATTTTCCGTTTCTGGCGGAACAGCCGCGGAAAGCGCTGAGTACGCCAAAACATTAGCGCTTTTTACCGATCTTAAAATCTCGGACGAAATTACCACGCTTATCTCCGCATCTTCTCTCAAAAACGTTCGCGCGGCAGATTATTTTCCCGGCAGAAAAGATGTTTTGTTGGTTGCCGTGCAAGATGGGGTCTTCGCCGTTGATGCCGTTCAAAACAACCCCAGAAACTTTCAGCCGATCTATAAAGGCAATTCCCCTATTTTCATAAAGACGGCGAATGGCATACTTCTCATAAAAGATGGCGGCTCTCTTTTCCGGATCGCATCAATAAATTAAAACATCTATCTTAATGACAATGAAGATAGTAAATGTTATTCCAATAACGCAAGGCGTCCTCAAAGAACCCCTTACTTACTACACTTCAAAAAATGCCGAGAAAAATTCTCTCGTCATGATACCGTTGCGGAACAAATCAGTGCCGGGGTTGGTCGTATCGTCAGAAGACGCAAATGAAGCGAAAACGCGGCTAAAAAGTTCCCGCTTTACTTTGAAACGAGTTGAACGTGTGGCGGAAAGAAACTTCATGACTCCGGAGTTCCTTCGTGCGGTTGAAGAGACTGCTCAATATTTCGCTTGTACGCCGGGAGGAATTATTTCCGGTTTAGTCCCCATTCACATTTTTGAGGAATATCTCAAATTCAAAGGAAAACTTGCCCCCCTTCTCTCAAAAGAAGAGATCTCAAAAAACAAGTCATCGGATCACTCGGAGAACCTAAAAAATAGAGATAAATATGCCGTTCAAGCAAACGATGAAGACCGATTTTCGGTATACCGCGGAATAATTAGGGAAGAATTCGCCAAGGGGTCGTCGGTTCTGCTTTCCTCCCCGACCACGCTCGGCGTTGAAACGGTTTTCAAGGAACTCAGCCGAGGAATTGAACAATATGCGTTTTTCCTTCATGGGAAAATACCTCCGGGAGAAATGATCGAAAAATGGAAAAAGATTCTTGAAACCAACCACCCCACACTTATTATTTCCACCCCGTCCTTTTCCTCCATTCCCCGCAAAGATTTCGGGGCTTTTATCGTGGATCAAGAAAGCCGCGATTCATACCAATCTCTTTCTTTCCCCCATTTTGATTTCAGATATTTTTTGGAACGATATGCCGAAAAAATGAACGCGCGTTTTATTGTCGGCGATTTCTTTCTTCGCATTGAAACGCTTCGCCAATACGAGCTTCGCAATTTTTCCGCAATCATTCCGCTTCGTTTCCGTCTTTTGTCTACACTTGAACAAGAAGTGATAGACATGAAGCAAGAAAAAACGAACGGTCCGCAAGAAAATGGATTTCACGCTATCAGCCAAAAACTTAAAAAAGCTATCGGCGAAACGCTTTCTTCCGGCGAAAATGTATTTTTATTCGGCATCCGGCGAGGACTTTCACCGATTACCGCCTGTCGCGACTGCGGAAACGTCCTTTCCTGCTCACGATGCAAAGTTCCCTACGTGCTTCACCGAGAAGGAAAACGCAATATCTTCATTTGCCATAAATGTGAAGAAAGAAAAAAGACAGAGATCATGTGCCCGGTGTGCGGAGGGTGGAGGTTAACTCCGCTCGGCATCGGCGTTGATCTGGCGGCGGAAGAGATCCGCGGACTATTCCCTGAAACAACCGTGTATGAGTTGCATTCCGATGCCGTCAAAAATGAAAAAAAGGGTCTTGAGATCGCCGCGTCTTTCAATAATTCGCGCAATGCCATACTTATCGGAACAGAGTTCTCTCTTCCTTATATAGAAAAAGCTTCTCTTTCCGCGGTTATTTCCGTTGACACTCTTTTCTCTCTCCCCGATTTCCGCATACAAGAAAAAACACTGCGCAAACTGATGATGGTAAAATCCAAAGCGGAAAAGACTTTTATCATACAAACCAGATACGCAAACGAAAAGATATTTCAATCTATCATTCAAGGAAATCTGTTGGACTTTTACAAAAACGAGATCGCGGAGAGAAATCGTTTCATCTATCCGCCATTCTCCGTCATTATAAAAATACGTTTTGAAGGAAAAGATGCTGACATCGCCGACAAAGGATCATTCATTGAAAAAACATTTGAAAAATACAACGTGAAAATATTCCCCGCCTTTATCCCGAAAATAAAAGAACAATACCAAGTGAACGCCATCATGAAGATCCCCGCGGGCAAATGGCCGGACAAAGAGCTCGCGGAAAAGATAATCTCCCTTCCTCCTTATTTCCGAGTGAAGGTTGATCCGGAAGATTTACTGTAAAAACTTCCCTTTTCCCCTCATTTATTATATTCTTTTCATATGATAGATATCGTTCAAAAAGAAAATCCGGTTCTTCGGAAAAAAACAAAAGAAGTCCCTGTTTCTGAAATTATCTCGCCAAAGATCAAAAAGATCGTGAGCGATATGAAAAAAGCGCTTGCTTCTCAAGATGACGGCGTCGCTATCGCTGCCCCGCAAATAGGAGTTCCTCTTTGTATTTTTGTCGTGTCCGGCAAAGCGTTTCTTTATGAAAGCGCAAAAAAAGATGACGAAAAAACAAAAAAAGAAATACCGCCTGATATGGTTTTTATCAATCCGGAAATCATAAAACTTTCAAAAACCCGAGTTTCCGTTCCGGAAGGATGCTTGTCGGTACGATGGCTTTACGGCAAAACCATCCGCGCATCAAAAGCAAAAGTAAAAGCCTATGATGAAGCCGGCAAACTTTTTGAATACGGAGGAAGCGGACTGATCGCTCAGATATTCCAACACGAAACCGATCATCTCAAGGGTATTCTCTTCATAGATCACGCGACCGACATTCAAGACATGCCTCCGGAAGATGCGAATGACGAATAAAATAAAAAAACTCTTCCTCTCGATATTTTTTCTCTTCAGCGTTATTGCCGGATTATATTTTTCCGTGGAAAATGCACAGACAAAGACTAAAAATAACGAAATCCATTCCCTCTATAAAATACAGACAACTGTTACCCGCGTCGTTGACGGCGATACGGTGATAATAAACAGCGGGGAAAAAGTGCGGCTTATCGGACTCAACACACCGGAAACCGTTGACCCGAGAAAATCGGTGGAATGCTTTGGCGAGGAAGCCTCTGACGAAGCGAAAAAAATATTGACCGGACAATCGGTACAATTGGAAACCGACCCGTCGCAAGATAAGTACGACAAATACGGAAGATTGCTCGCTTACGTTTTTCTTTCCGATGGAACGAATTTCAACCGGCAAATGATAGAGAACGGGTATGGATATGAATACACCTATCATCTTCCTTATAAATATCAAAAAGAATTCAAACAAGCGGAAAAAGAAGCCCGAGAAAAGAAAAAAGGGTTGTGGGCAGACGGCGTTTGCAAAAATTAAAAAACAGCCCACATTTCTGCGGACTGTTTTTTTGATATTACTATCCTCTTTTTTGTCTGTGGCAATCGCGGCAAAGCAATTGTCCAAGACGGCTCTGATCCGGTTCAAACGGAAGTTCGTTGATTGAACCTCCGCAACCTGAACATGACCAGTTTCCTTGATGCATAACGCGCGGACCTCTATCGTCTCGGCCTCCGCGGCTATTATCACGGCCTCCTCTATTGTCTCTGTCTCCTCGCTGTTGCTTGTGGCAATCGCGGCAGAGCAGTTGTCCCAATCGGTCTTGATCCGGCTGGAACGGGAGTTCGGTAATGGAAGCTCCGCATCCGGAACATTTCCAATTACCTTGGTACATCTGACGGGTAAATCCCCTATCGTTGTTATCGTACGCCATTTTTCATATTTTATTTAATTCTCGACCTTATCGTGTGAGGGTTCGTTCATAAATAGACTGACATGGTTCGGTTTCAGATTTTTGTGAGATTTGATTTTTCCGATTGAACAAATTTTGAGGCGTATCGAGATACGACGAAAGATTTGCGATTGAGGAAAAACCAAAGATTGCGGAAATATGAAAGCGAAACAGGCAAGCTATTTATGAATGAACCCAAAGGCAAGATGGCTTTTTCACGAGCTCAACGCTGTATGAAATCTACCTTCTTTATCGCCAAAAACACTATTGCATTATTATAGTCAAAATGGCTCTATAAAGTCAACGAACTCTATTCTGTGCTATTTACTTTACGGATTGTAAAGACTATTATTTTAAGCAAACCCTCCATCGTTCAATGGATAGGACATAAGTTTCCGGAACTTAAAATGTAGGTTCGATTCCTACTGGGGGGACATGAATACAAACCAGACTATTGAATCCCTCCACACTCACACCACACTTTCCGACGGGAAGCTTTCTCATAAGCAGATGTTTGAACTGGCAAAGTCTTTGAACATTTCCGTTATTGCTTTTACCGACCATGATGCGGTTCTTAACGATGAGGCGATATCCTATCTTGAAAGCGTACGTTCTTCAAAAACCAAATGGATCTCGGGAATTGAAATAAGCGCCGCTCCGCCGAAAGAAATTGAGGGATTAGGTAAGGGCGGATTGCATATCATCGGACTTTTTGTTGATCCGCATAACGAAGCATTGCAAGAACATTGCCGGAAAGCGCAGGCGGCCCGTATTGAACGAATGAAAAAAATCGTTTCCAATCTTCATACGCTCGGTTTCATCATTTCCGAAGAAGATTGCCTGCGCGCATCGGGTGGAGAAACCGTCGGACGTCCGCACATCGTTGAAGCGATCAATTCGCATCCGGAAAATGAAGGGGTGATGAAAAAACTGCTCGCGGAAATGGAAGAAGATTCCCGCGCAAATACCGGGACAAAAATAAAATATGATGCCATGATGGACAGCGGTGCGTATCAGTACCCGTATGTTCTTTTCCTTTCGCATGAAGCCTACCGCCCCGCGTATGTTGATGTAACCTACGCACCGAATCTTGATGAAGCAACGACCCTTATACGGAACGCCGGCGGTGTTTCCGTTATCGCCCATTATTTTACCGTGAAGAAAAAAATGTCGTTCTCTTTTCTTGAAAAACTTCTCGCAGAAAAACGCATTGACGGAATGGAAACCATATACGGACTTTGGCATGTCGGAAAAAATGACGAGGCGGAACGGGAGGCGGAAAAAATTGAAATACGAAAACTTCTTGAAAAATATGGAGGGGTAGAATCCGGTGGGCCGGATGCACACAAGGAAGAAGATATGGAACAATACGCTAAGCTCACTGATTTTTCAAAGCCTTCCATTGGAATGACCGAAAAAATACTCCTTTCAGGAAAAACGAACGAAAAATGGTCATCGGTAGAAAATTGACAATTTCATTTCAATATGCTACCATAAAATTGGATTTGATGTATATCTTTTAACTTTGAAAATTGGAGGTGTCGAATGAACACCGTGTATCTCATCTTTCAGCTGCTCGCTGCGGGGTTTGCGATATTTACGGTTTCATCCGAACTATATCGCAACAGAAAAAATCTTCCTTTTATTTGGACCATATGGAAACGGTTTCGTTTCGGAATATTTCTTCAGACGTTTGTTTTGGTGGTAATCGTTTTAGTAGTCTGTGTTTTTTTAAGTAAGACCGTTCCCTTCCTTCATTATGGATGGTTACATCTTATATTGGAAAATGGGGGAAATATCATTACCGCACCCTTTCTCGCCGCATCTCAATCCGAATATATCGGGCTTCGTATGATAACGCCTATTTTTCTATTCTGCCTTCTCATGGCTGTTCCTTTTTTAGCGGAAGGAGAAGAGCGAATTTTCAGAAAAGGATATCACACTTGGGAAAAGATGCTCCAACGTTCCGTCTATTTCGGACTTATCCACTTAGTGGTAGGCGTTCCTCTTTCGGTCGCCATCACTCTGATCATTCCGGGACTGTTCTTTGCTCATAAATACCAACGCGCCTATAAAAAACTTTTGCCGACAATGGAAAAGAAAGAAGCGGTTCTGGTAAGCACCACGTATCACACGCTTATGAACAGCATATTGATCGCGTATCTTATCGTCCTAACCGCTCTTTGCGTATAAACCCACCGCCCCTATCAAGGGGCGGTTTTCTAAAAAGTTGACGCTTTGTATATTAAATGTTATTCTACAAATAGACAAAATACACAAACAAAGGAGAGAAAAATGAGTGAAATAATCGTATCTTTAACACACCCAAAGTTAACCAAAGTTTATCTGCGCCCTCTTGAAAAAAGCGATATTGGAGTATGTTGCCGGTGGATAAACGACCCCGAGATACGACAATTCATTACCAACCAATCTTTACTTTCCTTCTCTCAAGAAGAAAAGTGGATTGAATCTTTGAACAACGGGAAAGAAGAAATTGCCTTGGCTGTGGTAACAAAAAACCAAAATCTCCACATCGGGAATGTGGGCATCAGCAACATTGACTGGATAAATCGCAGAGGAACTACCGGGGCTCTTATCGGCGAAAAAGATTACTGGGGAAAAGGATACGGAACAGAAGCCAAACTTCTTCTTCTGAAACACGTTTTTGATACACTCGGTCTTGAAAAAATTTGTTCAACGGTATTAAGCACCAATCCAAGGAGCAAGGCGTATCTTGAAAAAACCGGGTACAAAGAAGAAGGTTGTTTGCACCGTCATTGTTTAGTTGATGGAAAAAAGGTAGACATATTCGTCATGGCCCTTTTTCGCGAAGATTTTATCCCCGTATGGAAAAAATATACCGACGAATAAAAATATGAGACAAACCGTTCCGATTTTATCGGAACGGTTTTTTTACAAGGACTACCCTTGTAAATAAAAAAGGACGGCCGAAGCCGTCCTTTGTGTTTTTGTTAAAACTTACTTATGAATACATTTTTTCAACATATTCTTTCATCATTCTTTCGGCATTCCAATTCTTTTCCGCCGAAACTTTTCCGCGAAGCGCCATTTTGTACCATGCTCCAGGATTATGATAATACAGACCGAGAGCACGATCCATAACCACGACGAGACCGTTCTTGCTGTCATTCGCATCATACATATCCATGTTTGAATCCGGAAATTGAGTACCGAAGGCGAAGAAATTATCTGATTCTTCTTCGCACATCCATCCGTCAATGGTAGACATGTTGATCACACCGTTTGCCGCAGCGCTTTGTCCTGAAGTGCCGCACGCCTCCATTCCGACACGTGGAGTATTAAGCCATACGTCCGCGCCGATTTTAAGTATCTTGCTGATACGCATATCGTAATTCGGAATAAGAATGAGGTTAGGATATTTCTTGCTCAAACGAAGTAAGTTCGTCCAAGCGGAAACCATCTTACTGTCATCAGGATGAGGTTTACCGGCAATAATGAATTGAAACTTTTTATTTGCCAGACGTTCCATAAACCAATCGCGAGAGTTCATGAGGAGCAGATCAGGGCGTTTGTATTGAGCAAACCGACGAGCCCACACAACCACAGGAAGATTAATATCTATTTCTTTGCCTTGTCCGCGCAAAAATTCGTTCAACAATCTTTTGCCAAAGACTTTAGCGTTTTTAAGTTCCTCTCCCGTACGAGCGTCAGCAAACATCGGCGTTTGAAAAAACTCTTTCAGTAAACTTCCGTTCGTGATGGAAATAAGAGGAGCACCGTCATCAACTCCGGCAAACATGGCTTTTGTTACTTCCAAATGTTTTTTAGAAACAGCATTCGCAAGATGAGAAAGTTTCAAGCAGGCAACACCAATATTAAATCCTTCCGGTGATTTCCCGTCATCGCCGAGTCTCTTAATGACATCAAGAGGAAGTCCGCGATACATTCTGGTGAACATATCCAATTCATACCGTTTGTTGCCGGCGGGATCTGGGGTATGGTTCGTATACAGAGTATGCGGTTTTACTTGCGCAATGGCGTCATTAAAAACTTTTCCTTTTTCTTCAAAAAAAAGAGCGTTAAATACAGACTGATCGGGCAGTGCTTTTTCAAGAAGATACATGGCTGTCGGCGCAGTATGACTTTCATTCATGTGCCAAAGGTTAATATCAAGTCCAAGTTTTTCAGCCGCTTTTACCGCACCGATACCCAGAACCATATCTTGTGCAATCTGCCGTTCGTCGTTTCCGCCGATAAGTTTCGGACCGCCGTAGAGATAACGCGTATTTACACGTCCAAGATCATCATTTTCCGGAATATCGGTATCTAAAAGATAGACATCAACCGTACCGTATATTTTTGAAGGGATCTTCCAAACTTTTACAAAGTTTGTTTTTCCGCAGATATCAACCGTAACAACCACACCGGTGTCTTCCAATATGTCTAAATAATCCCTGCGATTGAACTCCCATCCCATATGAGATGTTCCGTCTTTTTCGTAGACAAATTGATCATAATAGCCATATCTGGCGAGAATGGAAAAAACAGTAAGCGGTACATTCAAATTTCGCGCCGCACGAGCTATCGCGCCTGCGAGCGTTCCTAAGCCACCGCTATAAAGATACATCTGAGGTAATTCAATACCATTCGGACCAAGTCCCATCATGGCAATTTCGTGGGTTACATACCCGATCTTATTATTGTTCATGGTACACCTCCTTGAGGTGAATTGTGTCAAAGTTCAAAATCTAAAAACCTATACGGTATAGTAGCATTTTTATTTGATTACGTCAAACATCAGCAAAGTATCTCCTCACACCCAAAAAAACACCGCCATTTATGGCGGTATTTTATCGTGTCTCCAAAAAATACTTTTGGAAGAAATTATCAGGATTCATCCACTTCATCGAAAGCAACACTGAAGC
>Ga0163199_1002286_pt1 | contig 11729 bp, 15 predicted proteins | sample PL_2010_150m_FD_113537 | JGI IMG/M metagenome (GOLD analysis project Ga0163199, IMG submission 113537) | Freshwater microbial communities from Powell Lake, British Columbia, Canada to study Microbial Dark Matter (Phase II) - PL_2010_150m | ecosystem: Environmental > Aquatic > Freshwater > Lake ...
GACCGCGCCAAAATGCGCGCCGGCGGCGGACGCATGCCGGCCGCCGACGCCACCTCGGCCTACCGATCCTATCTGCGCCGCATCGCGAGCATGGTCGATGAGCAGCCCTTCGTCATGGGCCGGCAGCCCAGCGTCGCGGACTTTTCCTGCTACCACGCGCTGTGGTTCACCAAACGCATTCCGCCGGTGGCGGGCATTCTCGATGCCACCCCCAGCCTTGCAGCCTGGATGGGGCGCATGGCGGCGTTCGGCCATGGCAGCAGCACGGAATTCGATGCCTCGGCGGCGATCGCGCTGGCTGCAAAATCCACGCCGGCCGAGGTAAAGAAAGACGCGTTCCAGGACGATCATGGCATTGCGCTGGGCAGCAAAGTGACCATCACCGCCGAAAGTTTCGGCCTGGAGCCCACCGAAGGCGAACTGGTCGCGGCCACGCGCACGCGCTATACCCTGCGCCGCAGCGACCCGCGCGCCGGCACGGTGCATGTGCATTTTCCGCGCATCGGCTATTTGCTGCGCGCGGTCAAGCCGGCGTGACCGGGACAGGCGCCATGAACCCCGCGATGAAAATCGACTTCGTCTCCGACGTCTCCTGCCCGTGGTGCGTGATCGGCCTCAAGGCGCTGGAACAGGCCATCGCCGGCCTCGGCGGCGAAGTGAAGGCCGAAATCCATTTCCAGCCGTTCGAGCTCAATCCGCAGATGCCGCAGGACGGCCAGGACATCAACGAGCATCTGGCCGAGAAATACGGCGCGACGCCGGAGCAGTCGGAGCAGACACGCGCAATGATCCGCGCGCGCGGCGAGGAGGTCGGCTTCGCGTTCACCATGGAAAAGCGCAGCCGCATCTACAATACCTTCGACGCGCACCGCCTGCTGCACTGGGCGGAGCACGAGGGCCGCCAGCTCGCGCTCAAGCACGCCCTGTTCAAAGCCTACTTCACCGAGGGCGAGAACCCCGGCGCGCACGAGGTGCTGATCCGTGTCGCCGGCGAAGTCGGCCTCGATGCCGCGCGCGCCCGCGAGATACTGTCCTCGGACGAGTACGCCGAGGACGTGCGCAAGCGCGAGCGCTTCTACCTCGAGCAGGGCATCAACGCCGTGCCCGCCGTGATCGTCAACGACCGCCACCTGATCCAGGGCGGGCAGCCGGCGAAAGTATTCGAGCAGGCGCTGCGCCAGATCGCCGCGGAGAAATAGCCTCGCCATGCGCACGCCGGCGGCAACGAAGACGCTGCTGATCGTGTATCACACCCTGACCGGAGGCACGCTGCAGATGGCGCAAGCGGCCGCTGACGGCGCGGCAGCCGAATCCGCGCTGCGGGTGCGGCTGCTGCACGCGCGCGATGCGGGCGCGGCCGACGTGCTCGACGCACACGGTTATATTTTCGCCACGCCGGAAAACCTCGCGGCGATGTCCGGCATGCTGAAAGACTTTTTCGACCGGACGTACTACGCGGCGCTGGAGCGGCTCAACGGCCGGCCCTATGCGAGCCTCGTCTGCGCCGGCAGCGACGGCCAGAATGCCGCGCGGCAAATCGAGCGCATCGCTCTCGGCTGGCGCCTGAAAGCCGTCGCGCCCGCCTTGATCCTGTGCACGCGCGCACAGTCGCCCGAGGAAATCCTGCGCCCGAAGCAGATTGCTGCGGAAGGTTTGCACTCCTGCCGAGAAATCGGCGCGGCGATGGCGGCAGGCCTGGTCCTCGGCGTGTTCTGATGGCGCGCGCGAGTAGTTCCGGAACCTACCAACCGGCGTTGCCTTAAGGCTTGATATGGACTACCGCTGCCCGCTTTGCGGGACGAATCAAAAGAAGACCAAATTCGGCCAGTCCATGGTGACGCGCATGGAGGTCGAGTGTTCGCATTGCCGCGCCATCCTGCGTCTCAACGTTCACCGCGTCGAGAACCTGGTGGTCCTGCTGAATTTCGCGGTAATCGTCGTCCTTGCGGCATTCGCCTGGTGGTTGCAGAGCCGCAACCTGGTGCTGGTTGCGGTCGGCGCAGCCATGGCGGGCGCGGCGGCGCTGCCTTTGCTCGAGCAGATCTTCCTGCACAACTGGCCGCGCTACAAAGCAGCTGCCCCGGGCACGCCGCCTTAAAAAAAACGCAACTCGCGCGAGCGGGGCCTAGCGCCCTTCGGCGTTGCCGTCGCGGCGGGGATCGGCGGCGCCGATCCAGCCGGCGCCGCGGCGCGCGACAAAGGCCAGGCCGCTCGGCATGCGCGTCACCTCCACGATATGGCCTTTTTCGCGGAGCGCGGCGGCCAGCTTTTCCGCGCCGGTGTCCTGCTCCAGCTGCACTTTGCCCGGAACTGCCGTCGAGACGTGGCCGCGGCGCAGACTTTCGCCCGGCGCGAGCCCGTTGGCGAGCATTTCGATCAGGTTCTGCGCGACGTAATCCACGATCGGCCCGCCGCCCGCCGAACCGCCCACGAGCAGCGGAACACCCGCCGCGTCGAAAACGATAATCGGCGCCATGGAACTCACCGGGCGCTTCCCCGGCTGCATGCGGTTCGCCACGGCCTCGCCCGGGCGCGGCGGCGCCGCAAAATTGCTCAGCGCGTTGTTCAGCACGAAGCCGTCCACCAGCAGACGTGCGCCGAAATTGAGATTGATCGTCGTCGTCATCGACAGGGCATTGCCCGCGCGGTCGACGATCGCAAGCTGGCTGGTCATCGATACCGGATCAGAGGCGTCGGGCCGGTACACAGCGAGCTTCTCGTCCACATCGCCTGCGGTGGGTTTCGGGTTGGCCTGCGACGCGTCGATCGCGCGCGCGCGGCGCAGCAGGTAACCGGGCTCGAGGAGCTGCGCCGCCGGCACCGGCACGAAATCCGGATCGCCTACGTACTTGCGCCGGTCGGCTTGCGCGAGTTTGCCCGCCTCGGCATACGCATGCGCGAAAGCCGGATCGTCGAAATCGAAACGCCCGGCGGCGCGCAGCTGCATCATTTGCAGGATCTGCAACACGGTGATGCCGCCGAACGAGGGCGGAGGTGCCGAACAGACGGTGTACGCGAGGAACGGTCCGCACACTGGATCGCGCTCGCTGGCGCGATACGCCAGAAGATCTTCTCCGGTGATCAGGCTCGGGCGGAAACCGCGCTGCAGCGCAGTGACGAGCCGCGCAGTGCCGCCATGCAGGAGATGTCCCTGGTAGCCGTCCGCAGCGATTTTGCGCAGGGTCTGCGCATAAGCCGGGTTGCGCAGCATCGTTCCCGCGGGGAGCAGCTTGCCCTCGCTGTCGAAAAACAGCGCGTGGAATTCGGCATGCTCCGCAGCCGCGCCCGGCTGCGACAGGATCGCGTGCATGTAGGGCGCGAGGGGATAGCCCGCTTCGGCAAGGCGGATGGCTGGGCCGAACAGCGCTGCCCAGGGCAGCCGCCCGAAGCGCTGGTGCGCCTGCTGCAGAGCTGCGAGCGTTCCCGGAACACCGACGCTGCGCCCGCCGCGCTGCACGTTCTGCGCCTTCAGAGCCTTCCCATCCGTATCAATGGTAAGCCCCGTAGTCGTGCGCGCGGGCGCCGCGGCGAGCCCGTCGAAGCTGGTGAGCTTGCGCCGCGCCGCATCCCACACGAGCAGCAGCGAACCGCCGCCGATGCCCGAGGATTGCGGCTCCACCAGCCCGAGCACCATTTGCGCTGCGATCGCGGCGTCGACCGGCCCGCCGCCGGCGTCGAGCATGTCGAGCGCCGCGCGCGTCGCCAGCGGATGCGCGGTTGCGGCAATCTCCCCGACCGGTTGCTCAACCGTGCGCCCGGTGGGCTGCAGCGACGCGCAGCCGGCGAGCCACAGCAGGGAAAGCAGCAGCGCGCGCAAACGGTATGGGCCGGCAACATTCATTCGATTACCCCACGGGCGGCGGCGAAACGGGGCGAATGCCGCGATCGGTGCGGCTCAGGGCGCCGCGTCAGGCGGGATCATACCGGAAGGGCTGTTGGCGCCGATTCAGTTCGCGTTGCGGCACAGCACCTGTTGCAGGCCGGCGCTGTCCTGGATGCTGACGAACTTCTGCTGCACGCCGATCAGACCCTCTTCCTGGAATTTAGAAAAGGTGCGACTGACGGTCTCGAACTTCAGGCCCAGGTAACTGCCGATTTCCTCACGCGTCATGCGCAAATGGAATTCCGAACGCGAATAGCCACGCGCGGCGAAGCGCCGCGACAGATCGAGCAGGAACATGGCCAGCCGTTCCTCGGCGTTCATGCTGCCCAATTGCAGCATCATGCCGTGCTCGCGTTCGATTTCGCGGCTCATCGTCTTGTAGAAATGCCGCTGCAGCGCGGGAATTTCCTGCGCGAGTTCCTGCAAGCCGGCAAACGGGATGGCGCAGACCTCGCTGTCTTCCAGTGCCACCGCATTGCAGGCATGCCGTTCCGGCGCGACGCCGTCCAGGCCCAGGACTTCGCCCGCCATTGAAAATCCGGTCACCTGCTCGCGACCGTTCTCCAGCATTGCGATGGATTTGAAAAAGCCGTTGCGCACGGCGTACAGGTAGCTGAAGCGATCGCCATAGCGATACAAGGCGTCGCCGCGGCGTATGCGCGAGCGCACGAACGCGAGGCGCGCGGCGATCTCCTTCTCGGCGCGGGTCATGCCGCAGCAGGGCCGGCACAGTTCGCGCAGGTTGCATCCCGAGCATGCCGTGTGGCACTGCGCGATCCCGGCCGGCGCGACGACGGCGGCGTCATTGCCCGGCAAGTGGCGGCGGTTGGGGAGAACACGCAGCGAAGTGTTGTTGGTCATAACGGTTTCCAGTCAGGGCGATGCGCTTGCGCTGTGCCGGCGCCGCCTGCGTTCATACCGGAGTGCGCAGCGCATCACGCATATACGCAATGGTATTTGGCGGAAACTGCGCGAATTTGCTCCAGATCAATTGCAACGCAGGGCGCGCTGCCGGATTCGGCCAAAGTCGCGCAGATTTGCGCTAGGTCAAATTCCCGCACCGCGTGGCCGGGCCCGCTTTTTCCATCCCTATGTACGCTAGCGCATAGAACACCCGCAACGCGAAGTGGAAAATGGGCCATTGCGAGCGTGCGAGGTGCGATATGACCAATTCCGTATGCATGACCGGGGAGTCCGGCGATTTGTTCGGCGAAATGTCCATCCCCGGACACGAACCGCTGAGCGAACCCAGCTTCGCACCCGAGCTGAAGGCCGCGCGCAGGCTCTGCCGTCAACTCCCGCACAACGTGGCGCGCCCGGACAAAATGCGGATTGCGCACCTGATCTGCCTCAATCTTCGCTCCATGCTGAGAACTCCCAAAGGAATGCAGCACGCATGCAACTACGCGCTTGTTGCAAAATGATCGGAGGCGCGCCCCCGTCCCGTCACCGGCCCTCAACTGGCGTCGTGCATCATCCTTTGAACGATGCTGTCGATTTCGGCGCGCTCGTCTTCGGCGTCGAATGTGTTTTCGCTGGTACGGTCGTCGTAGCTGTCTGCGGCGTAGGTGCGCAGTCCGGTGTAATCGGACTCACGCCAGGCGATCGGAAGCTGTTTTGATCTCTGGCCGCGAAATGCGTTGCGTTTCATCGCTTGCTCTCCTCTACGGATTGCCCGTATTGGTGCAGCATGTACCGGCCCGGTGCAGCGATCTGTGCCCTGGCGCACATAAGGCCGATATTTTTCGCGAACCGCATTCCGATCAACGACATTCTGATCCAAAGGGATATTCTGTCTGCCATGACGACGCCTAAACTGCACAAACCCTTCTCCATGATTCGCGAGTTTCATCTTGCGGACTGGTTCACGCTCGCGAACGCGGTGTGCGGCACGGGAGCGATGTTTTCCATGATGACCTACCTGCAATCGGGGGACGTCAGGCATGTCTACTTTGCCTGCGCGCTGGTCCTCGCCGCCCTGGTTTTCGATGTTCTGGACGGACGGATTGCGCGCTGGCGGCAGATGACATCCGTAATGGGCCGCGAGCTCGACTCCCTCGCCGATGTCATCTCCTTCGGCCTGGCCCCGGCGGTGATCGCGTACGGTTGCGGCATGCAGGGCCTGTACGACCGCGTCGTCCTGGTCTGTTTTGTCGCCTGCGGGGTATCCCGCCTGGCGCGCTACAACGTTACCGCGGAGGCGCTGTCCGAGGGCGGAAGCAAAGTGAAGTATTTCGAGGGCACGCCGATTCCGTCATCACTGCTGCTGGTATTCGTACTGTTTGCGGCTGCCACGCAAAACGCTTTGGGCGAGTCGCTCTGGTTTGGCAAGCTCGTGCTTGCGGGATTCACGCTGCATCCGCTGGTGCTGATGTTCGCGGCCTCCGGCGCGCTGATGGTCAGCCGCATACGCATCCCGAAGCTCTGAACCTGAGCAGCCGCCGTCGCCATAACCGACTCAGAAACCGCAAGTGACGCTTTCCGCCGCGGAAATTGAAGACCTGAGAACGGCGAAGAGCCTGCTCGAAACGCCCGGACTCGCCGCCAGGATAGGCAATCTTGCCGGGGCTCCGATCGAGAAGGGGTTTGCCCTGCTGCCGCGGAAATGGAACGCCGTGGTGAATGATGCCACGCGCAAATCAATCGAAACGGCACTGGATGTCGCGCTTTGGACCATGGATCACCAGCAAGCGCGGTCCGCGTCGAACTGGTGGCACAAACTGGCAGTCGGAACCACCGGCGCGGCTGGAGGCGCGTTCGGATTGCCCGCGCTCGCAATCGAACTGCCCGTGTCCACGGCCATCATGCTGCGATCGATAGCGGACATCGCGCGCAGTCAGGGCGAGAATCTGAAAACGCCTGAAGCGCGGCTCGAGTGCCTACAGGTGCTGGCGCTTGGCGGCGGATCGATAAGCGATGACGGCAGCGACACGGGCTATTTCGCCGCCCGGGCGGCGATGGCCAAAGCGGTTTCCGACGCGGTTCAACATTTGGCCCGGAGCGGCCTTTCGCACAAGGGCGCGCCGGCCATGGTCCGGCTGATTGCGCTAATCGCCTCGCGCTTCTCCATCGTCGTGTCGGAGAAAGCCGCCGCGCAAGCCGTGCCCGTTCTGGGCGCTTTGGGCGGCGCGGTGATCAACACCTTGTTCATCGGTCATTTCCAGAACATGGGCAAAGGCCATTTCATCGTACGCAGGCTGGAGCGCGCCCACGGACCGGAAGAAGTCAGGCGAATTTACCAGGAGCTGCAGTCCGCACGCTAGCCGGCGGTTGAAGCTTGGTACCTCCGGGCCAATGCGCTACTATCCGGACCCTTGGGGGAACGACCATGACCAAAACACCGCCGCTCGCGAGCGACGTCGCATTCACACCTACCGTCAAGGCGATCCAGGCGCGCAAAGGCTCGCGCGCGGCGTACGCGCGCATGGAAAGCGGCGACGGCTGGGGCACCACGATCACACCGGACCTGAACGCCTTCATCGCGGCGCAGACCAGCGTGTTCCTCGGCAGCGCCAACGCCGCCGGACAGCCTTACATTCAGCATCGCGGCGGCCCGCCGGGCTTTCTGCGCGTCCTCGACGACAAGACCATCGCATTTGCCGATTTTCGCGGCAACCGCCAGTTCATCACCCAGGGCAACCTCGCTGAAAATCCCAAGGCCCACCTGTTCCTGATCGACTACGCGCAGCGCCGGCGGGTGAAGATCTGGGGCCAAGCGCGCGTCGTCGAAAACGACGCGAAGCTGCTGGCGGAGTTGATGCCGGAGAAATACAAGTCGCGCGGCGAGCAGGTGATCCTGTTCAGCGTCGATGCCTGGGACGCGAATTGCCCGCAGCACATTCCGCAACGCTTCGAAGCGGCCGACGTGGCACGCCTGCTCGAAGAGCGCGATCAGCGCATCGCAGTGCTCGAAGCGGAAATCGCGCGCCTGCAGGGAAAATGACCCGCGCCGGGATCTAGCGCGAAAACTCCATCGCCTCGTCCTCGAGGGGGGCGAACTTCATCGCGACGATATCGCGCAGGTAGTTCTGATGCAGCTTCCAGGGTTTTTTCGTGCCCTGTTTGGGAAGCTTGTCGAGCGCGCGCTGAAAATAGCCCGAGGAAAAATCGACCCAGGCTTCGGCGCCCATGCCGGCATCGCGCACGCGCGGCACGCAGCTGCGCGCCCCGGTTTTCTGCATGTGATTGAGCAGGCGGCAGACGTAGGCGCAAGTGAGGTCGGCCTTCAGCGTCCACGAGGCATTGGTGTAGCCGAAGGACGAGGCGAAGTTCGGCACACCGCTGTACATCATGCCCTTGTAGGTGAAAGTCTTCGCCGGATCGACGCGCGCGCCGTCCAGCGTGAGTTCGACATCCGAGAGCACCTGCAGCTTGAGGCCGGTCGCGGTGACCACCAGGTCCGCCGGCAGCTCGGCGCCCGAGCGCAGCTTCACGCCGGTTTCGGTGAAGCTCTCGATCTGGTCGGTGACCACCGACGCGCGCTTGTCGCGTATGGCCGCGAACAGATCACCGTCGGGAACCAGGCACAGGCTCTGTTCCCAGGGATTGTATTTCGGCGTGAAATGCGTGGCGACGTCGTAGTCCGGCCCGAGCGCCATTCTCACGCCGCCCAGGATCAGCGCTTTCGCGCGCGCCGGCTTGCGCCGGCACAGGTTGAAGAAATACATGCCCCAGAGTACGTTCTTCCAGCGCGTCACCCCGTGCGCGAGCCGCGCCGGCAGCCAGCGGCGCAGCTTGGCCGCCGACGCATCCACCGACGGCCGCGCGACCACATAAGTCGGCGAGCGCTGCAGCATGGTGACATGCGCGGCCTGCTTCGCCAGCTCCGGCACCAGCGTGACCGCGGTGGCGCCGCTGCCGATCACCACCACGCGCTTGCCCGCGTAATCGATGTCCCTGGTCCATTTCTGCGGATGCACGACGCGGCCGGCAAAGCGCTCCACGCCCTCGAATTCCGGCGTATAGCCTTCGGTGTAGTTGTAATAGCCCGAGCACATGAACAGGAAATTGCAGTCCATGCGCAGAATCTCGCCCGAGCCGGCGCGCTCGGCTTCCACGGCCCAACTGGCCGTTTCGGACGACCACGCGGCGCGCTTCACGTGATAACCGAAGCGGATCTTGCGGTCGATGCCGTAGGCGCGCGCGGTCTCGCGCAGATAGGCGAGGATGACGGCCCGTCGGCGATGGATTTCTCCCCGGTCCAGGGCCGGAACGCGTAGCCCAGGGTGTACATGTCCGAGTCCGAGCGGATGCCGGGGTAGCGGAACAGGTCCCAGGTGCCGCCGATGTCCTCGCGCCCTTCGAGGATGGCGTAGCTGCGCCCGGGGCAGTCGCGCTGCAGGTGATAGCCCGCGCCGATGCCGGAAATGCCCGCACCGACGATCAGCACGTCTACATGTTCGTTCGCCATTCAGCCTCTCCGTTTGCACTGCGACCGCTGCGCCGGCGGCCAGCATACACGAGCGCGCGCCGGTGTCCAAAGCAAGCCGGCGCTGCGCGCGCCGCCATGCGCGGCGGCAGTTGAGCTATCCGGGGATTAACGGTACCCTGACCCCGCTCGGCCCTGCCATCGGGGCTTGAACAACCCGGGGAGAAAACCATGACCTTCGTCGATTCGATCAAGACCTGTTTTTCCAAGTACGCCGAATTCGGCGGGCGCGCTTCGCGATCCGAATTATGGTGGTGGGTGCTGTTCGTGTTCCTCGCCTCCGCGGCCGCGTCCACGGTCGGCAACGTTGTGTCGGGTCTGTTTTCCCTGGCCGTGTTCCTGCCGAACATAGCGGTTTCGGCGCGGCGGCTGCACGACATCGACCGCAGCGGCTGGTGGCAACTGATCATGCTGATTCCGCTGATCGGCTGGATTCTGATGATCTATTGGTGCGTGCAACCGGGCAAGGAGCCCAATCGATTCGGGCCGACCGCAAGCGACACTGCCCCCACGAGCTAATCCGACCGCAAACCGCGCTCGTGCGGCAAGCAAGAGTCGCGCATGAAATTTCTGGGCCAGGGCCTTCCCTTGAGCGGGCAAGGCATGAAGCGGATATGCGGCGCGCTGGACGTTCCGGCGGCGCAGATATGGGCGGTGCTCACGGTCGAAACGCGCGGCTTCGGCTTCCTCGCGGACCGGCGGCCGCAGATCCTGTTCGAGCGCCATGTGTTCCGTCGGCTCACGCAAGGCCGGTACGACCGCGCCCATGCAGACATCAGCAATGCCAAGGCAGGCGGCTATGCAGGCGGGCCGCTCGAGTACGCGCGTCTCGAACTGGCTGCGCGTCTGGATCACAAGGCGGCGCTGCAAAGCGCCTCCTGGGGCATCGGTCAGATCATGGGCTGCAACTATCGTGCGGCTGGATTCAGAGGCGTCGATGCGATGGTGACGTCCATGATGAAAAGCGAAGACGCGCAATTGCTGGCGATGACGAAATTCATCGAAAGCAATGACCTGGCGAAAGCATTGCAAAAACTTGATTGGGCGGCCTTCGCGCGCGGCTACAACGGCGCGGATTTCAGGAGCAAGCAATACGACCAGCGTCTGGCCGCGGCGCACGCCAAGTACCGCGTCATGCCCCCGGACCTGGATCTGCGCCGGGCGCAGGCGGCCTTGCTGTATCTGGGCGTCGATCCCGGACCCATCGACGGCTTCCGCGGCCGCCGCACGCGCGCCGCGTTGCTGCACTTCCAGGCGCAGTCCGGACTGCGCGAAACCGGCGAACCCGATCCGGCTTGCCGGCGCAAGCTGCTGGCGCAGGCTTTTTCCGGTTAGGCGGCGCGCGCGATCCGTGTCACCTGGTGGCTCCGACGCTGCGCGAACCGATTTGTGGCAGATAGCTATACCACCGTCGGCGTTCTCACCACCTGCAACGCGCCGGGGAGCTTGGTGAACGCCGCCGGCAGGAAACCGAGCCACTCCCCGTCGGCCTCGACCGGCACCGCCTGCGGGCTTTCGGCGCGCAGCGTGCGGCAGCGATATTGGTCGACCTTCGGATGATCGGGATCGATGCCGTTTCTGAGCATCGGCGCCTGGCGCGCGATCTCGAAGCGCGAAGCATCGCGGATGTGGGCCACGTCGAACCAGCCGTCGTCGATGCGGGCGCGCGGCAGCGGCCGCATGCCGCTGCCGAAATACTGTCCGATGCCGACGATCAGATTGCTGCTCGCCACGGCGCGCGGCGCCCCGTCGTCGTAGCTCACCGTCACGCCGGCGCGGCGCAAGGTCGCCAGCGCGGCGAGAATCGCCAGCTGATAGGCAAGCCACGGGGTCGCGAAGCGCTGCGTGCTGCGCGCATAGCGCACCACATGGGCGCCGAACCCGGCTTCCGCAATATTGACGAACACGCGCCGCATCCTGGCGCCGTTCGCGCCGCTGCACACCAGCTCACCCGCGTCGGTCGCGAATGCCGGCGTGCGCACGGCAAATTCCACCGCGTCGTCGATGCCGCGCGGCACCCCGAGACTGCGCGCGTAGTCGTTGCCGGTTCCGGCCGGAATCACCGCCAGCTCCACTCCCGTGCCGATGATGGCGTTGGCCGCTTCGTGCACCGTGCCGTCGCCGCCGGCGATCACAATGCGCGTCGCACCGGCGGCGATGGCGCTGCGCACCAGCGACACCGTTTCCCCCGCCATAGTCGTGCGCACGCAATGCGTCCCCGGCGCAGCCGCGGCGAGCAGGCGTTCGATGTGCGCCGCGCGCGCCGGCGGCACCGCAGCGCCGTTGATTACCAGCGCGATGTTCATGCGCCGCGCAAGGCCCTGAGCTTCTCCGCAACCGCCACCGCGTAGGAGTCGGTCATGCCGGAGACAAAATCGGTGATCGCGAGCACGCGCGCGTACGGCGCGCCCGCGGGCC
>Ga0163199_1002288_pt1 | contig 11726 bp, 17 predicted proteins | sample PL_2010_150m_FD_113537 | JGI IMG/M metagenome (GOLD analysis project Ga0163199, IMG submission 113537) | Freshwater microbial communities from Powell Lake, British Columbia, Canada to study Microbial Dark Matter (Phase II) - PL_2010_150m | ecosystem: Environmental > Aquatic > Freshwater > Lake ...
CCCACATATATTAGACCTTATTACAGGTCTTAAGAAGCAGTCCCGCGAGAGTGAAGCACCTCTCTGGCGTGACATTGCGCACAGACTTACTCGCCCAACGCGGCAGTACACTGAAGTCAACCTGAGCAGGCTCAACAGGTACACCAAAGACAAAGACCTTGTACTTGTACCCGGAAAAGTCCTGGGAGCAGGCGAAATTAACCACACATTGACTGTGGCTGCACTGGGCTTTTCCGCAGGCGCAAAGGACAAAATAACCGCGGCAGGGGGCTCCTGCCTTACCATCGAGGAACTCATGAGCAAGAACCCCGACGGCGCAAGAGTAAAAATAATGGGGTGAGATCATGGCAGTAATAGACGCAAGTAATCTAATTCTTGGAAGAATGTCAAGCCTTGTCGCCCAGAGGTTATTGAAAGGCGAAGAGATCAATATTATCAATGCAGAGAAAACCATCATTTCTGGACGAAAAGATACAACGTTCGCGCGGTATCTGAAATATGTCCAGAGAGGCTCGCGAGAATTCGGTCCGCATTTCCCGAGACGGCCAGAGCAGATAGTCGCAAGGACAATAAGAGGAATGATCCCGCATACAACTCTAACCGGAAGGGAAGCGCATAATCGACTCAGAGTATATATAGGTGTACCTGAGGAATTAAGCAAAGAACAGGCAAGCACTCTGGAAGATGCAAGCATAACACGCCTTTCCACAGCAAACTATACTGTGCTTGGTGAACTCAGCAAGAAGTTAGGATCAAAATTTTAGGTGTTATATATGAAAATCGTTAATTCATCAGGAAAAAGAAAGACAGCGATCGCTCGTGCAACCATCAGTGAAGGCAAAGGGCGCATCAGGGTAAACAAGAAACCCATTGAGATCATTGAGCCTGAATTTGTGCGGCTCAAAATGACAGAACCCCTTGAATTTGCAGCTAATGTGCTCCCGAACGTGGACATTGACGTCAACGTCCATGGAGGCGGCATATTCGGGCAGGCAGGTGCGGTCCGTACCGCTATCGCAAGAGGTCTTGTAGATTGGACGAACGATACAGCGCTCAGAGATGCATTGGCACAATATGACAGAAGTTTGCTCGTCAATGACACACGCTATAAACTCCCCAAGAAATTCGGAGGAACAGGCGCCAGGAAGAGAAGACAGAAATCATACAGGTGAAAATGATTCCAGTACGATGCTTTACATGCGGAAAAGCTATCTCAAGTGTTTGGGATGAGTATAAAAAACGAAGCCAGACAGAAGACCCAGGTAAAGTACTCACGGATCTCGGAATCGACCGATACTGCTGCAGGCGGATGCTACTTTCTCATGTCGAGTTGGTGGACCTGCTTGCACCGTACCAGTGAGGAGGGGTTGTAGGGTAGCCTGGTCCATCCTACAGCGTTCGGGACGCTGTGACCTGAGTTCAAATCTCAGCAACCCCATTTACTGGGGCTATGGAAACGAACATGAACCACTCTCGGAGGGACTCCGGGAAAAAAAATATCCCGTATTTAAATGCGGGGAATATAGTACAAATCGGATTTATTCAACGGATTGATATGCCGTTTTTGAGGTGATTAGGTGACAGTAATAAAGTATACGCGATATGAGCGTGCTCGTATTATTGGCGCAAGGGCGCTCCAGATATCCATGGGGGCCCCTGTTCTGATAGAAGTCGATAAAAAAGAGCCAATAGATATAGCATATGCGGAATTGGAAAAAGGAGTTATTCCGATTACGGTAAAACGAACAGCACTTGAAAAACAACGGAAATCAGCATGATTTAAGGTGATTACAATGGAAGAAATGATTGATTTTAAACAGGACGTGAAACAGGATACAGGTTATGAATCTATTATTCCGCAGGACGAATATCTCACAGCAGGTATCCATATCGGTACTCAGCAAAAAACAAAAGAAATGATGCGTTTTGTATACCGCGTGAGGACAGATGGATTGTACGTTCTTGATATACAGGCAACAGACCAGAGGATACGGCTTGCAGCAAAGATGCTTGCAAAATACGATCCGCAGAGAATATTGGTAGTTTCAGCCAGGCAGTACGGGCACTACCCCTCTGCGATGTTCGCAAAAGCGATAGGTGGAAGGGCTATAACCGGCAGGTTCATTCCCGGCACACTTACCAACCCGAAACTTCATATTTACATTGAACCAGACGTTCTCGTAGTAACAGACCCGTCAGGGGATGTCCAGGCAGTAAATGAAGCGATAAATGTAGGTATTCCGGTCATCGGTCTTTGTGATACCAATAACGCGACATCCAACGTCGACCTTGTTATTCCAACAAACAACAAAGGAAGAAAAGCCCTTGCTTTGATATACTGGCTTCTTGCAAAGAAGACGATTGAGGAACGGGGCGACACGATCAATTACACAGTAGCAGATTTCGAGGCAGAATTATAATAGAATGAGAACACCGGCAGTATCGGGACAATTTTATCCGCGCGGTAAAAACGACCTGAGAAACGAGATAAGCCGGTGCTTCGCAAATATCAAGATAAAAGAAAGAGCTGCCATCGGCGCTGTGGTACCCCATGCAGGATATATTTATTCCGGGATAACCGCAGCCCATGTGTACTCTGCCCTGCCAAATGCAGATACTTTTATCCTGATCGGTCCTAACCATACGGGTTTAGGTTCACCAGTATCAGTTTCTTCTGAAACCTGGAGCACTCCTTTTGGTGAAGTGAAGTCTGACCTTGATCTAGTAAAAGCGCTTCCCAAAAAGATCATTGATACTGATGAGATAGCTCACAGTCACGAACATTCCATCGAGGTCCAGCTTCCTTTCCTGCAGCACAGGTTCAGGGATTTCAAGATCGTATCTATATGCATGGGAATGCAGGACGAAGAGACTGCGCTTGAAGTGGGTGCGGAAATAAGCGAGGCTGTGCGAAAGCTCAAAAAGAAAGTCGTGATAATTGCATCAAGTGACTTCTCCCATTATAAACCCGACAAAATAGCGCGGGAAGATGACGCTTATTTTATTGAACCGATACTTGCGCTTGATACGGGGAAATTCTACCGCCATTTGTATGAACGAACGGCAAGCGTCTGCGGATACGGACCCATCGCTGCAATGCTTACCGCTTCGAAGAACCTGGGGGCAAAGCGTGTTGCTCTGCTTGATTACAGTACGAGCGGCGATACGACAAAAGACCTATCTGCAGTTGTAGGGTATGCAGGTATAGTTGTAGAATGAAACATGGGATCAGAGTAGCGTAATAATCCAGCATGGAAATTATTCTGCATCGATGCTTTTATTTACTCATGACATAATTAACAATAAGGTGGAAGCATGGTACAAGAAACCCCAGAAACTTTTGTAAAAATCATCAGTGAACCATTAAGATCAAAGAACCCTCTTGTCATAGAAGGATTTCCCGGCATAGGTCTAGTGGGAAACATTACATGCCAGCATATCATTGAAGAGATGGGTATGAAATATGTAGGCTCGATAGATTCGAAGTATTTCCCTCCTCTTGCAGTTCTTTTTAATGGCATAGTCTATATGCCTGTTCGCATTTATGAGGCTCCAAAAAAAGACATAATCGTGGTGATATCAGACATACCAATACACCCCACTGCATCATACGATCTTAGCAAGGTCCTGGTGGACTGGATGGTATCCATAAAAGCTAAAAACATTGTTTCGATAGCAGGGATCGCTACGACCACTGGTATGAGGCGGGTGTTTGGAGGGGCTACGAATAATGAAATGTTGGAGAAGATAAAGGACAAAACCGAGATATTCCAGGTAGGGACGATCTCAGGCATTTCAGGGAGCATAATGACAGAGTGCTTTATCCGGAACATACCTGCCATAAGTTTACTTGGTGAAACGCCAGGACCTAATCCTGATCCGAGAGCAGCGGTCGAGGTTTTAACAGTTCTCAATAAAATATTTGGTCTATCAATAAATACCGAGAAGTTGATGAGCCAGGCTGAGCAGATAGAGCTTGAACTTTCAAAGCTTGCAGAGCAAGTCAAAACAACTGAAGCGCCTATGCTCCCTAAGAAAGAGTTCCCAATGTACGGGTGATTATATGAAATATATCGTTTTAAGTGGAATATCCCTGATGGCTTTAAGGAACCTTGAACAAAACAAGGTAAAGACTATCGAGATCAGAAGCCCCCATAATTTCCTCTCTGCTATTGAGACAAATGTGGGAGATGTTATCTTTCTGACGACGACCAGCATGGAGGATGTAGGGGTGGGAACAAAAGGTTATATTGCGAAAATACTTGAGAAACAGGTTTCAATGCACAGGATCGTTCATCAAACCGATGAGTTATTCGAAGAAGCTGAGGTCCAGATGGCACGTCTTAAGTTAGAGATGAAAGGGCATGCAAGAGTGCGCCGCTCGATATGCTGTGCAATTGGTGAAGCTATAATAGTGGATGCTGATGAAGTGCAGTTCTTCGAAGGAAGATAGCAAAAAGCTCCACTATTAAAATTTCTAAGAAAATACGAGGAGAGACAGGTTACAGAGGACGTTGAAAGGCTTAAAAACATTGATGGTGAATAAAGTATGGGCGATAAAACAATAAAATGCAAGGACTGTCGGAGTAAAAGAAAGGCTGAAAAAAGTACCAGTGGCTTTAGACGATAATTATTAACTCGATATCATTTTCTTAATATTAAAGAAAGTGCAATAAATATTTTGAATGTCCTTTATGGTCTTCCAGGCTTCATCAAATACGAATTGAGGTATTTGCCAGGGTCTTTCTTTTCCTTCTAATATTGAATCAAGATCTTTCTTGACCGTTAATCCCAGGTACAACGGGAATTCCCTGTTATTCTGTCCAGTGGCAAAAAAACGGAAAATGTATATTCTTCTCTCTTCAGTTGATATATAAACAGTTCTTGGAGCACTGATATCATCCGCATTAATACCGCTTAAGAATTTCTTGGTGTGTGAAGCAAAGTCGTTAACATACTCTGTAAGAGATTCGAGCGATATTTTTACCTCCGGTGTTTTCATTCCTGATATATATTGAATTCATTTATCAAATGCCGGGTTTAATACAGACGGGTTGAATCTCCTTCAGCGATAAGCTCAGCTATCTCATTTACGAATTCCTGCATGTATTTATCCAGCTGCGTCTTCCGCCTCTCCATGATCTCCTTATCCGCGGGATATCTTTCGATGAGTTCTATGAATTCGTTATATATCCCGCAGGTCTTTGCCATCATGGCTTCCTTTGGTTCGCCCATTTCTGCCATGTGGACGATGTATCGCCGCAGGCGGATGCAGCCCCTGTTCCTTTCAAAGCTCTTATCGAAATACAGCGGGATCCTCCATAACCCGCTCTCAACCACACCGCTTTTTATGGATGGAAAAAGCTTCTTGATCTCAGGGTCGATAACATCAGGCAACATCAGAATTCTTCCATAGAAACGCCTCGATCCTCGAAAGCGCCTCGACCAGATCTTCCCGCGATGTTGCATAAGAGCATCGCAGATACCCTTCTCCGCATTCCCCAAATACATTTCCCGGCACAACTGCGACCTTTTGCTCCTTAAGCAGCCTTTCTGCGAATTCCTCTGAAGTCAATCCTGTGCTCTTTATGCACGGGAATGCATAGAACGCCCCCATTGGCTCAAAGCAGTCAAGCCCCATCTTATTAAGACCGCTCACCACAAGGCGCCGCCTCCTGTCGTATTCCCTGACCATCTTCTGCACTTCACCCTCTCCGTTCTTTAGCGCCTCTATTCCTCCTATCTGGGCTGTAACAGGAGCGCAGAGCATTGCATACTGGTGGATCTTTGTCATTGCTGCTATCAGCGGCTCGCTGCCCACAGCATAACCCAGTCGAAGCCCTGTCATGGCATGTGATTTTGAGAAACCGTTAAGGATAATACTTCTCTCCCTCATTCCGGGAAGCGATGAAAAACAGGTATTTGCGCCATCATAGGTCAATTTGCCGTACACTTCGTCCGAGATTACCACGAGATCGTTCTCAGTCACCACATCGGCTATTTCCTCAAGGTCTTTCTTCCTCAAGACAGCGCCAGTCGGATTGTTCGGATAACTCAGGACAAGAGCTTTTGTCTTTTTCGTAATGCTATTTCTTATCTGCTCTGCAGTCACGCGGAACTCATTTTCCTGATAGGTCGGAACAGGTATCGGCTTCCCGCCTGCAAGTGAAACACTGGGTTTATATGAAACGTAGCAGGGCTCAGGAACTATGACCTCATCCCCGGGATTTATAATTGCCCTGAAAGCAAGGTCAGCCGCCTCGCTCACCCCTGTTGTGACAAGGACATCGCTTTTTGGATCATAATCAACGCCATGCTCATTTTTATAGCATTTTGATATTAACTCCCTCAGTTCAAGGAGCCCATAATTGGACGTGTATGACGTGGCACCCTTCTCAAGCGAGTAGATGCATGCTTCCCTGATATGCCAGGGCGTAACGAAATCCGGCTCTCCGACACCAAGTGAGATAACTCCATCCATTTCAAGAACAAGATCAAAAAATTTCCTTATGCCTGATGGTGGTATCTGCCTGACTGTTTCTGCTATGAATTTTTCGGGCATGGCTTTACGGGGATACAGCAAGGCGTTCTGAGCGCTCTTTCTCGAATAAGACATCTCCATCCTCCTTGTATGTCCGAAGCACAAAATGCGTCACTGTCCCCTGCACCTGTTCAAGCGTTGCGATCTTTTCTGCTACGAAAAAAGCCACGTCTTTCATAGACCTGCCGCGCACTGTAAGCGACAGATCGTGTCCTCCAGATATGAGCCTGACAGACCTTACCTCAGGGAATTTCGCTATCCGCTCGGCAATGGCATCGTATCCTGTCCTTGAGCGCAGGGCGACCTTGATCTCGATCATTGCATAAACGTATTCTTCTCCCGCTTTTTCCCAATCTATGACTGTCTTGTATTTACGGATTATCCCCTTTTTCTCCAGTTGCTTTATCTTTGAGGCAACTTGTGCTTCCGTGATACCTATCATGGTCGCGATCTCTCCCGGTTCGATTCTCGGATTGCTTTCCAGTATCTCGAGTATTTCTTTCATGGTATGCCTCGGCGTTTTCTATGCTGTAAGAGTTAATAGGTTTTATGGATAAAATTCCTTTTACAGACAAATTTCCAAACCTATTTATTGACATACCTTGTCTTTTGGGGGATATGAGAGCAGTCATACCTTTTAAGAAAAGCAATGCCAAATCAAGACTTTCATCACTCCTCACGGATCATGAAAGGGAAGATTTTGCAATGGCTATGCTCTCTGATGTGGCAGGAACCCTTGCCAGTTCAGGATGCTTTGAGGTAGTGGATATTCTGTCCACTTCGATCATTGATTGTGATGGCGCAAACATTGTACTGGCAAATTCAGGTCTTAATGAAGCCCTTAACGAGTACCTGAAAAAAATGTCTTCACATTCACTTAATGAGCCTGTTCTTATAATCATGGCTGATATACCGCTTGTTTCTATACAGAACATAAAGGATATCACTGCAAGACTATCAGATGTTGTCATTGCGCCTGGCAGGATGGGCGGCACTAATGCCATATTCATCCGCGACCCCTCGCGCTTCCATGTGGATTATTACGGCGCAAGCTTCTTAAAACACAGGGATATAGCGCGAAATAACGGTCTTGTCGTTGATGTCTTTGATTCATTTAACCTCAGCACTGACATAGATGAGGTGGCTGATATTGCTGAAGTGCTACTTCACGGGACCGGGCGCGCTGCTGACTGCCTGAAAAAGCTCGGGTTCGCGCTTGACGGAAACGGGGGCAGGGTTGGAGTAAAGAGAATTTAGGGGAAAACTATAATATCTCGCATAATAAGGATGAGAGACATTATGCAGCTTGAAAAACTCAGACATGGCACAGAACTTATAAAACGCGGTTTCGCCAGCATGCAAAAAGGCGGGGTCATAATGGACGTAACCACCCCGGAAGAAGCGCTTATGGCTGAAAGAGCCGGCGCAGTGGCAGTAATGGCGCTACACCAGGTACCTGCGGATATCAGGAAAGCAGGTGGGGTTGCACGTATGGCTGATCCGGTTATTATCGAAGCGATAATGGAATCGGTCACAATACCTGTCATGGCTAAAGCAAGGATAGGTCATTTCGTAGAGGCAGAGATCATTGAAGCGTTAGGCGTTGACATGGTAGATGAGTCAGAAGTGCTCACACCGGCTGACGAGATGTTCCATATAGAAAAGACAAAATTTACCATCCCATTCGTCTGTGGTGCACGAGACCTTGGTGAGGCGCTTCGCAGGATCAACGAAGGCGCTGCGATGATCAGGACTAAGGGGGAGGCAGGGACTGGTGACGTGAAGGAAGCAGTGAGGCACATGAGAACAATTATCGGTGCGATACGTGAACTCAAGGGAAAAACTCCAGGTGAACTCTCAATTGAAGCGCGGAAAATTGAAGCGCCTGTAGAGCTTGTAAGAGAAGTTGCTGAAATCCAGAGACTTCCTGTCGTGAATTTTGCAGCAGGTGGAATTGCTACACCGGCTGATGCAGCGCTCATGATGAGACTTGGTGCGGACGGCGTCTTTGTCGGTTCAGGGATATTCAAGGCAGAGAACCCTGAGAAAATGGCTTCGGCAATAGTTGAGGCTGTGAATAATTACGATAATCCTTCGAAGCTTGCCCAGATCTCTAAGGGGCTTGGCGGAGCTATGAAGGGTATTGATATCAGGAGCCTGACAGATAAGGAAGTGCTGGCTACGCGCGGATCGTAGAAATTGATCTGTTATTTTTTTCTCAACGAAAGAGAATTTATAGTATAAGATCAAGCATATCTACTCATGGCGTCGAAAAACGTTCTACCTGATGGCAGAAATCTTGGTATAGCAGGCGGTATTCTCTCGATAATCAGCGTCTTTCTCCCCTGGTACTCAGCAAGCGCAAGCGCAGGGAAGCTTGTCTCATCAAGTATTTCTGTTAATGGGCTTGGATTCGGGCTTTATTTCGTATTGCTGGGCGGTGCAGTAGCTGGGTTGGGAGGACTTCTAACATGGCGAAAAATAAATGGCTGAACTTCACCAAATAAACTTATTACTCACCTGCGCATACTGAGGGGTTATGATAGTTTCCATGACACTTGAACTCAAGGATATCCCAGGGCAGCTTGTTTTAGCTCTTGCGCCCATATCAGAGCTTCACGGGAATATCATGAGCGTGGTTCACCAGCATGAGGAGAAGACCCCAAGAGGAACTATCCCTGTGCAGGTCACTTTCGAGATCGACCAGGGTGTTCTTGACGAACTCATCGAGAAGTTGGAAACGAGCGGAGTCGGGGTGGCAAGAGTTGGAGAAGAAAGGCTGAGGTCTTCGGTTTCTGTCGTGCTTATAGGTCATATCATTCATTCAGACATCGGAGACACTATTGATAAAATAGATAAAACAGGCTTTGCCGAAGTCGTTGACCTGTCGCTTTCAATGCCTGCGATAGAGAGAACATCATCGGCATATCTTGTGATCAATGCTGTTGGGATCAAAGAATTAAAAAAGGCGCTTGAAGTACTTCGCGAAGTGGCGGCTAAAAAGGAACTGCTCATGATCGAACCCATCAGGCTAAACTCGGAGGCTGCATGAAGACCGTGAGAGTATCAATAATCGGCTTTGGCGCAGTGGGGCAGGGGGTAGCGAAAGCCATATTGTCAACAAAAGAAACACTTATTGAGCAGGGTATCGACCTGCGCGTGGTTGGAATATCGGATTCTAAGGGCAGTGAGATAAATGCCGGCGGTATCGACCTTAAGCGCGCTCTTGAAAGGAAGAAACAAAAAGGCACAGTCGCAAAATGCAAAGACGACGCACTTGAAATAATCAAAAACGTTGAACATGAAATAGTGGTAGAAGCCACCCCCACCAACATCAAGAATGGTGAGCCGGGATCAAGCAATATGTTCGCGGCTTTTGGTTCAGGAAAGCACGTGGTCACTTCGAACAAAGGTCCCCTGGCGCTGCGCTTTTCAGAGTTAAAGGAAGCTGCCGAGGATAACGGGGTGTTTTTCAGGTACGAAGCCACAGTAGGCGGGGCTGTTCCGATATTTAACCTGATCCATGAAGCGCTGGCTGGGAACAGGGTCATCGGGATAGAGGGGATACTCAATGGCACAACTAATTACATTCTCACCCGGATGGCAGAAGAGAGGCTGACGTATGAACTCGCGTTGAAAGAAGCGCAGGAACTGGGGATAGCTGAGACTGATCCGTCATACGATGTGGAAGGCATTGATTCAGCATGTAAACTCGTGATACTTGCGAACTCTGTTTTCGGACGGGCTGCAACATATCGCGACGTTGAAGTTACAGGAATCACGAAGATAACACCAGAAGCGCTTGAGCTTGCAAGCAAGAACAATTATGTAGTAAAGCTGATCTGCGAAGCAGGGAATGGGACGCTGACAGTCGCACCAAGACTTGTACCGAAGAAGCATCCACTTGCAGTTGGAGGGACGCTGAACGTGGCATCCATTCTGACCGATCTTGCAGGAAGAATCACTATCAGCGGAAAGGGCGCTGGCTCTATCGAGACCGCAAGTTCCATACTTAGTGATATATTGTATATTGTCAGAAATTCATGAAGGCTGTCCGCGTTAGTGTTGAGGACGCTGAAACCATAAGGCAAAAACTTCTTTCAGTGGGCGCTATTGATAAGACAAGAAAACTTGTCAAAAGGGACGGGTTTATCGAAATACCTGTTACGGATGTAGCGGTTGAGTTTCCTGTGATCGAGCAGGGAAAACCGGAATTCTACATCCCGAAAAAAACACTTGGCAGTATCTTCGATATTACAGAACATGAGAAAAAACTCCTGCCTTCTGGATGGCAGTTGCTCGGGGATGTGATAATTGTAACGCTTCATGAAGAACTGGAGATACGGAAAAACGATATCGCAAAAGCTTTATTATCCATGTACCCTGGATGCAGGACTGTGCTTCTTGACAGGGGCATAAGTGGCAATATGCGTCAGCCCATGCGTGAAATTATCGCAGGAGATAAAACTGAGACCATTAACAGGGAGAACGGTTGTCAATTCAAGCTCGATGCAATGCAGATAATGTATTCCCAGGGAAATCTTTCTGAAAGAAAACGTATGAGCGGATATGGGAGAGGCGAGGTCGTTGTGGATATGTTCGCAGGTATCGGGTATTTTTCCATTCCCATGGCTGTGCATTCTAAGCCCCTGAAGATATATGCGATAGAGATAAATCCTGTATCGATCGGCTATCTGAGGGAAAATATCAGGTTGAACCGGGTGGAAAATATCATCGAACCAGTTGAGGGAGACTGTGCGCTAGTAACTCCGCAAGGGATAGCAAATCGCGTTATTATGGGATACTTTGATGCGCATCCATATCTTGAAAAAGGCATCAGCGCACTTGTGCTTGGCGGGATCCTTCATTATCATGAGGCTGTGCCAGAAGCTGTGGAGGAGAGACCTGTAAACAGGATCATTGAAACTGCGGAAAAGTTGGGGCGGAAGGTGGAGATAATCGAAGCGCGCAGGATCAAGAAATATGCGCCAGGGGTGTGGCATGTGGTGGTGGATGCGAAGGTTTTTTGAATTATTGCCAACTCTACCTGACAATTTTATTATTTTATTGTAAACTATAGTTAGCTTTATACACAACAAAAGCAAATAGCTATGTATGGAAGATGCGATATTCTTTTACAATCCATGGTGGACAGAAGGAAAAGTTCCACCATTTATGTTAAAGG
>Ga0163199_1002289_pt1 | contig 11723 bp, 9 predicted proteins | sample PL_2010_150m_FD_113537 | JGI IMG/M metagenome (GOLD analysis project Ga0163199, IMG submission 113537) | Freshwater microbial communities from Powell Lake, British Columbia, Canada to study Microbial Dark Matter (Phase II) - PL_2010_150m | ecosystem: Environmental > Aquatic > Freshwater > Lake ...
CGCTTATCCCCAGGATTTCTACGGGAATCCCCGGAGCAACAGCAGTTACTGCCTGAGCGCGGTCATTAAGCATCGCCCGGATTTTTCCGTACAAATTACCTACGACTATATTTTGATTGAGATGCAGTGTACCATTTTGCACAAGTAAAGTGACTACCGGGCCTCTGCCCTTGGCCATCTTTGCTTCCACAACCACCCCTCGGGCAAAACGACTGGGATTTGCCTTCAGCTCCATAACCTCAGCCTGCAAAAGGATCATCTCCAGTAAATTATCGATTCCCTCGCCGGTCTTTGCAGATACCGGCACAGTGATAGTTTTACCTCCCCAATCCTCAGCTACCAGGCCTATCCCGGATAACTGTTTCTTGACCATGTCAATATTCGCCTGCGGCTTGTCTACTTTATTTATGGCGACAATGATGGGAACTCCGGCGGCACGCGCATGATCAATAGCTTCCTGAGTCTGCGGCATGATTCCGTCATCCGCGGCAACCACTAAAACTACAATATCCGTAATACTAGCCCCCCTGGCGCGCATAGCAGTAAAAGCTTCGTGGCCCGGGGTATCCAGAAAAGTGATCTCTCCTTCGGGAAGGCTGACGCGGTAAGCGCCAATATGCTGAGTAATCCCTCCGTGTTCACCTTCGGCAACTTTAGTTTTACGTATGGCGTCAAGAAGAGAAGTCTTGCCATGATCAACATGCCCCATAAAAGTAACTATTGGGCTGCGGAGTTTAAGCTCGCCGGGCTCATCTTTTTCTTTATGTTTCTGCAAAGCTATTTCTTCGGCATCCGGGGCTCTCTTGATTGCGCAGTTATACTTTAAGCATAATTTACTTGCCACCGTCTCATCCAGGGTCTGGTTGATCCCCGCCATTACCCCCATAGCCATGAGATATTTGATAAGTATAGACGGCTTCTCCTGTAATTTCACGGCCAGATCCTTGACCGTAACCGGGAGCTCAAGTTCAATCTCTTTGCCCGGAGCAAGCGCAGGTTGGAGAACCGTGGTTTGGCTTCCAGTAGCCAAAGCCACAGGTTGAAGAACCGTGGTAGGTTCTACTTTTACCTCAGGTGCAGGCCGGCGGGCCGTGGTTTGGCTTCCAGTAGCCAAAGCCGCGGCTTTTACTTCCGGCTTTACTTTTATTTTAATTTCCGGCTTAACCTCAGCCTTAACCTCAGCCTTAACCTCAGCTTTAGGCTGATGTTTTACTGCAGGTAAAACTACCGGTTTAATTTTTTCTTTTGTCTTCTTTACTGAGACCTTAAGCTTAAGCGGTTTAATCGCAGCTTTTGGCTTTGTTGCATGAGCCTTGGAAACAGCCTTTTTAGCCTTTGCCGCGGGCTTAAGTTTAGGTTTAACTATTTTTTTCACTGCTGCTTTTCCTTTTTTTGCTTTGCGCATAATCTCTTCCTCTTATATTAACTGGTTGGAGAACCAACTTAAGAAAGTTTCTTTGCTTCTGCGATAATTTTCTCCGCTTTCTTTTCTCCGATACCCTTGATCTTCAGCAAACCTTCAACTTTAGCCTTAAGTATATCCTCTATACTTTTAATACCCGCTTCTTTCAGGCTCAAAAGGATCTTCTCGCCAACGCCTGATAGCCCGGCTAAAGAAGTTACTTCTTTTTTAGTTGCTTTCTTGGCCTCTTTCTTTGCTTCTTTCTTCGGCTTCTTCGTCTTCTCCTTCTCCTGGACTTTGACTTCCGCCGCTTGCGTCTGGAGAACAGCTTGCTCCTTCGGCTTACCGCCAAGCGCCTCAGCAGCGATCATACTCTTGGTGCGGATATCCAACTCCCAACCAACCAGCCGAGAAGCCAGGCGCACATTCTGCCCGTGCTTGCCGATAGACAACGAGAGCTGATCATCATCAACCACCACTGCGGCCTTCATCTTTTCTTTATCTAATTTTATCTCGGAAACCTTGGCCGGAGAAAGGGCGGCCTTGATATATTCACGCACATCATCATTAAAACGCACGATATCAATCTTCTCGCCCTGCAGTTCATTAACGATATTTCTTACGCGGTTTCCGCGCATGCCCACGCAGGCTCCTACAGAATCAACTTTGTCGTTCTTTGAGCAGACTGAGATTTTAGTACGCTCGCCTGCCTGGCGCGATATAGCCCTTATCTCTACAATCCCCTCATAAATCTCCGGAACCTCCAGTTCAAACAGCTCTTTGACTAAATTAGGATGCGCGCGGCTCAATATAATCTGCGGGCCCTTAGTATCCTTCTTGACTTCTACAACATATGCCCGGATGCGTTGGCCCTGTTTAAATTCCTCTTTAGGGGATTGCTCACGCTTAATCAGGATGCCTTCGGCTTTACCCAGAAGGTCCACGATAATATTGCCTTTCTCAAAGCGGTAAACCGTGCCGCTGACAATTTCGCCTACGCGATTCTGGAATTCACTAAAAACTACATCCTTCTCTGCCTCGCGCATCTTCTGAATAATTACCTGACGCGCAGTAGAAGCAGCAATGCGGCCGAAATCAATATTGGTTACCAATTCATTATTGCGAAAGGCGCGGATCTCGCCGGTAGCGCGGTCTATCTCTACCTTAAACTCCTCATCCGGCTTTAAATCAATCACCCTCTTGGCAGCGCTAAGCAATGCGCTCTCTACGGCCTCAAGCATGATCTCTTTCTTAATCCCCTTTTCGCGTTCAATCTGTTCGATAATTGCTAATAGTTCCTGACTCATTTTATACTCTCCGTTATTTTTTGAATTACCAGTTTTGCCTTGTTTATTTTAATTAAGGGGATCTCTAAACTCTCCCCTAGCCTATCGATAAATACGGCTGTCTCACTAACCCTGCTGATTAACCCTTGCCACTCACATTTCCCGTTTACTAAATCATTAAGAAAAAATACCGCCTGTTTATTCAAACAACGCATAAAATCTTCTTTTGTCTCAAGCATGCGGTCAAGCCCCGGAGAAGAAACCTCTAAAATATAATGCCCCGGTAAGATATCATTCTGATCAAGAATATCGCCAATCTTGCGGTTAAGCAAAGCACACTCACCCAAACTTATCCCACCTTCCGGCTTATCCACAAGCAACCGCAAAACCAGGTCCCTGCCTTCATATCTATGTATAAGCTCAACCAGCTCAAGGCGATTTTCTGCCAGGTAATCTCTGACAACCTTATTTAACTGCGTAATTATCTCCTGGTTAAGCACGATAAAAATCCTTAATTTTTACCAATATCTCCTGGCTAGGCTTAACCAGCTTTTCCTGCGTACGCCTGTATTTTAATTCCAGTAAATTATCCTTAATTGACTGTTTGCCGAATATGACCTGTAACGGCATACCCAATAAATCCGCATCCTTAAACTTTACACCCGCGCGTTCATCGCGGTCATCCAAAAGTACCGAGAATCCCGCATCACTGATTTGCTTGTAGAAACTTATTGCTTCGGACATAACCTCTTGGTTAGTTACATCCAGCGGCAAGATGATAACCTGATAAGGGCTGACTTCTTTCGGCCAGATGATTCCGTCGGCATCATTATTCTGCTCGATAATTGCAGAAACCAGGCGCGATACGCCGATACCATAACAGCCCATAATCATCGGCTTGGGCTTTCCATGGCAATCGGTAAAATTAGCCTGCATTGCCTGGCTGTATTTTGTTCCCAATTTAAAAATATGCCCGACTTCAATATCCTCGCCCAAAGGCGCTCGAACCATAAACTCATGCGAGAGTTTTCCTCCCATCACCCCGGAATCTGCTTCTGTAATCAGTATATCCAGGCCGCATCTGGTGAATATCCTCTTGTATGCCTCATAGATCAGCTGATAGTTCTTATCCAGCCCTGCTTCATCCTGGTCAAAGCTGTAAGCATCCTTCATGATAAACTCACAGGCACGGATTAACCCAAAGCGAGGACGGATCTCATCGCGGAATTTAGTCTGGATCTGGTATAAAACCAAAGGTAGTTGCCTGTAACTGGTAACCTGGCTTTTAATTAAATCCGTAATCACTTCTTCATGCGTGGGCCCCAGGCTTAATTTTCTCTGGCGGCGATCAACAAACTTAAACATTACCTCTCCCAAATCCTTATCTCTGCCGGTCTTCTGCCATAACTCTAAAGGTTGTAAAGCGGCAAGCAATAATTCACTTGCGCCGCAGGCATTCATCTCCTCACGAATAATCTCCTGGATATTCTCCAATACCTTAAGCCCCAAAGGAAGATATGAATACACCCCCGCCATAAGCATACGCACGAATCCTGCGCGCAGTAAAAACTTATGGCTGGCAGATTCAGCTTCCTGCGGATCTTCTTTTAATGTCGGTATAAGGGTTCTACTCCAGTACATATTAATCCTTGTTAAAGATCTCTTTGTTTAACTTCACTCCTCTTTTGACAAAAAGCGGATAGAATGCCGGTTGCACCCCTGTAGCTTTAAAACGGCCGCGCACCAAGCCATCTTCAGCAACATTATCAATCTCATAGTAAAAGATATCCTCCAGATTTACCCAGCCGTCCTTGAGGCCGTTTACCTGGGTAATATGGGTGATCTTGCGCGAACCGTCAGAAAGCTGCTCCTGCTGAATGATTAATTGCACAGAAGAAGCGATCTGCCGGTGTATTGCCTCTAAAGTTACCTGAAGGCCGGACATCAAAATCATTGTCTCTATTCGATGCATCACCTCGTGGGGAGAATTAGCGTGAATAACCGAAAGGGCTCCGCAATGCCCCGAACACATTGCCTGAAGCATATCCAGGGCTTCAGCGCTTCTAATCTCACCCAAAATAATCCTCTGTGGCCGCATACGTAAAGAATTTTTAAACAAATCCCGGATAGTAATCTCGCCTTTGCCTTCAATATTAGGGGGTTTTGTCTCCAGCCTGACTACGTGATCCTGCGCCAGATGCAACTCTGCTGTGTCCTCGATGGTAATAATACGTTCGTCATTTCCGATGTAGCTGGAAAGTACGCCTACGGTAGTAGTTTTTCCAGAACCCGTGGCACCCGCAAATATCATATTTGCCTTGCCTCTTATGCAAGCAACTAAAAAATCTGCCATTCTTCTATCAAGTGTCCCGAAATCAATAAAATCTTCGACTTTACGTATTTCTTTAAGAAACTTCCGGATAGTCACTGTGGGGCCATCAAGGGCTAGCGGCGGAATAATAATATTAACGCGCGAACCATCCGGCAGGCAGGCATCCGTATAAGGAAACGATTCGTCTACGCGCCTCCTGGTAGGAGCCAAAATTTTATGCACGACGTACATAAGCTGTTGCTCGCTGTCAAACTTTATGTTAGTCAGTTGTTTCTTGCCATGTTTCTCTACATATACTTTTTGCGTGCCATTAATCATAATCTCTGTAATTTCGGGATCCATCATCAGATTCTCAATAGGACCGAGCCCGGAAAATTCATCAACCAACTCATTGATAATCCTATCCCTGTCTTGATTCTTAAGGCTGCCGCGCGGCTGGCTAAGAATTTCTCCAAGAATATGCCTGACAGTATCCGCTATTTCCTGTTTACCACTGACATTTTTAAATAAAATACTGTTGTAACGAGCAACAAAATCTTCGCGTATCCTATCTTTTAGTGTCTGATGAGCCATGTCTTCTCCTATGAGCGCTTAACTTACGAACACAACGTGTGAGTAAGTTAATGCGCGAATTGGATCCTTGACATCAAAGATGTCAAGGATCTCTCCTTAAATTAATTTCTTTTAATAAGACCCGCACACAATCTTTCGCCGCTATCTTCTTAACTATTTTACCGTGCTTAAATAAAATCCCCACTTTTCTTCCAAAAGCAACTCCGATATCCGCTTGCTTAGCTTCGCCTGGGCCATTGACTACGCAACCCATCACTGCCACCTTAAAATTATCTAGCGGATTGCTCTTGGCTTGAATCGCAATTTTATTTTCTAACTCTTTGACTATATCAACTAGATTCACTTCGCACCTTCCGCACGTAGGACAACTGATAATCTGCGGCCCAGAGTGGCGCAAACCTAGAGACTCCAAGATACATTTAGCTACCCTTACCTCTTCTATCGGGTTATCAGTCAGGGACACCCTTATTGTATCACCAATACCCTCCAGTAGTAAAGCCCCTAAAGCAACACTGGATTTAATAATGCCATTATAAGGCGAACCCGTAGCAGTAAGGCCAAGATGCAAAGGATAACTGCAGACCTTGGCGATCTTACGATAAGCCTCAACTGTATCTAAAACATTGTTGGCTTTAAGCGAAATCACCATATTATTAAATTTAAGTTTCTCTATTCTTCTGATGTAATTCAGACAAGTTGCCACCAATTTATCAGTCATCGAGGAGTTTCTGTGTCCGGCATCTTTTAGCGAACCGCTATTAAGCCCGATGCGCAAAGGGATCTTAGCCATTCTTAATGCCGAAATAACCGACTCTATCTCATGCAACTTATCAATATTTCCCGGGTTTAATCTTATTTTATCCGCGCCGTTTTCAATAGCGGCGATTGCCAGGCGAAAAGAAAAATGGATGTCCGCAACCAGGGGTAACTTTACTTCAGGCTTTATTTGCTTTAAAGCCCGCGCATCACTTAAGTCTTTGATCGCCAGGCGCACAATCTGGCAACCCGCATCTTCCAGGCCGTTAATCTGCTTGATTACATTCTCGATATCCGCGGTCTTACACTTAGTCATCGACTGAATAGCTACAGGGTAAGAGGAGCCGATAAATACCTTGCCGATTTTTATAACTTTTGCTTTACGCCTTACAATCTTCATTTTATTTGACAATAAGCTTATGTATATTCTCTCCGTAACGCCTTAAAATATCATTGTAAGTAACCAAAACAACCAAGGTAATCAGTAAACTAAAACCTAGATTGGTAAGCATGCGCTCCGTCTTAATTTCAAGAGGTTTACGCCTGATCTTCTCAATCCCCAGCAAAAAAATATGGCCGCCATCCAGCACCGGGACCGGCAGCAGGTTAAATATCGCCAGGCTTAGGCTTAAAACAGCAATAAGATGCAATACCGCAACTAATCCCAGCGAAGCTGCTTTAGAGGCCATAAAGAAAATCTCCAATGGCCCGGCCATGGATTCACGCATGGAAAGTTTTCCGGTAACTAAAAACCAGAATCCCTTATAAGTAATGAATGTCAACTCCAGGGTTTTCCTGGCTGCCAGGAATATTGACTCTATCGGCCCATGCCTTATTTCTACCAGCTCATCAAAAGGGGTGATCCCGATTAAGCTTAAATGACGCGGCTGTCCCATGGTATCAAGCGCGCTTTCTTCTCTTAAACTTACCTTGACCTTTAGCTGGCTTTCACCACGCAAAACCGTAAGATCCACCGAGCCGGCGGATTTATTCTTCTGAATCTCTTTTTGTAAATCCTGCCAAAAATCAACTTTACGGTTATTTACGGCGCAAATTTTATCGCCGGGTTTTAATCCGGCTGTTTGAGCGCCAAAACCATTAACCAGTCCGCCTACTTTTGTGGTTAATGTAGGATAACCAATGATTAAAATTGCCCAGAAAAAAATGAACCCCAGCAAATAATTAAGCAGCGGGCCGGCAAAAATAATCTGGAACCTCTTACCGGGAGATTTTGAGAAGTACTCATCGTTTTTACCCTTGTATTCTTCAAGGTTATCGCCGGCCATTTTAACATAGCCGCCCAGGGGAATAAGATTTAAGGAGTATTCCGTATCCCCCTTCTTTTTACGTAAAAGGCGCGGCCCAAACCCCAGTGAAAATTGCTCCACGCGCACTCCTAGTTTCTTGGCAATAATGAAATGCCCAAACTCATGCACAATAATGAGTAAACTCAAAATTAAGATAAATATAAGCGTTGCGATCATATTAATGAGCACTTGACTTATGGAACGTAGTGAACATAAGTCAATGTGCGAATTAATCCTGAGCTTACGCAGAAAATTCCTACGGAATTTTCAAGTGCTTAAGCGAAGGATCTACTCCTTAATTTTTTAAAGACGAAATTATACCTTTAGCTTCTTCCCTGGCCCATGCATCTGCCTGCATAACCTGGGCTAAATCCGGGCAAGCCACGCAATGGTGCCTACGCATCACTTTGGCAACTATCCTGGGTATGCTTAAAAAATCAATTCCTTCGTTTAAAAAACTGCTTACAGTCTCCTCATTAGCCGCGTTAAGCACAGCCGGCATACTCCCAAGTTCCCGGGCCGCCTGATAAGCCAGTCCCAAAGCAGGAAATTTTTTAAAATTGGGTTGGCCGAAATTCAGGCTTTTCAAACTATAGAAATTTATTCTCGGCAAATTACCGGTTAATCTCTCAGGATAACTTAAAGCATACTGTATAGGTATGCGCATATCGGTTGCCGAAAGCTGCGCTATCACCACGCCATCCTCAAACTCAACCATAGAGTGAATTATGGCTTCAGGATGAATGAGCACCTTGATTTTTGTTGCCTCAACATTAAATAAGTTCATCGCTTCCAGAACCTCTAATCCCTTATTCATCAGGGTCGCCGAGTCCACGGTTATCTTCTTGCCCATCTTCCAGCGCGGATGCCGCAGCACATCATTTATAGTAACCGAACTTAGCTTCTTTCTGGAGATGCTCCTAAACGGCCCACCCGAAGCAGTCAGATAAATAGCACCGATACTTGCGCGAGCATTACCTGACAAAACCTGCCAGATTGCTGACTGCTCGCTATCAACCGGTAAGATAGCTACCTTATGCTTAGCCGCCATGCGCATGATAATTTGCCCCGCCATAACCAGGGCTTCTTTATTGGCTAAGGCGATATCTTTACCGCTTTTAATCGCGCTGATTAACGGACGTAAAGCTGCTGCGCCGCTAAGAGCGAACATCGCCTGATCTATGCGCTTATCTTTTACTAACTCCTCTAAACCTTGATCACCGCAATATATTTTAGTAGAAGAATTTATTCTAGCTTTCAATCTCCCGGCTGAACGCTTGTCCCTGACACAGACGCTAAAAGGCTTAAACTCTTTTATCTGCTTATACAGGGTATCGATATCAGAGTCAACGCTTAAAGAAGCCACCCGGAAATGTTCGCGCTGACTGCGGATTACGCTAAGCGTGCTCTTTCCGATTGAACCGGTTGAACCCAAGACAGCAATATTCTTCATCGAACTATCGCGCTAAGATAAAAATAAAAAACCGGCCCAGCAAACAAAAGGCTGTCGATTTCATCGAGCACCCCTCCCAAGCCCGGAAATAAATTTCCCGAATCCTTAACTTCGCAGTCGCGCTTAAGCAGCGATTCGGAAAGGTCCCCCAGCTGGCCTAAAACACCTAAACCCAGGCCTATAAAAATAAGATGCAGATAGCCAAAACCTAAAAAAATCTTACTGACCAATGCGCCGATTATACTAAAAAACAAGCCTCCGAAAGCACCTTCAACAGTTTTGTTAGGGCTGATCCTGGGAATTAAAGGGTGTTTGCCGAAATTGACACCTATTAAGTAGGCCCCGATATCTCCTAACTTTGTGATCAACAATAAAGCAGCCAAAAAACCTAAGCCCGCATCCAAGTACCTTATCTTAATCAGGAAACTGAAAAACCAGGAAACATAAAGTATGCCAAAAAGCGTGGTAGAAATATCCACAATTACCCCGGAGTTTTTCCTGCGCTTAAACTGCATAAGAATAAGAAACAGCAAGGCCAAAACAATAAATAACAGCTCCCAGCTTTTTGTCGGCTCAAATCTAAACATAATAGAAAGCGGAATAATTATCCCCATGCCAATTCCGAAATATTTGTAGATATTTATCCCTTTTCTTTCCAGCATTACAAAATATTCATAAAGGCCGCCGATAATAAATAACAACACGGTCAAGCCGCAGATAAACCGCGAAAAAATTACCGCGCAGATAACTCCGATCAAAAAGAAAGAGCTAATTATTCTCTTTACCAGCATCTACGCCCCCGAATCTTCTTTCTCTCGTTTGAAAATCACTAATTGCCTCTTTTAGCTGTTCCATCTTAAAATCCGGCCAATACTTCTTGGAAAAATATAACTCCGCGTAAGAAAGCTGCCAGAGCAAAAAGTTACTCAGGCGCATTTCCCCGCTCGTGCGGATTAATAAATCCGGATCAGGCAAATCAGCGGTATAAAAATAGCGGGAAAACATCTTGGAATCAAGTCTATCCAATAAGGCGCTATCTTCAAGCACGCTAGCTGCAAACTCTTTAGCTGCATCCACAATCTCCTGCCGGCTGCCATAGTTTAAAGCCAGGACCACAGTTAAACCGGTGTTCTTTTTTGTCCTCTCTTCTGCTCTCTGGATCTTTTTCTGGAGATATTCAGGTATGGGATCTTTCCTGCCGATAACCCGAAAACGCATATTATTGCGCTCCAGTTCCTTAATTTCGCTATCTAAAAAATTGCCCAGATAACGCATCAGAGTATCTACTTCCTTCTTTGGCCTACCCCAGTTTTCCGTAGAAAAAGCAAAAAAAGTAACTACCTCTATTCCAAGTTTAGTTGCCCCCCGGATAATCTCCTTGACCCGCTGGATACCCTCACGGTGCCCGGTAGTACGCGCTAGCCCCTGCTCTTTAGCCCAGCGTCCATTACCGTCCATAATAAAAGCAATATGTTTGGGGGTATTGTTTTTCGCCTGCATATTACTGATGCAACCTGTAATCTATTTCCGCAAAAATGTTATCTTTATATTCGATATCAGCCAGCCAGCTTTCATCAATGTTATTTGACTTTAAATCTTCATACAGGCGGCTAAAACGCAGGATATGGTCTTTGGTGCGGCGGACCGCGTAACTTGAGTGCGTACCTGTTCCGAGAATAAAACCCCAATCCGAACTCTGCGCCAAAAGCAACTCACGCAAAGCCTGGTTAAGCGCTCTTTTATTTAACCCCCCGGCATTGGGGAACATTTTCACCAATCCTGTCATGCGTTCGCTTGCCATATGCAGGTGCCGGTAAATCCAATCATTGGACCCTTGCAGCCACATCTCGCTATAACCTTTATATCCCCAACTAGACATCGAAGGGGTAATTACCTGATTACGCGGATTCTCATTCAAATACTCAGAAGGAGTAACTAGGCGGATTTCATCTTGATCACAGGCAATCTTACGGAAAAGAAAATCCAGCCACATCGGCCCCTCATACCACCAGTGCCCGAAAAGCTCAGCATCATAAGGCGAAACAATAATCGCAGGCTTACCCATAAGATCTTTAAGGTAGCTTGCCTGTTTCTGGCGGTTAAACATGAAATTGCCGGCATGAGCCGCTGCTTTATCACGCGCCCAGTCCGCAACATACGGCTCTTTATGATTTCCCGTGCCGGTAATACGATAATATTTTATCCCCGTATTGATACGTACTCCATCCGGATGGATGTATGGCTTGATATAATCATACTCTAAGTCAAAACCAATATCGCGGTAAAACTCACGATAATTATAATCCCCTGGATAACCCTCGATGGATGACCAGACCTGCTTGCTTGACTCCAAGTCCCTGCCAAAACAAGCTACGCCTGTCCCTTTGCAGTAAACCGGAGCAAATACTCCGTATTTAGGCCGCGGCGAACCATGCAATACGCCGTGAGAATCCGTGAAAAAGAAACGTATCCCTGCTTCCTTAAATATCTCATCATGCCCCGGATGATATCCGCATTCCGGCAACCATATCCCGGCTGGCCTTCGGCCAAAAACACCCTCATAGTGATTCACCGCAACCTTAACCTGCGCGCGCACTGAAGCCCGGCAGACATC
>Ga0163199_1002291_pt1 | contig 11720 bp, 10 predicted proteins | sample PL_2010_150m_FD_113537 | JGI IMG/M metagenome (GOLD analysis project Ga0163199, IMG submission 113537) | Freshwater microbial communities from Powell Lake, British Columbia, Canada to study Microbial Dark Matter (Phase II) - PL_2010_150m | ecosystem: Environmental > Aquatic > Freshwater > Lake ...
GACGTGGTAGCAGGGCTGGACGCGCGCGGCTTCATTCTGGGCGCGGTCGTGGCTTACGAATTGAACGTCGGCTTCGTTCCGATCCGCAAGAAGGGAAAGCTGCCATTCACAACCGTGGAAGAAACGTACGAGCTGGAGTACGGCAGCGCAACCGTTGAACTGCATACAGACGCCGTCAAGCAGGGTGACCGGGTGCTGTTGATTGACGACCTGATCGCCACCGGTGGCACCATGATGGCGGGTAAAAAATTGCTCGAAAAACTCGGCGCCCTGGTCATGGAAGGTGCGGCCATTGTCGATCTGCCCGAGCTTGGTGGCTCCGACAAGCTACGTGCTTCCGGTTTGCCGCTATTTACCCTGGTCGATTTTTCCGGGCACTGAGCCCCGGTCTATTTTCCAATACAGAAATTGGAGAAGATCGTACCCAGGAGATCGTCGGAAGTAAATTCACCGGTAATTTCACTCAGGGCGTTTTGCGCCAGTCGAAGTTCTTCTGCCAGCAGATCGAGCGAACCCGCGTGATCCAGCAGATGCGTGTGCGCATGCATCAAGTGATCCTGTACGCGCTGCAATGCCTGCAGGTGCCGCTGGCGCGAAATGTAGACGCCCTCAGGTGCAGATTGCCAGCCGGCCAGGGCCAGCAACTCGCAGCGCAAGGCATCGAGCCCGAGGCCCGTTTTCGCGGACAAACTCAGCCCCGGCTGGTGACCCGGTTTGTTGACCGCATCGACCTTGTTCCAGATATCAATGACAGGTGTTCTGCCTGGAAGTTTTTCTGCCAGCAAGCCCGCAATGGCAGCATCGTCGGCGCAGTAAGCCGCATCGTCAGAGCGCGTCAGGTCATGCAGGAATAGAACCACATCGGCGGTCTGAATGGCGTCCCAGGCATGTGTGATACCTACTTTCTCGACTTCATCGTTGCTCTGGCGCAGACCGGCTGTGTCAATCACGTGGACCGGCACGCCCTCTATCTGAATCGTTTGCTGTACTTTGTCGCGCGTGGTTCCGGCCACCGGGGTAACGATGGCCAATTCCGCGCCGGCCAGCGCGTTGAGCAAGGACGACTTTCCTGCATTGGGCTGCCCCGCGATCACCACGCGGACGCCTTCACGCAAGAGCGCCCCCTGGCGCGCGCTTTGCAGAATGGTTTTCACCGTTTCCTGCAAACCCGTCAATTGGCCGAGGGCGTCGGCCTTTCGCAGGAAATCAATTTCCTCTTCCGGAAAATCCAGCGTTGCCTCGACCAGCATGCGCAACTGGATCAAGCGATCCCGCAGCGTATTGATCTCTCTGGAAAATGCGCCTGACAGGGAGCGACTGGCACCGCGAGCCGCGGCCTCGGTGCTGGCGTCAATCAGATCCGCAATCGCCTCGGCTTGGGCCAGATCGATCTTGCCATTGAGGAAGGCGCGCTCGGAAAATTCGCCCGGCTGCGCCACCCGCAAACCGACCAGCTGCGGCTGCTTGCCGCTGTCAGCGATCTGAGCGCCGGCTTCAATCACGCGGGCCAACAAAAGCTGCAAGACCACCGGTCCGCCATGCGCCTGCAACTCCAGCACATCCTCGCCCGTGAAGGAATGAGGCGCTGGAAAGTAAATCGCCAGGCCGAAATCTATGGCCTGACCCGAACCATCAAGAAACGCGCCGTAGCTGGCCTGGCGTGGCTGCAGTCGCCGGCCGCAGATCGCCAGCACCAGGGGCTCAAGCTGCTTGCCGCTGACCCGAACAATGCCAACCGCGCCGCGACCGGCTGCGGTGGCGATAGCCGCAATCGGATCCTGATGACGCGCCAGCACGCTTGGGCTCAGAACTTTGGCAGGTTGAATTGCGGTGGCACACCCATGCGGGTATTGATAACCCACTGCTGCGCGATCGACAACACATTGTTGGTGATCCAGTACAGCACCAAGCCAGCCGGGAAGAAGAAAAACATGACACTGAAAGCAAGCGGCATGAACCACATCATCTTGGCCTGCATCGGGTCCGGTGGCGCCGGATTGAGCGCGGTTTGTAGCACCGTGGTCAGCGTCATGACGATGGGAAGAATGTAATAAGGGTCTGGCGACGACAGATCGTGAATCCACATCACCCAGGGCGCATTGCGCATCTCGACGCTGGACAGGAGCACCCAATACAGGGCGATAAAGACCGGGATCTGGATCATGATGGGGAAGCATCCTCCCATCGGATTCACCTTCTCTTCGCGATAAATTCGCATCATTTCCTGCTGCATCTGTTGCGGGTTGTCCTTCAGACGCTCGCGCATTTCGGTCACTTTCGGATTGACGGCCTTCATCTTCGCCATACTGGCGTACGCTTTGGCATTGAGCCAGTAAAACGCGGCCTTCAGCAACAGGACCAGCGCCATGATCGACCAACCCCAGTTGCCGATAAAACTTTGTAACTTGTCGAGCAACCAGTAGAGTGGTTTGGCCAGAATCGTGAGCCAGCCGTAATCCTTTACCAGTTCAAGGCCGGGGGCAAGCGACTCCAGCACTTTTTCTTCCTGCGGACCAGCGAAGAACTTGGCTTCCAGGGTTTTGCTGCTCCCCGGTGCAATATCGTTCAGGGCCGTAATCATGCCCACTGCATACAGATTGGTGTCGACCTTTCGCATGAACAGGTCGCGTTTGATGCCGTCGCCCAGCAACCAGGCGCTGGCGAAATAGTGCTGCACCATCGCCACATAGCCGTTTTCCGCCGTCTTTTCGATGTCAACCTTGTTCTTTTCAATATCAGAAAACTCTACCTTCTCGTATTTTTTGGCTTCGGTATAGACCGCTGGACCAGTGAATGTGGAATAGAAAGAGGATTCGCCAACAGGCTTGTTGCCGTCCCGGACCAACTGCAGGTAGAGCTGTGGTGACACGGCACCAGTGCCGACGTTGATCACCTCGTGCTTGACCGCAACCGCGTAGGTGCCACGGGTCAGCGTGAAGGTTTTTTGCAACTTCACAGCGCCGACCTCGGGAGACTCAAACCGAAGCACCACCTCTTTGGCATCACCCTTGAGACTGCGTTCACCTGGCACGACGTTCATGATCGTCTTGTGGGTTGGGAACGCTCCGCCCGCCGCTCCAGCAATCAAGCCCGATTGCGCAACATAGGTGCGTTCCTTGTTTTCATCGAGCAAGACGGTTTTCTTTGTCTTGTCGGTCATATCGGCGTGTTGAAGAAACTCGGTTTGCACCAGCGAGCCGCCTTCGGTGTCAAAGGTCAGCTTCAACACGTCCGTCGTCACAACCACGCGTTCCCGGGGTCTGGCCGCGTTCGCCGCCGGCGCAGCCTGAACAGCGGCTCCGGGCACCAGCGCAGCGGGCGCCGCCGTGCTGCCCACGGTCACAGCAGTAGGAACACCGGAGGCCGGTGCTAACGGGGCGGTCGTCGCCGCAGTCTTGCTGGTCCCCGGGAAAAAGGTCGCTTTGTGACCGTTGTAAACCTGCCATTGATCCCACAGCAAGACCATGGAAAAACCAAAAATCACCCACAAAATGGTGCGGCGAATATCGTTCATGAAGACTTCTTTTGAGTGGGGGAGGAAAACAGCTGTGTAAAGAGCCGGGGGGTTTCGGTCGGAACAGGATCAGGCCCGCCCAGACACCAAGGGTGGCACCGGCCAAGTCGTGCCACGGTCAGGTAGGTGCCGACAGTTGCACCGTGTAACTGCAAGGCCTGCAGAGAATACAGGGAGCAAGTCGGCTCGAACCGACAGGATGAACCCAGCCAGGGACTAAGCAACAGGCGGTAGGTCTTGACCAGCCCCAACAACAGCGCCCTGATCATGCGCGTGCATCCTGAACGCCGCCGGGCCTACGCACGGCAGCGTTGGTGAAAAGTTGCTGCAACTCGCAGCGCACAGCAGTCTTGAGCATATCGGAAGTGGCACTTGGAAATTGTCTCTTGTCAAAACTCGTCCGCAGACGCACTACATGGGCCGCCACGCAAAGGCTAGCCTCAAATTCCTCGGCGACACTGTAAATCTGTCGCTTGATCGTGTTTCGTGTCACTGCCCGTTTGGCCCAGCGCTTAGGCACCATGGCTCCCATGGCAACGTCAACCGACCGGGCTTGTGCTGGGTAGACCGGCCTGGTGGCTCCATCGGCACCGGATTCGGTGCCGCCCACAATCAAGCCTGCTCTGTGCAGCGCAAAATGGACGGTGCGGGCCACGGTACCACCAGCCAAGACAGCCTGAAACTGGCTCCGCGTTTTCAGTCGCAGCACTTTGAAAGTGGCGCCACAAGAGCTATTCAGCTGCGCGCTACGCCGACCGCTGAAATCAGACAGCCAGACGTTTGCGACCCTTGGCGCGGCGGGCGTTGATCACGGCCCGGCCGCCACGAGTCTTCATGCGTACCAGGAAGCCGTGAGTACGGGCACGGCGAATCTTGGAAGGTTGGTAAGTGCGTTTCATATGGAAAATCCTAAAGTGATCAACGATCAGCCCGCCACCAATCTTGCAGCAAGTCACCGTCTTGTCGTGCCCAACGAAGGCAGGGTAACCCTAGATTATCGCAAACTTTCCCAACTCCGGCAATACCTTACATTGCATACAGCCTGTACCACTGGAACTTTGCGCCGTTTTCCCAAGCTTGTGGATAAAACTTTAATAATCTACAATTCCCGAAGCCACAAATGAAAACTATCCACAGAGCTTGGTGCAACGAATGACAGAGGGACAATACGCCGGCGAGTCTGGCTTCCAAGGGCACGGCGCCGGCCAGAATCTCTGGCAAAGTTGCGTCGACCAGCTGGCCCAGGAGCTCCCTGAGCAGCAGTTCAACACCTGGATAAAACCACTCTCAGCTGAAGTCGCAAATGACCTGACCAAGGTTACGATTTTTGTTGCCAACCGGTTCAAGCTGGATTGGATCAGGGCCCAGTACAGTGGCCGGATTTCCAGTTTGTTGAGCAGGTTTTCAGGCCAGTCCATTCAAATGGAGTTAGCGCTTGCTCCCAGGGAAAACATTGCCAGGAATAATTCTATTCAGCGATCGGTAGAGCCTATCGCGATGGAAGAAGCCAACGAAATGGGCGAGGAGCGAAGCGCAGGCAGCCTCAAGAATCGACTCAACACATCACTGACCTTCGACACTTTGGTTGAGGGGGCGGCGAACCGAATGGCAAGAGCCGCGGCGATGCATGTCGCAGGCATGCCGGGCCATCTGTACAACCCACTTTTTATCTATGGCGGTGTGGGTCTGGGCAAGACCCACTTGATGCACGCGGTAGGCAACCGATTGCTGAACGACAAACCCGCAGCCAAAGTTCTCTACATCCACGCAGAGCAGTTTGTCTCCGATGTGGTCAAGGCCTATCAGCGCAAGACTTTTGACGAATTCAAGGAGCGCTACCACTCACTCGATCTGCTGCTGATCGATGACGTTCAGTTCTTCGCCAACAAGGAACGCACGCAGGAAGAGTTTTTCAATGCGTTCGAAGCGTTGCTGGCAAAGAAGTCGCACATTGTCATGACCAGCGACACCTACCCCAAAGGTCTGGCAGATATTCACGAGCGCCTGGTGTCGCGCTTTGACTCCGGTCTGACGGTAGCCATTGAGCCGCCCGAATTGGAGATGCGGGTGGCGATCCTGATCAACAAGGCGCGGGTCGAAGGCATCGAAATGCCCGAAGAGGTCGCCTTTTTTGTGGCCAAGAACGTCCGATCCAATGTGCGTGAGCTGGAAGGCGCCTTGCGAAAGATTTTGGCGTATTCCCGCTTCAACCAGAAAGAAATCTCCATTCTGTTGGCGCGCGAAGCTCTGCGCGACCTGTTGTCAATTCAGAACCGCCAGATCTCGGTGGAAAACATCCAGAAAACGGTCGCCGATTACTACAAGATAAAGATCGCCGACATGTATTCCAAGAAACGTCCGGCAAGCATCGCGCGACCTCGGCAAATAGCGATGTACCTGGCCAAGGAGTTGACACAGAAGAGTCTGCCTGAGATTGGCGAGCTCTTTGGTGGGCGCGACCACACGACCGTTTTGCACGCCGTGCGAAAAATTGGTGGCGAGCGACAACAGATGACCGAGCTGAACCAGCAACTTCATGTACTGGAACAGACGCTCAAGGGTTAAGTGAAAGAATAAAAATGGGAAAATGGCGGTATTTGGCAAATACACGCCTTTTATTGTTCACCAATTTGAATTACCGCTACCAATAATAGAGGTTGACATGATCGTTCTGAAAGCCACTCAAGACAAAGTCCTGGCAGTACTGCAATCCGTCGCAGGTATTGTTGAACGCAGGCACACTTTGCCGATACTGGCCAACGTGCTGATTCGAAAATCGGGCTCTGCCCTGCAACTTACGACCAGCGATCTGGAGATTCAAATCCGCACCAGTGCCGAACTTGACGGCGATGCCGGTGACTTCGCAACCACAGTGGGCGCACGCAAGCTGATCGACATTCTTCGCACCATGCCAGCGGATCAAACGGTGTCGCTGGAATCAAGCGCGGCCAAGCTCATCCTGCGGGGTGGCAAGAGCAAGTTCACATTGCAGACCATGGCGGCGGAAGATTTCCCTCTGGTACAGGAAGCTGCCAGCTTTGGCCCGGTCTTCAGCGTACCGCAAAAGACCTTGAAAGATCTGCTGACGCAGGTTTCGTTCGCCATGGCCGTGCACGACATACGCTATTACCTCAACGGTATCCTGTTTGTCGCCGAAGGCAAGCAGCTAAGCCTGGTGGCCACGGATGGCCACCGGCTGGCCTACGCCTCTGCCACGCTGGATGTTGATGTTCCCAAGCAGGAGGTGATCTTGCCGCGCAAGACCGTCATTGAATTGCAGCGCCTGCTCTCCAACGCACAGGGTGCCATTGAAATGCAGTTTGCCAACAATCAGGCCAAATTCAGCTTTGACGGCATGGAGTTTGTCAGCAAGCTGGTCGAAGGAAAGTTCCCTGACTACAACCGCGTCATTCCGAAGAACCACAAGAACAGCATCACACTGGGCAGGCTGCCACTGCTCGCAACCTTGCAGCGTACCGCCATCCTGACCAGTGAGAAATTCAAGGGCGTGCGTCTGAACATTGACCCCGGCAGTTTGAGAGTGGCTTCCAATAATGCAGAGCAGGAAGAGGCCGTCGATGAGTTGGACATCGATTACAACGGGGACAGCATCGAGATCGGCTTCAATGTCACCTACCTGATAGACGCGCTCGCCAATATGACACAGGAAATGGTCAAACTTGAACTGTCTGACAGCAACAGTTCGGCCCTTTTCACCATCCCGGACAACAACACCTTCAAATACGTTGTCATGCCAATGAGAATTTGAAGCAGGCATTGACCTCAACCGACCAAAGATTATTGATGACCGAAGAAAACAAGCCAGCACCGAGCCACGAGAATGGCCAAAGCACCGTTCATACAGGCGGGGGAAGCGCCGACAGTTCCAACTTTCAACCCACGATAGATGCCAACCAGGCTGGTGCGTCAGAGGCCTACGGCGAAGACTCTATCCAGATTCTGGAAGGCTTGGAGGCCGTTCGCAAACGCCCCGGCATGTACATTGGCGACACATCCGACGGCACGGGGCTGCATCACCTTGTTTTTGAAGTTGTTGACAACTCCATCGATGAGTCCCTGGCTGGCCACTGCGACGATATATTGGTGACTATCCACTCGGATAACTCGGTCAGCGTGGTCGACAATGGTCGCGGCATTCCCACTGGCGTCAAGATGGACGACAAGCACGAGCCCAAGCGCTCTGCTGCCGAAATCTCCCTGACCGAACTGCACGCGGGCGGCAAGTTCAACCAGAATAGCTACAAGGTCTCTGGCGGTTTGCACGGCGTCGGTGTCAGCTGCGTCAATGCCCTGTCAAAGATGCTGCGCCTGACCATCCGGCGCGATGGCAAGGTGCACGTGATGGAGTTCAGCAAGGGCTTTGTACAAAATCGCATCACCGAGACCGTGAACGGCGTCGAAATCTCACCCATGAAAGTCATCGGCGAGACGGAGAAGCGCGGCACCGAGGTCCACTTCCTGCCCGACACCGACATCTTCCAGCAGAACAACGACTTCCATTACGAAATCCTGAGCAAGCGTCTGCGCGAACTGAGCTTCCTGAACAACGGCGTTCGCATCCGCTTGAAAGACGAGCGCACTGGCAAGGAAGACGACTTTTCCGGCGCCGGCGGCGTGCGCGGCTTTGTCAACTTCATCAACAAGGGCAAGACGGTCCTTAACCCGAATATCTTCCATGCCATGGGAGACCGCCAAAGCGACCAGAACACCAACATCGGTGTTGAGGTAGCAATGCAGTGGAACAGCGGCTACAACGAACAGGTGCTTTGCTTTACCAACAACATCCCGCAGCGTGATGGCGGCACCCACCTGACTGGCCTGCGCGCAGCCATGACCCGCGTCATCAACAAATACATTGACGACAACGAACTGGCCAAGAAGGCCAAGGTTGAGGTCTCCGGCGATGACATGCGCGAAGGCCTGACTTGTGTCTTGTCGGTCAAGGTGCCCGAACCCAAATTCAGCAGTCAGACTAAAGACAAGCTGGTGAGTTCGGAAGTGCGCGGCCCGGTGGAAGACATCGTTAGCAAGTTGCTGTACGACTACCTGCAGGAACGCCCGGTTGACGCAAAAATCATTGTTGGCAAAATCATTGAGGCGGCCCGGGCTCGCGAAGCGGCCCGCAAGGCGCGCGACATGACGCGCCGCAAGGGCGTACTCGACGGCATGGGCCTGCCCGGCAAGCTGGCCGATTGCCAGGAGAAAGACCCGGCACTGTGCGAGATCTACATCGTCGAGGGTGACTCTGCCGGCGGCTCGGCCAAGCAGGGTCGGGATCGCAAATTCCAGGCCATTCTGCCATTGCGCGGCAAGATCCTGAACGTGGAAAAAGCGCGCTACGAAAAGCTCCTGACCAGCAACGAAATCCTGACGCTCATTACCGCACTTGGCACCGGTATCGGAAAAGCTGGCGGCAGCACCGGCAACGACGACTTCAACGTTGCCAAGCTGCGCTACCACCGCATCATCATCATGACCGACGCCGACGTTGACGGCGCGCACATCCGCACGCTGCTGCTGACCTTCTTCTACCGCCAGATGCCAGAGCTGGTGGAGCGTGGCCACATCTACATCGCGCAACCGCCTCTGTACAAGGTCAAAGCCGGCAAGGAAGAGCTCTACCTGAAGGACGGCGCTGCGCTCGACAGTTTTCTGCTGCGCATTGCGCTGGTCAACGCATCGGTGCATACAGGCGGTGACAACGGTACCCTGCTCACCGGGGACACTCTGGCCGAACTGGCACGCAAGCACCAGGTGGCGCAAGGCGTGATTGCACGGCTGCGCAACTTCATGGACGCCGAGGCCCTGCGCTCGGTGGCTGACGGTGTGGCACTGAATCTGGACACGCTGGCCGACGCCAAGCTTTCCGCCGCTGCACTGCAAGCCAGACTTCCGGACGCAGAGGTGATCGGCGAGTTTGACGTGCGCACCGACAAGCCGATTCTGCGCATCAGCCGCCGCCACCATGGCAACATCAAGAGCAGCGTCCTGACGCAGGACTTTGTCCATGGCTCCGACTACGCCGCGTTGGCCGAATCAGCCAACACCTTCAAGGGGCTGCTCAGCGACGGCGCCAAGGTCATGCGCGGCGAAGGTGAGCGTCAGAAAGAAGAAAAGGTAAGCGACTTCCGCGAAGCGATGGCCTGGCTGATCGCGCAGGCGGAGCACGCCACCGCGCGCCAGCGCTACAAAGGTCTGGGCGAAATGAATCCGGCGCAGTTGTGGGAAACCACCATGGACCCGACCGTGCGCCGCTTGCTGCGCGTACAGATCGACGACACCATCGAGGCCGACCGTGTTTTCACCATGTTGATGGGCGACGAAGTCGAGCCGCGCCGCGATTTCATTGAAACCAATGCCTTGCGCGCTGGCAATATTGACGTCTAACTGTTGATGTAACTCGTCAACTCCGAGATCGTTTTTTCGTGTCCGGCAATGATGTCGTTCATGATGTCGCGTATCGAGATCATCCCCAGCACCGTCGATCCCTCCAGCACCGGCAGATGCCGGATGTTCTTCTGGCTCATCAGCGCCATGCAGGCCAGCGTGCCGGTGGCGGGTGTCACCGTGATGACCCCGCGCGTCATGATCTCTGCGACCTTGGTCTCTCTGGAGCTTTTGCCCTGCAAGGCAACCTTGCGCGTGTAATCACGTTCGGACACCACGCCGACCAGCTTTCCCTGATCCATGACGACCATGGCGCCAACCTCGTGTTCAGCCAGCAATTTCAGCGCTTCAAAAACGGTCGTGGACGGGTTGACCTGAAAAACCGTCGAATCACGTCCCTTTATTAGGTCTTGAACGGGTTTCATAGTGGCTCCAGTTTGTGGGTTGATATCGATCGTGCAGTGTAAACAAATTGTTCTGCATTGCAATAGGCGTCGCCCCGATCAAACCCAGGGTAACGGCTCCGGACTATAGTCGAGCCATCTTTCCATCAAGTTTGGAGCTTCCAATGAACGTTCTCATTCTCGGCCTGATCGTCTTTCTGGGCGTGCACTCCATCCGCATCGTGGCCGATGGGTGGCGCACACAAACCGTTGTGCGCTATGGCGAGTTGCCTTGGAAGGGCGTCTATTCTGTGGCATCGCTGCTTGGCTTGGGCTTGCTGATCTGGGGCTTTGGTCTGGCGCGGCAACAGCCGATGCAACTCTGGAGCCCCCCCGCAGGCATGCGCCATCTGGCCGCGCTGTTGACCCTGGGTTCTTTTGTCCTGCTGGCTGCCGCCTACATTCCAGGAAACGCCATCAAGGCACGCCTTCACCATCCGATGGTTCTGGCAGTCAAAGTGTGGGCGCTGGCACATTTGCTGGCCAATGGCAACCTGGCGCACGTGCTGCTGTTCGGCTCGTTTCTTTTGTGGTCAGTTTTTGACTTCGCCGCGGCCCGCCGGCGCGATCGCATCGGCAACATTCAATACCGGCGCGGCAACGCAGGCGCCACTGCCATCACAGTCATCGTCGGGCTGGGTGCATGGCTCGTCTTCACGCTGTGGCTGCATGGCATGCTGATCGGAGTTCGGCCGTTCGGTTAATGGCGCCTGAGTTTGAACCGTGAGCATCCGCAACCTCGACTCACTGTTTGATCCGCCCTCGATCGCGGTGATCGGTGCCTCGGCGCGCGTTGGCAGCATCGGTGCCTCGGTCTGGCACAACCTGAGTTCGGGCAGCTACCAGGGCGCCCTGTACGCTGTCAACCCAAAATATCGCGTGCTGGATGCTCGTCCGGTGCTGGCCCGTGCATCGGACCTGCCATCGGTACCCGCGCTAGCGGTCATTTGCACTCCGCCAGCGACCGTGCCGGCGCTGATCCAGGAGCTCGCCAGGTTGGGTACGCACGCCGCGGTGGTTATGACGGCGGGCATGGATCAGGCGCAGAAACACGCCATGTTGAAGGCGGCACAGGGCCGCCTGCTGCGAATACTGGGGCCCGATTGCATTGGCCTGCTGGCGCCACATCTGGGCCTGAATGCCAGTCTTGCTCCGTTCGATGTGCAGCCCGGAGAATTGGCTTTTGTCTCCCAGTCCAATGCGTTGGCCTCTGCCATGCTTGACTGGGCGCGAGGTCGGGGCATCGGGTTCTCCCATTTTGTGACCTTGGGCGAACACGCCGACGTCGATTTTGGCGACATGCTCGACTATCTGGCCAGCGATGCCAAGACCCGGGCCATATTGTTGTACGCCCA
>Ga0163199_1002292_pt1 | contig 11714 bp, 15 predicted proteins | sample PL_2010_150m_FD_113537 | JGI IMG/M metagenome (GOLD analysis project Ga0163199, IMG submission 113537) | Freshwater microbial communities from Powell Lake, British Columbia, Canada to study Microbial Dark Matter (Phase II) - PL_2010_150m | ecosystem: Environmental > Aquatic > Freshwater > Lake ...
ACCCTATTTTGATCGCGCCGGCATCAACGCCAGTGAAGAACGATTGCGACACATCGCGCCGTTGTTGCAAGAGCGCGTCACTACGCTGGATGAATCGGTTGACCTTGCGGCATTTTTCTTCCGCGATGCCGTCACCTACGACGCGGCGCAGCTTGTTCCTAAAGGTATGACCGCCTCTGCCGCGCTCGCCGCCTTGCAAAAAACCCGCGCCCTGTTCGAGTCGATCCCCAATCTCACACTCGAAGCCACCGAACCACCGATGAGGCAACTTGCAACCGATCTCAATCTCAAACCCGGGCAACTCTTCGGCATTTTGCGAATCGCCATCACCGGACAACAAGTGAGTCCACCACTTTTTCAGACGATTGAATTATTGGAACGGAAGACAGTGTTCGAGAGAATTGAGCAAGCGGAGAAGTTACTCAAGGAAATTAACAAGTGATCAGTAATCAGTGATCAGTCATCGGTTATCAGTGCTGGCTCACTGCTCACCGCTCACCGCTCACGGCTCTCTATGAATTCCAAAAACTATATCGCCCTCGAAAACGAATACGGCGCGCACAACTACAAACCGCTCGACGTGGTGATCACAAAAGCCAACGGCGTGTGGGTTGAAGACGTGGACGGCAAAAAATACCTCGATTGTCTCGCCGCCTACTCTGCCATGAATCATGGACATCGTCATCCCAAGATCATCGCCGCCCTCATTGAGCAAGCGGGCAAAGTGACTCTCACCTCGCGCGCCTTCCGCAACGATCAGTTGAGTTTGTTTCTCAAAGAATTGTGTGAAGCCACAAAATTTGAAATGGCATTGCCGATGAACACCGGCGCCGAAGCTGTAGAGACCGCGTTTAAACTTGCCCGTAAGTGGGGATATGAAGTCAAAGGAATCAAAAAACATCAAGCGGAGATCATCACCGTCGCCGGAAATTTTCACGGACGCACCATCACTATCATCTCCACTTCCACCGAGCCGTTCTATCGTGAAGCCTTCGGTCCCTTCACGCCCGGATTCGTTTCTATCCCTTACGGTGACGCCGACGCTTTTGAAAAAGCCATCACGCCGAACACCGCCGCCATCGTCCTCGAACCCATTCAAGGTGAAGCCGGAGTGATCATCCCGCCCAAAGGTTATCTCAAACAATTACGCCAGATTTGTGATCGCCATAACGTGTTATTGATACTTGACGAGATTCAAACAGGCTTAGGTCGCACTGGAAAAATGTTTGCCTTTGAACACGACGGCATCACGCCCGATGCGGTCATCATCGGCAAAGCGTTGGGCGGCGGCGTGTATCCTGTCTCGGCAGTTCTTTCATCAAAAAAGATCATGATGTTATTTAAACCCGGCGAGCATGGGTCCACGTTTGGCGGCAACCCCTTAGCCTGCGCCGTTGCCCGCGCCGCGTTGAAAGTTTTAATCGAGGAAAAGTTGATCGAAAATTCGGCAACACTCGGCGAATACTTTTTGGAACGCTTGCAAGAGATTCCGACTCCGCACGTCAAAGAGATTCGCGGCAAAGGGCTCTTCATCGGCGTGGAACTTAAACCCGAAGCGGGCGGCGCGCGGCGATTCTGCGAAGCCCTTAAAGATCGCGGCATCCTGTGTAAAGAGACTCACGACAACGTAATTCGCTTCGCCCCGCCGCTCATCATTGATCGGGCGACGATTGATAACGCCATCCCCACAATCACGGATGTCATGAATATCAAGTAGAGATAGATTATTGTTGAACTGGATTTATGCTGTTCACGGAAATTTTCATCACGAATGACTCGAATGTTCCGAATTTGACGAATAAAACAAAATAAAAATTCGTGTTATTCGTTTATTCGAGTCATTCGTGATTAAGGCGTTTATGACCGAGACACCCACCCCATCTGTAGATTTTGTGCGCGCGGCTGTCGCGCAAGATTTAAAAGAGAGTCGCTTCACGCGCGTCCACACTCGCTTCCCACCCGAGCCTAACGGATATTTGCACATCGGTCACGCCAAAGCCATCTCTATAGATTTTGGCATCGCCCAAGATTTTGGCGGCAAATGCAACTTGCGCTTCGACGACACCAACCCGGTGAAAGAAGAGGTGGAGTACGTTGATTCCATTATGGAAGATATTCGCTGGTTGGGTTATAGCTGGGATGACCGCTTGTTTTACGCCTCAGATTATTTTGAACAGCTATATGAATACGCCGTCCGCCTGATCCAAAAAGGCAAAGCGTATGTCTGCGATCTCACCGCCGATGAAGTGCGCCAATTTCGCGGCACGCTGACCGAGCCGGGAAAAGAGAGTCCGCACCGCAACCGTTCGGTTGAAGAAAATCTTGATTTATTTCAACGAATGCGTCATCGAGAATTCCCCGATGGCGCACGCACACTCCGCGCCAAAATTGATATGGCTTCTGGCAACATCAACTTCCGCGACCCGGTGCTGTATCGCATCATTCATGAGCCACCGCATCACCGCACGGGCAGTCAGTGGTGCATTTATCCGATGTACGACTTCGCGCACGGGCAATGCGATTCATTGGAAGGTGTCACACATTCGCTGTGTTCGTTGGAGTACGAAGATCATCGCCCCTTGTACGATTGGTTCTGTGAAGAGTTGGGCATTTATCATCCGCGCCAGATCGAGTTTGCGCGACTCAACATAACTTACACCGTCCTTAGCAAACGCAAACTACTACGATTGGTAAAAGAGAATCTGGTCGGCGGCTGGGATGATCCACGCATGCCGACTCTGCGCGGGCTGCGCCGCCGCGGTTACACACCCGAAGCCATTCGTGATTTTTGCGGGCGCATCGGCGTGGCGAAGAACGCCAGCACCGCCGACCTTGCCCTCTTAGAACATTGTCTGCGCGAAGATTTAAACAAACGCGCCACACGGGTCATGGGAGTTTTAAATCCGCTGCGCGTGGTGATCGAAAACTATCCTGAAGATCAAGTCGAGGAACTCGAGGCGGTCAACAATCCAGAAGATGCCGCCGCCGGAACACGGCGCGTACCTTTTGGGCGAGTGCTGTACATCGAGCAAGACGATTTCCGTGAGACGCCGCCACCCAAGTATTACCGTCTCTCGCCGGGGCGCGAAGTGCGTTTGCGCTATGCGTATTTCATTAAATGCGTGGGCGTGGTGAAGGATGATAACGGGGATGTGGTGGAACTACGCTGCACATGCGATCCCGCCACGCGCGGCGGCGACGCGCCCGATGGTCGTAAAGTTAAATCCACTATTCATTGGGTGTCGGCGGCGCACGCCCTCGAAGTTCAAGTGCGATTGTATGATCGCCTCTTCACGCAAGAAGACCCGGACGATGCGCCTGAGGGTCAAGATTTTACAAACTTACTTAACCCAAACTCGTTGCAGGTTTTAGAAAAGTGTTATCTCGAACCCAGTCTTAGAGATGCTCCCGTCGGTCATCTTTATCAGTTCGAGCGCCAAGGATATTTTTGCGTAGACGCCGACTCTACTCCGGCGAAGTTGGTTTTCAATCGCGCTGTTTCGTTGCGAGATAGTTGGGCGAAGATTGAGAAGGCGCAGTAATTGGAAGTTGGAAATTGGAAATTGGATGGCGGACTCCAACCTCTAACTTCCAATTTCTAACTCATGGTAAAATCACAATCGCACTGGGGGATAGTTTAGTGGCAGAACAGCGGATTCTGGATCCGTGAGCCGTGGTTCGACTCCACGTCCCCCAGCCAACAGGCGTTTGGCAGAATTTCTGCCTCTTCCCAAAAACACCCGACTACAAAAATTGCAGTCGGGTGTTTGGTTTTCATCAGAGATTTTATTTGCCGTTCTTCGGGTGGTGCTTCGTAACCCATTGAGCCAGTTTCTCTTGTCGCTCTTCCTCTGTTGAGTTAGGCATCAACTCATAAACTATCAGCTTTGTTTTACTCGACTGCATAAATTCTTTCAAGCGATCATTCGGCTCGGTCGGGCTAAAGTGCGTGGCGGCTCTTATTGAAAGATTTTCCGTCTCACCCACGTAGCGACAGTGCACGGGTTGGTGAGAACTTTTATGCTGAGCGAAGACTCCATAGACCGCTTGCTTGTTGGGGAGTTCGCTGAGCGTGTTGCGGCTGAGTTTAATTTGTTCGATTGACATGGGGAATACTCCTTAAGGTTTCTATTCATTCTACACCTTAATACACCGTGCAAAGTAAAATGATGATCTTCGATAATTTCAAACCTGCCCTCATCATCTTCGACAAAGACGGCACCCTCCTCGACTTCGATCAGATGTGGGGCGGCTGGGCGCTGGAGATCGCGCGACGACTCGAACAAGCAAGCGGCAAGCCGCTGATCGATCTACTTTCTAAAACTTGGGGATTCGATCCGATCACCAAGCACGTCGAACCGGATGGCGAACTCGCCGGAAAGACACTCGCCTATTTGCATGATCTGACTCTCAACACGTTGCGCTCCGACGGATTCAACGGTGACGCCGCCGCGCGTGTGGTCGCCTCTGCCTGGCATCTCCCTGATTCAATGTCACTCGTCCGCCCAATCACCAATCTCCAATCTCTATTCTCTAATCTCCATTCTCGCAACATTAAAATCGCCATCGCCACTCTCGATGATCGCGCCCCAACCCAAACCACCTTCGCCGAACTCGGCGTATTAAAATATGTGGATGCTCTTGTTTGCGCCGATGATGGCGTGCAACTTAAACCCGCACCTGATATGATTCTCAAAGTGTGTAACGATCTCAACATTCAACCGAATCGCTGTATGATGATCGGCGACTCGGTTTCCGATTTGCAAATGGGTCGCAACGCCCGAGTCGGCATGACCGTGGGTGTATTGACCGGTTTAAGCAACGCCGAAAAGCTCAAGCTATATGCCGATCACATTTTAAATTCAGTCGAACAACTTTTATAGAAACGGAGTCAACGTCTCCGACGTTGACCGAAGTCAAAGACTTCAGATTCCCATGCCAACCAACACACTCATCCTCTTCTCCACCCGCATCGCCCGCTTGTTCGCTTACGGATCGATCTCCGTCATCTTGGCGTTGTATCTCATTCAAGTGGGTTTGAATGAAACGCAAATCGGCTTGTTACTCACCTTCACCCTCATCGGCGACACGGCGATCTCGTTGTGGCTCACCACCAACGCCGATCGCATCGGGCGCAAGAAGATATTGATCGTTGGTGCGGGGTTAATGATCTTCGCTGGAATTTTATTTGGATTAACGAACAACATCATTTTACTTTTCATCGCCGCCACCATCGGAGTGATCAGTCCAAGTGGAAATGAAGTCGGTCCGTTTCTTTCAATTGAGCAAGCCGCGCTCTCGCAAAGTATTCCAAACGAAAAGCGCACCGGAGTCTTTGCCTGGTACAACTTGGTCGGCTTTTTTGCGACGGCATTGGGATCGTTGATCAGCGGTGGGCTGACGCAAACGCTTCAATCTGGTGGGATGCCGCCACTGGAAAGCTACCGCGTCATCGTGTTCATCTACGCCGCTGTGGGCGCATTGCTCATCGCGCTGTTCACATTTTTATCACCAGCCGTCGAAGCCGTTCCTTCGACGAACAACGTCAAAACAACATTGGGCTTGCATCAATCGCGCAACATTGTCTTTAAACTTTCGGCATTGTTCGCCCTCGATTCGTTTGCCGGTGGGTTCATCGTGCAAAGCATGATGGCCTATTGGTTCTTCGTGCGCTTCAACGTCTCACCGGCATTGCTCGGCGGAATCTTTTTCGGCGCAAACATCCTCTCCGGATTTTCATCGTTGGGCGCGGCGCGCATCGCCGCCCGCTTCGGACTCATCAACACGATGGTTTGGACTCACATCCCATCCAACATATTGTTGATCTTCGTGCCACTCATGCCCAACTTACCGTTGGCAATTTTTGTGTTGCTCATCCGTCACACCATCTCACAAATGGATGTGCCGACTCGTCAGTCATACACAATGGCGGTCGTAAGTCCCGATGAACGAGCTGCGGCGGCGGGCGTCACCGGAGTGGCGCGCACCATTGGGGCATCTATTTCACCGATGATCACCGGACTCATAATTACTAATCCAATGTTGCTCGGCGTGCCGTTCTTTCTCGCCGGTGGCTTGAAGATCGTTTATGATCTTTCATTATATTTTCAGTTTCGATCCTTGAAGGAGTAACAGGTGACAGTCACTTTTTGAAGTGACTGTCACCTTGTTTCAATGTTTACAATTCGCGCCGTCACCGCCGAACAGACTCGCCCTCTGCGCCACAAAATTTTGCGCCCGCATCTTCCGTTTGAAACGACGGCATACCCCAACGATTGTGATAACGATACGCTACATGCTGGCGCGTTTGTGGAGGATGATCTTGTTGGTGTGGCTACTGTGTTTCGCGCACCCATTCCCGTTGAGCAAGATGGCATCTTGCTCAACACTTCTTGGCAATTGCGTGGCATGGCGGTGAAAGAAGAAATGCGCGGCAAAGGTTTTGGCGCGGCGCTAGTGCAAGCGTGCATTCTTCATATCGCGCAAAACGGTGGCGGCGTGTTATGGTGCAACGGGCGCTCTAGCGCGTTGAAGTTTTATCAGTCGCTCAACTTTCAAACAATCGGCGAAGAGTTTGAATCGAACAGTGGAACAGGTCGGCATTATGTGATGTGGCGGCATGTAAACAAGGAAACAAGATAACGAGTATGAAAAATTTTTTACCGTTGGTGATAATGATATTAGCTGTGATCGCCTGTGATGCTTCGACGGCGATTGAAGGGACTCCGATCCCGACCCAAACAATCGCCGCCGCGACAAAGGTGGCACTCCCCACTGCGTCGCCGACGAATACGGTTGCGCCGACATCGGCGGCGTCACCGAGTGTGGCGCCCCCAACCTTAACATCCGCACCTAGACTCACATCTACATCTGCACCCACCATCGCGCCGACAGAAAATAGTTTGCGCGTAAAAGAGGTCGGGCAGATTCGCTTGACCGATCCAAATCGGTTGATGTGGTTGAACAATGGCGCATCGCTGGCAGTGATCAACCCAACAAACATTTCGATCTACGACACGGCGACACTCTCAGGCACGACAAGTTTCAGCACCACGTTGGGTTGGCGTATGCTTGATCTTTCTGTTGATGGACGCACCGCGCCAGCAGCAGTTGATCAAAAATCCATTGACCTCAAAGACATCACGACGAGCAAGACGTTGCTCACCTTGAAGCCTACGAGTCCATTCACCCTTGCGCTCTTCACACCCGATGGCAAAACGTTGGCGACGAACTCGGCCGATCAAATTGCGGTGTCCTTGTGGGATGTGACGACGGGTAAACAAACGGGAACGCTCAAAGGATTCCAAACCGCCGCGCCTGTTTATAGTTTTGCATTTTCGCCCGATGGCAAAACGCTGATATGGATTTCGCGCGGCACGGTGCAACTGATGGACATCGCCACGAACACAATGGGCGTAAGAATCTCGCACGAAGATTTTGTGGGCGCGGTGGCGATGACTCAAGACGGAACTCTGTTAGCGACTCTTTCGGCGACAACGGTGAACAAACAGTTGGTGGGTTTAGTGAAGTTAGTGGATGCGACGAGCGGCAACGAAATTGCAAAGTTGATTCAAACGAGAGGCATCGGGTCAACGCTCGCCTTCTCGTCTGATGGAAAATTGTTAGCCGTAGGAACAGAGAAGACGATCACGTTGTGGGATGTGGCGTTGCAAAAAGAAGTCGGAGCGATCACGGGTCACACAGATCGAATCAACAGTTTAGCGTTTTCACCCGATGGACGCACGCTCGCCTCGTCGTCGAATGATGATACGGTAAGGTTGTGGCGCATCGGGCAGTAAACCCAGCACGCTGATAGCGCTGATTTACCTGATTGACGCTGATTATGTTTTATGTAACTGTTCACGCTCTCGCAGGATGATGAATCATCCTGCTGACACACAAAACGCGATAAATCGCGTTGGGGACAGTCTGCTTTAGCAGACTTTTTGTAACAGCGTGGAAATTCATTTCCACGCGCAAGCGGTGAGTAGTTATTTTTTTATCAGCGTTTAGCAGCGTTTTTCAGAGTCATCAGCGTTCATGTACTTTCTGCAAAATTTCAGAACTATATCCCGTAAAAAAATTCTCGACGAAGGAAAATTTTTAGTTGTCGAGAACCACGAAGTGCAAACGCCCGCCGGTCACATCATCCCCAACTGGCCGTGGGTCATCACGCCCGATTACATCAACGTGATCGCTATCACCGAAGACAAAAAGTTTCTGCTCTTTCGCCAAACCAAATACGCATTCGACGGCCAACTCTCACTCGCGCCTGTTGGTGGCTACCTTGAACCAAACGAGAATCCGTTAGACGCGGCGAAACGTGAACTGCGCGAAGAGATGGGCTACGAATCGAAGGAATGGATACCACTCGGGCAATATCATGTTGATCCTAGCAGGGGCGCAGGAATGGGAAACTTCTTCATTGCACGCCGTGCCTATCACGTTGGGAAAACGATTAGCGATGATCTGGAACCGCAAGAATTGTTGACGATGACTCAAGAAGAAGTTGAAGCGGCATTACTCAACGGTGAGTTTAAATGTCTGGCGTGGGCGGCGTTGGTGGCGATGGCGTTGTTATATTTGAAGAAATAGGTAGAATCCATGCTGGATCGAATGTGTTTGACTCTCTTTGAGTCTGACGATATGCTTATTGCCACGAGGTTAAATATGGCTACTCTAATGCTCAGCAACATCCTAGATGATCTACACATTGCCGAAGAAGGTTTGCACAAATTTGAACGGCGCTATTGGATCAGCTCCGAAGATTTTCTCAAACTCTATTCGCAAGGTCAACTTGACGATGGTGAGAATGCCGAAGACTTTGCCGAATGGGCAGGGCATTATAAGATGCGCCAAAAGCGTCAAGCGGCTTTGGAACAGATCTCTAAACAGCGCATTGAACAGTTACGTCGCCAATCTCAAAATCAGCCTTTGCGCTTATCTCCGGCGGAACCTGCGCTTGAGCTTGCCTAATGCCTTCCTTCTCTCGTGCTGAGTATGAAACGTTTTTATACTCGCTGTCAGAACACTATTCGGCTGTTGCCTCTTCGACTCTGAAACTGTATTCCAACAGCGCAACCACCGCCTTTGTCCGCGGCAGTGTTCACTTCCGCAATGGGCTTGAGTTGCGGGTTTTTGAATATCTCGATCTAACAGACGGTGAAATTTTTAATTACAGCTACACCGTCTTTCGCGGCGACGAGAAAATTCGCTGGTACGACCCACAGCCTCATCCCGAGAATCCATCTCTCGCTTCTACGTTTCCCCATCATCGCCACGAACCGCCTGATACGACAGTCCCCGAAGCGCAGCGGAGTGGGATTAAACACAACCGCAAACCTGCGCCCGGCATCTCCTTCCACGCGCCCAACTTGCCCACGCTGATTAAAGATTGCGAGGAGCATGAAAAAAGCAAAGAGAATGAAGAATGATCCCGATATGTTGGAAGAATATGATTTCAGCAAAGGGGCAAGAGGCAAATATGTTAAACGTTTTGCTTCGGGCAGCAACATCGTCGTCTTATCACCCGATGTCGCCAAATTTTTCCCTGATTCGGATTCGGTGAATGAGGCGTTACGCACCCTTGCCAAAATCGCGCGTAAACGCGCTGACAAAATGAGAGCGCGTGTCACGGCTTAATTCTTGTGAAGCCCGCGTAAGCGGGGCTTCGTATATGCCAAGATGATCACCCAAGAAATCCATCACACCGACATTGCCGAAATGGTCAAACTGATCACTGCCGACAAGAGGCCTCTCAAAGTGATTCTATTCGGCTCGCGAGCGCGCGGCAACGCCAAGCCAAGCAGCGATGTTGATCTGCTCGTCATTGAATCCGATCCTGTCTCTCAACGCAAAGAGGCGGCGCGGTTGAGAAAATTGTTGCGCGGCTTTAAAGCGTCAATTGATGTTGTGGTCTTCGGTCAAGCTTTCGCTGACCGCTATTGGGATATTCCGGGGTCAGTATTGTATGCCGCTTTCAGGGAAGGGAAAGTGTTATATGGAAAATGATAAGGATAAACGCCAACAAGAGCTGGCACGTTTGATGCTACAAAAAGCGCAACAAGATTTTGATGCAGCAAAGAATTTTAGTGACTCAAAAAAAGTTGCGGACGAGATCATTGGCTTTCATGCTCAACAGACGATTGAGAAGGCGTTGAAAGCAGTTTTGACTCGTAGGGGCATTGAGTTCGAGTTCACGCACGATTTAGCTACACTCTTTGAAGAAGTTGAAAAGGCTGGTTACACCCCGCCTGCCAAATCCGAAGATGTTGAAGAGTTAACACCGTTTGCTGTGCAATTTCGCTACACTGTGTTCAGTGATGTTGAACCGCTTGATCGCAAAGAAGCTATTGAACTAGCCGAGAAATTTATCAAGTGGGCGCAAGAGGTAGTTGAAAAATGATCCTACCAATTTGGAGTCCGCGCAAGCGGACTTCATCTTCTTGTAGCCACAACGTTGCCCGCAATTGGAGGGAGGATGTATCCATATGAAAAAATGCACTATCTTCTACTCGTGGCAATCCGATTTGCCTAATAATTTAAATAGAGGGTTTATTGAAGAAGCACTCGAAAGAGCAGCTAAATCTATTCGCAATGATGACTCTATACAAGTCGAGCCTGTTATAGATCGCGATACGGCTGGTGTTCCTGGATCACCCGACATCGCAAGCACAATTTTTTCTAAAGTTAATCAAGCGCAAATTTTTTTATGCGATGTTTCAATCATTAACCACGATGCATCCACAAGATTAGCCCCAAACCCTAATGTATTAATTGAACTCGGCTATGCCATAAAAACATTAGGTGTCGAACGCATCATCATGGTTATGAACACTTCCTTCGGCGCACCAGACACTTTACCCTTCGATCTACGAATGAAGCGCGTAATTACATATAGTGCCAGTCAAGAACAACAGAGTCGTTCACAAGAACGCAAAGAACTTGAAGCAAAATTGGAAAATGGTTTACGCACCATCTTGAGTGAACTGGAAAAAATAACGATTCAGCAATCAATTCCATCTACAAGTATTGGCGAGGAAGCAAGGACAGCCATTGAGAACGCTCAACCTAATCAAGTTGTAGCGGTTAGAAGGTTCATGAGTTGGCTGAACGATGAACTAGCAAAGGTAGCACCTGAATTCCCTGCTAACCAGACTCAAGAAGAATCTGATGAATTACTTGTGCAGGCTTTAGACAAAACCTATACTCTTGTCACTGAATTTACAAGGGTTGCGGAAACTATTGCCATAATGAATACAAGTGAAGCCTGTCAAAACATTTTTAAGGGCTTCACGCCAATTCTAGATTCATATGTCACGCCTCGCGGCTTTTCAGGTAGCTATAAACAAACCCGCTTAGATTTTTATAAATTTATTGGGCATGAATTATTTACAATCTTGATCGCGACATTGATTCAAGAAAGTCGTTGGGAATTAATAGCAAGCATCCTTGACGAAGAAATCTATGTGAACAACGAGGATCAATGGAGATCGCATACGGTATCTTTTGAAAATGTCTCTCGTTCTGTTGAATTACTCAGGCATAGAAATCGTCGGTTGCAAACCCGACGACTTTCAATTCATGCGGATTTGCTGCATCAACGGCATTCAGAAGGTGATCTTTCAAAAACAATCTCTAGCGAGAGATTTGTGGAGGCGGACTTTTTTCTTTTTTTGAGAATTGAGAAATGGAAACCGTGGAGCAGCTTATAT
>Ga0163199_1002293_pt1 | contig 11712 bp, 6 predicted proteins | sample PL_2010_150m_FD_113537 | JGI IMG/M metagenome (GOLD analysis project Ga0163199, IMG submission 113537) | Freshwater microbial communities from Powell Lake, British Columbia, Canada to study Microbial Dark Matter (Phase II) - PL_2010_150m | ecosystem: Environmental > Aquatic > Freshwater > Lake ...
ATCCAATACATTTCCCTTGCTATCATCCTTTTTGTATTTAAATAAGATTAATTTTACCGATTCTTTTTTTAAAGGTTGTACATCAAAATTTTGATGTATTTGCCTTTTATATTTGAACCTTTTATATCAAATTTTTAATAATGAGAAATAATTTACTTGGCTTTTGGGCACTAATACTATTCTTCTCCATTCAGGCCAAAGCCGATGAAGGGATGTGGTTGCCTTCCCTGGTGGGGAAACTGAACATTGACAAAATGCATTCACTGGGTCTGAAAATGAGTGCCGAACAGATATACAGCATCAATAGCTCCAGTTTGAAGGATGCTGTCGTTGCGCTCGACCGCGGATCCTGCACTGCTGAAGTTGTTTCTGCCGATGGACTTTTGCTGACCAATCATCATTGCGGATTTGGTGAAATCCAGAAACACAGTTCTGTTGACCACGACTACCTCAAAAATGGATTCTGGGCCATGAGCCGCGATCAGGAATTGCCCAATCCAGGCAAGAGTGTCACCTTTCTGATAAGAATGGAAGATGTTACGGACAAAGTATTGAAAGGCATTTCCGATACCATGTCGGCTTCATCCCGTCAGGAAAAAATGATGAAGGCGATGTCCGACATTGAAAAGGAAGCCAAAGGTGAAACCAAATATGAAACACGGGTCAGGCCTCTGTTTGAGGCAAATACGTTTTACCTGTTTGTCACAGAAACATTCAGGGATATCCGCCTGGTAGGAGCGCCTCCGCAATCCATCGGAAAATTCGGGGGAGAAGCAGACAACTGGATGTGGCCACGTCATACCGGCGACTTTTCAATGTTCAGGATCTATTGTTCACCCGACGGGAAACCGGCCGATTATGCCAAGGAGAATGTTCCTTACCACCCCAAACACCATCTCCCCGTTTCACTGGCCGGAGAAAAAATGGGCGATTATGCCATGGTGATGGGCTATCCCGGAAGGACCAACCGTTATCTGACCTCTTTCGGATTAAAAAATACGATGGAGGTTGTCAACGTAATCCGAATCAAAGCAAGAGCTGCCAAACTTGACCTAATCAAAGAATACATGGACAAAGGCGAAAAAAACAGGATTCAATATGCCTCTAAATTCGCCGGCAGTTCAAACTATTACAAATATTCGATCGGAGAAAATATGGGTCTTGAAGCCCTGAAGGTGATGGATCAGAAACTGGCTATAGAAAAAGATTTTACGACATGGGTCAATGCCGATGCTGCCAGAAAAGCCAAATACGGGGAATGCCTCAACAGCATCGCCCTGTCCTACCAATCGGTTGACGACAAGGTTGCCTCCGAATATTCGCGCGAAGCGCTTCTGGGCGGCCCCGAAGTCTTCAGGTTTGCTATGGTCGCTACTTCGTTGCACGATGGATTAAAAGGGGGCGACAAGGAAAAAACCAAGATTGCAGTTGGCAGGTTTAAAGCAGCGATGGATGAATTATACAAAGATTACGATGCTGAAACAGATCAGAAAATTGCTGCTGTTCTGTTAAAAATGTATGCCGATCATGTGGCGGCAAAATACCAACCTACCGTCTTTGCTGTAGTGAACAAAAAATTCAAGGGAGATTTTGACAAATATGCAGCGTATATATACAAAAAGAGTATTTTCCCTGATCAGCAAAGGTTGGAGAACTTTCTCAAGAACCCGTCGGTAAAAGTACTCGACAAAGACCCGGTTTACACAGCCATGTTATCCATCATGGAGGTCATGAAAACAATTGGAGAAGATTTACGTAAATCAACCGCTAATCTCGAAAATGGCAGGAAGTTCTTTGTTGCCGGGCTAAATGAGATGAACAAAGACAAGATCAGTTATCCGGATGCCAATTCCACCATGCGTCTGACCTATGGCACAGTCGGGGATTACAATCCAAGGGATGGCGTTCACTATAATTATTTCACGACCCTGAAAGGCTATGCCGAAAAAGGAAAAGCGGGAGATGATGATTTTGATTACCCTCAAAAGCTGATCGATTTGTACCATGCGGCCGATTATGGCAGGTATGCCGATAAAGACGGAACCCTTCACACCTGTTTTACCACCAACAACGATATTACAGGAGGCAATTCCGGAAGCCCGGTAATGAATGCCAAAGGGGAACTGACCGGTATCGCCTTTGATGGCAATTGGGAAGCCATGAGTGGTAACATTGCTTATGAAGCTGATCTTCAAAAATGCATCAATGTTGATATCCGTTTTGTTCTGTGGATCATCGATAAATATGCCGGAGCCAAACATCTTGTAGACGAGATGACACTCGTACAATAAACCTGTAGAGACGTTTCATGCAACGTAGAGACGATTCATGAATCGTCTCTACAAAAACCCCAAAATATTAACCGGATTGATAACTACCCTATGATAAAAGAACCGTCACAAAGCATTGTCATGTACACTGACGGATCCTCTTTGGGCAATCCCGGTCCAGGAGGATACGGTACACTCCTTCTTCATGGGAAGTACCGGAAAGAGTTGTCTGAAGGTTTCCACCTGACTACCAACAACCGCATGGAATTGATGGCTGTTATCGTTGGACTGGAAGCGCTGAAACACAAAGATTCAGAGGTTACGATCTATACTGATTCAAAATATGTTGTTGATCCGGTAGAAAAAGGTTGGCTTCTGAACTGGATCAGGATCAGGTTTAAAGGGAAGAAAAACAGTGATCTCTGGATGCGCTTCAACGATATTTATCAGCTTCACCGGGTGAAATTTGTTTGGGTAAAAGGGCATGCTGACATTCCGGGAAATGAAAAGTGTGATCGGTTGGCTGTTGCCGCAGCCAATGGATCAAACCTTTCGGAGGATATAGGATATCTGAAGGAAAAATCTTTATCGGACTAAAAATACAGAAGGGAAAGGCACTTATTTAAAACCTGTACTTTTCATGATTCATCTTCTTTACAATACGGCTATTCATGTTTACCATTTTTTGATCCTGGTGGTTTCTTTCAGGAATCCCAAGGCCCGAAAATGGTTATCCGGCAGAAAAAATCTTTTTGAAAAGATTCGAAAAGAGGTGATTTCCGGTGAGCCGTTGCTTTGGTTTCATGTCTCCTCCCTTGGTGAATTTGAACAGGCAAGGCCTGTCATTGAGGGTGTTAAGAAAGATTTCCCCGAATACAAAATCCTGCTTACCTTCTTTTCACCCTCCGGATATGAATTAATGAAAGATTGTTCGCAAGCCGATTATGTCTTCTATATTCCGCTGGACACCCCCGGAAATGCAGCCAGATTTCTGGACATTGTCAAGCCTGATAAGGTCTTTTTTGTTAAATACGAGTTTTGGTACAACTTCTTAACTGAGTTGAAGAAAAGAGGGATCCCGACCTATATTTTTTCGGCTCTTTTCAGGCCATCCCAGCCATTCTTCCAACCTTGGGGTGCCTGGTTCAGAAAAGCACTTAAAACTTATTCCCACATCTTTGTTCAAAACCAAAGTTCATTTGATATACTTCAGAAATTTGGAATTGATCATGTTTCCATCAGTGGTGATACCCGACTCGACCGGGTTGCCCAGATTGCACGGGCTGCTGCTCGGTTGCCCATCCTGGAAAAATTCAGTGCAGGGCAGAAAGTAATTGTTGCAGGAAGTACCTGGCCCGAAGATGAAGCTTTATTTCTCCGTTTTGTCAACGAATGCACTGAACCAGTCAAATTTGTCATTGCTCCCCATGAAGTACATCCTGAAGCCATCAGCCGGATTATTTCAAAGTTGCATAGACCCTGGGTTTTGTATTCAAGCGATCCAACCACTGAACAACTCAAAAATTCAGATATTTTGATTGTCGATGGTTACGGTTACCTGGTATCCGTTTACCGCTACGCCAATATAGCCTATATAGGAGGCGGATTCACCACCGGTATACACAGCATTCTCGAGCCGGCAGTTTATGGTATGCCGGTTGTATTCGGGCCAGATTACCATAAATTTCATGAAGCAAATGAAATGATCCGGTTGGGAGCCGCCCATTCAATTTCCTGTTATGAAGAACTGGATAACCTGTTCAAAAGTTACCTGACCGACCCCGTCAGGCTGTCCAACGAGAGCCAGTCTGCCTCCAGGTACATCGAAAGCAACCGCGGAGCCACAGAACAAATCGTGCGTTACTTCTTTGAGAAATAACGTTTTCCGGCTCCAGTTGCGGAACATTTTCAATGAGGCAAAAATTTCCAAAAATTATTTTTTTGTCAACTTTTTAAGATAAATATTTTTTTATGTATTTGTCTATCTGTATATTAACACTTGTAAGTTGATAACTTTTTATTTTTAAATTGAATTCCACTATCCGGAAAAATCACTTTGTACCTATATTTACCCAAGAAGAGCTGACCCTTTTGAATAACTGTTTTCCAGCTCAAAAGCGCTTAATATTTACTCGACGAATACCTAAACTATGGAATCACACGACGTATCCACCATGAAAAAAAATAGCCACCTAAAAAATTATTCCATTGACGAGGCTTTTGAAGCTTCCCTGAAATATTTTAAAGGTGATGAATTGGCCGCAAGGGTATGGGTCAATAAATATGCCCTTAAAGACTCCTATGGCAATCTTTTCGAATTAACACCCGATGACCTTCACCGCCGGCTGTCGTCTGAGATTTCCCGAATTGAGAAAAAATATCCAAATCCGCTCTCAGAAAAAGAACTTTTCGAATTGTTCGCTGAGTTTAAATACATTGTTCCTCAGGGTGGTCCTATGACAGGTATCGGAAATGATTTTCAGACCGGTTCGCTCTCTAATTGTTTTGTGGTTGGAAATGGCGCTGACTCCTATGGTGGTATCATGATGGTAGATCAGGAACAGGTGCAACTAATGAAAAGAAGAGGCGGCGTAGGACACGACTTGTCGCACATCCGGCCCAAAGGTTCTCCGGTAAAAAATTCCGCTCTCACTTCCACGGGAATCGTTCCATTCATGGAGCGTTTCTCCAATTCAACCAGGGAAGTTGCCCAGGATGGCCGCCGGGGTGCCCTGATGCTCTCCGTTTCGATTAAACATCCAGACTCTGAGCAGTTTATTGATGCCAAAATGGATGAGGGAAAAGTTACCGGAGCCAATGTTTCGGTAAAGATTGACGACGAATTCATGAAGGCAGTCCGGAATTCGGTTATTTATCACCAGAAATACCCCATCGACAGCACCGAACCCGTCTACACCAAAGAGACGGATGCGGCAAAACTTTGGCAAAAAATTGTTTTCAATGCCTGGAAATCGGCTGAACCAGGGATTCTTTTCTGGGATACCGTTATCCGCGAATCTGTTCCTGATTGCTATGCCGATCTCGGCTATGGAACAGTCTCCACCAACCCGTGCGGTGAAATTCCGCTTTGCCCTTACGACAGTTGCCGTTTGATAGCGATCAACCTTTACTCTTACGTTGATCAGCCATTCACGGAACATGCCAGGTTCAATTTCCCCCTCTTCCGGAATCATGTAAGGCTCTCGCAAAGGATCATGGACGATATTATCGATCTTGAGCTGGAGAAAATTGATGCCATCTACGATAAAATAGTTGCAGATCCGGAGATTGAAGAGATCAAACAGGTTGAACTGAATTTATGGGCAAAAATCAAAGAAAAAGCAATCAACGGCCGCAGAACAGGTATTGGCATCACCGCCGAAGGTGACATGCTTGCTGCCCTTGGTTTACAATACGGTTCAGAAAATGCCATTGATTTCTCTGTCGAAGTGCATAAAATCGTTGCCATTGAGGCCTACCGCGGCTCTGTAATGCTTGCCAGGGAACGGGGTGCTTTCCCTATCTACGACGCCAAAAAAGAGATTAACAATCCTTATATCAAACGCCTTGCACTGGCAGATCCTGAATTATACGATGATATGGTCAAATATGGCCGCCGGAATATCGCACTTCTGACAATTGCACCTACCGGGACAACGAGTCTGATGACCCAAACCACTTCGGGCATTGAACCGGTTTTTATGCCGGTTTACAAACGCAGGAGAAAAGTTAATCCGAACGACAAGGAAGCGCGTATTGATTTCGTGGATGAGATGGGCGACTCGTGGGAAGAATACCTCGTTTTCCATCACAAATTCAAACTCTGGATGGAGATCAACGGTTACAAAACCAACAAGAAATACAGCAGTGACGAAATTGATGCCCTCGTAAATAAATCCCCTTATGCCAAAGCTACATCCAATGACATCGATTGGATGGCAAAAGTAAGGATGCAGGGGCAAATTCAAAAATGGGTCGATCACTCGATCTCTGTGACCATCAACCTACCGGAAGATGCTTCTGAAGAGTTGGTTGGGAAACTCTTTTTCTCAGCATGGGAAAGCGGATGCAAAGGAGTAACCGTCTACCGTGAAGGCTCCAGATCAGGCGTATTGCTCTCAGCCAAAGACAAAAAGAAAGAAGGGGTTTTCCCCACCAAACGTCCGGAAATACTCGAAGCAGATATCGTCCGTTTTCAAAATAACAAAGAAAAATGGATCGCCTTTATCGGCCTGATCGACGGAAAACCTTACGAAATATTTACCGGTCTGGCCGACGATGAAGACGGCATCCTTTTACCGCGCTCTGTCACCGACGGCTGGATCATCAAAAACAGGGATGAAAACGGAATATCCCGGTACGATTTTCAATACCGTAACAACCGGGGCTATAAAACTACGATAGAAGGATTATCATTCAAATTCAATCCTATCTTCTGGAACTATGCCAAGTTTATCTCCAGTGTTCTCAGGCACAGCATGCCTATTCAGAAAATTGTGGAACTGATCACCAGTCTGCAGTTTGACGTTGAATCCATCAATACCTGGAAGAACGGGGTGGCGCGTGCCCTGAAGAAGTTTATTCCAAATGGTACCTCATGCGAAGATGCCAAATGTGAAGGTTGCGGCTCTGAGAATGTAATTTATCAGGAAGGCTGCCTGATCTGCACGGATTGCGGCTCTTCCAAATGTGGTTAAGTGTTTTCATCAGTATATAATTTGTTTTTCAAAGGCCTGATGGAATAGCATGATTGTGGAAATTATGTTCATTTCGGATGGTGATTAAGCAATCATGGCTATTTCATGATTCAAGATAATTATCTCGACGGGGAAGATCGCAAGGTCTTCCCTTTTTTTTCAGAAATCAAACCGAAGACCGGCGATAGGCACCAACCCGATCAACTTTTTATCTCTCGTCACGACAGCGCCATTCGAGTAACTGAAACTTCGACCATAAATATTGTGCCGGTTCAGGACATTCTGTATATCCAACGAGCAGGTAAACGCCGAACTTTTCTTGTTGAGGCGAAAATTCACTCCAAAATCCATCCTGTTATAAAAAGGCAGGTGCTCTCCGAAAGTCAGCGCCGTATTGTAGACAACATACTTCCTTTTTATACTCAGATCACCATCGGGCGGTGTATACCGATAGCCTCCCCTTGCCATGTTCCGGAGATTAAAACCAAGTATATTCTGTTTGTATTTCCCGACCCTGAATTCCCGCCCGGAAACAAAGTTGAAGACGAAATTAGCATTGTAGTAGGTAGAGTACCAGTTTGTACTGGAGGACATGTATTCCGAATTGAAGAGAGATAAAGTGACAAGGAAATAGTAGTTTTTTGAAAATGACTTATCAATGGTAAGTTCAACCCCCTTGTTCTCAGCCCGACCGTCGTTGTTGAGATCAATATCCGGTAAGCCTTCCGAAATATTGACCATCGAAAAAGTATTGGTATTGTAGATGCTTACGGGAACATCAAACAAATGCTGATAGTAACACTCAACTGAAACCTTCAGATCGTTTGAAAATGATTTCCTGTAACCGGCAACCAGGTGAAAGGCTTTTGTTGTTTGCAAATCACTGTTGACCATATTGCGGTCTGTTTTCCCCACCTTCACCCTGAAATAATATATTGGCAAAGGATCCAGCCTTGAATAGAACCCGGCACCAAAATTAACCGACTGATTTCCCGTCAAATTGAAGACCATCCCGAGACGGGGCTCAATAGTCAGCTCCCTGTTTACGCTGTAATAAGCCGAATGCAATGCAGGGACCAACTCAAAGAAATCGCTCGGTTTGTATTTCCATTGAAAATATGCCTGGGTATAATAACTGCGGGCCCTTTGATCGGCCAGCGTATCAAATTTCTGGGTCGGCTGCCTTCTGATGCTGAACATATCTGCAAACGTTGTATGGTATTCAAGTCCGGCCCTCCAGGAATTTTTCGAATCAATTTTTCTGTTCACCATCACCGAGGTCCTTAAGGCGGGCGAAATAAACCAGTCCTGTTTATTGGTAAGATGAACCATATTCGTATCAACGACTCCCTCATTCCAGTTTTGTTTGGAAGTAGTAAATCCTGCAATGGAACGGATGTAGGTTTTCCCGTCTTTGAAGTTTTTCAGGTGTTTGATACCAACAACGGCCATTGCGTCTTCCTCCAACCATTCATCGTTGTTGTTGCCTTTGAGAATATCTGCTTTATTTTGCGATGCTTCATTGCCTGCCCGACTTTTCCCTCCTATTGAAAAAATCTCCAGATCTCCCATTTTGGTTCCATGAAAGTTCATTTTATAGGTCCAGTCCAATGAATTGGGAATGATGCTCATATCCTCTATTGCTATGATGCCGTATTTTTTCAAAAAATTAAAATTGGCATACCTCATGTTGAACAGGTAAGAGTTGCCGGCCGATTTTCCAACAGGTCCCTCTGCCGATGCCTCGGCTCCAACAACACTCAGTTGGAGTCCGAATTCGTGTTTATCTGCGTTTCCTTTCCTGAGTCTCAGGTCCATCACACCCGAAAGGGCATTGCCATATTCCGCAGGAAAGGCGCCTGTATAAAAATCAAAATCAGCAAGAACGTTGGTGGAAACCATGGAGTAAGCTCCTCCGTTGTTTCCTACCCCGTTGGAAAGATGGTTGGGATTAGGTATTTCGAGACCTTCTATTCTCCAGAGCATTCCCCTGGGGGAGTTCCCCCTAACCACAATCTCATTGCTTTCGTCGCTGTTCCCGCTGGTTATTCCTGCAAAATTAGCCACCATCCGCAAGGGGTCGTAATATCCTCCCGCAAACCTGGAGGCATCCTGGCTCTGAAGAGTTTTCACACTGGATCCGCTGTTAGGTGTAAGCCAGGTCTTTTTCCCGGCCGACACCTGCACTTCTTCCGTTTCATAGACTTTAGCCTCCAGTTCAATTTCAAGCATCACCTCTTTCCCTGTTCCTACCTGGATATTTGGAATTGATTTGGGTCCGTATCCCAAACGGGTAACCAAGAGATTCCATCTGCCGGATGGAATCTTGAGCCTGAAACCTCCATCCACATCGGAAAATGCAGCATAGCTATTGCTTTGATTCGAAAATTGCAGGGCCACTCCTTCAATCGGTTGTCGGGTTTCCTGATCACGGAGCGTTCCTTTTACATTCTGTAGAAAGGTTTGAGCCTGAAGAGGGCTGGTAAACATCCAGGTATAAACAAAAAGGCCAAGCAACTTCAAAAAAAGTCTGCCTGGCCTTCGTAATGCTGTTGTTCCCATCATTCAGACTGGTTACTCAAGGTAAGTATATCCGTACAAGCCCGAACGATAATTGGATAAAAATTCTTTCCCCTCTTCGGCCGATATGATGCCTGATTTAACGGAAGAGGTCACCCAGGTTTCGACCGTACGCACCAGTTTCTTGGGATTGTATTGAACATACTCCAGCACCTCTGCGACGGTTTCCCCATCTATCACCTGGTCGATGGAATACCCCTTCTCATCTACAGAAACATGGACTGCATTGGTATCCCCGAAGAGGTTGTGAAGGTCGCCCAATATTTCCTGGTAGGCTCCTACCAGGAAAACGCCGATATAGTAGGGCTCTTTGGGTTTGAGCGAATGGACGGGCAGATTGTAGGACTGGCTTCGGGTAGAGATAAAATTTTCGATTTTCCCGTCCGAATCACAGGTAATATCCTGGATGGTTGCATTCCTGTCGGGTTTCTCATCCAGTCTGTCCAATGGGATAATCGGAAATATCTGGTCGATAGCCCAGGAATCCGGTAGTGACTGGAAAAGGGAAAAATTACAAAAGTATTTATCTGACAACAATTTAGGCAATGATAAAAATTCTTCAGGAACATGTTTCATCCCGGCAACCATTTGAGTTGTCTCTTTTGCTATGGACCAGAACAACCTTTCAATTTTGGCCCTGGTTGAGATATCAAGCAATCCAAGGCTGAAACGATCGAGGGCTTCTTCACGGATTTGCTGTGCATCATGCCAGGTTTCAAGCATTCTTGGCTGATTCAGCGTGTCCCAAAGAGAATAAAGGTCCCTCAGCAGTTCATGATCATCCGGATTTACCTCCTCTTCATCTTCCCATCGGGGAAGTGTTGTAGATTCCAGCACCTCAAAAACCAGCACCGAGTGGTGCGCAGTCAGGGACCGGCCCGACTCCGTGATGATGTTTGGATGGGGAATCCCATTCTTTTCGCTTACATCTACCAGAGTGGATACCACATCGTTGACGTACTCCTGGATACTGTAGTTGACACTGCTTTCGCTCGAAGACCTGGTACCATCATAATCAACGCCCAAGCCGCCGCCGATATCCACAAAATCAATCAGGAAGCCATTTTTATGCATCTGGACATAAAACTGGGATGCTTCGCGCATGGCCAGCTTGATGCGACGAATCTTATTGACCTGACTTCCGATATGAAAATGGACAAGGCGCAGACAATCTTTCATCTTGTTTTTTTCGAGATAATCAAGCGCTTCGAGCAGTTCACTCGAAGTAAGTCCGAACTTACTTCCGTCGCCGCCTGAATCTTCCCATTTCCCGCTTCCCGTACTGGATAATTTGATGCGAATGCCCAAATTCGGTTTAACCTTAAACTGCTTCGCAATTTTTACGATCAGCTTCATCTCGCTCAGTTTCTCAATGACGAGATAGATTTGCCTCCCCATTTTCTGGGCCAGCAGGGCAAGTTCAATGTAATCATCGTCTTTGTAACCATTGCATATAATAAGTGAATCGTTGTCTGTATTGATGGCGATTACCGCATGAAGTTCAGGCTTGGAACCTGCTTCCAGTCCGATGTTGAATTTTTTCCCGTGGGTGACAATCTCCTCAACAACGGGTCTCATTTGATTGACCTTGATCGGATAGATGATATAATTCTGGGCATGGTAACTATATTCTTCGGCAGCTATTTTAAAACAGCTTGCCATTTTTTCAATCCGGCTGTCCAGTATATCCGGAAAACGAAGCAAAACAGGTGTAGAAACATCCCTGAGCTGCAACTCTTCGACAAGATCCATGAGATCGACCTCAACACTGTCTTTCCGTGGTTTGACCACAACATGACCTTTCTCATTGATGGAGAAATAATTAATACCCCACCCGTTGATGTTGTAAAGCTCTGCAGAATCTTCGATACGCCATTTTCTCATTTCAAAAACTTCTTTAATCGGGTTATGATAAGTTGGGAGTGCCCCTGCAATGATCAGATTATTTCTCAGGATAGCTCCGATTTTCAGGGCAAAGGTACTAAATATGTTTTTTTAATTTAAGCACTGTATTTCATGCTAAAAAGCCCATGAAGACAACTAGTAAATCTGCAAAAAAGATGTTTATTCCATTGTTAGGATGTCTAAAATTAATATTCAGAAAAAGGGTGAAAGGACAGAGTTTCATTGAAAATGATTTGAGTCGAATTCAGTTGGGATTATCC
>Ga0163199_1002294_pt1 | contig 11708 bp, 12 predicted proteins | sample PL_2010_150m_FD_113537 | JGI IMG/M metagenome (GOLD analysis project Ga0163199, IMG submission 113537) | Freshwater microbial communities from Powell Lake, British Columbia, Canada to study Microbial Dark Matter (Phase II) - PL_2010_150m | ecosystem: Environmental > Aquatic > Freshwater > Lake ...
AGTTCGGGTTTGTATTGCCTTTCGAACATATTCATGATAGTCCGAAAAATAAAAAAGTTAGTTTTATATCCGAGTGAGTCTATGACAAAGCCCAATTAAGGTGATACTATGGATTTTACCGTTAAAGGAACATTCAAAGCAGGTTTAAAATGGGAACACTTTTCCAAAAAAGTAACATCCCAGAATAAGAAAAACGCAATCGATAAAGCATATTCATTGATAGGAAGCGAACACGGACTTGAGCGCAGATTGATAAAGATAGAGGGAGCTGAAGAGGTCAAAGCATGAGCGATGCCGCATTGACACAGCAGCAGATCCAGGAACTTGCAGGAATGCATCAGCAGTATCAGCACCAGGCTGAAGCGATAGGTAAGCAGTTAAATATGTTAAAAATGACACTCAATGACCTTGAGACAGCTCTCCATACAATTACAGCGCTAAAGGACGAAACTGCAGGAAAAGAAACTCTTGTGCCTATCGGTTTTGGGTCATTTGTAAATGCAACTCTTTCAAGCACAGATAAAGTCGTGATAGGTATTGGGGCTGGTGTCAGCGTTGAAAAGAAAACAGAAGATGCTAAGGTCTTCATTGAAAAAAGAAAAGAAGAACTTACAAAATACTTTGAACAGATGAACAGCACTTATGCTAAATTAGCACAGGAAATGCAAAACATCGAAAAGACCGTTCAGATGCAGCAACACCAGCAACAGCAGATGCCCATGAGCGCCCAGTAAATATGTTTGATAAGCTAAAAGAAAAGCTTGGCGGTTTCAAAAAGCTCATCGGCGGAGCAATCGAAAAGAACGAAAAAGCAGAAGCGCCCAAAATTCATGAAAAGATCGGTCTTATCCAGAAGATCAAGGCTGCTGTTATCGAACAGGAATTCATAATCGAAGAGAAAAGCCTCAAGGACCCTCTATGGGAGCTTGAGATGGCGCTTCTTGAAAGCGATGTTGCTCTTCCAGTTACTGAAAAAATAGTGGAAAACGTCAAGATCGAACTCATAGGCACACGCAGAAAGATCGGTTCTGATACCAGCAAGATCGTGGAAAACGCCCTCAGGAAGGCGATCTCAAAGGTTATTTCGGTTGACTCATTTGACTTTGATGCATTCATCAAAAGCTCTCCAAAACCTGTAACTATCGTTTTTGTTGGAGTGAACGGTACAGGTAAAACCACCACCATAGCAAAGATGGGAGAACGTTTCAAAGAACAGGGATATTCAGTTGTGATCGCTGCAGCCGATACCTTCCGCGCAGGCGCCATCGAACAGATAGAAAGACATGCCGAGTTGCTAGGAATAAAGCTTATAAAACATCAGGAAGGAGCAGATCCTGCTGCTATTGTATACGACGCGATCCAGTTCGCAAAAGCTAAACACAAAGATGTAGTGCTTGCTGATACAGCAGGAAGGCTACACACTAACATCAACCTGATGGATCAGTTAAAAAAAGTGTGCAGGGTGAATAATCCGAACCTTATCATTTTCGTTGATGAAGCAATTGCAGGAAACGATGCAGTTGAACGCGCAAGATTGTTTAACGAAGCAGTGCCATTTAATGGTACCATATTGACAAAACAGGATGCAGATGCAAAAGGCGGGGCAGCCATATCCATTGCATACACAACTGGTAAGCCAATACTGTTCCTGGGCGTGGGTCAGAGCTATAAAGATCTTGTCAGGTTCGACCCAAACTGGTTGCTTGACAGGTTATTTGAATAAGTTGTATTGAAAATAACTGGATTATGGGATAGTGCCTGTTCATATTCGTACAAAAACGAACATTATTTATATCACGAGAACCAATTAGAAATCATGGGTCACGACCGGAATATGATGATTTTTTCTACTGAAAACGGTATTGTTGCCCTGGATAGTCCTGTCAAGTTGAAAATACTTGAGATGTTAAAAAACGGAGCAGCCTCATTCGATGACCTTGTGGAGCAATCCGGAAGAGCAAAATCAACCATATCTGTGCACCTGGATGACCTTGAGGAACAAAATCTTATTCTGGAAAAATCATCTCCCAACGATAAAAGAAAAAAATATTTTTATCTGAATTCGATGTGCTTTGCCATTTCAGAAATGCCTTTAATGACGCACTATCAAAAGAATATGGGTACCTTTGAGATATCTGCGATAAATGGTGATTCTTTAATTACACATATTTTTCAAACAGTCGGATATGGTATGGAAGCGTATGGTTTTGATCCAAAACCTATCATGAAAAGGCTGGGAATGGATATAGGCACAAGGCTCGGGACTGAGTTCAAATCAAATAATGAAACCGGATTATTGCAGGAACTTTCTAAATTCTGGAGCTTACATAACCTGGGGAATATGAAGATAACCAATAGCAGCAGCCCTGCAGTAATGGTGACTGGATGCTACCACTGCAGTAAGATGCCCAACGTGGGAAAAACGCTCTGCTCCATGGACGAAGGGATCTTAGAGGGTATCTTTTCAAGCAGGCTTAACATTGATTATACATTCAAAGAGACAGAATGCTTTGGTACAGGGTATCCACACTGCAAATTCGTTTTTGATGAAAAAAAGTGAAACTTCTAGAGGCTTTTCAATATCAAGTCGTGTACATGGCATTTATTTTAACATAATCGTATGTCAGGTCGCAGCCCCACGCAGTTGCACTATTTTCACCAAGACCAAGATCTACCTCGATGAGAATCTCCCTGCTCTCCATGATGCTCTTTAGCTCGTCAAGTTTTCCTTCTATTATCGTACCTGAATCAACAAGAACAGCCTCTTTATTATTTCCAGAGAACTTGAGCGAGATCCTGTCCTGGTCAACCTCAGCGCCTGAATACCCGGCTGCTGCGACCACCCTTCCCCAGTTAGGATCTTTTCCGTATATGGCGGTCTTCACAAGAGGCGAGCGAACTATAGTCTTGGCAGCAGCTCTTGCATCCCCCTCTGTCCTTGCGCCGCTCACTCTTACCTCTATCATCCTTGTCGCGCCTTCGCCGTCTTTAGCTATCATCTTTGCCAGACTTATGCACACATGATCAAGCCCATCCTGGAACGTTTTTTCATCGCAGTCCCAGTACCCTGTGGCTGTAAGGAGAGCCATATCATTTGTGCTCGTGTCACCGTCCACCACTACCATGTTGAAGCTTTTATCAACTGCTTTTTTCAAGCAGACATCAAGTGCCTTCTTTGATAAACGTGCATCTGTAAATAGGAACGCAAGCATTGTTCCCATATTGGGTTCGATCATTCCTGAGCCTTTGGCTATGCCTGCTATTCTCACGCCGTTCTTGAGTTCTACAGCCACTTCTTTCATTGTGGTATCAGTGGTCATGATCGCACGGGCGCATGTGGATGATGCCTCTTTTGAATCAGAAAGGTTATTGAAAACTTCATCTACATGTCCTTCAAGCCATGTCTTATCCAGATACCTCCCGATAACACCGGTTGATGCAACTCCGATCTCTTCTGGGCTGCACTTCAGTTTTTTTGATAGTAGCCCTGCCATCCATCTTGCATCCTCGATGCCCTTCTCGCCTGTGAACGCATTGGCGCATCCACTGTTGGCAATGATGGCTTTCAAATCTCCTTTTGAGAGTGCTTCCCGCGTAATAATAAGGGGAGCAGCTATGACTTTATTTCGCGTGAAAACACCCGTTGTGGCAAGTTCCCTTGCATCAACGACCATTATTGAAAGACCGTTCTTTCCCTGTTTTATGCCGTTGCCTTTGACTCCCCTGACCGCGCAGATGCCGCCTTCAACGCATTTCATATATTTATTCCTATTCTTTTGATAAGCCCCTGATTATATCGCTTCTCACAAGTATACCGACCAGTTTTCCTTTTTCAATAACAGGAAGCCTGTTTACACTGTGTTTGACCATCATGTTGGATGCATCTTCTAAAGTTGAATCTGGTGATATGGAATAAATTTTCTTTTTCATGATATCCCGCACGGGCTTCATATGAATATCCTGAAGTGCTTTCTTGAATTCTTCAAACCTTATTAAGCTCCTTATGGGTATCTCGATTATTTCGAATGGGCTTGGAAGTATCATATCAGCTGAGAATTCAGGTGTCTTAAATAATTTTAGCAGATCTGTTTCTGACACTATTCCGACCACTTTCTCATTTTCTACAACAGGCATGCCGCTTATGTGGTTATTCTTGAATAAATCCACGAGTGTGCTTATAGGGTCATCTGGCTTGCATGTGATTACATCAATATTCATTGCATCTTTTACTATCATATAGTCCCTCATGGAGCTATCGCAGGTGTCCACAGACCCATCGTTTCTTTTAATCCGAACATAAGGTTCATGTTCTGTATAGCCTGGCCGGACGCTCCTTTAACAAGATTGTCTATTGCAGATATAATAACTATTCGGTCACTACCCTGTTCGACCTCAAAACCGATATCGCAGAAATTTGAACCGCGCACGCCGCTAAGCATTGGTATTCCTTTAATAAGTCTAATAAAGGGAGTGTTTTTATAAAACTCAGTATAAATATCTGTTAATTCATTCATATCAATTTCTTTTTTAACGAAAATATGAGCTGTAGTCAGTATCCCGCGCACTGAAGGTATCACATGGGGAGTAAAGCTGATCTTTTTTAGCTTCCCATCAAGACGCGTAAGTTCCTGCACAATTTCAGCGCGGTGGCGGTGATTTGTAAGCTTGTATGCCTGGATATTCTCAGCCATGTTGGGATAATGGGATACTATGGATGGTTCTGCGCCTGCACCTGATACACCGCTTTTTGAATCAAAGACCGCACGATCAATGAGTCCCGCATCAGCCAGAGGTGCGGATGCCAGTGATGCTCCTGTGGGGTAGCATCCCGGGTTTGCGATAAAGCTCTGTTTTGAAACTTCGGAATGAAGTTCCGGGAGCCCATAAACCGCTTCCCTTGGGTCAGTGTGCTTAATGTTATACACTTTTTCAAAAACATCGGTCTTTAACCTGTAATCTGCGCTGAGGTCTATTACCTTCACGCCACACTCAAGAAGTGCTGGAACGACCTGCATTGCAGTGCCATGCGGGACTGCCGTGAACACGATGTCAGAGCGGGATGCCACCTTTTTCATGCTCAGGTCTTCAAATTCAAGGTCGTAAATTTTGCGAAGATGTGTATGAGTATCGCTTACTTTCTGTCCTTTCCTGCTTCGAGACGTAACTGCGACAACATTTGCCTCAGGATGACCTGCAAGCAGGCGCATCAGTTCACCGCCTGTGTATCCAGAACCACCGATAATTCCTATGTCCATGTTACAATCTAAATGGTGTTTCTAATAATGATACTTTCGTTTCTGAAAAGAATAAATGGGCAGGACATGAGCAGTCGCTGCATCCGAACCCTGGAATGCCGACACTGAACTCCCCGACAGCCTTTGCAACACTGCATTCGATACTAACTTCTGTGGGTATTAGCACAGCGCTCACTACTTTAGAATGGGGTAAGAGATAATCGATGTGCCATTTTCTTGTCATGTTCATACCTGATGCAACATTGAAATGCCTTTTTACGCGTTTGAAACCTCCTGTACCAAGCGCAGAACCGATGTATGCATAAAAGCCTTTTTTAAATAGGATGTTTCCAAGTTTACCCACTCGAATGACAGTATCTTTATCAATTTCCAGTTCCAGGACGTAAACCCCTTTCATGGTTTTTACATATCTTTTTCATTTAAAAATGTATCCTGTTTAAACGCCAAAGATATATGGGAGCAGCTTCATTTGGACGCTATTGCGCAAAATGCGAGGGTCGCCCAGTCCGGTCAAAGGCGTTAGCTTTAGGGGCTAGTCCCGAAGGGGTTCGTGGGTTCAAATCCCATCCCTCGCATAAAATTGGTTTATATGGATTATTTCTCATATTCAAAAGTCATTTATGTATTGGTATCTATAAGTAAAACATAGATATGACAGACAACAGGTTACTGAAAATCATTGTTGTAATTCTTTCATTATTACTTGTAGGCTCGTTCCTGCTATTATACGGGCAGATCAAACTCAATGAAGAAAGGATCAGTACGCTCTCAACAATTTCAGAAAATCAAAAAGAAACCATAGTCCAGCTTGACCAAAAAAACATTCAACTCGGACAAAATCTATCAGTAACAGAGAATTTATTGAAAAACGAGACGCAGACAAGGCAGAGACTTGAAAAAGAGATATTCAACCTCACAATGGTGGCAAAGAGCGATTACGCGGTCCTTGCTGTGGATGAGAACGACAATGGTCATTTGATACCACTTGAGGTCATGATCAAGAGCGGTAAAGGTAACCTCTTTCTCAATGTGGCCAACGTTCTTGTTGATGAGACTCTCCAATCTTCGGCGCAGACAGCAGTATTGATTGCCCGCGAGATCTCAAGGAAAAACCTGTTCGATAAGGATGTTCTTATCAACATAGAGGCCCAGGTGCAGGAGCAGAAGATCTCGATATCCGGAGGAAGTGCAGGCGCAGCAATTACTCTTGCTGTGATAGCTGCACTAGAGGGTAAGTCGTTCAGGAATGGTGTGTACATAACAGGCACGATCAATGAAGATCATACTATTGGCAGGATAGGTGGAGCCAGGGCAAAAGCTCTGGCTGCGAAAAAAAATGGGGCTGTTTTGTTCCTTGTGCCAAAAGGGCAATTGAGCGAAGTGGGTGATGTGGGAATTGATGTGAGGGAAGTTGCAGATATAGAGGATGCGGTGAGATTGGCGGTAGAGTGATCGTAATTAGAAAAAAATCCAATTATATTCATCCGCTAAACTTATGGTAAATAAGGCAATTTCTAAACAACGAACTAAAACGAACTGGGACGAACTCATATTACCCAGAGTTCGTTTCGAGTTCGTCCCGGTTCGTTGTTTTTTATGATATGTTTGGTGGAACACTATAATTCATTGATCAAATATCCTGAACACCCTTGAGCGCCCTCTCAAATATCTCAAGCCCTTTATCTATCTCATTCATTGAAATAATAAGCGGAGGCACGAATCTGATAACAGAGTCACCGGCAGGCAGAAGTATCAATCCCCCGTCAAGTGCCTTTTTAACTATGACATCACGCTTTTGCGCCGCTGGTACTTTATTCTCCTCAACAAGTTCCGCACCTATCATAAGACCTATCCCCCGAACGTCCCCTATCAGAGGATGATCATCTTTTAGTTCATTCAGGCGCTTCATGATATAATCCCCCTTCTCAACTGCCTTCTCCCCGAGCCTGCTTTTTTCCATGAATTCAAGTGTAGCAAGCCCACCAGCTGCTGCAAGCAGGTTCCCGCCAAAAGTATTGGCATGCGCTCCGGGCTCCCAGCTCATTATTTTATCCGTAGAAAGCGTAGCTCCAAGAGGTATTCCGCCGCCAATGGATTTTGACATGCACACGATATCAGCCCTTACCCCGAAGTTCTCCATAGCCATGAATTTCCCTGTGCGGAATCCACCGCTCTGGATCTCATCTGCGATAAGAAGAACGTCGTTTTCATCGCATATCCTTCGAAGCTCTTTATGGAACTCAACCGGTGGAACGATGAATCCGCCCTCTCCCTGTATGGGTTCCACAGCGATGGCTGCGGTATCTTCAGGTGAGATCTCTCTTTTAAAGATCGTTCGTTCGATCTCCTCAACACAATACACCCCGCATCCAGGATACTCAAGATTGTAAGGACAGCGATAGCAGTAAGCATAGTGTGAGTGCACGACCCGCAGAGATGGAAAATGCTCTTTATGCCGCCTCTTTGAACCTGAAAGAGAGAGAGCGCCAAGCGTCCTGCCGTGGAAAGCCCGGTAGAATGCGATCATATTGCTTCTTTTTGTGTACCAGAAAGCAAGCTTCATTGCAGCCTCCACAGCCTCTGCGCCTGAGTTTGAGAGAAAGACCTTATCGTACCCTGTCATCCCGCATAGTTTCTCAGCAAGTTTTACTGGCATTTCAGCATAAAAATCCGAAAAACCACAGTGCACCATCTTTTCGAGCTGGGAACAAACAGCCTTTTTGACCGCTTTGCAGTTATACCCTATGTTCATCACAGCCACGCTTGCTGCAAAATCGATGTAGCTGTTCCCCTCAACATCATATATGGTTGAGCCTTCGGCACGATCTACCACAAGATCATATGGTCGTGTTAGCGAGCATACAACCTCATTATCCCGTTCTATTATATCCCTGGAAATATTTGTTATTTTTCTCATAATTACTCCACATCTATCTGTGCTTTCTGGAGCCGTCCACTGTAATCGAAATAGACGGTTTTTATTTCTGTGAACTCCTCTATTGAAGTAGTGCCAGCCTCTCGCGTTCCGTTCCCTGTTGCTTTCACGCCGCCAAAAGGAAGGTGTATCTCTGCACCTATCGTGGGCGCATTGATGTATGTAATTCCTGAATCAAGCTTTTCAATAGCTTTGAAGGCATTTTTTATATTTTCTGTATAAATAGAGGACGACAGCCCGTACACCACAGAGTTGGCAATACCGATAGCCTCATCGAGGCTGCTTGTACTTATTATAGAGAGAACCGGGCCGAAGATCTCCTCCTGGGCTATTCGCATATCTGAAGATACATCAATGAATATTGTGGGCTCAAAGAAATATCCGGGCAGGGGTTGAGCAGTCTTTCCACCCAGCGCCAGTCTTGCGCCTTCTTCTTTTCCAATTTCTACATATTTTGAAACTTTCTGGAGCTGTGAATTATTGATGACAGGCCCCATATCTGTATTTTCATCAAGACCGTTACCGAGTTTAAGTTTTCTTGTTCTATCGATCAACTTCTTCTGGAATGCAGGTAGTATCTTCTCATGCACTATAACACGGCTTGCGGCTGTGCATCTCTGTCCAGTAGTCCCGAAAGCGCCCCACAGCACTCCGTCAATCGCCAGTTCCATGTCAGCATCGTCCATCACAATTATGGGGTTCTTCCCGCCAAGTTCAAGAGAGACCCTCTTCATGTCCTTTCCAGCTTCGCTAAGTACCCATTTGCCAGTTTCCACAGAGCCTGTAAAGGAGATCGCCCTGATGTTCTTATTATGCACGATAGCGCTGCCCACAGTGCTTCCCTCACCCATCACCATGTTCAGGACGCCTTTCGGAAGCCCCGCCTCTGTGAGTATCTTAACAAGCTCGATAGAGAGAAGCGGCGTATCGCTTGCTGGTTTGAACACGATAGTATTTCCACAGATGAGCGCAGGCATTATCTTCCAGGCAGGGATTGCGAGCGGGAAGTTCCATGGCGTGATGAGTCCAACAACACCGATCGGTCTTCGCATAGTCAAGCAGAACTTGTTGGGCAGTTCCGAAGGTGTGGTCTCGCCCAGCAGCCGCCTCCCCTCACCTGCTGCATAATAAGTCATATCGATGGCTTCCTGCACATCCCCGCGCGCCTCTTTCAGGATCTTCCCCATCTCCTGCGTCATGAGGCGTGAAAGTTCCTCCTTTTGTTCCTCAAGCATGCGTGCGGCCCTGAAAAGGATCTTTCCCCGAAGCGGTGCTGGGGTGCTGCTCCATAGATCAAATGCTTCTTCTGCACTCTCAACGGCGTGGGAAACGTCGTCGACAGATGCTTTCTGGAGATGTGCTATTATTTCAAGTGTGGCTGGGTTGATATCAGAGAACGTCTCGCCAGTTCCTGAATCTACCCATTCACCATTTATGAAAAGTTTAAATTCCTGCAAAACACTTCACCCTGATATTTAGTTGACAGGGATTCTATTTTAATGTATGGGGCTTGCCCTGAACAATTTATATAGTATTAAGTTCTCGCAATAATATAAGGAATAATGGGTACTATGGACATAATAACCCACGACATAATAATCATAGGCTCCGGGCTCGCAGGTCAGATGGCTGCCCTCGCTGCCTCGCCCAGCTCTGACACGGCGATCATTTCAAAGGTGCATCCCATTAGAAGCCATTCGGGAGCCGCCCAGGGCGGGATAAACGCGCCCTTCGGCAATGTTAGTGATGACGACTGGGAAAAGCATGCTTTCGATACTGTTAAAGGTTCGGATTTTCTCGCCGATCAGGACGCGGTGGAAATTTTATGCAGGAATATAACTTCACGGATCGTGGAGATAGATTCCTTCGGGGCGATATTCGACAGGTTGCCGGATGGAAGGCTTGCACAGCGACCTTTTGGCGGGGGAAGCTTTCCCAGGACATGTTATGCAGGCGATGCAACGGGGCATGAAATTCTTAATACCTTATATGAACAGCTTATCAAAAACAACATCAAGCTCTATGAAGAATGGCTAACGACTTCACTTATGGTTGAAAATAATGAGTGCGTGGGAACTCTTGCAATAAACCTTAAAACAGGAGAAACTGCATACTTCCGGGCAAAATCCGTCATCATCGCAACGGGCGGATGCGGCAGGGTGTTTGAACGCACTACGAATTCTCACCAGAGCACAGGCGACGGTATATCGATGGCTTACAGGGCTGGCGCGCAGGTGTGCGACATGGAGTTCGTGCAGTTCCATCCCACCACGCTTGTCGGGACGAACATCCTCATATCAGAGGCGGCGCGGGGTGAAGGTGGATTGCTGATCAATGCAGTGAACGAGAGGTTCATGGGAAAATATGCGCCTTCGGCAAAGGAACTTGCGCCGAGAGATATAGTAGTAAGGAGCATACAGAGCGAGATAAATGAGGGGAGAGGGATCGGCGGGAGAGATTCTGTCTGGCTTGACCTCACAAGCCTGGGTAGTGAGAAATTGATGGAAAAACTGCCGCAGGTATATAAACTTGCAAAGGATTTTGCCAACGTCGATGCAGCACATGACTGCATCCCTGTGCAGCCGGCGCAGCACTATACGATGGGAGGTATAAGGACGAACAACATCTGCGAAAGTTCGATAAAGGGGCTGTTAGCATGCGGGGAATGCGCATGCGTCTCTGTTCACGGAGCCAACAGGCTGGGCGGGAACTCACTTGCAGAGACGCTGGTATTTGGTAAGATCGCGGGAGAAAGAGCGCTTGAGTACATAAGGAAGAAGGGAACTCCGGGAATAAAGAGAGAAGCTATCGAGAAAGAAGAAAAGAGAATAAACCATTTTTTCAGGAGTGGGGACGAATCTGCGCCAGAGATACGAAAAGAGCTGCAGAATATCATGTGGGAAAGGGCAGGAATATTCAGGAATGAAAGTGACTCACGCGAGGCTCTGAAGGCTGTGAAAATACTAAAAAAGAGATACTCAAATGCAGGAGTAAAAGACAGCTGCAGGATATTTAACACAGAATTGATGCAGGCTATCGAGCTTGGTTTCCTGCTTGACAATGCAGAACTCATCGCACAGGGCGCACTTCTCAGGCGCGAAAGCAGGGGAAGTCATTTCAGGACTGATTTTCCACAGAGAGATGATAAGAACTGGCTTACACATACCATAATTGCCTTTAAAGACGGGAAGCCTCACGTCACCTTCGAACCCGTAAGAATAACCTTATTCAAACCGGAGGCGAGAAAATATTGAAGGAAATTAAACTCATTATTTTCAGGTACGATCCAGCAAAAGATGAGAAGCCTCACTATGAAACGTACACAGTTCCATGGCTGCAGGGGCTCACGGTACTTGATGCCCTGAACTACATTAAGGAAAATAATGACAGCAGCATCTCATTCAGGCAGGGATGCAGGTCTGCGATATGCGGCTCCTGCGCGGTAAGGGTGGATAAAAGGGGATGCCTGGCATGTAAAACCATGATAGGAAAAGAGACGCGAGAGATAACGATCGACC
>Ga0163199_1002296_pt1 | contig 11704 bp, 10 predicted proteins | sample PL_2010_150m_FD_113537 | JGI IMG/M metagenome (GOLD analysis project Ga0163199, IMG submission 113537) | Freshwater microbial communities from Powell Lake, British Columbia, Canada to study Microbial Dark Matter (Phase II) - PL_2010_150m | ecosystem: Environmental > Aquatic > Freshwater > Lake ...
GAACAGGTAGCCGTACACTTCGGCGTTGTAGGTCTTCATCATGCCGATAAAAAGAATCGCCAGCGCCATCGTGGCGGTGTAGAAGATCCCAATGCTCACGTCGAGCTTCATGCGCCCCTGTTCCTCCAGCAGGCCCGTGACCCACGCCGTGCCCAGGCCGAACGCGAGGGCCAGTGGCATCGGCGGCGCACCGATCAGATAGGCGAGCGCCACGCCGGCGAACGCCGCGTGGGCCGTGCCGGCGCCGATGAAGGCCAGCCCCCGTAGCACCACGAACACGCCGATCGCGGAGCACAGCCCGCCGGTGAGGGCTGCCGCCACAATCGCGCGCTGGAGAAAGCCGTAGGTGAGAAGGTCGGTCATGAGCTGATGAAGCTAATTGTGATGGTGATCCGCGACGATGACGTGGCCCTGATCGGTGGTCAGGATCTGGGGCCCGTACACCTGGGCCAGGATGTCCTTCCGGAGGATTTCCCTGGCCGTCCCGACGGCGTACAGCCTGGTCTTCAGCAGCGCCAGGCGTTCCGCGCGCGGCGCGAGGAGGTTGATGTCGTGCGAGACGAGGACGATGGTCAGGTGCAGATCCTCGTGCAGCCGCTGGATCAGCTCCATGACGGTGTGCTGTGTGGTGGTGTCGATGCCGGTGGTCGGCTCGTCCAGGAGCAGAATCTGCGGATGCTGGGCCAGCGCGCGCGCAATGAAGACCCGCTGTTGCTGGCCTCCCGACAGCGCTCCCAGGGGATGGTCTTCATACTCCGCCATGCCGACGTCCTCGAGCGCGTGGTGCGCGATCTCGCGGTCCTGCTGTCCCGCCCGCCGCCAGAGGCCGATCGCGCCGGCGCGCCCCATCATCACGGCTTCGTGGACCGTGATGGGGAAGTACGGATCCACGGATCGTTTCTGCGGGACATACCCGATCATGGCGCGGTGCCGGCACCGCAGTTCCTGGCAGGCGCAATCGAAGATCCGCAGGGATCCTTGCAACGGCGGCATCAGGCCCAGGATGGCGCGCAGCAACGTCGTCTTGCCGGATCCGTTCGGGCCGATGACGCCGAGAAACTCGCCGTCCGCGATCTCCAGCGTGATGTCCTCCAGCGCCGGCCCGTGCGGGTACAGGAACGAGGCGTGCTCGAAGCGGATCAGCGGCTTGCCGTGCTGATGGTCGCCGTGATGGGGGTGGATATGCGCCGGATGCGGGTGTGCCATGGTAATTACACGACGCGGATCATGATTGCAGGGCGGCGACGAGCGCCGTGACGTTGTAGGCCAGCAGCGCCAGGTAGGTCTCGGTGCCCTTGATCGTGCCGGGGAGGGGAGAGAGCACCACGATCCGGGCGCCGGTCTCATCCGCCAGGGCCTGCACTACCTTCTGGTTGAATTGGGGCTCCGACACGATGACTTTGATCTTGCGGGACTTGATTCGTTTGGCGATCTCGGCGAGGTGTGTCGAGGACGGCTCCATCCCCATCTGCTGGAGGATGTCCCCCTCGATCTGAAAGCCGAATCGGCGGGCGAAGTAGGGCCACGCAGGGTGGTGGGTGACGATGCGCCGGTCGCGGAGAGACGCGACACGTTCCATGAGATCCCTTTGCGTCTGATCCAGCCGCTGCAGGTAGTCGGCGAGGTTCTTCAGATAGGCGTCCTTGTGCGCCGGGTCTGCCGCGATGAGGGCGTTCGCGATGTGTCGGACCATGATCTTGGCATTCTCCGGGTCCAGCCAGATGTGGGGGTTGCCTGCGGATGTGGTATTCGAGGCGTGGTCGCGGATGAGGCCGACTCCCTCGGACGTGGTCACGACGCGGAGAGCGGGGTTGCCGGCGTTCTTGACGAGACCGCTGACCCAGACCTCCAACCCCAGTCCGACTTCCAGGAGCAGGCGGGCCTCTCTGAGGGCCTTGAGGTCGCTGGGCTTGGGTGAATAGGAATGCTCGCTCTCCAGGCCCGTGATAAGGGTCCGCACCTCCACGTGCTCCCGTCCGACCTGGTCGGCGAAGTCCTTGAGGATGGGCAGCGTGGCGACGATTTTGAGAGGGGCCGCCGAGAGTGCCGCCGCATGGAGGAACAGCACGAGGAGCGCGCCCGTCACCGCTATGGCGAGAGGCCTTCGCATGGATCGGGACGGTAACATCCTGTCCCCGCAAAGTCAACGAACCCCTTGATCGGAAAGGCCTTGGCTGCTATCGTCATCGGGCGTAACCCAAGCGCGACGATCCGGACAAGACGATGGTGATACCGCCTCCCACAGAAAGGATCATTTATGGCTCGTGGACGCACGAGAACACAACGAAGCGGGCAATCGCACCTGAAGGTCGTCAGGCCGCAATATACGCTGTGCTATGGCATGCGGCTTGATCCGGGGACTGCGCCCGAGCAGGCGCATCCGCACGTGCCGGTGAGGCTGCCGGACGGATCGGACGGGGAGATGTCGCTGCACGTCATCAACGGAAGCGTGAAGGAGATTCGGGCGCACCTGTTGCAAAGCATCGACGCGTTCTTCGAAATTTCCGGGGAAGAGAAATAGACAAGGTATGAATCCTCTTGTCCAGCTCCGTGAATTCGGCCAGAGCCCCTGGTACGACTACATCCGCCGGGGCTTGATCACCTCCGGCGAGCTGAAGGCCTTGGTCGATCACGACGGCCTGATGGGTGTCACGTCCAATCCATCCATCTTCGAAAAGGCCATCGGCGGCAGCACGGATTACAACCAGGCGCTCAAGCAGATCGCGTCGTCCGTCACCAGCATCAAGGACATCTACGAAACGCTCGCCGTCCGCGACATCCAGGACGCCACAGATTTACTGTATCCGGTCTACGAGCAGAGTCAGACGCGAGATGGCTATGTGAGCCTCGAAGTGTCGCCGGACCTTGCCTACAACACCCAGGGGACCATTGACGAGGCGGTCCGTCTGCACAAGGCCGTCGGGCGTGAGAACGTCATGATCAAGGTTCCCGGAACCCAGGAGGGGTTGCCGGCCATCGAACATCTCTTGTCCCTCGGCATCAACGTCAACGTGACCCTGCTCTTCAGCGTCGAGGTGTACGAGCAGGTGGCCTGGGCCTACGTGTCGGGGGTGGAGAAACTGGCCGCCAGGGGCGGCGACGTGAAGAAGATCGCCTCCGTCGCCAGCTTCTTCATCAGCCGGATCGACACCTTGGTGGACAGCCTCCTGGAAGCGAAGCTGAAGGAGGCGGCCGCCCCCATGGACAAGGCCGCGCTTCAAAGTCTCATGGGCAAGGTGGCCATCGCCAATGCCAGGATGGCCTATCTGAAATTTCAGGAGGTTTTTTACGGCCCACGCTTTGAGGCGCTTCGAGAAAAGGGGGCGAAGGTGCAACGCCTCCTCTGGGGCAGCACCGGCACCAAGAACCCCAAGTTTCCCGATACCTACTACGTGGACGAGTTGATCGGCCCGGACACGGTCAATACGATGCCGGCCGCCACCTTCAACGCCTTCCGCGAGCACGGCAGGCTGCGCAATAGCCTGGTGGAAGGTATCGAGGAGGCTCGTGAGACGATGGACCTTCTGGCCGACTGCAAGATCGACATTCAGGAAGTCTCCCGGAAGCTGCTGGCAGACGGCGTCCGGCTGTTCCTCGATTCGTTCGGTCAGCTCATGGGCGTCATCAGCCGGAAGCGGGAAGAACTGCTCGGTCCGAAGCTCGATCAGCAGACGTTTGCGCTGGGGCCGCTGGAGGGCAGGGTGCAGGCCAAGCTCAGGGAACTGCGGCAAACGGGCTTCGTCCGCAAGCTGTGGGCGAAGGATCCGAGCCTGTGGCACCGGGACCCCGTCCATCAGAAGATCATCCGCAACGCGCTCGGCTGGCTGCACGTTACGGAGCAGCAGGTGCATCATCTCCCGCGCATCAAGGGCGCGGCCGAGTCCATCCGCGCGGCCGGCTTCAAGCATGCCCTTCTGCTGGGCATGGGGGGCAGCAGCCTCTGTCCCGAGGTCTTCCGAATGACGTTCGGGGTCGTCCCCGGCTATCCGGAGTTGCATGTGCTGGACAGCACCGTGCCCGCGCAGGTGCGCAGCTTCGAGAAGCGGGTGGACCTCGCGAAGACGCTGTGCATCGTGGCCAGCAAGTCCGGCTCGACGACCGAGCCGCTGGTGTTCTACCGGTACTTCTTCGACCGGATGCGCCAGGTCAAGGGCGACAAGGCCGGCGAGAACTTCATCGCGATCACCGATCCCGGCTCGATGCTCGAGAGCCTGGCCCAGAAGAGCAAGTTCCGGGACATCCTGCCGGGCGTGCCGGATATCGGCGGGCGCTACTCGGCGCTGTCGAACTTCGGCATCGTCCCCGCCGCGATCATGGGCGTCAACGTCGAGCACCTGCTCTATCGGGCCGAGCGCATGCGCCATAGCTGCGACTCCTGCGTGCCTCCGGAGGACAATCCCGGCGTGCTGCTCGGCGTGGCGATGGGCGAGCTGGCCAGGCAGGGGCGCGACAAGATCACGCTCATTACGTCGCCGGCCATCGGCGCCCTGGGGGCGTGGATGGAGCAGCTCATTGCCGAGAGCACGGGCAAGGAAGGGAAGGGCATCGTGCCGATTGATGACGAGCCGCTGGGTGCGCCGGAGGTGTACGGGGCCGACCGTTTCTTTGCCTACATCCGGTATTCCGGCGGCGCGGACGCCGCGCAGGATGCGAAAGTCACGGCCCTGGAGAAGGCCGGCCACCCCGTCGTCCGGATTGAGCTGACCGATCTCATCAACCTCGGCGAGGAATTTTTTCTGTGGGAGGTGGCGACCGCCGTGGCGGGATCGCTGCTGGGAATCAATGCCTTCGACCAACCGAACGTCCAGGAAAGTAAGGACTACACGAAGAACTTTCTGGACGAGTACAAGAAAAACGGCCGCTTGCCGGAGGAGGAGCCGGTCCTGACCGCCGATGGGGTCAAAATTTACGGGGATGCCGCCAGCCGCGAGGCGCTGAAAGGCGCGTCAACGCTTGACGCGGCGCTGAAGTCTCACCTCGCGCGAGTGAAGGCGGGCGACTATGTGGCGCTGAACGCGTATGTGGAGCGCACGGACGCGTCGCACCAGGCGCTGCAGGGGATGCGCCTGCGGGTGCGCGACAAAAAGAAAGTGGCGACGACGCTGGGCTACGGCCCGCGCTTCCTGCATTCGACCGGACAACTGCACAAGGGCGGGCCGAACTCGGGGGTGTTCATCCAGATCACGTCCGACGACGCGCAGGACCTGCCTATCCCCGGCGAGCCCTATACGTTCGGCGTACTCAAGGCGGCGCAGGCGCTCGGCGACTTCGTCTGCCTCGGCAAGCGCAACCGCCGCGCCATCCGCGTGCATCTCGGCGCGGACGTGGAGACAGGGCTGAAGAAGTTGCAAGCGGCGGTGGAGAAGGTATTGGGATAGTTAATCCCGCCAGAGGGCGATGCCGCCGAGGAGGCCGGCGTTAGCGCTTCATCTTTAGCCGTGTTTTAAGTTGCCCGAGGGAGAGGGTCGGTTGTTTTCTGCGGGCGCGGATAAGTTTCCAGAACGTTGGATCGGTCTGTAAGACGACGGACTCCCAGTCCTCGTCTTCCACGCCGACGAGCACGGCCGCCGGTTTTCCGTGACGCGTGATGACGACACGGTCCTCTTGGGCCCGGTCCACGCATTCCTTTACATTCTTCTGAAGGTCTCGCACCGTAACGGTCTTCATAGAATTTCCTCCGTCGTCCGTCCGTGAGGCTTCCTCCGGACGGCCCTCACGTACACTACGGGTTCTTCATCGGACACATCGTAGAATACCCGGTAATCAGCAACTCTGAGCTCCCAGACCGGCGGCTCCGCAGTCCATGGCGGGACTAGGCCAACCAGCAGTTTCCGGTTCCTTGTCGGTGTTGTCGGCTCGTCCGGCAATTGACTTTCAATTACATCGAGTATCGTTTTGCGATGATACGCCGACAGGTTTTTCAGGTCGTTTTCCACGTCCCTGGAAAAACGGATTTCAAACACGCCTATAGAATTGCATATGCAAGTGTGTTTGTCAATTCACCCGCCGGAGATGATCGGGAAGAAGAGGCTGGATTAATCCCGCCAGAGGGCGATGCCGCCGAGGAGGCCGGCGACGTTTTCGACGATCCTGGTATTGGACGGCAGCGTGATGATGATCTTTTGGGCGTTGCCGCCGCCGATGTACAGGTGGTCGTAATTGAAGGCGTGCTCGAGGGTCGCAATCGCTTTCAGCAGGCGCTTGGTCCATTTCTTTTTGCCGGCTTTTTTGAGCGCGGCGCTGCCGAGGTTCTCCTCGTAGGTTCGGCCCTTGTCGAACGGATGATGGGCGATCTCCAGGTTCGGGACCAGCCGGCCGTCCACGAACAGCGCGGATCCGAACCCCGTCCCCAGCGTGATAACGAGCTCGACGCCCTGGCCCTCGATCGCGCCGAAGCCTTGCACGTCGGCGTCATTGGCGACCCGCACCGGCTTGCCAAGTTTTTTGGACAGTATCTCGGCCAGCTTGAAGTTGCGCCAATTGCCGTCGAGATTCGGCGCCGTCACGGTCACGCCGCGGCGGACCACGCCGGGAAACCCGACCGATACGCGGTCGAATTTTCCCTGTGTCTTCGCCATCTCGATGGTGGCGTTGATGACCGCGCCCGGCGTGGCCGGCCTGGGCGTTTTGATCAGCCTCCGCTCCGTGAGCGGCTTGCCGGTCGCGCTCAGGACAAGGGCCTTGATGCCTGTCCCGCCGATATCCACGGCGAGCGTCCGCAGCGCATGGGGTCGTGATGGGGGCATGGTCTGTGCGGGCGATTCCATCAGAGTGTTCTCCAGCAGCGTCCGTCGCTCTCGATCAGCCGATTGGCTTCCACCGGCCCCCAGCTGCCGGCCGTGTATTCCGGCAGCCACTTGGTGCCGTGGGTCTTCCATCCGTCGAGGATCGCCGTGATCCAGGCCCAGGATGCCTCCACCGCGTCCCGTCGCATGAAGAGCGACGCGTCGCCCGTCATCACGTCGAGCAGCAGCCGCTCGTAGGCCTCCGGCGAGGGCGCCCCGAAGGCCTCCCCGTAGCGGAAGTTCATCTCGACGGAGTGGGTTTTGGCCTTCGCGCCGGGCACTTTGGAGACGACGCGCAGCGTAAGTCCTTCCTCCGGCTGGATCTTCATGATGAGCACGTTCGACTCCAACGGCGCGTCCGGGTTCGCGTTGAAGAGGATCTGTGGGATCGGCTTGAAGAAGACCGCAATCTCGCTGGCGCGCTTCGTCATGGCCTTGCCGGTCCGGAGATAGAACGGCACGCCGGACCACCGCCAGTTCTCCACGAAAAGCTTGATCGCGACGTAGGTCTCGATCGTCGAGTCGGGCTTGACGCCCGGCTCCCGCCGATAGCCGGGCACGTCCACGCCGTGCGCCTTGCCGACGGTGTATTGCGCCCGCACGCTGTATTTCTCGACGTCCTTGCCAGTGATCGGCCGCAGGCAGCGCAGAACGTCCATGCGGACGTTGCGGACGACGTCCGGATCGAGCGAGTAGGGCGGCTCCATGGCCACCAGGCAGAGGAGCTGGAGGATGTGGTTCTGGACCATATCCCGCAGGGCCCCGGCCTCTTCGTAGTAGGTTGCGCGGGTGCCGACGCCCTCCGCCTCGCTGACCGTGATCTGGACGTGATCGATGTACTTGTGGTTCCAGATCGGCTCGAAGATGCTGTTGGCGAAGCGCAGGACCAGCAGGTTCTGCACGGTTTCCTTGCCGAGGTAGTGATCGATGCGGAAGACCTGGGACTCGTCGAAGACCCGGGCGACGGCGGCGTTGATCTGCCGGGCGGAGTCGAGATCGTTTCCGATGGGCTTCTCGACGATGAGCCGCGAGAACGGCGCGTTGCCGGCGGGCGTCTGGACCATGCCGGCTTTCCTGAGCCCTTCCACGGCCCCGGCGATCGACGCGGGCGGGATCGCCAGGTAGAAGATGCGGTTTGCCGGCAGCTTCAGGTCGGCTTCGATCTTCTCGAGGCGCGTCCGGATGTCGGTGTAGGCCTTGGGGTCGTCGATGGCGCCGGCGACGTAGAACAGTCGTGGCTCCAAGTTCGACCAGACGGCGTCCTTGATCTCCTGGCGGGAATATTTGATGACGCTCTCTCGCGCGATCTTGCGGAATTCGGCGTCGCTGAGCGGCTTGCGGCCGGTGGCCAGGATCGCGTAGTTCGGCGGCAGCATGCCGTCGAGCAGCAGATTGTAGACGGCCGGCACGAGCTTGCGATTGGCGAGATCACCCGATCCGCCGAAGATCACCAGCGTGCAGGGCTGCGGAATAAGCGGCTGTGTTGGCTCGGACATGGCGGTGGTCTCCTTGCCGGCGCTAGCGCTTCTTGACGGCGTGGCCGCCGAACGCGTTCCGCATGGCCGCCAGCAGCTTTTCGGCGAAGGACTCTTCCTGCCGGGACCGGAACCGGGTGAAGAGCGCGGCTGTGAGCGTGGGAACGGGCACATCCTTGTCGATGGCGTCGAGGATCGTCCAGCGGCCCTCGCCGGAATCCTGGACGTAGCCTTTCAGCCCCTCCAGCTTCGGGTCCTGCTTGAGCGCCCCGGCCGTCAGTTCCAGCAGCCAGGAACGGACCACGCTGCCCTGCATCCAGAGGTCGGCGATCTTGGGCAGATCCAGCTTGTACTCGCTCTTGGACATGAGCTCGAACCCCTCGGCATAGCCCTGCATCATGCTGTACTCGATGCCGTTGTGGACCATCTTGACGTAATGGCCGGCGCCGTGGAGCCCCATGTAGGCCCAGCCGTTCTCCGGGGCGAGGGTCTTGAAGATCGGCGCGAGCTTGTCGACGGTCGCCTTCTCGCCGCCGACCATCAGGCAGTAGCCCAGCTGGAGTCCCCAGATGCCGCCGCTGGTGCCGGCGTCTACATAATGGAGGTTTTTCTTTTTGAGTTCGGCCGCGCGACGCACGTCGTCGTGGAAGTTGGTGTTGCCGCCGTCGATGATGATGTCGCCGGCTGACAGCAGGGAGGCGACCTTGGCGACGGTCTCTTCAGTGGGGGCGCCGGAGGGCACCATGATCCAAACGATGCGGGGGGCCTTGAGCTTGGAAATCATGTCTTCGAGCGAGGCCGCCCCGACGCAGCCCACGCTCTCCGCCTGCTTGATGATGTCCGCCGTCCGGTCGTAGGCCACCACGCGATGCTTGCCCTGCTGGAGACGGGCGACCATGTTCATGCCCATCTTGCCGAGCCCGATGAATCCGAGTTCCATGGCGACTCCTTATCTTGCCCTGTTCCCGAGGCGTTCGAAAACGAAGGCTGATTATAGGCCAACCCTTCCGGCAAAACAAAAGGTTGACCCTGCCGGGCCCGTCAGCTAGCCTTTTTCCTTATGAAGGTCATCGGTCTGATGTCGGGCACGTCCGCCGACGGCGTGGATGCCGCGCTGGTGGACATTTGCGGGTCGGGCCACGACCTGAAGCTCCGCCTGCTGGCCCATCGCACCTTCCCGTATCCTGCCGAGTTTCGAGTCCGCCTCCTGGAAGCGATGACGAGCGGCACGGTGGCCGATGTATGTCACCTGAATGCCGCGCTCGGCGAATGGTTCGCCAGGGCGGCTCTCAGGTTGCTGAAGAGCGTGAGAGTGTCGCCCCGCAAGGTGGCCCTGATCGGGTCCCACGGCCAGACGCTCCACCACCTGCCGGGGCCGCGCCGCGAGTCCGGCATCGGAGCGGTCCGCTCGACGCTGCAGCTCGGCGAGCCCGCCGTCATCGCCGAACGGACCGGCATCACAACGGTGGCCGGCTTCCGAACGAGGGACATGGCGGTCGGCGGCGAGGGCGCGCCGCTCACACCCTATCTGCACCATCTGCTCTTCCACCAGGCGTCCCTAGCGCGCGTGGTGGTCAACATCGGCGGCATCAGCAATCTGACGTACCTGCCGGCGCGCGGGGGCCTCGGCGCCGTGCGGGCCTTCGACACCGGTCCCGGCAACATGCTGATCGACGGCGTCATGCGTCATGTCACGGCCGATCGCCGGACGTTCGATCGCGGCGGCCGCCTGGCCCGCGTCGGGACGCCGAATGAAAGCCTGCTCGGGACGCTCCTGGACCATCCGTTTCTCAAACGTCGGCCGCCCAAGTCCACGGGGCGGGAGGAATTCGGGGAGCGATTCGCCGGGTACTTCCTGCGGCAGGGCAAACTGCTCGGCCTGCCGGATGCCGATCTGGTCGCGACCGCGACGGCGTACACGGCCCGGACGATCGCGGGCGCGAAAAAGTTCCTGCCGGGGAGCGTGGACGAGGTGCTGGTGTGCGGGGGTGGGGCGCAGAACGCCTCACTGATGCGCATGTTGCGGGCCGAATGGAAGTCCGCGCAGGTGAGGCCGGTGGAGACAACCGGCTGGGACGGGCGCGCGCTGGAGGCCGTGGCCTTCGCGGTCTTCGCCTATCAGCACGTCCAGGGCGTCTCGTGCAATCTGCCGAACGTGACCGGGGCGAAGAAGGCGGTCGTGCTGGGGGCGATGACACCGGGACGATGACGTGTAGGGGCGGTTCGCGAACCGCCCCTACGGTTTCTTGATCGGCGAATTCGGGTAGCTGGCGGCGATGCCGTTGGGCCCCTTGCCGGCCTTGATCCGTTTGACCTCCGTGAGGGTCGCGAGGTCCACGACTGAGACGTTATCGCTCCTTGTATTGGAGACAAACGCAAAGTTGCCGTCCTGGCTGAACGTGATGCCGTGCGTCCATTTGCCCAGCGGCAACTGCTTGACGAGCGTGCCGGTGCCGGCGTCAATGATGGACAGTTGCGCCGATTCCTGATCGCAGGAGATCACGTATTTGCCGTCCGGACTGACGCCGAGCTGGGCCGGCAGTTTGCCCACCGGGAAGCGGGCCACTACTTTCCGTGAGGCCGCATCCATCTTGAACACCTGGCCGCTGTTCAACCCCGTGACATACACGAACTTGCCTCCGGGATCCGCCCAGGCCTGCACGGCCGCGTCGTCGAGGGGCACGGAGGCGACGGCCTTCCTGGCGGCGATATCAATGATCGTCAGATCCTTGCTGCCGAGATTCGCCACATAGGCGAACTTCCCGTCCGGCGATATCGCGATGCCGTGCGGGCTCTTGCCGGCCGGAATCGTGGCCACCGCGGTGAGCGAGGAGGCATCGGTGATCGTCACATCGCCCGACTCGGTATTGGTGTTCAACAGGAACCGCTTGTCCGGCGTCATAAAGATATGGGCCGGCCCTTTGCCGACCTCCCAGCGCGCGATAATCCGGAGCTTGTCGGGGTCCACCTTGATGGCCTGGTTGGCGGGGCCGTCCGTCAGATAGAGCATGCCGTCGGGGCCGAGGTGGATGTTGTGGGGGGCGCGGAGTCCGCGGATGGACGCGCGTTTTTTGCCGCTGTCCGCGTCGATGACCGAGATGGTTCCGTCGCCTTCGTTGGCGGTGTAGACCCACGTGGCGGCGAAGACGCTCTGGGCACGGGGGAAGACGGTGAGAAAGAGTGTGAGGAGGACGGCAGAAAAGGTCATCACATAAAATTCATGAACTTGGTCTTGGCCTCGTCCATGAGCGCTTCAGTGACCTGGGTCGCGCCCCGCTCCTGCGCGATCCGCTCGACTTCCTTCCGGGCCATGGGCCGGATGAAGTCGGGGATGTTCTCCAGGCGCTTCTCCGCGGCCGGCGACCACGGAATCCCTTCGGTCGCGTTCTTCGAGTCGTCCATCACCTGCAGCGTGATTTTCTTGAAGCCCTGCTTGCGGGCATA
>Ga0163199_1002297_pt1 | contig 11703 bp, 7 predicted proteins | sample PL_2010_150m_FD_113537 | JGI IMG/M metagenome (GOLD analysis project Ga0163199, IMG submission 113537) | Freshwater microbial communities from Powell Lake, British Columbia, Canada to study Microbial Dark Matter (Phase II) - PL_2010_150m | ecosystem: Environmental > Aquatic > Freshwater > Lake ...
CTCTTCAGGCGCGTAGCTCAGCTGGTTAGAGCACTACCTTGACATGGTAGGGGTCGTTGGTTCGAGTCCAATCGCGCCTACCAGATTTCTTCTGTAAATCTGGTACTTGTAAGAAAGAAAGGCCACCTGCGGGTGGTCTTTTCATTTCTTCGAGAGATTTCTGTCATCATTCCGCACCTCACCGTCGGGGTGAATGAAGGCGCCCACGGCAATACTTTTCCCAGTGCAGGTCGGGAGGAATACGGGGCGGCGGTCGCGACTTTCGCGCCTGGCGGAGCGAAGGCTCCAAGATGCGGATCTTTTTCCATCACAGGATGAATTGATGCCTGCAACGTCAGTGGTTCGAGTTGTGCCAGGGGACGCCACACCATTGGCACGTCAGCTGCGCCGCGAATTGCGCGGGGACGTGCTGTTCGGGAGGGCGGATCGCGGCAGATATGCAACCGATGCATCGATCTATCAGATCATGCCCATCGGCGTTGTCGTGCCGCGTGACCAGGACGACCTTTTTCGCGCGCTGGAAGTTGCCCGCAGCAATGCCGCCCCGATACTTGCACGCGGTGCGGGCACGAGCCAGTGCGGGCAGACTGTGGCAGCGGCCCTGGTCATCGACTACAGCAAGTGGCTCAACAGAGTCGTCGCATTCGATCGCGAAGCGCTCACGGTCACGGTCGAACCTGGGATCGTCCTGGATCACCTCAACGCCTGGCTGAAACCGCACGGCTTGTGGTTTCCGGTTGACGTGTCGACGTCTGCCCAGTGCACCTTGGGGGGCATGGCCGGCAATAACTCCTGCGGTTCCCGCTCCATCGAGTACGGGAATATGGTGCACAACGTTCTGGCGGTCGACGCGGTGCTTGCTGATGGCACTCTGGGGCGCTTCGGGCGGCTGGATCAGATGGCGACGAGCGGCCGCGTTCACGACATTGTCCGGCGCCTGCAAGGCATCGCGGTCCGCGAACGGGATGAAATCGTCGAGCGTACACCCAAGGTCTTGCGCCGTGTCGCCGGCTACAACATCGACATTTTCGATTGCCAGAATCCGCGCGCATATACCGACGACGGCATCGCCAACCTTGGGCAAATCCTCGTCGGCTCTGAAGGAACCCTGGCCTGCAGCCGGCAGTTGACGCTGGCGCTGAAGCCGCTGCCCGCACACAAGGTTCTGGGCGTCGTGAATTTTCCCAGCTTCTATCAGGCCATGGACGCGGCGCAGCACCTGGTCGAGCTCGGCCCGACGGCAGTGGAGCTGGTGGATCGCACGATGATCGAACTGTCGATCAGCAACCCGGCTTTCCGCGTCATCATCGAAAAGGCGTTGATCGGCCAGCCACAGGCGATCCTGCTGGTCGAATTCACCGGCGAAGTACGGGATACACAGTTGGCCAGACTGTCGCAACTCGTGGCACTGATGGGCGACCTGGGTCTGCCCGGGTCAGTGGTGGAAATGACAAACCCGGCTGAGCAGAAGGCCTTGTGGGAGGTGCGCAAGGCCGGCTTGAACATCATGATGAGCATGAAGGGCGATGGCAAGCCGGTATCCTTCATCGAAGACTGCGCGGTACCGCTCGAACACCTGGCCGAATACACCCGGCAGCTGACTGAGGTCTTCCACAAACATGGAACTGAAGGGACCTGGTACGCACACGCAAGTGTCGGCACGCTGCATGTGCGTCCGATACTCGACATGCGCAAGGATGGCGCCATCGACATGCGAGAAATCGCCGACGCGGCTGCCGAGCTGGTGCAGAAATACAAGGGAGCCTTTTCAGGGGAGCACGGTGACGGGCTGTGCCGCGGGGAATGGGTGGCGTGGCAATACGGACCGAGGCTCAACGCAGCGTTCTCTGAGATCAAGGAATTGTTCGATCCGGAGAATCGTTTCAATCCGGACAAGATAGTGCGTCCGCCGCGGATGGATGATCGCCGCAACTTCCGCTTCGCTCCCGGATATCGCGAATTCGCATTGACGCCGGTGTTGGACTGGTCGGCATGGAACGTTACGCGCAACCCGGTGAGCGGCGAGGAAACCCCGCCCGGCAGCGGTGGCGACCGCAGCGGTGGTCTGGCCAAAGCCGTCGAGATGTGCAACAACAACGGCCATTGCCGCAAGTTTGACGCCGACACGATGTGCCCGAGCTACCGCATCACACGGGATGAGAAACACCTCACCCGCGGTCGCGCGAACACCCTGCGCCTGGCGATCTCGGGGCAATTGGGCCATGAGGGTCTTGCGAGCCAGGAGGTGCGTGAGGTGCTCGACCTGTGCGTCGCCTGCAAGGGATGCAAGCGCGATTGCCCGACCGGCATCGACATGGCCAGGATGAAGGTCGAGGCACGGGCCGCGTGGGGCGCCAAGTACGGTATCCGTCTGCGAGACCGCCTGGTCGCCTTCCTGCCCCGCCTTGCCCCGCACGCGGCAAAGCTAGGCTCGGCACTCGCGGTTGCGGAACGGATCCCCTACCTCTCCGGATGGGTCAAGGGTGCACTGGGTTTCGCGCCGCAGAGAACTGCGCCCCGATTCGGCAAACCCTTCCTCTCTGCCGCGCACGCCGCGTCCCCGCTCCCGGCGGGTGGCAAAGAGGTTTTGTTGTTTGTCGACACATTCAACAACTACATGGAGTCGGAAAATGCGGTCGCAGCCCAACAGGTGTTGGAAGCCGCCGGCTATCGCGTACATTTCAGTGCAGTGCCGGGCGAGCGGCCGCTGTGCTGCGGCCGGACCTACCTTGCCGCCGGACTGGTCGCCGAGGCGAAGGTGGAAGCCCGGCGTTGCCTCGATGTCCTCACGCCTTTCGTCGACCGCGGCGTCCCGGTGATCGGCCTAGAGCCCTCTTGTCTGCTGTCGATGCGGGACGAATTTCTCGCCTACGGCTACGGCGAGGAAGCCCGGAAGCTGGCGAGTTCAGCGTACCTGCTCGAGGAATTTCTCGTAAAGGAAAAGGACAATCACCCCACGAGACTGGATCTAAGACCTTTGCCCGCCAACCGGGTCCTGCTTCATGGGCATTGCCATCAGAAGGCGTTCGATACATTTGGCGCGACGCAGGAGGTGTTGCAATGGATTCCAGAGATCGAATTGTCGGTGGTCGAGTCTTCGTGTTGCGGCATGGCAGGAAATTTTGGTTATGAGGCAGAGCACTATGAGGCGTCTCTGGCGATGGCGGAACTGTCCCTGCTTCCCGCCGTCAGAGCGGCGGGGCCGGACTCCCTGGTCGTCGCGGATGGCACCAGTTGTCGCCATCAGATCAAAGACGGAACCACACGCGAAGCGTTGCACGTTGCCAGGATACTTGCGCTCTCCCTGAAGAGGGGTGGCGCGTGACAGATCACCGTCAGACGTCGATATTTCGCGCCTGCAAAGCGTGCGTCTCGATGAAATCCCGACGTGGCTCGACGTTGTCGCCCATCAGTGTGGTAAAAATCTCGTCCGCAGTGATGGCATCATCGATCTGCACCCGCAGCAGACGACGGACCGCCGGATCCATGGTGGTTTCCCAGAGTTGTTCCGGGTTCATTTCGCCCAGCCCTTTGTAGCGCTGCTTCGACAGGCCACGGTCAACCTCGCTGAGCAACCAGCGTATGGCGTCGGCGAAGCTTGAAATTCGCTGGGCCTTTTCGCCGCGCCGGATGACCGCATCGTCCCCGTTCTTGTCTATCAGGCCGGCAATCAGCGCCGACGTGCGGCGGATCTGCTGGTAGTCGCCGGAGTGGAGGAATTCCTCGTCGATGTATCCGCTGCGAAGGTTGCCGTGGCGCATGCGCTCTATTGAAAGTTGCCAACGCTCGGTCTTATCGTCGAACACTGGCAGGATGCTGATCTCGACCGGCAGCAGGCTGGCCAGGCGTGAGGCGCTCTCCCGGACCGCGGTCTCGCTCGAAATATCTATTTCGATATCGTTCGCCAGCAGGGCGTGCAGCACTTCGCCGTCGATGAAATCTCCGACCCGCTTGATGACCGCCTCGGAGAGCAGATACGTGCGCGCCAATTCGCCCAGCGCCTCACCTTCCAGTGCGGCTGCTCCGGCCTTTGCAACCAGCGAGGCGCCGTCGAGCGCCAGCGTCAGCAAGTGCTGGTTGAGCGCATGGTCATCCTTGATGTAGAGCTCGCTCTTGCCGTGCTTGATTTTGTAAAGCGGTGGTTGGGCGATGTAGATATGCCCGCGCTCGACCAGTTCGCCCATCTGCCGGTAGAAGAACGTCAGAAGCAGGGTGCGGATATGGGCGCCGTCAACGTCCGCGTCGGTCATGATGATGATGCGGTGGTAGCGCAATTTGGCAATGTCGAAATCCTCGACGCCGATGCTGGTGCCCAGGGCCGTCACCAGTGTGACGATCTGCTCGCTGGAAATCAGCTTGTCGAAGCGCGCCTTTTCGACATTCAGGACCTTGCCGCGCAGCGGCAGGATCGCCTGGAACTTGCGGTCGCGACCTTGCTTGGCCGAGCCACCGGCGGAATCACCCTCGACGATGTACAACTCACACAGCGCCGGATCCTTCTCCTGGCAATCGGCGAGCTTGCCCGGCAGCCCGATGTTGTCGAGGACGCCCTTGCGCCGCGTGAGCTCGCGCGCTTTGCGGGCAGCCTCCCGGGCGCGTGCAGCATCGACGATCTTGCCGGTAATGATCTTGGCATCGACCGGCCTTTCGAGCAGAAACTCCGCGAGCTTCTGCGCGACCACTTCTTCGACCACCGGACGCACTTCGGAGGACACCAACTTCTCCTTGGTCTGCGACGAGAATTTCGGCTCGGGCACCTTGACCGAGAGCACGCAGGCGAGTCCCTCGCGCATGTCGTCGCCAGTAGTCTCGACCTTGGCTTTTTTGGCGAGTTCGTTCTCGTCGATGTACTTGTTGATGATCCGCGTCATCGCCGCGCGCAATCCGGTCAGATGGCTGCCGCCATCCTTTTGCGGGATGTTGTTGGTAAAGCACAATACCTGCTCCGCGTAGGAGTCGTTCCACTGCATTGCCACTTCCACGGTCATGCCATCCTTGGTGCCGACGGCGTGAAAAACATTGCCGTGAAGCACCGTCTTGGAGCGGTTGATGTACTCGACGAAACCCTTGACGCCACCGGAGAAGGCAAAATCCTCTTCCTTGGCGTTACGCTGGTCGATGAGTTTGATCTTGACGCCATTGTTGAGGAAGGACAGCTCGCGCAGACGCTTGGCAATGATGTCGTAGTGAAATTCGATGCTGCCGAAGGTCTGCGGTGCGGCGAGGAAATGCACCTCGGTGCCTCTTTTTTCGGTCGTCCCAATTTCCTTGAGGGGATCGACCGGGACACCGCCGCGAAACTCCATATGGTACTTCTTGCCATCGCGTCGGATAGTCAGGTGCAACCAGTCCGACAGGGCATTTACCACGGACACGCCGACGCCATGCAGCCCACCGGAAACCTTGTACGAATTCGAGTCGAACTTTCCTCCGGCGTGTAGTTCCGTCATCACGATTTCGGCGGCGGAACGTTTCTCCTCGTCGTCATCCTTGACGTCGGTGGGTATGCCGCGCCCGTTGTCGGTGACTGAAATGGAATTGTCGGTATGGATTGTGATGACAATTTCGTCACACCATCCGGCAAGCGCCTCGTCGATGGCGTTGTCCACCACTTCGAATACCATGTGATGCAAGCCCGTACCATCGGACGTATCGCCGATATACATGCCGGGACGCTTTCTGACTGCTTCGAGACCCTTGAGAATTCTGATGCTGCTGGAATCGTAGGTGCTGTCCTGCGGACCGTTGTTCTGGCCGTTATCTGGCTGCGGTTGCGTCATTAAGCTGCTCCAAAAGGACTGCTGGTGTTGCGTCCGTTGCTGCGATCATATGCGCATCGGCATGACGACATACTTGAAATTCTGGTTGTCTGCTAGTTGGAACAGGGCGCTGCTGTTGGCATCGCCGAGGTGGCACTCGATCTGATCGTTGGAAACGTTATTGAGCACATCGAGGAGGTAATTCACGTTAAAACCGATATCGATGGACTCTCCGGAAAAATCAATTTCAATTTCTTCCTGGGCTTCTTCGCGTTCGGTGTTGTTGCCGATGATTTTCAGACTATTGTCGGAGAACATTAACCTTACACCCGGGGTCTTTTCATTCGTCAAAATCTTGGCGCGCAGAAGCGATTGGAGGAAGTCCTGACGAGACAGCTTGACCAGGGTTGCATGGCCCTTCGGTATGACGCGATCATAATCGGGAAACTTTCCGTCGATAAGTTTTGATACGAACTCGATGGTCCCGAAGCGAAACAGGGCTTGCGTCGGCGTCAGAGCAACTTCGAGTGGATCATCGTTGTCAGAGAGTTGGCGGGAGAGTTCAAGTACGGTCTTGCGCGGCAGAATCACCTCTATCGTCGGTAGTTGTTCTCCGAGTACTTCGCTTGCGTAGGCGAGTCTGTGACCATCGGTTGCGACAACGCTGATTTCATTTCCCTTGACCACCAGCAACAGACCGTTCAGATAATAGCGAATGTCCTGTTGGGCCATGGCGTACTGCACCAGGGCGAGAAGACGCTTGAATTGCTTCTGGGTAAGTTTCAAGCGTGTTTGGTTACCTTCGACCATTGCCATGCGCGGAAAGTCCTCGGCCGGCAGTGTTTGGAGATTGAAGCGGCTGCGACCAGCCTTGACCTGAAGGCGTTTGTCGTCGAGGGTCAGGCTAACCTCGGCGTCATCTGGCAAAGCCCTCAGGATGTCTTGGAGTTTTCTTGCCGCAACCGTGAGCGAACTATTGTCGCCTGGCGTGGCGGCAGTTCTGGTCTTGATTTGGATCTCGATGTCAGTCGCAAGCAACGTTAAATTTTCGCCTTGCTTTTCGATAAGAACATTTGAAAGTATCGGAAGGGTATGACGCTTTTCGACGATTCCACAAACCGACTGGAGTGGCTCAAGAATTTGGTTACGTGGACCTTTGAATAAGATCATATTTAGATTCCTAATAGTAATTACGCAGACAGAATATCTGTGGAAAACAGTAGAAAAGTCTTTATTTTTAAATATTTATTAGATGTATAAGTGTATGGAAAAAAAGGTTATTGTTTTTGTAATGATGTTAGTTTTTTGCTTATGAACGAAGATTTACGGGGTTATGAACAATTCATTCATAGTTAATACCTCGGTTTTACATAGGAGTTGTTAGCTTTTTAAAGTTTGCATCAGAACATGAACGTCATTGCCCAATTGAGCGTCCTTGCTACGAAGGTCAGTGATTGTACGGCAGGCATGGAGCACGGTGGTATGGTCTCGGCCGCCGAACGCTTCGCCGATTTCGGGCAAACTGTGATGGGTTAATTCTCGGGCCAGCCACATTGCAACCTGGCGGGGCCTTGCGATGGCTCGGGTGCGTTTCTTCGAGTACATTTCCGCAACCTTGAGCTTATAGTAATCTGCGACGGTTTTCTGTATTAAATCAAGGGTAAGTAACCGATTGATGGCTCCGAAGATATCCTTCAGGGCCTCCTTCGCGACATCGATGCTGACGGGCCGGCCGTGAAATCTGGCGTAGGCAAGTACCTTGTTGAGTGCTCCTTCCAACTCTCTAACATTGGAACGCAGGTTTTTGGCAATGAGAAAGGCCACATCGTCGCCAAGCTCGATCTTTGCCACTTCTGCCTTCTTTTTTAGAATTGCAACGCGCATTTCAGGTTCCGGCGGTTCGATCTGTACGGTGAGACCCCAGTCAAAACGGGAAACAAGGCGTTCCTCAAGTCCCGTCACGTCCTTCGGATAGGTATCGCAGGTAATTACAATCTGTTTCTTGGCTTCGACCAATGCATTGAAGGCATAGAAGAACTCTTCCTGAGTGCGGTTTTTGTTGTTGAAGAACTGGATGTCGTCAATCAACAACAAGTCGAGGGAGCGGTAATATCGCTTGAAAACGTCGAACGACTTCTGCTGGTAGGCGCGGACGACGTCCGCAAAGTAGTCCTCGGCGTGCACATACCGGATGACGAGGTCCGGATTGTGTCGCCATACTTCGTTACCCAGAGCGTGAATCAGGTGAGTCTTGCCCAACCCGACGCCTCCGTAAACGAACAAGGGGTTGTAGGAGGTACCTGGATTCAGGGCGACCTGCTGTGCCGCTGCTCGGGCTAAATCGTTGGCACGACCGGTGACCAGCGTGTCGAAGGTAAAACCCGGATTGAGGCGGGATTTTTCGTAAGCATTGTTCTCCGCTCTCGATGCTGACGTGTCGGCTTGTACCGACCTCGCAATCGCTGACGGAGGAGTGGCAGCGATCGGGATATTTGAGGTTGCGTGGATAATCTCGCCGAGGGCTAGACTGATGTTTACGGGTTCGGGAAAATATTGTTTGCTGAGGTTTTGTATCTGTTCGAGGTAACGCTCCCGGACCCACTGAAGGACAAAGCGATTCGGTGCAATCAGACGCAACTGGGTCGGAGGAAGGCCGGAATCCGGGTCGGTACTGTCGCCATCATTTTCCAGGCGCAGCGTCTTTATCCAAGTATTGTATTGCTGCGTTGGAAGCTCTTTTTCGAACCGATTCAGGCAGGCAGACCAAAAGTCGCTCATCAGGGTACGGGGCCTGGCTAATTATTCAGATAGTTGGTTGATAACATTATGTATTATTGTCCGCCTGAGGCCCTTTCAAGGCAACTGCCGGAACTTTATGTGGGTGCATTCTAGCCGTTTTGTGGGTAGTTATCCACAGGCGAACGCAAAAATACCAGTTGACAAGAGGACCCCGAAAAGCTGTAATCGCGGGTTCTTTTTTCGAGGAAACCAGCCATGAAACGCACCTATCAGCCGTCGGTCGTGCGGCGCAAGCGGACCCACGGCTTTCTCGTGCGCATGCGCACAAAGGGCGGCCGCGCGGTCATCCGGGCAAGGCGTGCAAAGGGTCGCAGCCGTCTGGGAGTTTGAATAAACGATCGGTGGTTGATCAGCGAGCGGGCGCCACGGAAATTCCGGCCGCGTACCTCGGCTTCGGCAAGCAGCAGAGGTTGCAGACTGCAGCGGATTTTTCACTGGTTTTTGCGGACCGTCGCCCATTGCGCGGCGAGGTTTTTAATCTGCATTTTCGTTCTCGCGGCCCCGAGGCGATCTCAGGTTCGGTCGGCGCCAGACTTGGCATCGTCATCGCCAAGAAGCTGGCAAAACGCGCAGTTCAAAGGAACCTGCTGAAGCGCCTGGCACGCGAAACATTTCGCCTTGCTTACAGGCAGTTGCCGTCCTACGAGTTGGTGTTGCGTCTTGCCAGGCTACCGGGAAACAGTCTGGACCGAGCGGCGCGCGAGGCATGGCGCGCCGACATTACACAGTTGCTAGCGCGCTTGCCCCGATGAAATTCTCTCCGAGTTCGCCGCTGATCGGGATGCTCCGCGTCTATAAATATCTGATCAGTCCGTATCTGGGGAACCGTTGCCGTTTTGAACCCAGCTGTTCTGAGTATGCCGTCGAAGCACTGGGACGTCATGGAGCATGGCGGGGTCTGTGGCTGGCGTTGCGACGGGTTTCGCATTGTCATCCATGGCATCCGGGCGGATACGATCCAGTTCCCTAGACTCTATATAATCGCCTACCGCTTCTGGCCCCGTGACCCGAAAGACCGTCGATGGACAACCAACGTCTGATCCTGCTGCTGGTGTTTTCATTTTCCCTGGTGATGCTCTGGGACGCCTGGCTCAAGCAGGGCATACCGAAGCAGGTCGCGCCGACGGCCGCTGTTCAAGGCGTTGCATCCGCCGGTAGCGGCGCTGTTCCGACACCGACTGCTGCAACGTCTCCGGCCGGCGTTGCCGCGTTGCCGGTCGCCGCCGCCGCAACGGCGGAGGCTGCTGTGTTGGTTGGCAGTATGACGATCAAGACAGATCTGTTTATCGCCGAGATTTCGGCCCAAGGGGGTGACCTCACCCGTCTCGAACTTGTCAAACACCACGCAACCGAGGACAAGGCCAAGAACTTTGTGCTGTTCGACAACGGCGCAAAGCATCTCTATCAGGCACAAAGTGGGTTGATCGGGAGCAATCTACCCAACCACAAGTCGATCTACCAGTTCGTCCCTGGCGATCGCCAACTCAGGGACGGCCAGGATGTGCTCGAGGTGCGGCTGGAGACGGCGGTGACCAACGGCGTAAAGCTTGTCAAGAGCTACAAATTTCATCGCGACAGTTATTTGATCGACATCGGCTACGAGATCGTCAATCAATCGGCGATTCCTCTCAACGCCCATGTGTATTTCCAGACAGTGCGCGATAGCAAACCTCCGGAGGGCAGCACCGGCGGGGCGATGGGTGTAAGCACATTTACGGGCCCGGCCATTTATACGGAGCAGGACAAGTACCAAAAAGTCAGTTTTGAAGACATCGCAAAAGGAAAAGCGAAACACGCAATGAAGGCCGACAACGGCTGGATCGCCATGGTCCAGCACTACTTCGTCTCGGCGTGGCTCCCTCAAGGCTCGATAGAACGCGAGTTTTTTACACGCAAACTGGGGGACGACCTCTATGGCGCCGGTGTCATCCTTCCCCTGGCGACAATCGCGCCGGGCGCCAGCGGCAGGCTAATGGTTCAGCTCTTCGCCGGACCGCAAGAACAGGACAAACTGGCAAAAGTAGCACCGGGTCTCGAGCTGGTGGTTGACTATGGTTGGCTCACAGTCATTGCAGCACCGCTCTTCTGGATACTGGAGCTGCTCCACAAGCTCGTGGGCAACTGGGGATGGGCGATTATTGGCCTGACGGTCCTGTTGAAATTGGTGTTCTTTCCGCTCTCCGCGGCAAGCTACAAATCGATGGCGAAGATGAAGCTTGTCACTCCCAAGCTCACCAAGCTCAAGGAGACCTACGGCGATGATCGCGCCCGGCTCAACCAGGAGATGATGGAGCTGTACAAACGCGAGAAGATCAATCCGCTCGGTGGCTGTCTGCCAATCCTGGTGCAGATACCGGTGTTCATCGCGCTTTATTGGGTGTTGCTGGGCACTGCGGAGATGCGTTACGCGCCGTGGCTCGGCTGGATTCAGGATCTCTCGGCACAGGATCCCTACTATGTCCTGCCGCTATTGATGGGCGCGACGATGTTGGTACAGACCAAGCTCAACCCGACGCCACCTGACCCGATTCAGGCGAAAGTAATGATGTTCATGCCGGTCGTTTTTACCGGGATGTTTCTGTTCATGCCGTCCGGTCTGGTGCTTTATTGGACGGTCAATAACCTGCTGTCGATCGCACAGCAGTGGCAGATCACTCGCCTAATCGAGGGTGGCAAGAAGACCTAGTACTTTGCGCGAGACCATTGCCGCTGTTGCCTCCGGGCCGGGGCGCGGCGGCATAGGGGTGGTCCGCATTTCAGGCCACTCGTTGGGAGTTCTCGCGGTGAAGCTCTGCGGCGTCTTGCCGCGACCGCGCTTCGCCGCGCTCGCGACCTTCCGGGATGCCGCCGGACTCCCGATCGACCAGGGAATACTGCTCTATTTTCCGGCACCGCATTCATATACCGGTGAAGACGTACTGGAACTGCAGGGGCATGGCGGGCCGGTGGTGCTGCGAATGTTGCTGCAGCGCTGTCTCGAACTCGGTGCGCGGCTAGCCGAGCCCGGGGAGTTCACCCGTCGTGCCTATTTGAACGACAAGCTGGATCTGGTTCAGGCCGAGGCCGTCGCCGATCTCATCGAAGCGTCCACGGCCCAGGCGGCGCGCTCGGCGCTGCGCTCATTGTCGGGCGAGTTTTCCCACTC
>Ga0163199_1002298_pt1 | contig 11703 bp, 5 predicted proteins | sample PL_2010_150m_FD_113537 | JGI IMG/M metagenome (GOLD analysis project Ga0163199, IMG submission 113537) | Freshwater microbial communities from Powell Lake, British Columbia, Canada to study Microbial Dark Matter (Phase II) - PL_2010_150m | ecosystem: Environmental > Aquatic > Freshwater > Lake ...
CATCATGGCTGTGGCCGTGGGCCTGCCGGACGAGCTGCCATAGCCCCTGTAATCCACCACCAGGAAATTCATGCCCATGCGATTGTAAACAGGCCCAAATTCATCATAGTCACCGGCGATTTCACCGTTTCCGTGAAAGAAAAGGATATTCGGGGCCGATTTCTCTGTCATATGGAAACGCCCGGCCACCAGAATATTGCTCTCCACCGGGATCGACACGTCGATTGTGTTCGCAACTCTCTCAATCGACCCATATTCGGGCCTTGGATGGAAAAGCCCAATGAGGATTTCAGGACGGTCCAAGTGGGAATAGTCGATATCAGATCTCTCTATCATTTTGACAAATCCTTATTGGAGTCAATAATCAAGGCTGGTGCGCTTGAGTAGCAGCTTTCTTTTGGAAATGCGTAAAAGTGATCGGAATGTCCCATTTTAAGGTAGAGGTTTAATGTCGTGATTAGAAATTTTATCAATAAGTTCTTTCGTTTTTTTGTCGGGACCGAAAACATTCAAACGAAGTCTAAACCAGAGGTTCTGCCAGAAAAAAAACATATTCCTCAAGAGGCTATATTCTGTAAACTCAAGAAGACATTTTATGTCTTTTTCAAGATCCATACGGCTAACGCGAGTCAAATTAAGAAGCCGTCCGATACGGTCATAATGATTACAATATTGATTCCATGTTTTATCGTATTGCTTTCGACATTCCCCGTGCAAGTGATGGCGGAAGTTGAGATATGCAACGCGCTGGGGGTTGATTCTTTCAGCCTGTCCAAAGGTATCGAACAAAAAACGGTCGCTGCAAATGTCAACACGGGCTTGATTGAAAACTTTCCTAAATTCATCGCTTGCGTTATTAAATCTTTCAATTCTATCTCGTTCTTTGGAGATGATATGGTTAACAAGAAGAACGATCAAAGGGACAACAATTGCGGTTAGGCCAATGGTGATGATCTGCCCAACGTCCATTTGCTAATCGCCTTATTCTATGGGTTTGTTATTGCTATGTGGATCGCCCTTAGTAACACCGATGATCGCATGTCAAAGTGATCAATGGAAAGAAGTCTGGATTGCTTCACTTCATAGCCAACGCCATTAATTTACCAATATAGGTGTCTCTATCCTCCTCCTGGAATAAGACATATCTTTTCTCAAAATCCTCTTTTGTCATGCCGCCGTTCCACCAGTTGATATCAGGTGAACGGGTGTTGGAAATGATGAATGAGTTCAGTGTCACTGATGTATCTTGTGCCCGGAGGTCCGCTTCAATGTCTTTGATGGTTTTGTAAAAATCAATTTTCGGATCATCTGGCCCCTTCAGGTTTCGCAGGCCCTTTGGGTCGATGAAATTGACATATTGTTTTCCGTCTGCAAGCAGCCAGAGTATGAAATCGGGGTAGAAATTCCCGGCCTCGAAAAAGCCTATGCCGCGCCCACGGGACATGTTGCGCAACAGGTACAGTTCCTTGCTCTCAAAGAAATCTTTGCGCGTTTCACAAAACTTCTTCAGGTCCAGTACAAAATCCCTTTCCCCGTCATTGAGGGAAACCGGTTTTACTTCAACCACGCTACTGTTTACATAGACAAGGGGTTGGTAAAGGTGCCGGTCAAACATGATGGAATGAATCCCTTGGAATTCCACATTACGCAGTTTTCCGCTCTGGATGAGATCCTTGATTTCCTCCAGCTTTGTAACGATATCCGTCCGCGACTGCTCGATAAGGAAAAGATAGTTTTCGATGAAATTGCCGTCGTTCTCAGCAAGGTCACGGTATTCAAGATGATCATTTTCCCACTCGGCTCTCTTGAACTTATAAAACCGGTCGCAATACTTGCAGAGCAATGTCACGGCAATCTCCTGCCAGCGGCGCACCTGGGCAAAGGACCGGAATTCCATTTCTTCACGGGGGATATACAGAACATACCAATTCTGGTCCGATAATATTCGTCCGATTTCGCTTTTAGATAGACTCAGGTTCCACAAGGCCTTTTCATTTTTAAAGCGCTCAAGATCAAAATAGATTTCATCCATGTCCATAAAGGACAGCTGTTTTTCGGAAAAGTGCCCTTGATCCGGCGCGGCAACCTGTGTTGCTGTCTGGCCCCGCGTGCTGGCAAGGGCCTGAATCCGGGGATACCAGTCCACCACAACCCGGTTTTTCTGCATCGCTGCATCCGGCAAGGCAAAATAGGGCTTCGGCGCCTGTCTTTTGAAATCAATGCCTTCTTTGAGCTGGATGATTTTCAATTTTTTCTGGCCCAGGTTTTTGACCACCGGCATAACAAATTCAATCCTGTTTTCATTGGTCGGCAGACCTTCATCTTCGAGGTATTCCTTGAACTGCTTCATGTAGTCCGCGTGGACACCAAAGACGTTCAATGTTTCCAGTCTCTCAATATCCTTTGGCACCTGCAGGCCGACAATACGATGGCTTCGCTTGAGGCAGAAATCCAAACCCTTCAGACGGACGCCACGACCGAAAAGCTGGATGATTTGAGAGCCCTCTTTTTTGCCGATATTCATGAGGCCCATTGTGCTTACTCGCCAGCTTGACCAACCCTCGGAGAACTTCCGTGAGCCTATAAGGACGTTGATCTCTGATTCTTCATCATTCACCCCCCGGAACAGGGATGACGAAAACTCGCTATCCGAGACCACAAGATCATCGGACTGCTTCTCACAGAGTTTGCAGAGCCCTGACGGATCGCCCACATTGATGACACCAAAGGGCAGGTTGGCCTCTCCGATATGCAGTGCCACTTCACCTTCGGCCTCGCCTCCGCTTTTCAATTGGCGTACGTGCAACGCTGCCGGCACCGCTGCATTGAACAGTACCTGCAGAATGTCTTCAAATGCCTGCTGCCCGGAAAGATTCTTCTTGCCAAGATAGGTGAACGCGCCAGCAAAAAGCTCATTGCCCCGTTCATCGTGCAAGCCGGACCGTCCTTTCAACAATTGATCGAGATAGTCGGCGCTTGCTTCCCGGTTTTTTACGAATCGCGCCAGAAAGAGCAGAATATCCACAATGTCGGAGACGTCCTGCTTTCTGGGAGTCTTGGTCACGCTTCCGCCAACAAAAATCCAAAGGGGCCTCTCAATGAGAAAACGGCTGAGCTCCACCTGCTTTTCCTGAAATATCTTCTGCTGCTGATAGAAAGCCAAGAGACAGGCGGTGAGATACCGGCGGCGGTGCTCCTCGTTGGAGTCGTCTTCGAGGTTCAAAATCTGGTATTCTTTGCCGTAGCCGTCGCCATAGAAGTATTTGTAAGAGTAATCGAAAAGGATGCATTTAGCATATTCATGTTCCAGGTCCTTGTTCCCGCTGGCCTTCATGGCCTGGCCGAAGGTGGCCGAATATTCAAAGGAAAAACCCTTTTCACAGAGCTGGTTGCGCATTTTCATCCAGTGGCCTATCTCCGTGCCGCTGGCACCGCGATGCCCCTCATCAACCAGAACAAGATTCCGGCCCTCAAAGGCCTCGATGGCTACGGTTTTTTCACCTGCTGATTCCTTCAATTTATGAATGTCGATGATCTCGATGTTCTGGCCCGCAAAGAGCGATCCGGCGTCCTTGTCAAACAAATCCGCATCCATGCCGGAAAGTCGAAATTCGTCCCGGTGCTGAAGGCTGAGACCCTCATTCGGCGTCAGGACGATGATGCGATTTAGCTGGTTCATCCGTCCATGCAGTTTCAAATAATGCCGGTACTGGAGAATATTGATGTGCATCAGGAGCGTTTTGCCTGAACCGGTGGCGCTCCAGAAGGCCAGCTTCTTGAGGTCATCCTGAGTGTAGGGAGTGATTTGCGCATCCTTCGGCAACCCAAGTGTAAAGAGATCTCCGTAAATGCGCTGTTGATGGGTATTTCCTTCGGTGAATTGCGCGACATAGGTGTTCAGTTCAGAAAGTAGCTTTTCCTGGTCCCGGAAGTAGCGATCGAGATAAATCTCCGCAAAAAGGAGACAGAGATACTGGAAATACTTGGGATGGAGGACATTTCCTTCGGCATTTCGCCGGTCGGTTATTGCTTTCCAGTGGCGAACGATGTTCTCATCATAGGCCAGAAGCAGGTCGTTCGGCAATTCAGGGCGGTCGATGAGGAGCCTTAGACATTGATGAAACCTGGATACATTGTCTTCTCCGAAGCCCTCGTACATTGGATCGTGCATGGGTCTGGCAAGGTCTTCAAAGGAGCCACAACCGAGGAGGTCGAGCATCCAATTCACGAGGCACAGCCGATGCTCGAACTTTATTTTGGCTGCTATTGATTTACGAGCAGTCAATTTCTTTTTTGCCATGACTGCCTCCTTATACGTCCTTCACATCAAACATCAGGCGCTTGAATTCCTCCTCGATGAGACGCACCTTGTAGCGCGGCTCAAACCCCTCGCCTTCGGGGGCCATCGGCAGGTTCATGAGATTGTTGTCGCCATTGACATAGATCACGTCGAATTCCATATCCATCGTGTTGTACTGCTGTTTTCTAAAAAATGCCTCCAGGTCTTCATTGGCCTTTTGGCGTGCCTCTTGAATTTTATCGGCATCCGTCTCCGCAAGATCACGGATTTTACGCCAGATGACGAGCGCCTTCTCGCCTTTGGGATTCACGCCTTCCACGATGCGGAAGCCTTCGATAACGTCCATGTGCCGAACCTTCAAGCCGAGGAGCCAATTGAAGGTCTCGATGAGGTCAACGTTGACCGGCTTTGTTTCGCCTACCGAGCCCGTGCCGATAAGGAGCTGATAAACGAAGGGGTCGTCAAATTGATCGAGATCAAGAAAAGAAGGACTGCCCTTCGCTTCCATGTCGAGCATATACTGGAGTAGATAGGATTCCCGGAAGAATTCGGATGAATCAAGAAGGCTCTGCTGCTCTGGCGTGCGTTTAAGGCGTATGTTTGCTAGGGCGTCTTCGTATGATTCGAGGCGGAGATATTTGAACATGTGGCTGACGCCGGTATTGCGGGAAACGGGCTTCCCGTCCTTCCAGTCTTTGGCGTAAACGACCTTCTGGATGCGCGGCTTGAGGACAGTGTCGAAGTAATCTCCCATTTCGATGAGAATATATTTGCGAGTGCCTCCGTCTTCGCGATTTAGGTCGATTACAGCGTGAGCGGTCGTACCGGAACCTCCGAAGTAATCGAGTGCTGTTCCTTCTCGACTTTCATTAAATCCAGCATAGATTGACTCTCTAACAGTATGAATCGACTTGGGATAAGAAAACAAAGAAGTGGCTTCTTCCCCAAGTATTGCTTGTAGCACCTTAGTTCCATATTCACTTGCGTCATATTTCGGATCAGCCCAAACTGTTCGCATGACGCCAGCATCTTTGTTGAAGATTACTTGTCGGCAATTTCGCCCCTGTTTTATTTCTATTTTCTCCAAAATATTGTTCACTGTATGAACTGAATATCGCCATTTTTTTTCATTACCACTTTCATCAATCGGCCAAATCTCAATTGACCCATCGGCTCGTTCAATGTTAGCTGCGCTAGGGTGAAATCCTTCGTCTGGAACCCCACCAATGGTAATTATTTTATTATCCTTAATGATGAAAGGGTAAAAACAAGTTTTAGCATCAGTTCTATTGGATTCTGTTCCGCTATCGCGAAGATTTCTTGAATCGATTTCGCTTCTTTTGACGTCTGCTATGTATTTTCGTTCATCTCCTGGATAAATAAAATATGCAAAATCATGCACGTAAGATACATTTTTCCCTTGTTGCCCTCTGGGGTTGTGGACTATAGAGATGCATACCTTACTGTTATTTGGAAACGCTTGACAAATGATTTGCCCTAATACTTCTTGTTCAATCTCATCAATTGCGATGATCTGTGTAAAATCTTTTTGCAAGCATCTTTTTCCCAAACGTAATCTTTCATACATAAGTGACAACCACGAAGAATCTTTGTAGTTGTTTTTGTACAGAATTTCACTTGATTTTGCGTTGTAAGGCGGATCGATATAGATACACTTGACCTGTTCCCGATACCGTTCCTGCAACAAATACAGCGCCTGAAAATTCTCCGAATGGATGATCAAGCCGCCGCATTGCTCATCGAAGTTATCAATGGACGCAATCAGGCGAGACTTGAAGGCATCACCAAAAAACTTGGTATCCAGAACCAGCTTATTGTTAGCCTTGAGAAACTCTAAAGTTAGAGGCTTGGAGAAGGCTACTTGGCCGGTCAAATCGTCGTTTATTTCATCAATGGCAAATAGCCGAATCCATTCTTTCCTCTGCGCAACATTCCTAACGATTTCCGGGTAAAGCTCCTCAGGTACGCGGTCAAGGGTCACACAGTAATTTGTCTCTATGATAAATTTCTTTTTCAGCCAGAGCTTTTTCTGGAAGTCCTCGACCTGGGCGAGGAAGCCGATGATCTTGCGGGCGATTCTGCGGATTACTTTGATCTTGGACATGTACTGCTCCACCCGCGGCGCGGTTTCGTTCTCCACGTCATCGAGATGCATGACCTCGTTTTTGATGTAGAAGTCAAGCTCCCGACGCAAGAATTTACCCAAGTCCTTGTGAATGAAATAATCGAAGGTATTCCGCTTCGTGTAGTCGTACAGATGTTTTTCCAGAATGCTCTTGTCGCTCATTGTGCCATCGGTGCGCCACCATGTCTGTTTAAATGCCATCAGCCATAGCGGATCAATCCCCCCGGTCATTAAGATCGCGTTTACCGTATCCCTGTTGATGTCTTCCTGCTTGCGCTTCTCCGTGTCAGGGCGATACTCAAAGTGGACGATAAGCTCCCAATTCTCCTCAACAACGGCCGTATCCTCCCGCAGGATGAAGCGGCGGTCCTTGCCGTTGGTTGCCTTGATATTGTCCTTTTCTGTGTCGGCATCGATGATTTTGAAATGCACTCTTTTTTCGCCTGGAAGTTTGAAGGTATAATCCCGAAAATTCTCCATGGTCTTGATGTAGTACTGGTCATGGTTGGCCCAGTATAGCTTGACCTCCTCTCCCTCGTAGGGAATGGCATAGACCCCCTCCCTGTATCGCCGGAGGGAAATGAAATCCCCTTCATCATAGTACCGGCTGAAAAAACTGTAGAGGTGATCATATACCTCGTTCTCTATGGCAGTGAGGTCTACTACTGAGGAATTATATCGGTCACGAAGCTCCTTGATTTTGGGGACTGTATCCGGATCCATGCCGAGGGCTGCCGCGTTTTTGACTGACTCTTCGATTTCCTTCTTTATTTCGGTTTTGTCGCTCGTTTTGTATTCCTGGAACGCCGTCTGGATCTGAGGTAAAAGCTCCTTTTCAAGGAAACGGATGATCTCATCCCGCTTGGCGTTCATGATGCGGTAGATGCCGAAATCAAGGTCCGCCTGATCTAGTTGGAAAAGCTCGCCCAGCTTTGTCTTGAGTTTAACATATGAATTCATAAATAACCCTTTTCATAAAATATTCTTTTTAAATATCTTTAAGAGGTAACGAGCTACAAGAGGCATCATATAATTTAGATTACCAATAGTCCCACCATGTCGCCCAGCACGCCCACCACATTCAATAGGCAGATATGTTTTCCAAATTTCAACATTGAACGTATCTTCATCTATAGCGTTCTTTGTGACGAATTCTTTTATAAATCCTTCTGTTACATAATCCTTACTTAATTTGTAACCATCAGGCTTCTCTTTCGAATATTTTTCTAATATCTCGGGATACGCGAGAAATAACTGCCGCAAGCCATGAAAGTTTCTATTAATATGTCCTGACAAGTTACTTTTTCCCATTGCTCTCTGTAAAATTTCATTTGCAGCATGATTTTGTTGCCTTGAGAGCCATTTTTTGAAATCAGAGTAGTCTCCAAGGTGTGCGTGACGACTTCTGCTGAATGATGGTAGTCTATCTTCTCTTTTTTTCCGCTTTTTCCTCTTCGAGGAAACTTCAGATTTGTAATATTCAATATAATCATGAAGATCTTTAATATTTATTTTTTCAAAATCCTTAGCGTATAATGTAATGGCATTGGATATTTTTCTTTTTTGTTCCGAATCTGTAATTCTATATATGATTTCTTGTCCTCCTCCAAAACCTCTTAAAGTTAAATTTGCACTACCAACCAAAGCAGCATGTTCACCTATATAGACTTTAGCATGAGCCTGTGGGGAGACAAATAATTGAATATCGGCTCCCCGTTCTTCTTGCAATTTCGCGAAGGATAATAAACATGGAGGGTCAGTATATCCTTCAACCCAATCGTCTACTGACCTAAGATCGAGACGACAAAAAAAACGAACGATTGATGCTTTAGGCTTTAATGAGGATAGCGCACGCATCGAGTAATATGCTGTTGCCAGCACAAGCTCAGTTCCATTCAATCCGATTGAATCAAGGTGTGGTAATATAGGGCCAACTATTGGACCTTCATACTTCAATGATGCACTCTTGGACATGGTAGCCTCCTCTATAAAACCAACCATCGAATTGTAAAAATTAATTCGCACTTTGTTTTTTGCTGCATACGTTTTTCCAGGGCGTCAATCAGCCGGTCGCGCTTCGTAGCAATTTCATCCTCCACATCAAATATCCGCTGGCGCAGACGGCGCTTTTTTGTCTCCATTTCGCGAATCTTCTCCTGAAGTGCATGCTGTTCCTGCACGGTGGCCGCCTGGCGAGACTGCCTATTCAGGACTTTGATCTGCTCCTTGGCGTCGCGGAGCTCTTTCTCTGAGGCAACAATCATGTCTTCAGCCCATTTCTCTAATTGATCCCTTGCCTCATGGTAATGACGGTTGTTTCGCTCCAGGGATTTATTGATGGTAGCCCGGACATGGCGGTCCGCTTCGGCGGAAAGATGTGCTTCAACATCAGGGGGAAAATGTGTTTCTCCCTGCAATGATCCAAGGCAATAAAACATCTTCTCGCATGTTTCCTGGTCCAGTGCAAGACCGCTGTCGTCAAACGCCGAAAACAGAAGGTATTCCTCACGCTCGAAGGAATCAATGACGAGCCGTTGCAGTATGAGCCAGCCTGTTTTATTCTTGAGCTCTTCTATGAGAGAAATCTTGGTTGGATGACCGGTAATATCAAACGTCACTTTGGCTACGGGTGCGGCGATTTCCTTTCCCGTTTGTGTGACAAATTCTCCCAGGGGGTGGGAGAGACGATACAAAAAATCTCCCGACACGTTGGAACGGTCTTTGGAGATCATATGGTAAATGCCGGGGTGCGCCGAAGAGATTGGGGGATCTGTCAGCTGGAATGTGAGCGTCCCGTCGTCAAAGCTCGCCCTGCCGACAAGGATGAACTGTGTGAGAATCCAGAACATTTTCCCGATGCGGTCAAGCTGTTCTTTTACGCCAGTCAGATTTACCCTGAGGCGCGCATGCACATCCTCGTCAAAATGTTCGAGGAGGATTTGGCGGGTGTCCCGAATCCGCGACGTGATTGTTTCTTCAAGTTCATGACGTAGGGCATTGAAGGCTGCCTCTATCTCCTCTATCGTGCGGCATTGCTGGTAAATATCGAGGACGCGGCGCTCGAAGTCCACTCCGGATTCGATGCTTCCCAGAACTTCATCTGAGGCCCCGAAGATGCCGGTGAAGAGGCTGAACTTTTCGTTTAGGAGCTCATACACCCGGCGGTCCGCTTCATTGCGCTCATTGAGGAAGTTGATGACCACAACGTCGTGTTTCTGTCCGTAACGATGACACCGACCAATCCGCTGTTCGATACGCTGGGGATTCCATGGCAGGTCAAAGTTAATGACGAGGGAACAGAACTGAAGGTTAATGCCTTCGGCGGCGGCTTCAGTGGCGATCATGATGCCAGCATGGTCACGAAAATGCTCGATGATGGCCGTCCGCACATCAATGGTACGGGAACCGGAAGCGCGTCCGGTTTCCTTGTTTGTTTCCAGCCATTTTTCGTAAATGCGTGTAGCTCCGGCATCCGTGTTGCTGCCATTGAAGGTAATGACGCGACCGGCATAGCCATTCGTCTCCAGAAAATCTAACAGGAATTGTTGCGTGCGCCGGGATTCCGTGAATACAATCGCTTTTTGCAATGCGCCGGTTTCCTGTACTTTGGTGAAACCGATTTCCAGTGCCGTCAGAAGTGCGCGGGTCTTTGTGTCAATGCCGATACTCCGCGCCCACTGAATATAACGGTTCAGCTCATTGATTTCATCATTCAACTTTTCTCTGTCTATCTTTGGGGCCTGTTCCTGAATGGGCTGTTTAATGGGTTCCGTCTCTTCATTTCCATCAAGTAGCTCGTCCAGAAGCTCGTCTTCGATTTCCTCTTCTTCTATGATACGTTCCGCAAGGTTGATTTCGGATCGACCCTTGTCCCGGATGGCGATCAGCCTGTCGCGCATTGTTTCCAGCGTGCCCGCTACGGCCTGAGAAGAGGAGGCCAGGAGCTTGCGAACAACGAGCACCGTGAGGTGACGCTGTTGTTGAGGCAGGGCATAAGTATCCGGCCTTTTGAGGAAATCCGATACAGCTTCATAGAGTTTATGTTCCTGGTCGGTCGGTTGAAAAGGACGGGTAATGAGCCGCCTTTCCGTGTATTGAATGTACTCTAGGACCTGGCTTCGCAAGGTTCGTTTACAGAACACCTTTAACCGCTCTCTCAGTCCCTCCATGTCACCGCCAACATTCATGAACTGTGTGCGGAAAGAGGGAAGATCGCCAAAGAGGCGCTCGTCAATAATCGTCGATAATCCATAGAGTTCCAGCAATGAATTTTGGAGAGGTGTGGCCGTGAGCAGAATTTTCTGCCTGTCTTCCAAAGCCCAGCGAATATTCTGGCCCATGCGATTGCTCTGATGATAGGCGTTCCTCAGTTTGTGGGCCTCGTCAATGACAACAAGGCTCCAGGGAACAGATCGAATTTCGTTCGCCCGACTGCTGGCAAAATGCATCGAACAGATTATTACGTTATTGGAGATGAAAGGCTCAGGGTTGCCTTCCGTCGTAGATTTATTGTAGGTCTTCGCATCCAGGATAACCGTCGGCAAATGAAATTTTTCTTCCAGTTCCAGCGCCCATTGTTTGCGGATTGATGCCGGACAGATGACCAAAAGATGTCTTTGCCGTTCTGCCCACTTTTGACAAAGCACCAGCGCGGCTTCAATAGTTTTTCCAAGGCCGACTTCATCGGCAAGCAAGGCACCCTTGGAAACGGGGCTGCGAATGGCAAAAAGCGCCGCTTCAATCTGGTGCGGATTCAAATCAACACAGGCATCAAAGAGCGACCGGGACAGACGTTCAATCCCTTCGCCACCCTGACGGGTAAGCTCGTGGGCGAAATATTTAGCGTGATACGGTGTGGTCATGTCCATCCATTCTGGATGAGAAATTGCTTTTTAATGTCGCGAGTGTACGGAAAAGATCTTTTTGTGTCAAGGCAATATAGGTCAGAAGACGAACATCACCTCTCACATTCATGCGTTATAAATTCATGCCGGAAAACCCACAAGCTTGCTTGTGGGTTTTCCGGCATCCGCATAGAGCGGGAGTTTTTAGAGGGCGGCAGCCCTCTAATGGTAGATCGCGCCAGTCCTTTAGGACTGAGTGCGGTCTACAGGCCCAGAAGCCACCGAGCTTGCTCGGTGGTAGTTCACGTGTGCCCGGCATGGGCAGCAGCTTGGGGGTGAAAGTCCCCGGCAGGTCCTGATGGTGGAAACTGTTAGCCAAGGGCAAGGGCGTCCATCGCGAGGTGGGGTCTGAA
>Ga0163199_1002300_pt1 | contig 11696 bp, 5 predicted proteins | sample PL_2010_150m_FD_113537 | JGI IMG/M metagenome (GOLD analysis project Ga0163199, IMG submission 113537) | Freshwater microbial communities from Powell Lake, British Columbia, Canada to study Microbial Dark Matter (Phase II) - PL_2010_150m | ecosystem: Environmental > Aquatic > Freshwater > Lake ...
ATGTGCGGTAATTCCCATGATTTCGGCAGCTTCCGGCGCCATGTCCGCGCTTTTCCACAGGATTGAGGCGCAGCCTTCGGGAGAAATGACGGAGTAAGTCGCATATTGCAGCATTTGCACTGCATCACCCACCGCGACCGCCAGCGCACCGCCGGAACCACCTTCACCGATGATGGTGCAGATCACCGGTATTTTCAGTTCTGCCAGCACATACAGGTTGCGCCCGATGGCTTCGGATTGGCCGCGCTCTTCGGCATCAATGCCGGGATATGCGCCTGGAGTATCAATGAAAGTAAGCAGGGGCACTGCGAATTTTTCAGCCAGACGCATCAACCGCAGCGCCTTGCGATAGCCTTCCGGCTTGGGCATGCCGAAATTGCGATGGATCTTTTCCTTGGTGTCGCGCCCCTTCTGATGGCCGATAACCATCACCGTCTGACCGTCGAAACGCGCCAATCCGCCGACGATGGCGTGGTCATCGGCAAAATTCCGGTCGCCGTGTAATTCCTCGAAATCGGTAAACAGATGCTGGATGTAATCGAGCGTGTATGGCCGCTGCGAATGCCGTGCCACCTGTGAAATCTGCCAGGGCGTAAGCTTGGCGTAGATGCCGTTGGTGAGTGTCAGGCTCTTCTTTTGCAGACGGGCGATCTCGGCTGAGATATCCAGTGCGGAATCATCCTGGGCAAAGCGCAGTTCCTCGATTTTTGCTTCAAGCTCGGCTATGGGCTGCTCGAAATCCAGGAAGGTAATTTTCATTCTAGATCCGGCAGTTGGACAGGGTAGAGGGTACGGTTTTTGGCGTGCAGGGCAAGGCGCAACGACGTGGAATGGTCATTCCATTCCAAGGAGTTGCAACGCAGCCATGTGCTGCAAAAATAGTGCAATCTGCCTTGTAGCGAACTCACCCAAAAAATGAAAGTCAAGCATCGCAAAAAGTTGCTATGAGTCCTAAAGAATGAGCGATCAACTGCCGGATCTAGATTCATGGAGCACAGGACGTAATTTGGAAGCCGTAATGATACAGGATTTGCGCCTACTAGCATCCATGAACAGCGTCTGCGCCTTATTTGTGATCTGTCAGAAGCCCTGCCACGGTAAAATGGGCGCCTTGCTCAACTAGATAGCTCAATGAAAAAGTACTCAGCCGCCGATCTGGCGCGGCGTCTTGCCAATCTGCCGGTACCCGCTTATGCCGAAGACCTGCCAGTGGTCGCGCAGCGGGGAGAGATCTCCCGTGCGATCGAAGCAAATCAAGTGGTGATCGTGTGCGGCGAGACCGGCTCCGGTAAAACCACCCAGTTGCCCAAGATTTGTCTCGAACTCAAACGCGGCGTGGTGGGCATGATCGGTCACACCCAGCCACGGCGCATCGCGGCACGTACGGTGGCGGCGCGCATTGCTGCAGAGCTCAACAGCCCGCTGGGTCACGCCGTGGGCTACAAGGTGCGCTTCTCCGACAAGGTGGGCGCGGATACTTACATCAAACTCATGACCGACGGCATCCTGTTGGCGGAAACCCAGGGCGATCATACGCTCTCGGCCTACGATACGATCATCATTGATGAGGCGCACGAGCGCAGCCTCAATATTGATTTTCTGCTAGGTTATCTGCGGCAATTACTTCCCCGGCGGCCTGATCTCAAGCTTGTCATCACTTCCGCCACCATCGATGCCGAACGTTTTTCCAGGCATTTCGACAATGCGCCGGTGATCGAGGTGTCAGGCAGGATGTATCCGGTGGAAATGCGTTATCGGCCCATCGCAGTCGAGGGCGAAGGGGATGCCGATGTCGAGCAGGGCATACTTGATGCGGTGGACGAGGCGGTGCGTTCGGGTCCCGGCGACGTGCTGGTGTTTCTCCCCGGCGAGCGTGAAATCCGCGAGACTGCCGAAGCACTGCGCAAACACCATCCGGCCGGTGCGGAAATTCTGCCATTGTTCGCGCGGCTGTCGTTCGCCGAGCAGGAACGAGTATTCAAGCCAGGTGGCGCACGGCGCATCGTGCTGGCCACCAATGTGGCAGAGACTTCGCTCACCGTCCCCGGCATCCGTTATGTGGTGGATACCGGGATGGCACGCATCAACCGTTACAGCTACCGCAACAAGGTGGAACAGTTGCAGGTGGAGAAAATTTCCCGCGCCTCGGCCAATCAGCGGGCAGGGCGCTGCGGCCGGGTGATGAGCGGCGTGTGCATCCGGCTGTATGCGGAAGAGGATTATCTCGCCCGTCCGGAATTCACCGTTCCGGAAATTCTGCGCTCATCGCTGGCGTCGGTGATTCTGCGCATGAAATCGCTCAGGATCGGCGAAGTGGAAAACTTTCCTTTTATCGAGCCACCTGCGCCGCGCATGATTGCGGACGGCTATCAACTGCTGACAGAACTGGGTGCGGTCAACGAAAGCAACGAGCTGACACAGATCGGCTGGCAGTTGGCAAAGTTTCCGATCGATCCAAAAATTGCACGCATGATACTCGCGGCGAAAGAAGAAAACTGTCTCAGTGAAGTGCTCATTATTGCTTCTGCTCTGAGCCTGCAAGACCCGCGCGACCGCCCATTCGAGCGGCAGGATGCGGCGGACCGCGCGCACCAGCGCTTTCAGGACGAACGTTCCGATTTCCTCGGTTATCTGAAGCTGTGGGATTTTTTCGAGGAATTGTTGCAACATAAAAAATCCAACCGCAAGCTGATGGAGCATTGCCAGGAAAACTTCCTCTCACATCGGCGCATGCGCGATTGGCGCGAAGTCCACAGCCAGTTGCACGGACTGGTGACGGAATTGGGCTTGCGGCCCAACCAGATTCCCGCCGGTTACGATGAAATCCATCGCGCGCTGCTGGCCGGACTGCTGGGTAATATCGGTTTCAAGGGCGAGGAGGGGGATCAGTATCTGGGCGCGCGCGGCATCAAGTTCTCGATTTTTCCGGGATCGGTGCTAAAGAAAGCCAAACCGAAGTGGGTCGTGGCGGCGGAACTGACCGAGACCACCAAGCTTTACGGACGGTGTACGGCGAAAATCGAGCCGCAATGGCTGGAAAAAATAGCCGGTGATTTGTGCAAGAAGCATTATTTTGACCCGCACTGGGAAAAACAACCCGCGCAGGTTACGGCATTCGAGCGGGTGACGCTCTATGGCCTCACCGTGGTACCGAAACGGCGGGTGCATTACGGTACCCTCAATCCGCAAGAGGCGCGCGAGATTTTCATCCGCGCGGCACTGGTGGCAGGCGAGTATGAAACCCAGGCAGCATTCTTCGCACATAACCGCAACCTCATTGCCGCAGTGGAACAACTGGAACATAAGGCACGCCGCCAGGATGTGCTGGTGGACGAGCGGGAAATCTTCGCCTTCTATGATGCCTTGATTCCCGCTGAAACCTGCAATGGGGCAGCATTCGAGAAATGGCGCCGGCAGGAAGAGCAAGACAATCCGCAACTGCTATATCTCAATCGGGAAACCCTGATGCGCCACGGCGCAGGCACTGTAACCGAGGAGCAATTCCCCGAAAGCATGACCGTGTCTGACCATGAATTTGCGTTGACCTATCGTTTCGAACCGGGGCATGCGCTCGACGGCGTGACCCTGACCGTGCCATTGCCGCTGCTGAACACGCTGGATGCAGCACAATTCGACCACCTGGTTCCGGGATTGATCCGCGAAAAAGTGACCTGGTATCTGAAAGCGCTGCCCAAGCAGATCCGCCGTCAGGTGATACCGCTGCCTGAGTTTGTGACCCGCTTTCTGGAAAAGGAGGCGACCGCAGACAACAAGACGCTACTAGATGCTTTGGCTGTATTTGTTCAGAGCCAGACCGGTACCCCAATGACGGCCACTGTCTGGGAAAAGGAGCTGCCGCCGCCGCACCTGCAAATGAACTACAAGGCGATGGATGATGCCGGGCGCGAACTGGCGATGAGCCGCAATCTTGCGCAACTCAAGGCGCAGCTTGGGCAGGCGGCGCAACTGACGTTTGCCCAGTCGGGTGCCGACGCAGGCAGCAACATCGAACGCGACCAGGTAATGCGCTGGGATTTTGGCGATTTGCCCGAAGCGATATCTTTTGTCCGTGCCGGCAAAAAACTTACCGGTTATCCGGCACTGGTGGATGAGAAGGAAAGCGTGGCCATCCGCCTGTTCGATACGCGTGACGCAGCAGCGGCCAACATGCGCGCCGGCGTGCGGCGCTTGCTGCGTTTCGAGCTCAGGGAGCAAATGAAGCAACTGGAAAAGAATCTGCCGGGTTTGAGTCAGGCTGCCTTGCAGCTACGCACGCTGATCAGCCCTGATACGCTCAAGGAAGACATGCTGAACGCCATTAGCGACCGTGCTTTTATCGGCGATGATGCGCTGCCGCACAACGAGCAGGAATTCATGCTGCAGAAACAACGGGCGCGCACACGGCTGCCTGCTGTGACCGAAGCCGTTGTCCGCATGACGCAGAAGATCGCGCAGGAATGTCAGCCGCTGATCGCACATTTATCCTCAGCCAGTGCCGCTACTGGCCGATTAAGCCGCGAATTGAACCAGCAGCTTGCCAATCTCATTTATCCGGGCTTTTTCAGCGCCACCCCATGGGAACGGCTGCAGCATCTGCCGCGTTATCTGCAAGGCATGACCATGCGGCTGCACAAGTATCCTGGCAACCCGGAGCGGGACGGACGCCACGGCCCTGCGGTCGCCGGTTTATGGAATCAGTACGAGCAGCGCATGGAAAAGCATCACAAGGCCGGAATCAGCGACCCCAATCTTGCCGAATTCCGCTGGCAGATCGAAGAGCTGCGCATCTCCCTGTTCGCTCAGGAATTGAAAACGCCATACCCGGTATCAGTCAAACGCTTGCAGAAATCATGGGAGAAGGTGCTGGGGTAGGGCAACCAACTAGCGCATTGCAGCCGCGCCGCGCGGATCGCTGGCGGCAATGAAGCGCTGGGTTTCCTTATCGAACAATATCAGCTGCATATTGCCCCATTTCTGTGCGGCAACGGTTACCTGATGCCCTTTCAACTTGAGCCCGGAAATCCACTCCTCGCGAAATGAATCCGGCTCGATCTCGATCCAATCCGGCAGATGCTGCTGATGAAACCGCGGATTCCCGGCGATTCTTCCCGGATCGGTCTGCCGATCATCGACGTAATTGACGATTGCCAGCAGAACCATGCTGATGATGCGCGAGCCGCCTGGGGTACCAACAATCAGTATGCCTTTGGCGTCTTCCACAAAAGTCGGCGACATGCTCGACAATGGGCGTTTGCCTGGCATGATGGCATTGGCCTGGTTCCCGTGCAGGCCGTAGACATTGGGCACAGCGGGCGCAATGGAAAAATCGTCCATTTCATTGTTCAGCAGCACCCCGGTATTGCCGGCGACAAAACCTGAGCCGAAATTGGTATTGATGCTCAGGGTTGCCGCAACCCGATTGCCTGCCCGATCCATGATCGAGAAATGGGTGGTTTCGGTTCCGCCTGGGCGCGCGCTCAAGCCAGCGTCAAGCCGGACATCCGGCGTCGCCCGCTGCAAATCGATCGTGGCTGCCCGTTCACGCCCATAGTCTTTGCTCATAAGCTTTCCTGTCGGCACAGCGACAAAATCACTGTCACCCAGGTATTCAGCCCGGTCCTGATATGCCCGGCGCAGCGCCTCCGCGATCAGATGAATTCTATTGCTCTCGCTCAACTGCGCCAACGGAAAATTCTCAAGAATATTCAGTCCTTGCGCCAGGGTTAGCGCACCGGACGAAGGCAGGGGTGCCGTTGTGATCATTGCGTCGCGATAAGTGAATCTGGCTGGCTCGCGCTCAATTATCCGGTAATGCGCAAGGTCTGCGTGCTCCCAGATGCCGCCTGCCCGTTTGATTGACTGCACCATCTCGTCCGCCACCCCGCCGCGGTAAAACCCATCCGCGCCATGCCGTGCAATTGCTGTCAGCGTCGCGGCCAGTTGCGGCTGGTGCAGGACGGAACCCGCAACAGGGACCAGGCCGTCTCGCAGAAAAATACCTGCGGCTTGTGGATTGGCACGTAATTTACCCTGATAATTTGTCACCATCCCGGCAAAACGCCGGTCCAGTTTGAAACCGTCACGCGCCAGCGCGATGGCTGGTGCCAGACTATGCGCCAATGGCAGTTGGCCGTAATTCTGCGCAAGATGGGCCAGCGCAGCAGGCATTCCCGGAATCGCCGCTGACAAAGGACCATTGAGCGATGCGGCAGCGATTGGCATACCGTTCGCATCCAGATACATGCTGGCAGAAACCTTGCCGGGAGCGGTTTCACGCCCGTCTATCAGTACCTCCCGTCCGTCCCTGGCGCGATGCAGCAGCCACAAACCGCCGCCGCCCAGGCCGGAAGAGTACGGCTCAACCACTGCCAGTACCGCACTGACGGCCACCGCCGCATCAAACGCATTACCACCCTGCTGGAGGATTCTTTCGCCGGCTGCAGTGGCAAGCGGGTGGGCGGAGGCAATTGCCACCGTACGCTCGGAACCGGAGTCTCCCCATGCCGGCGCAAACAGCGCCAGCAGAAGCAGGCAGAATCCTATCCGCAAAGAAATTTTCGAAGATTTATTGAAATAATATTTCATGGACATAGATATGGTTTGCTGCAGCGGGATAGCAGCCTGTTCACCTGCAGCATGGTCCGCTGGTGCAATGCTCCAGAGCAACTATTGGCAGAGAGGCTGAGCTTCCATTCTACTTTGGTTTGCTAATTCAGCGCATCCCAAAGGTTTTTCGGAATTTGCTGCAAAACCATATAAAATAGCGGCCTTTTTGCAGCACCCCTTTTCAGGAAACAAGTTTTGATCACCACCGCCAATATCACCATGCAGTTTGGGGCCAAGCCCCTGTTCGAAAATGTCTCCGTCAGATTCGGTGACGGCAACCGTTATGGTCTGATCGGCGCCAACGGCTGCGGCAAGTCCACGTTCATGAAAATCCTTGGCGGCGATCTGGATTCCACTTCCGGCAATGTCAGCATTGACGCCAACGAACGTGTGGGCAAGCTGCGCCAGGACCAATTCGCTTTCGAGAACTGCCTGGTGATCAATACGGTGATGATGGGGCATGATGAGCTGTGGCGGGTGAAGGAAGAACGCGATGCGATTTATGCCAATGCCGACGCCAGCGAAGCCGACTACATGCATGCTGCCGAACTCGAAGCGCATTTTGCCGAACTGGATGGTTATTCCGCCGAAGCCCGTGCCGGGGAACTGCTGCTGGGCGTGGGTATTCCGCTGTCGCAACACCGCGGACCAATGAGCGAGATCGCGCCCGGATTCAAGCTGCGCGTGCTGCTGGCGCAGGCGCTGTTTGCCAATCCGGAAATTCTGCTGCTGGACGAGCCGACCAACAATCTGGATATCAACACCATCCGCTGGCTGGAAGATGTCATCAACGCGAGCAAGAGCACCATCATCATCATTTCGCACGACCGCCATTTCCTAAACAGCGTCTGCACCCACATGGCCGATCTGGATTACGGCGAGATCCGCATCTATCCCGGCAATTACGATGAATATATGACTGCATCCACCCAGGTGCGGGAACGCATGCTGTCTGACAATGCCAAGAAAAAAACCCAGATCGCGGAGTTGCAGTCCTTTGTCAGCCGTTTTTCCGCCAATGCCTCCAAGGCACGGCAGGCAACCAGTCGCGCCCGTCAGATCGAAAAGATCAAACTGGAAGACGTAAAGCCCTCCAGCCGCCAGTACCCCTTTATCCGCTTCGACGTGGACGAGCGCGACAAACTGCATCGTCTGGCGGTATCGGTGCAAAGCATCAGCAAGAGCTTCCCCGGCATGGAAAAAGCGCTGCTGCACAAATTCAGCCTTAACGTCGAAACCGGCGAGAAAGTCGCCATCCTCGGTCCGAACGGTATCGGCAAGACCACGTTGCTGCGCTGCCTGGTGGGCGACCTGATGCCCGATGCAGGGGAAGTGAAATGGGCGGAGAAAGCGCGTCCCGGTTATTTTGCGCAGGATCATGCCACTGATTTTGAAACAGATATGTCGCTTACCGACTGGATGACGCAATGGCGGCGCGAAGGCGATGACGATCAGACTATCCGTAGCATACTTGGCAGACTGCTGTTCTCGGGCGACGAAGTAAAGAAATCGGTAAAAGTGATTTCCGGCGGAGAGCAGGGACGCATGCTGTTTGGCAAGATCATTCTGCAGAAGCCCAATGTGCTGCTGATGGACGAACCCACCAACCATCTAGACATGGAGTCCATCGAATCGCTCAACAGTGCGCTGGAGAAATATACCGGCACGTTGATTTTCGTCTCCCATGACCGGGAATTTGTATCCTCACTGGCCACCCGCATCATCGAAATGAAACCGGATGGAATCACCGACTTCAAGGGCCAGTACGAAGAATATCTGCGCAGCCAGGGTGTAGCCTGAGGAATGTAACAAGCCTCTAAAGATATTAAAATCAATATGTTTTGTTGCTGTAATGATCTTTTGCTTTAATATTCTTCAGCGCATTTCCCCGCAGCCGGCACCGCAGAACGATAACGCTCCCAGTCAAAATACAGCCCAGGATCGGTCTTGCGTCCTGTGGCAATATCGCAATGCCCGACAATGTCCGCAATGGGATAGGCTTGTTGCAGCACCCGGCTCAGCGCGGTCAGCACTGTATATTGGGTATCAGTGAAAGGCGTGGTATCGCTGCCTTCAAGCTCCACCCCGATGGAGAAATCATTGCACTGGGACTTGCCTTGCCAGCTGGAGGCTCCAGCATGCCAGGCACGCTTGCTGCAGGCAACGAACTGGATGATCTCGCCGTCCCGGCGAATGAAGAAATGCGCAGAAACTTTGAGGTCACGCAGAGTCTGGTAATAGGGATGCGCTGCCGGATCGAGCCGGTTGGTAAATAGTTCGATCACTCCATCGCCGCTGAATTCATCCGGCGGCAGACTGATGTTGTGGATTACCAGCAAGTTGATGACACACCCGGCCGGACGCTCGTCGCAATTGGGCGAGGGGATAAAGCGTGCGCCGTCCAGACAGCCGTTTACGTCAATCCGCATTCGTCCGGCCTGCATTTCCATATGGCAACTTGGACTCCTTAATCATCACCATCATTCAATCCCAGCCGTTCCATGCGATAGCGCATGGACCTGACGGTGATTCCCAGCAATCTCGCAGCGGCGGTGCGGTTATATTTGGTCTTTTTCAAGACTTCAATGATGGACTCCTTTTCCAGTTGGTCGAGATAATCCTGCAACGGCAACCCGTCACCGGATGCGGCGGGTGGTGATGCCGGGGCATCCGGTGACACTTCTTTCACCGACGCCGCCAGTTGCAGCCCATCCCGCTCTATTTCAGCATCCGGGCACAGCGCCAGCGTGCGCTCCAGAATATTCTCCAGCTCGCGTACATTGCCGGGAAAAGCATAGTGCGCCAGCACCTCCAGCGCAGCTGGACTGAAACTGCATCTGCTCCTGCCGCTTGTCTGGCATAATCTGGCAAGAATAGAATTTGCAATCAATGGGATATCTTCACTGATTTCACGCAATGCAGGCATTTTCAGCTCAATCACGTTGAGGCGATAGTACAGATCCTGACGGAATTTTCCGTTTTCGACACATTCACTCAGTTTCTGATGAGTGGCGCTGATGATGCGTACATCTACATTTTCCTCCTGAGCAGAGCCAATTTTCCGCACCCGCTTTTCCTGGATTACTCGCAGCAGTTTGACCTGCATGATCAGCGGCAAATCGGCTACTTCGTCGAGAAATAAGGTACCGCCGTCAGCTGCCTGAAAAAAACCGTCGCGCTCGGCATCCGCGCCGGTAAAAGCGCCTTTGCGGTAACCAAAAAATTCACTCTCCATGAGGTTTTCAGGAATTGCGCCGCAGTTGACCGGGACAAACGGTTTGTCACGGCGGGTGCTGTTTTCATGGATTGATCTTGCCGCAAGCTCCTTGCCGCTGCCTGATTCGCCGCTGATATAAATCGGTGCCTGGCTGCGCGCAAGTTTCTCAATCATCGCACGCAGTTGCTGCATCGGCGGAGACTCGCCGAGCAGGGCTCGCTTGCCGTCTCTGGAACCGGTGGCAGTTTTCGCCTGCAGCGGCAACAGATTCAATGCGGATTTCACCAGAGAACGCAACTGTTCCAGCGACACCGGTTTGGCCAGGTAATCAAACGCGCCCGCCTTGAGTGCGGCAACTGCATTTTCGGTGGTGCCATAAGCCGTAATTACCGCCACCGGTAAGCCGGTGCAATGGTCGACGATATGCCGCACCAGTTCCAATCCCTCGCCGTCGGGCAGACGCATATCGGTCAGGCACAAATCAAAATGGCGCGAATCGAGCAAATGTCGCGCGTCGCTTACGGTCATCGCGCGCTCCACATCCAGTCCCATGCGCACCAGCGTCAGTTCGAGCAGTTCCAGGATATCCGATTCATCGTCGACGACAAGTACGACCGGAATGGTCGATTTGCCGCCATCAGCGGATCGCGTAGTTCGCTCTTTGTGTTTAGACATAGTTCACACTTTTCCTGCAAACGATTCTGAAATGGCCGTCGGCAGTATTCTCCAGGCAGTCGAGTGCCGCACCGTTGGCCTTGCACATCTCCCGGGCAATATACAGACCGAGACCGGTACCGCCTGCCGCAGTGGTAAAGAAAGGCTCGAATGATTGGCTCAGCAGCGCCGGGGGGATGCCGGGACCATCGTCGATCACGTCCAAATTGATGTAGTTTCCAGTCACTTCTTCAGTCACTTTCAGCCGGATACTGCCCGGCTGCTTGCGGCAATAGCGTAAGGCATTGTGGCACAAATTCCACAGTACCTGATTCAAATGTCCCCGATCAAAGTTCACCACATACCGATCGGCAATATCCAGCACAAATATGTCACTGGCAACTTTCTCGGCATGACAAAAATCAGCGACAAACGCATGTATGAAACCCTCCAGATGCAGCGCTTCCGGCGTGGCGCGATCCCGGCGATTCAGCTCCAGGACATTCTGCACTATCTTGTCAAGGCGTTGGGTATTGTCCCGAATGATGCGTAATAGCCGCATTTGAGTGGGGTCGGAGCTCTTTTCTTCCTCCAGCAGCTCGGCGGCGTGACCAATGGCCGAAAGCGGATTGCGGATTTCATGCGCAATATTGGCGGTAAGCCTGCCGAGGGCGGCGAGCTTCAACTGTTGCGCCTGCGCCTGAATGCGGCTCACGTCTTCGAGAAAGACCAAAGTATTGATGCGGCCGTCACCTTTCACCGGTACAAACCGTATTCGCACTGAGACATCGCTGGCTGGTATCCGCAGCAGGTCGAAATCAATGTTCCCATTGGCGCGCCAGGCCGCCAGTTGCATTGCCAGAGCCGGCGCATGCTCGGCCAGCAGCGGCGCTGCGGATACCTCCGGCGTCAGACCGATGAGCTTTCCTGCTTGCGGGTTATGCTGCTGAATTTTACCGTTTTCATCTACCACCAGCACCCCATCCTGCATGTCCTGGATCACCAACTGATTCACTTCGGCCATACTGGCAAGATCGATCGCGCGCTGCAATGCCAGTTGTTCGCTGGCGGTAGTATATTTGGCGAGTTTATGTGCCAGCCATGCGACGGCAAAATAGCCCAGGCTAAGCAACCCTGCTTGCAGGTATTGGGCCTGATACCCTTGCACATGCAGCAGGGAGTAGGATTCCTCCAGGAGTATGCCGATACTGGCAATGGA
>Ga0163199_1002304_pt1 | contig 11681 bp, 9 predicted proteins | sample PL_2010_150m_FD_113537 | JGI IMG/M metagenome (GOLD analysis project Ga0163199, IMG submission 113537) | Freshwater microbial communities from Powell Lake, British Columbia, Canada to study Microbial Dark Matter (Phase II) - PL_2010_150m | ecosystem: Environmental > Aquatic > Freshwater > Lake ...
ACTACTACAAGAACTGGGATGCGCTCGAAGCCAAGTGGAAAGTAAAGATGGAAGCCACGATACGCGAGCTCGAGGCGCTGCAGATTCCGCGTCTCGCCGAGATGGAAGACATGGCGGTGGTGACCGACGCCATCGGCGAGTCGAAGGGTTACCACCTGCTGAAAAATTACGACGACCTGATCAATCTCGGCATCAAGTGCTGGCAATACCACTTCGAGTTTCTCAATCTGGGCTACGCGGCCTACGTCTTTTTCCTCGACTTTGCGCAGAAACTGTTCCCGAGCATTCCGCCGCAGCGCGTGACGCAGATGATTTCCGGCATCGACGTAATCATGTATCAGCCAGACGAAGAACTGAAGAAGCTCGCCCGGAAAGCGGTTGAACTGGGGGTGGACTCGGTGATCACCTTCAGCCCGGAATGGACGGTGGTCGAAGCGGCGCTGAAGAAATTGCCCAAGGGTGTCGAATGGCTGACCTCGCTGTCGCTGGCACGCGAGCCCTGGTTCAACATTTCCACCGGCACTGGATGGTTCCACCATGACCGTTCCTGGAACGACCAGATGAACGTCCCGCTGTCGGGCATCGCCACCTACATCGGGAAGGTGAAGCAGGGAATTTCACTCGACCGGCCGACCGAAAAAGTTCGCGCCGAGCGCGACCGCATCACCGCCGAATATCGCGACCTGATCGAGAAGGACGAGGATCGCAAGCAGTTCGACGAACTCCTCGGCTGCGCCAAGACGGTGTTTCCGTACGTTGAAAACCACCTGTTCTACGTCGAGCACTGGTTCCACTCGGTGTTCTGGAACAAGATGCGCGAGGTCGGCGTGATCATGAAGGAGCATGGCGTGATCGAAGAGGTCGAGGACATCTGGCTGCTGCGCCGCGACGAGATCAAATCGGCGCTGTGGGACATCGTCACTGCTTGGGCGACCGGCGTCACGCCGCGCGGCACCAAGACCTGGCCCAAGGAAATCCTCTGGCGCAAGGGCGTGATGCAGAAATTCAAGGAATGGAGTCCGCCGCCCGCCATCGGCACTGCGCCGGAAGTGATCCAGGAACCGTTCACCATCGTGCTCTGGGGCGTGACCAACAAGTCGCTGGCGGATTGGGCGTCGGTGCAGGAGGTCAAGGATCCGAACAGCATCACCGAGCTGAAGGGCTTTGCCGGCAGCCCCGGCATCGCCGAAGGCAAGGCGCGCGTATGCAGGACGGTGAGCGAGGTCGGCCAGTTGCTGGAGGGAGAAATCCTGGTGGCGCCGACAACTTCGCCCTCCTGGGCGCCGGCTTTCGCCAAGATCGGGGCCTGCGTTACCGATGTCGGCGGCGTCATGAGCCACGCGGCAATCGTATGTCGCGAGTACGGCATGCCGGCGGTGGTCGGTACCGGGCATGCGACCAAGATCATCAAGACCGGCATGATGATCCGCGTTGACGGTTCGACCGGCGCAATTACCATCACACGCTGATCGGTGCAAATGGCCAGTGCTGTGAGCGTGATGGAACGCGCACCGGCGGACTCCATGAAGAAGGGTCCGCCGGTGGTTTGCTGGTTCGAGGAATGCCGCAGGGATTCTGTGCCCCTGGTCGGGGGCAAATGCTCCTCCCTGGGCGAATTGATCAACGCCGGGGTGCGCGTGCCCCCCGGCTTCGCGCTGACCACCGAAGGCTACCGGCGCTTCATGGCCGAAGCCGGCATCGACCGCGAGGTCGGGTCGCTCGTGGCCGGAGTCGATCAACAGGACATCGACGGGCTGGAGACAATCAGCCTGAAAATTCGCGCGGTGATCGAGGCCCAGCCGTTTTCTATCGAAATTGAAGACCTGGTCGCCGAGTGCTACCGCAAGCTGGCGCTGCGCTGCTGCATGCCGGCCGTCCCGGTCGCCGTGCGTTCCAGCGCGACTGCGGAGGATCTGCCCGGGGCGAGCTTTGCCGGCCAGCAGGACACCTATTTGTGGATACGCGGCGTCGACGACGTGCTGCACCACATGCGTCGCTGCATTTCCAGTCTGTACACCGGGCGGGCGATCGCCTACCGCGCCAACAAAGGTTATGGCAGCGACAAAATGGCCATGAGCGTCGGTGTGCAGAAGATGGCCAATTCCGTCACCGCCGGAGTGATGTTCACCATTCATCCGGCGAACGGCGACCGATCGGTCATCGTCATCGATTCCAACTTCGGTTTCGGCGAGTCGGTGGTTTCGGGCGAGGTGACGCCGGACCATTTTGTCGTGAACAAGGTCACGCTGGACATCATCGACCGCACCATTTCACAAAAGCAGATCTGCTACACGGTCGATCCGAAAACGCAAACATCGCAGGCGTTCGAGGTTCCGTTCGAACGGCAGAAGGTGCAGTCGCTGATTGACGACGAGATCACCGAGCTGGCCTGGATGGGCAAACAGATCGAAAAGCACTACGGCCGCCCGATGGACATCGAGTGGGCCGTGGACAAGGATCTTCCCGCGGGCGGCAATATTTTCATCCTGCAGGCACGGCCGGAGACGGTTTGGAGCGAAAAGAGCCAGAGCGCCTCCGCTAGTGCGGGCGGGTCGGCCATGGATTACATCCTGTCCAGCCTGCTGGCCGGCAAGAAAGTTTCGTAGCTAGCGATTTCAACAACCACTCGTATAAAACGGAGCCAATATGAACGCACGTACCGAAGTCAGACCCATCGATGATCTGCGCAGCTACATTGCTGCGCTGGAGGCAAACGGCCAGCTGCACCGCATCAAGTCCGAAGTGGACTGGAAGTTCGAGCTGAGCCATGTTGCGAACGTGAATGAGGAACAACGCGGTCCGGCGTTGATGTTCGAGAATGTCAAGGATTACGACATTCCGGTGTTTACCAGCGCGTTCACCACGCCGCAGCGCATGGCCATTTCGCTCGAGCAGGATCCGTCACTGTCGATGAGCCAGTTGTCAAAAAAGTGGATGCAGCTGACCACCCAGAAAATGGTCAAACCGGTGTTCGTCGACAACCCGCCGGTGATGGAAAACGTCATTGAAGGCGACGCGGTCGATATCACCAAGTTTCCGTCGCCCTGGTTTTATCCGGATGACGGCGGACCCTTCTTCGTCACCTCCGGTTATCTGGTGACGATGGATCCGGACACCGGCTGGACCAACCTCGGGACCTACCGCTCGCAGGTACTGGGCAAGGATATTCTCGGCTCGCAGATCATCAAGGGCAAGCACGGCGACATGCACATGAAAAAGTACGCAGAGCGCGGCGAACTGATGCCCGCGGCGTACGTTGTCGGCTGCGACCCGGTGTTGTTCCTCGCGTCCTCGACCATGGTCAGCGCGAATGTGGACGAATACGATATCGCCGGCTCGCTGCGCGGGCGCCCGGTGCAGGTGTTCAAATCCGATCTGACCGGGCTCACCCTTCCGGCCAGCGCCGAGATTATCGCCGAGGGTTATATCGATCCGAATGAGCTGATGGAGGAGGGTCCGTTCGGCGAATACACCGGCTACTACTCGGGCAACAAGGGCAAGGACTACCCGAAGCCGGTGCTGCGCATCAAGCGCATCCTCCACCGCACCAAGCCGATCATGTGGGCCACCACCGTGGGCAAGCCGATCAACGACATCCACATGATCCAGTCGCTCAATCGCACGGCGACGCTGTGGCACGACCTGGAAACGATGAAGGTTCCCGGTATCCAGAGCGTCTATACACCGCCCGAGGCCTGCGGACGATTCTGGGTGGTGGTGTCGGTGAAACAGATGTATCCGGGCCACTCGAACCACGTCGGCAACGCGGTGATCGCGAGCACCACCGGACATTACGGAGTGAAGGGTGTGATCACGGTCGACCATGACATCGCCGCCGACGACTGGGACCGCATCTGGTGGGCGCTGGCCACCCGCTTCGATCCGAAGCGGTGCACGCAGATTATCGACCGCGGCCGCTCGACCCCGCTCAATCCGGCGACACCCATGGACGCGCGCGACATCACCAGCCGCGTCATCCTCGATGCCTGCACGCCTTACGAGTGGACCAACAAGCCGAAGGAAATATTCATGGACCGCGCGGTGCTGCAGAAGGTGTCCGATCGCTGGAACCAATACGGATTCAAGGGCGCCAGTCCGGTGGCCGGCATGATCGATCGCCTGACGCGACCTGAAGTGAAAAAAACGGCGGGCAGCAAGTAATAGGAGGGGGCGTCATGCGACCGAAGGGGATAGTCACGAAATGAGCGGCAAGAAGGGCATAGTCATCGTCTGCAATCTGGATACCCGCGGCGAAGACATCGTGTTCGTCAAGCAGCTCATCGCGAGCCGTGGGCACGAAGCCATTCTGCTCGATTTCAGCATGGAGGAGCCCCCGCCCTTTCCCGGCGACATCCGCACCGAGGAGGTCGCCGCCCGGGGCGGCCTGCCGATCGAAGTGGTACGCGAAAAGTACCGCTCCGACCGGGATGCCGCCACCAAAAACCAGATCCGCGGCGCCGCGGCGATCGTTGACGAACTGGTTGCACAAGGCCGCGTACACGGCATTATCGGCATCGGCGGCGGCACCGCGACGCTGGTCGCGACTTCCATCATGAAGCAGCTTCCCTTCGGCATGCCGAAGCTGATGGCCTCGCCGATGGCGGCGCACCCGGCCTATATCGATAAATACGTCGGCACGCGCGATATCACCATGCATCATACGGTTCTCGATATCGTGAAAATGAACCCGCTGCTGAAGGCGCAGATCATCAATGCGGTCGGCGCCATCTGCGGCATGGTCGAAATGACACAGGGCACGAACATCAAATTCGACAAACCCTGTGTCGCCATCTCCTCGTTCGGCTTCGGCGAAATGGCGGTGCAGGCGGCGCTGGGCATGCTGGAGGAGGCGGGCTTCACTCCCATCGTCTGTCACGCGCAGGGCAAGGGCGACAAAGCGATGGAGGAGATGATCCGCGACGGCGCCTTCCACGGCGTGCTGGATATTTGCATCGGCGGTGTCATGGAACACTTGTTCAAAGGCAACCGCGATCCCGGGCCGGACCGGTTGATGGCGGCAATCGAAACGGGTATTCCGATGGTGCTTGCGCCGTGCGGCCTCGACATCCTGTCCTACGGCGGACGCGCGGACATGCTGGCGCAGACCAAAGATCGGGTGCAATACGTGCAGGACGCCTTGCGCGTCCAGGTGCGCACCACGGCCGACGAATTGCGCCAGGCCGCTGAGGTAATCGCAGAGCGTCTGAACCGCGCCAAGGGGCCGTGGACTTTCCTGATTCCGCTGCGCGGCTGGTCGTCGCTGGATATGGAAGGCCGTCCGATCTACGATTCTGCCGCCGACGCGGCGTTCGTAGCGCGCTTGAAGGAAAAGCTGGCCGACCGCAGCCGGGTGAGGGAGGTCGATTTGCACCTGTATACGCCGGAGTTCGCGCGTGTCGCCGTCGATGAATTTCTGCGGCTGTTCCAGGCGACGAAGTCGCCGGCGCTGGAAGTTGCATGAGATGAACTCGCATCTCCCGAAGGTTCTGATTGACCGCGCGCAGTTCTCTGAGGTAGTGGCGGATTGCGCCTGCTCTGCCGCCGGCAAGTCCAGAGGGGTGGCGGCGTGGGGGAGTCGGCAATGATCGTGCGCAACTGGATGCAGGCCAATCCGAAGACCATTCCGAGCCACATGCTCGTGTCCGAAGCAAAACAACTGCTCAGCGAAAACAACCTGCACGCGCTGCCGGTAGTCGATGAGGGCAAGCTGCGCGGCTTGGTGACGCGGGCAAACCTGTTGCGCATGGGGCAGTTCGTGCTGCGCACGCAAAATCCGGACGAGTTCAATTTCTTCGTCACCCGTCTCAAAGTGAGGGACATCATGGTGCGCAACCCGGCAACGGTTGAGGCCGGTGAAACCATGGAACAGTGCCTGTTGAAGGGCCAGGAACTGGGCGTGGCACAGTTCCCTGTCGTTGATGGCGAGAAGGTCGTGGGCGTGATTTCCGCCAACGAGATTTTTCAGCTTGCGGCGCATTGTCTCGGCGCGTGGGAACGGCGCAGCGGCGTCACGCTTGCGCCGCTGGAAATCGGTCCCGGCGTGCTCGGCCGGATCGCCGATGTGGTGGAGGGTGCGGGAGCAGTACTGCAGGCGATCTATCCCATCGGCCGGCACGACGCCCACGGTGATTCCGGCCACCTGGAAAAGAAGGTCATCATCCGTTTCCATGCCAGGGAGGTTCAAGCAATCGTGTCTGCGCTGGAAGCGGCGGGATTTTCAGTCCTCGAGTCGGTCGATATGCATCGAACGGCGCTGGCTAGGTAAGAATCTGCTGGAACACGACAAGGGGAACGAATCTATGAGTCTGCCATTGGTAGTGGCAATCACCGGCGCCTCAGGCGTGATCTATGGCGTCGAATTGCTGCGTGCGCTGAAGGCATTGGGGCAGGAGACGCACCTGATTCTGAGCGAAGCAGCCGGCCTGAACTTCGCCCTCGAGACCGATTGCGACCTCGACTACGTCAAAAGCCTGGCAAACGTGGTCTACAACAACAAGGACGTAGGCGCGACTGTTGCCAGCGGCTCGTTCCGCACCCGCGGCATGATTGTCGCGCCGTGTTCGGTCAAAACGCTGTCGGCCATCGCCAATTCGTTCAACTATAACCTGATCGTGCGAGCGGCCGACGTGACGCTGAAAGAACGCAGGCCGCTGGTGCTCATGGTGCGAGAGACGCCGTTGCATAAGGGGCACCTTGAGCTCATGACGCGCGCTGCCGACTACGGTGCGGTGATCCTGCCGCCGATGCCGGCGTTTTATCACAGACCCGAATCGATTATGGACATCATCCACCAGAGTATCGGTAAGGCGCTCGACCAGGTCGGGATCGAACACAGCCTGTTCAAACGCTGGGCCGGACACGGTCCTAAAGAGCAAGGCAAGGACTCACTGCGCTCCGCCAAGTAATTCGGCGCCGGACGGGACACCGGCCGCCACCGGGCAGTTTCGTGCCTTGTTTGAGGTCAATCCAGCATCCGCCGGAAGGTTCTTATCCGCTGCGCCGGCACGCGCAACCATGAACAGCAATACGGGCCAGGTGTCAGTCCATCTTATTGATCACACGGATGCCCCGGGTCGCCGGCGTACGATGCGCCCTAACTACATCTATGCTCGTTCCCGCCCGACGTCGCTCGGTGCCGCGTCGCGGTGCGCTCGCTGGGCGCCCGCGTCGCCGGGTTGCCCGATTACCTGGGCAGGTCAAATCAATGCTTGAGCCGCGATCAAACCGACTTCAGATCCCCTGCCGAGGTCTTGCCGTCGTTGCCTTTTTGCAGTTCGTACTGGATCTTTTGACCTTCGTTCAAGGTCGACAGACCCGCTTTCTCCACTGCAGAAATATGCACAAACACGTCCTTCGAACCGTCGTCTGCCTGAATGAAACCAAAACCCTTGCCTGCGTTGAACCACTTCACTGTTCCAGTAGCCACGTAAATCTCCTGATAGAAATATAGTCGAATATCAACCGGGGCAGTCGTTCGGCCTTAGTCGATGGGTGAACAGTCTAAAGCATCGTGCCCCGACTTGCTACCGCAAGCGGATGTATCCGGGAAATAGGTTTTTTCACGAAATCCCGGCCGCCGGCGTTGGCGGAGTTTGCTAGGATGCGCTTCAACCGGACAACCGGGCAGGAGGAGAAGCATGCGTTCCACCATGATGCAAATGCCGCTGAGCCTGAATCAGCTGCTCGAACACGCAAATACGCTCTATTCCAGCCGCGAAGTCGTGTCGCGCCGGCCGGATAAGTCGCTGGTTCGCTGCAACTACGGCGCCGTCTACAAGCGTACGCGCCAGCTGGCACAGGCCCTGCAGCGTGCCGGCATTCGGCGCGGCGAGGCGGTCGGAACGCTGATGTGGAACCACTGGGCGCATCTCGAAGCCTATTTCGGCATCCCGGCCGCGGGGGCGGTGCTGCATACCCTCAATCTGCGCCTGTCGCCCGAGGACCTGGCTTACATCATCGGTGACGCCGACGACCGGCTGATCCTGATCGACGACGTGCTGCTGCCGATTTGGGAAAAGGTAAAACCGCTGCTGGCAAAGGCACCGCGCGTGATCGTGTTTGATTTCAGCGGCGCGCCGTTACCGCCCGGCTGCGAAAGTTACGAGGATTTCATTGCAGCCGACGCCAGCGGCTACCAGTATCCGCAGCAGGACGAGAACGAGGCCATGGGCATGTGCTACACCTCGGGCACCACCGGGCGGCCCAAGGGCGTGGTCTATTCGCACCGCTCCATGGTGCTGCATGCGCTGGTCGGCGCGCTGCCCGACGTGCTTGCCGCGTCCTCGCGCGACAACGTGCTGGTGATCACCCCGATGTTTCACGCCAACGCGTGGGCGGTGCCGTTCTCGGCGCTGATGCTCGGCGCCAAACAGGTTTTTCCGGGGCCGCACCTGGGCGGGGAAGATTTGCTCGACCTGATGGAAAGCGAGCACATCACGCTGTCCCTGGGCGTGCCGACCATCTGGCTGATGGTGCTGCAGGCGCTGCAGTCGGGAAAGCGCAGTTGGAACCTGGTGAAGGGCATGCGCATGTCGGTCGGCGGCGCCGCCGTGCCGCGCTCGCTGATCGAAGCCTTCGACCAGTATGAACTCACCATCAAGCAGGGCTGGGGCATGACCGAGACTTCGCCGCTGGGCTCGTTTACCTCGATCAAACCGGATCTGCTCGACGCACCGGCCGATACTTTGTACAACCTGCGCGCACGCGCCGGCTTGCAGGTGCCCTTGATCCAGCTGCGCATCGTCGATGACGAGGCCAAAGTATTGCCCTGGGACGGCGTGGCGACGGGGGAGTTGCAATGCCGCGGCCCCTGGGTGGCGGGCGGCTATCATAATCAGCCGACCGATCCGGAGAAATTCACGGCCGATGGCTGGCTGCGCACCGGCGATGTCGCCACCATCGACGCCGAGGGTTACCTGCGCATCGCCGACCGCACCAAGGATTTGATCAAATCGGGCGGCGAATGGATCAGTTCGGTCGACCTGGAAAACGCCATCATGGGACATCCGGCAGTGGCGGAAGCGGCGGTGATCGCGGTGAAGCATCCGAAGTGGGACGAACGGCCGCTCGCAGTCGTCGTCAAAAAGGCGGGAAGGGAAGTCACCCCGCTTGAATTGCGTGAACTTCTGCTGCCGCACTTTGCCAAGTGGCAGGTGCCGGACGATTTCGCTTTTGTCGAGGCGCTGCCGCGCACCTCGACCGGCAAATTCATGAAAATCAGGCTGCGCCAGGATTTCAAGGATTGGATTTCGAAGACACCCGCATAGTAATCAAGCGAACAAGGACGACCTATGAACGCCCCGGCAACAAGGAACCTCGCCGCGCCGGCCATCCGGCTGCACCCGAACGACAACGTGCTGATCGCGCGCACCGATCTCGCGCAGGGCAGCGTGCTGGCGGAAGAACAACTCACCTGCCTTAACCGCATTCCCGCCGGGCACAAGGTGGCGGCGCGCGCGCTCGCCAAAGGCGAGCCGGTGCTCAAGTACAACACGGTCATTGGTTTCGCTTCGGCGGACATCGCACCCGGCACGCTGTTGCACCGGCTGAATATGGAATTTCGCGAGTTCGATCGCGACTACGCCTATGCGCGCGACTACCAGCCGGTGGACATGGTGCCTGAGCCTGAGCGCGCGCACTTCATGGGCATCGTACGCGAAGACGGGCGCGTGGCTACGCGCAACTACATCGGCATCGTCTCTACCGTGAACTGCTCGGCCACCGTGTCGCACCGCATGGCTGATTGGTTCACGCCGGAACGCTTGGCGGAGTTTCCGCATATCGACGGCGTGGCCGCGTTCACCCATTCGACCGGCTGCGGCATGGAACTATCGGGCGAACCGATGGACCTGCTGCGGCGCACGCTTGCGGGCTACATCCGCCATCCGAACATGGCCGCGGTGCTGGTGGTCGGGCTGGGCTGCGAGCGCAACCAGATCAATACGCTGTTTCAGAGCGAAAAACTAAGCAACGGGACCAAGCTGCACAGTTTCATCATGCAGGACTCGGGCGGGACGCGCAAAACCATCGAGGCCGGCGTTGCGGCGATACAGGCATTGCTGCCCGAAGCGAACCGGGTGATGCGTGTGCCGGTGCCGGCGAGCCACATAACGGTGGGCTTGCAGTGCGGCGGGTCGGATAGTTTCTCCTCGATCACCGCCAACCCGGCGCTGGGCGCGGCAATGGACATCCTGGTGCGCCACGGCGGCACCGCGGTGCTGTCAGAGACGCCGGAGATCTATGGCGTCGAGCACACGCTCACGCGGCGCGCCGTGACGCGCGAAGTCGGCGAGAAACTGATCGCGCGCATCCGCTGGTGGAAGGACGTGTATGCGCTGGGAAAGGATGTGCAGATCAACGGCGTCGTGAGTCCGGGCAATCAGGCCGGGGGGCTGGCGAACATTCTGGAAAAATCGCTGGGTTCGGCGATGAAAGGCGGCACCGGGCCGTTGATGGAGGTGTACAAGTACGCCGAGCTGGTGCAGCAGAAGGGCTTCGTCTTCATGGATACGCCCGGCTACGATCCGGTGTCGGCCACGGGGCAGATTGCGGGCGGCGCGAACGTGGTGTGCTTTACCACCGGCCGCGGTTCGGCCTTCGGCTGCAAGCCCGCGCCCTCGATCAAACTCGCCACCAACACGCCGATGTATCTCAAGCTGCAGGAGGACATGGACATCAATTGCGGCCAGATTCTCGACGGCACGGCAAGCATGGACGAAATGGGGGAACAGATCTTTCAACTCATCCTGCGCACCGCATCGGGCGACAGGACCCGGAGCGAGGAACTGGGACTGGGTGATCACGAGTTCGTGCCCTGGCAGATCGGCATCACCGGCTGATCTGCGCCTGGGAAAGCCAGGGAAGGCTCGCATTTCCCGGATTGCGTCCTATACTTGGAATCTGTTGCAGAATGAAATGTCATTCTGAGGGCGAAGCCCGAAGAATCTGCTTCTTGCTTTGTATTACAGCAGATTCCTCGCTTTGCTCGGAATGACAATTTTCGAAATCGTCATTTTGCAGCGATGTTTTAGTCACGCGTCCGAAAACGGAGGGTGCCATGAACCGGTTGCTGACTGCGGCCTTGATCGTTGGTCTGCTGAATTCCTGTGCCGACCTGCGGACCCGCACCGAAGAACGCAACGAGGCGTTCACGCGCACGATGAACGGCTGGGTGGCGCGCAGCAGCGACGACCTGCTGCGCGAGAAAGGTCCGCCTGCAGATACCACCGTTCTAGCCGACGGCGGGCGGGAACTCGCATACATGAAACGTAACATCGTCATGGGCGCCACCGGCCCGGTCGTTGTCAGCCTTTACGACCCGCTCGTCGGCGGACGCGTGCCCCAGCTGAAAACGACCGGCATTTCGGCCAGCGACCGCACGTGCAAGCTTGTATTCAGGGTCTCGCCCGCAAATATCATTGAAAGCTGGTCGGCGAGCGGGACCAACTGCCATTAGGCAGCAGGCCGCGTTCGGTCGGCGCAGGTCACCTTCGGTGCGACTTGGATATCATTTCCCAGGTAGCGGTCATTCCGAAGCCGTAGGCTGAGGAATCTGCTTCTTGTTTGCTTCAAAAGCAGATTCCTCGTTTCACTCGGAATGACAATTTCTAAAACTTTTATTCTGAAATACGCTCTTCGGTCCCTCTATTCCGCAGCTGCCGTTTGAGCAGCTTGCCATTGGC
>Ga0163199_1002305_pt1 | contig 11680 bp, 16 predicted proteins | sample PL_2010_150m_FD_113537 | JGI IMG/M metagenome (GOLD analysis project Ga0163199, IMG submission 113537) | Freshwater microbial communities from Powell Lake, British Columbia, Canada to study Microbial Dark Matter (Phase II) - PL_2010_150m | ecosystem: Environmental > Aquatic > Freshwater > Lake ...
CACTTGAGAAGTATTGAAATTGACAGCGCGCCAAGGTTTCCGGGATAATCCGCAACCTTCTTCCGGGTCGTTAGCTCAGCTGGTAGAGCAGCGGACTTTTAATCCGTTTGTCGTGGGTTCGATTCCCGCACGACCCACCAATACCAGAGCGGCTCACAGCGATGTGGGCCGTTTTTACTTTAACTCTGGGGTTACGCAGGGGTTACGTTTCCAAGATTCTTCAAAGAGATTATGACAACAAAATACTGTGTCCAATGTAGTCTTTGATGGCATCGGTAATCAGCTTGCCAAGGGCGGCAGAGTTGAGGTTCGTGGGTTTGGCATCTTCAGTCTCAACCACAGACCACCCCGCATTGGCCGTAACCCTAAGACTGGCGAACGGGTTGAAGTTCCAGCCAAGAGAGCTGTCCACTTCAAGATGGGGAAGGAGATGCGGGAGGACGTTAACGGAACTGAGTAGCTGTTAAATCTCTTTAGACGCTGTGTTTTGATGGGGGGGTTATTTCCTATCGGGACTTGGTATGTCGGGAATACCCGAAACCGTTTGAGCCTCTCCGAGGTAGCGGCACTTGCCCATCACGTACCTATGGGGCTAACCTCCTATCTACTTATAAGTGAATGCCCCTTTTCAGCCATGCATTTTTCGAACTGAAACCTAGATTGTTGATTCCCCAAATAGGATATTTTTTTTGTGGATTCATCGTAGTAAGCATCAAATCCTTTATAAAGCCAATTGTCTTGTTCAATAGAATGAACTATATCAACACATTCTTTAACAGTTTTTTTGGAGGAACTGTCTTGTGGCACAATAGAATTATTTTTAGGGGTGCTGGCATTATTCTGTGTACCACAAAAATGTTTTAATTCACTTATCGGAAACCATTGCATTCCTGTGTCTGTTTGGATATTCGCAAGTGGATTTTTTAACTCAACAATAACACCTTGTTCAGTTCTATCGGCAACCTTTAAAGACTGGCGCCATTTTTTAAGCATTTCTTCTTCTTGCTCTGCGTGTGATTTTTCACCATTAATTCCGGGGCCAAAACAAACAAGACGTTTTGCACAAATAATGGGTACATTTGCATAAATAATTTCTCCTCCATTGGCCTCATATTTGCAAGTTTGATTAGCTTCTGCGACACCGCTTGCAAGTGCTAGTAGAATCAGTAGGATATTTTTCACTCTAGGATTTCCTTGCAGCCTGTTACTTACTGACCGTTCCTTGTGGCACGGCTACCTTCTTGAACCGCCTCTTTTTGGCACACAAACGCTCCTTTCTTTGTGTTGCCATACCAGCGTTGCCCCTTGAAATGAAAGACTCCAGATGGAATATTAAGCCAGACAACGATATCACTCGGGCAATGTTTCTGTGCTGCTTGCTCATCCTGAAACTGGTCAAGCGCAAAGGAAGGAGTAGAGAATAAGCTCAACAAGACGAACAGGATTAAACCTATCTTTCTCATTTCTACCTCACTCGCCTTTGTGGATTGTTTTTGGCTTTATAACAACTGGATGATATTAACGCTTAGGCAATCTGCCACCGCTCTTCAGGCATTCGTCCAGCGTCTTGAAGGGGGTGAAATTCTTTGTCCTATCGTAGTAGCTGCCGCCCGGTGCATGGCAGATGCCAGTCTTGGATTTCTTAACAACACCATCATTACCTGCTGCGGCTTCATCCGTTTTAGCAAAACCACTAAGACTAAACATCATCATCAGAACTAGAATAATTGCTTTCATTGCGGTTCTCCCATTAGTTGTTTACACCAGTCTATCCAATTGGACATAAAACCTTGCTGCGCTTCTACCAACCCCACCGTACCGCTGCATATTGCTCTTCCTGTAGCCACTTCGCAATTATCCTTGTAGGTGGCTCCGTATTCGCCAATGTAGGCTTCAGGCCATAGATTCTCAACAGCCGTTGGATGACCGCCAATGGTCAGCGGTACTAGGTGGTCTTCCTCTACCGTACCCATCTCACCCTGCCCCTTGTAGTAGGTGTCTAGCTGTTCCCGCTTGAGGTTGTTGGTGTATGAAGATGGGGGGCGTACCGTTCTTGTGTAACCTTTAACGCAGATGGTAGTAGATATGGTTTCTTGCGTAACTGCGGGGTCTGTAGCGCCGGGGGTGTGGAGTGGGTCAGGGAGGTCTGCTGCTGTTGCTGGAATGCATAGTGCAGACGCAAAGATGAAAGGAAATAGACAAAAAGTTTTCTGAATTCTGTAAAGGACATGCAGGAGGAATTTAATGCTTACCGCATGCATATTTTATAATTGCCTCATATCCACTTCCTGGCTCACCTACTTTCCATGGACTTGGTTCTGTGCGTGACCAAACAACACTACCCAAGCCCATATTCATCCCATAATGGGTCTCTGCAATAGCTTGAAATTGCTCCTCCTTGCAGTCACAGTCTACTTTTCCAACCGCAGATAAGGAAGTAGCACCGCCTACGTCTGGATTAGGGGACGAGTGGTCAATCAATAACCACACTTTAACGTGGGAGCCATTTGTACGAATAGTTGTGGGGTCAGCGTACAGATTGCTCCCTTTTTTTCCGCTGTATATTTTTACCCACTCTGCTGCCGCACCATTACTCACAACCGCCAGCAACAATATCAGTATGAGTTTACGCATCATTATTCCCAGTGAAATTTTATTCCCATGGCTCATCAGAGTATTTATAACCCTTCTTAGTAAAGTATGTTCTTAGAACAGAAGCAGAACTGACCGTCCAGTTCTGGTTTTTTTTGTCCATACTTGAACCGAAGTAATTATTGAGACTATCAACAAACTTTTTTCCTTCAGCCTTTGTAATGATTAGGTGGCTTAGATGATTTTTACTATCAGGCTTTTGGTCTATGAGAAGCATAAAAACCATTGGGGTAACCTTAAAAATTGACTCCTCTGCATATTCCAGTTCAGCAGTAATCTCAGGCATTCGAGCAGCTAACTTAGAATAGTCAACTCCCGGCTGTGGGCTTCCAGCAGAAAAAGTTTTTGCAATGTTGGTTAATTCTTCATACAGCCGATACTTTGCTTCATTGAACTCGATGAGATAAGGGATTAACGTTTCAAACGGTTTGTCTAGCTTCATACCCTTAAGCGAGTTTATATTTATCTGAAGTTTTAACTTTATACGAGTGCCGTTCCGAATAATGTCACTCGTGGTCTGCTGATTTTTTTCGGCGGGTTTCAATTTTGCCGTTTCCGTCATTTCACTATTTGCAACATCTTGGGAATTTTTAGTTTCCGCAAGCTCGTGGATAAATTCAGCGACAACATCATAATGGGAAGTTTCTTGGGCGAAACCCATGCTTGAAAAAACCAAGAGACAAACAAAAGTCAAAGGTGCGAATTTAATCCTGATACGGGTGCTTTGAGCGCGAATATGCATCATGGTCATTCCACTACCTCTTGGACTTCACATAAGCATTTGACCAGCAGACTTTTTGATATTGTTCTCATGGTTACCACCTCCGCAATCATAATCAGGTAAGTAGGAATGGCTATATGCTTACATTCTCACTTCATCTGTGGTTCTGTTTTTGTACACTTAAAATCACCTCTAATCTCCCACACGGTTTTATCAACATTAGCGTTTGTGAACGAAAGAGTGCCTGTTACCTTGTTATAAGTGCCATAATTTCTTTTCAGCCTTTTAGGCTCTCTTCCACAGGTATCGCTATCAAAGTAGGGTTGGTCAACTAACGGAGTGCATATTGGTATGTTCTCTCCAAGCAGAAGGGAATTTCCAGAGAAGTTGATTTTTCCATTCTTGATGTGAACAGCAATTTCCTGCTTATCTTGCTTTTCTGGGAGACGGTCGGTTCTGGAAATATACACATCTCCCTTGCACATCAAAAAGACATCGGCATTGTTATTCTTATCTAGAGAGGCATCAGCTACAGCATATGAGGCTGCTAATAAGAACAAAGCAAATACGATTGAGTGCATGACAACTCCCTATACCGTTAACATTTTTGGGGGGTAGTTGGGCTTGTTGGCACATTACTTCTCGCCAACGGTGAAGCGACCAGCCCCAATGGTTGCATTCTGCTCATTCAATGAGTCTGAATAAGAAATCTCTGACATATAGAAGCGTCCGGTGTTCTTTATTAGAACGATGGTAGCTATACCGCTATAAAGCACCGGATAATCGAACACAATTACGTTTTTATCATTTTTGATGAGGCCAAGCGGAAACGTTTTCTGGCTCGTCCCCTCTATCCCGAGCCATTTCCCGTCATGTAAGAATATGGTTGTGTTTTGGTCCCAAGGTGAGCGTTGGGCTTTGCATGAGAATACGAGCTTTGTACCCGAGGACGTGCAACTCGAATCAAAAATGAGCCCGTATGTTTCACCAAATGAGGCTTGGGAAATTAGAGCAAGAATTATTGCGGCTATCCGATGCATGACAACCCCTATTTAGATTGTGACTTTCTGTCAGCGTATAGGAAGTAACAATATATGGAAAGTGGTTAGCATGAATATGATTAAATGCTTTATTGATTAATTGATTATCGCAATTTGTCATTAGCACCCATCCCTAGAGGGCTGCCTGACTGGGCTACCTTCTCTGATTTCTTTTTGCAATTCTTCTAGATTATTCTTGATAATTTGAGTTTGCGTATTGAGGTGAGTCGCCAGCACAAAGAGCTCTCTAAGACTTGAAATTTGCATACAAAGGCCAAAAATCATTTGGTTAATGTAAGCGGCAAGCACCAGCATCAAAACGGCCCAAAAGGTTAGTTGAGCATATAGTGCGATAAATCCTGCTACAGCCAAAATACAAGTGGCAATTATCAGTTTGGGTAATGACTTTTCAAACGAATCTATGCTGCCATTTATAAGTGTCTGGTATTCAGATATATCTATAGTTTGCCCTGTACGAATCATATATGCAGGCTCCGTGATGATGGCTAACGAGCTAACCCCCATTATTCTGTAATAGAAGGGGTTGCATGGCTATAGGTTATCAGTCAAAATTATTCTGACTTTCATTTCCAGCAGCCGGTTGTTCAGGTATCGCCCCATTACTCATAGCAGCAAGTATCATCTTCACCAAATGCCTACTATCTCTTGGTGAATATGGATAGTGCGATTAAAGATTTTTTGCTCATTCCAAATCACATCACCATCCTCATAAGGCTTCACAATGTCATCTTTTGTAATTGATAGGTCTGCGTAAGCCTTAATTCCTTTTTTCTTACCTTCGCCATTCATCTTGTGGTCGAAAGGGTAGTTTCTCAAAGATGTATTTAGTGAACTGTTAAGAAGCGTCATATTACCTATGTAATATATGAAAGAATAACGCTTATTCTTCGCTTCATCGGTATCCCCAAGCACTTCACCATTCTCACCTACATAAGCTATAACTGACCAATGCTCTTCCCACTTCTGCGGCATGACATGTTCCAATGAGTAGTTGTACTTCAACTCTTTAACTGACTGCTTGTTATCAACTGTCCTCCTTCTTAATTCCAACCAGAATAGAATAAGTGCGGCATATTTATTACTTATACTTGTCAGCCCAGTAAATATCAGCTCATCTGAAACCTCACTCAGCATCGTTTCAGCAAGACAATCATTGTTTATTAGCTCTTTGCACATCTTGTTGTAATTTTTGGTTTCAGCCTTGCTTATTAACCGTCTGATTACCAACTTTTCAAGTTCAAGTAGCTTCTTATTTAATCCAATCTCATTGCTGCCATACTTCCTGAATAGGAATAGCAGATAAGGGTGGAATGTAGAAATCTCGCACACTTCTAATATGTGCAGCAGCCTGTTTCTACTGTCAGAGTAAGTGAACAGTGAGCTTCTATCAAAGCAAGCCACTTTTTCACGGTAGATAGTTGCGTATTCTTTTATTAGTGAGGCAAAATCAAACAGAAAATCCTTATCTAACCCCTTGATATGTTCTTTATACAGGGAGGAAAGATTTGAGAGTGTATGCTTATCTGGGTCAAAAATTCCCTCAATTGCGAGTATTGAGTGCAGAAGGATTTCTATGTTGTCACGCATCAGACGACCTGTCTGACGTGGGGTTGACCAAAATGCTATCGTTTCTTCATCTTTAGAAAAAACGTTATCCCAGCAATCTGTATATAGCTCAATTACTTCAGCATCCGTTTGCACTTCTCTGCTAGACGGGTCTGTGGAAAGTTCCAATGCCTTTTGAAATAGTGCATTTTTAATTATATCCGCACCACTTAACCTGACACCTGCACTATTAATAGTGTCAAAGATTGCTTGCTCGTCCTCTTTCTCAGTTAGGTCAATCAGCACAAGTATCTTGTTTTCATTATTTAGCAACCTATTAAACAAACCTATTCTTACTTCTGAGTCCTGCCTACTCAGGGTTTCATAAAAATATTTATAGCACTTCAGAATACCGTTACTTTTATCATCAATTGCGTTGATACTATTGGGCGCTTGCCCTTCAATTACCTTTACATAGCTGTTTGAATCAATTCTTGAGTGGTTGATTTTTACGTTCAGCTTGTTATCGGTAACAAGCTTTTTATAGAATAGGCAAGCTTGCATTTCTTTTTCACAGTTAACCTGAACGTCTTTTGGAAATAAATCAAAAATTACCCTAGTGAGAATACTTAATGTGGTTAAGCGTTGTTGCCCATCAATAACAAGCACCTCTTTTGGCTTTCCTGACATGGGCTGTAGCTGTTTTAGAATAATAGAGCCTAGAAAATGATTTTTTTTATCATCAAGCAGGTCAAGGAGCAGTTCTTCCCAATTTGGCTTGCTCCAGACATAGCCACGCTGAAAGAAAGGAATCCTAACTACCGCTTCATTAGCCAAAAAATAAAATGACGTTGCATCTGCTCTCATCGGTGTTTTCTCAAAAATTTAACGATTATGGTGTCTTGTGTTCAATCTATGTAACAAGGGAATCCCTTACGCCACTTTAAATTTAGTGACTTTCTGTCAGCGTATATGAAGTAACAATATATGGAAAGTGGTTAGCATGAATATGATTAAATGCCATATAAATATGATATTAGTCAATAAGTTAAATAAGTACTAAAATGGATGCGTATAGTTTTTAGAGGTAAGGAATATGCCTAGATATGGGGGTAGGGGGAAGGGAACCCCGAACAAGATAACTTCAGCATTCAAGGATGCGGTTCGTATCGCCTTTGAAGATATTGGAGGCCGTCATGCATTTGCTGCTTGGGCCAGAGAAAATCCCACAGACTTCTACAAAATTGCCAGCCGCCTTATTCCTACAGAAATAGCCGCCAAAGAAAGCACAGGTATTACCGTTATAGTAAATCGTGGGTGCGATACCATAGAACAGGATAGATTACCGGCACTTCCCATAGATAAGTATCTAGTTCACCACTAGCTTCATCGTAACAACTTCATCCTGAACCATCTCTATCACCTCTTCGGTGAAATCGTCAGAGCATTCGCTTGTCCATTCTGACTCTGGAATGATTTGCTGGGTAAACATGGGAAGGAAGCTCATGTACATATATCTACCATCCCCAATATCCAGCACAGGAACACCATCAGGATGGTCAATAATTTCCCAATCATCAGGAACTTCCATATCTAGTTTTATTGTTACCTGCAGGTTCCGCATAAAGCCTCCCAAGCTAAAGAATATGGCTACACTATCACGACCTATAAATACCGCATAGGCTTGCGTAAAGCGGCCTAGGAGCGTTCATTTGCATTGCCTGAAGCATCCCTATGCAAAAACATTTCTAATCGGTTATGGATACTATTTTTGCATCGAAGTTGTCGAACATAATCATCTTAATAACCCACTGGGTTAATTTGGGTTAATTTTTAGAAACCATTTGGGATTCCAATGGCGTTCTATAAGGCTTTGCAAGAAAACAATCATATTGGTTTTATTGTTCATTATTTAGATGCATACCAATGTATTGGTAAGTGTGAGCTTTATGCCGGTCGCCCTTTTCAATCACAGTTAGAATTTCGTCGTCCACCATCATCTTCAGCATATTGGCTGCTGTCCGTTGAGGAATGTTTAATAGTTCCTTAATCTTTCTGCCGGAAAGAAAGAAATTACCAGACTCTGAAATTCTTGAAAGCCCGTAGCACAGTTGCAAACAAGCCCATCCAGAACCTTCGTAGCCTTTTTCATAGTACTCAGGTGGAGCAACCGTATCGGAATCAATGTCACTTACAATTTTATTAATTTGGCTTTCTCCTTCCAAAATTTTTATACTTTTCCATGCGTTTCGGAAGTCAGCCCAAGTTTCAGCAAAGTCCTTGGTTCCTATATTAGACTCGTATTCAGCAACCCATTCTTTAATATAAAGACGGAATTCATTGACATTGGCGGTGGGGTAAAGAGATTTTAGATGCCTAGCCAGGTGAAATATCACTATATTTCTCGTACCGACTTCGTGGGGTTTACAGCGTTCAGGTAGTTCACTTAGCGGAATTATTGTCAGATTCCTGTTTCCCTTCTCTTCCTTCACTCCTCTCCCTTGCTTGTGAATCTGTAAATCTTGTGAATCTTGTGAATCATGTGAGTCTACGTGCTCTACGAGCAAAGAATTATGTTTAGCATTATGAATCGGTTCTAACTGAGTTTGAACAAAGCTGTAAATATCGCAAATATCACCACGCACCTTAAGACCTGTGACGGTGAAGTATCGCTTAGATGAATAAGCTTCTGTGCCAGTTCCGTTACTACCAAGTGTTTCAAATCCTGCACCATAGCCAATAGCATGAACGCCTTTGCCTGAGGGTGATGATTCAACATAGCCTGGCAGGATACTTGAAAGATGTTGCAAGTTATTTTCATTCACCTTGTCCAAATCTATTCCCTGCCAGAAATTACCAGTCTCATCTTTGCCAAGTGCAAAACCAATGCCTGAATATTTACCAGCATTAAAAGCGGTCATCGCTTCATCGAATGTAGCTAGTTGCAATAGGTCATTGTCAGAATCTAATTGACCGCCTTTACCACGCTCTTTACCTGTAACGTAAAATGGTATTTTTTTGTTATCAGTCGGTGACAATTTCCACAGCAGCCAACGCCTTGCTCGCTTCATTTCATTGGGGATTTCACTAAAGTCCGTCATTACGCACAAGCACCATCAACTAGCAAGGCCGCGCCTAGAGTCTAGCCAAGCTTCAATATCTTCTCTTCGATAGGCAATCCTGCGACCCATCTTGATGGTCATATCACGCCAGCCATACCTATTGGTTGAACGCCATACTGCTTGAGTAGTTTCTGGAATATCGTAGTCAGTAGCTACATCAGGGGGGAAGACAAGATTGCTCTTGCCTTTGATGATTTGAGAAATTGCTGATTCAGTCATTTCTGGATAATCCCTATAATTAAGTTAGGACTATCGTCTCAGATATAGACTGGAGTATCGAGTACTAATTACATATAACTATATGATAAACATGAACTTATAAACTTTTCTGGCGAGATAAGTTTGAAGGTTAAACTTTTCTGGCGAGACACCTATTTTTTAGGCTTCATAGACTCCTTAACGCCAGTAATTTCCTTAATGATTGTTCCAATTTGATATGACTTCCCGTTAGCCATCTTGTGCTTATTTTCATTTGCAATATTAAGAACGTGTGAAGCAACTTTATCAACACCCCAAAAAGGATTTGCTTTCCAAGTCTCTTTTGCCCAAGTCTTCCATTTTTCATGGTAGTCCTCAGCCGTTGCAGCCTTACTTATTGTTGCAGCGGGATTCCCCTTTTTTAAATTTCGTTTCTGGCTCTCACCAGCTTTTATCGTGTCATGTTTACTTAGCAATGCGGCATAAATTCCTTGCTCACGAGCTGTTGGTATCGCTTGGTCGATTAGTTCCCGCTGAAACTTTATCAATTCGAGTGTATTAATCCACTGTGCTGATACGCGCTCATACCAAAATCTTTCAAACGCCCAGTAAAGCGTTTTCAATTCATCGCGATGTTTATCAAACTCTTCAATTGCGTCAGCATTAGCACTACACCATTCATTGAAATGGAGTTCAGTTTCCTTGTCCGTAAATAATGATGTAACTTTTTCGTTAGTCATCTTTTTTATGCCTTCCGTTGTATTGGAAACACATCTGCTGACTTCTTCAGCCCTGCCGCTTCCATCATGGCTGCTGTCGCTGAATTGACTGATGCACGAACTGGGTCAAGGTCAAGTCGAGCATAGATAGCTGTTGTCTGAGTAGAACGATGATTCAGGCTTTTGCCGATGATTGCCATGCTGGCCCCCGTCTTCGCTTGCCAGCTACCAAGTGAACGTCGCAAGTCATGGATGCGTAGGTCACTCATGTCGAATTGCTCTGGGTCAATACCTAGAGCCTTGCCTTGCTCAGTAAAATCCTTAATGACTTTCTCTGGAGTAGCAATGGCAGCCTTCATTGGCTCTTTTTGTTGTTTACTATCCCAGCCAGAAGTGGCACTAATAGCCTGAATGAAGCCAATAGCTTTTGCACGCACAAGGACACGCTTCCAGCCCTTTGTCGGGTCTTTGTAATACCCAAGGCTGCCTGTGCTTGGGAACACGTATTCTGACGCGATTGTGGGCTTCCTATTTTCAAGTATGGTGATGGCTTCTGGCGAGAGGGTGATGGTGTGTGGGTCATCATTCTTAGTACGTGGGATACGCCACTCGGCGCGTTCAAAAGAAATATCAATCCAACGCATTGCTAAGACATTTTCACGCCTTGCACCTGTCAGCAGACCAATCAGAAGAATATCCCGAACGCTCGTATTTGGTTCTTCTGCAACTGATTTGAAGAAACGTGGCAATTCGTCAGATTGCAGGAAGCGGTCGCGGCTCTTCTCATTGTTGCGCCTGATACCCTTTATGGGATTACTTTCTACCAATCCCCATTCGATTGCACGTCCAAACACGGATGAAATTAACGCCAGAACACGATTGGCAGTAGTGGGGTGGCCCGCTGATGTGATGCTGCTGTGAATATCGGCAGCGTCCTTACGCACGATAATGGATAACTTCTTCTTGCCTAATGGCTTTGCAAGATATTGGTCGTACTTCTGCTGGTCTTCGAGCCATGTACGTTTATTGGGCTTGCTGTGACGTTCAATATATTGCTCAAACAGTTCAGAGAATGTCAGTTCAGTTTTGTGCGCTCGTCTGGCTTGCGCTGGGTTGGCTCGGCTCTCGATTGCCAGGTTAATCTCGGCTGCTTGCTTTCTGGCTTTTTCAATAGTCATCAAAGGATAACGACCAAGAGTGATGCGCTCTGGTTGCCCTCCCTTTACGCGCCTAAATACACAGAAGGCTTTCACTCCGGTAGATGTAACCCGAATCTGTAATCCAGTCGTTTTAGCATCGTGAAAAATTGAACGCTTGCCAGCATCCGGCAATGGCAGGGCATCCAACTTTTCCTTGGTGAAGTTAAACTTGTTATCGCTCTCCATAACGCACTCTCCTTGGCGGGGTTACGCCGGGGTTACGTATTAGGTGAAAATCAAGCCATTTTCGTGTAACCCCGTTAATGGGAGTATACTACTAACACATTGATTAATGTAGCCTGATATAGAGTGGACAATCTGAGTATATGTGTGGGAACTAGGACTTTTAATCCGTTTGTCGTGGGTTCGATCCCCGCACGACCCACCAGTACAAAGGCGGCTTCCATCTCTGGAAGCCGCTTTCATTTCTGATCTAGCAGCCAATCAAGTCGATCTGTTTGAA
>Ga0163199_1002306_pt1 | contig 11675 bp, 12 predicted proteins | sample PL_2010_150m_FD_113537 | JGI IMG/M metagenome (GOLD analysis project Ga0163199, IMG submission 113537) | Freshwater microbial communities from Powell Lake, British Columbia, Canada to study Microbial Dark Matter (Phase II) - PL_2010_150m | ecosystem: Environmental > Aquatic > Freshwater > Lake ...
GGTTCGCCGGCCGATTCTGGAAAGCCGAGTGGTCGACCGTTCATGCGCATCATCGTGTATTCCTGCTCGATGCCATAAATCATTCCGTGGCTTGCATACTTCGATGCAGCTGCGGCACATGTTGCTCGATTGTTTGTCGGGTGTGGTTTTCCGGTTGTTGCAACCAACACTTCACACAGCACCAAAATGTTGTTGCCACCACGTAACGGGTCTGGACATGTGAACACCGGGCTTAACACGCAGTCTGATGCATCGCCAGTTGCTTGTTCAGTTGACGAACCATCGAAGCCCCAAATTGGTGGAACTTTGACGCCGTTCTTAATGATCTTTGTTTTCGATCGAAGCATCGATGTTGGTTGATGTCCGTCGATCCAGATGTATTCAGCCTGATATGGCATTGCATGTCCTTCCGGTTGAGAGAGTGGATGTGTGAGACCCGCTCTCAGGTACGTATCTAGTCTCGCAAACCGCCGTTTCTATCCCGTTGCCCAATTGTGAACGGCGTGTGAAGATCCGCCAGTCGAATTGCTCCTCTAGCCTGAAGACCGTGGCCGCACCGCTCCTTACTCATGCAACTCTGCGCATTGGGATGGCCCAGTTCAACCCTGTGGTGGGCGACATTGCATCAAATGCCATAAGGGTTTCAAGTATTTATTCTGATGCGTTAGCCAGGGGCTGTGAAGTATTGGCGTTTTCCGAACTTGTTCTCACTGGATATCCGCCAGAAGACTTGGTGCTCAAGAGCGGTTTTGTGAGTGACAACTTGGCTGCCTTGCAGGCATTTGCTGCAACGACCACTTCGTGTGTGGCGGTGGTGGGGTTTGTGGACAGAGTGGGTGACGAACTCTTCAACGCTGCAGCAATTTGTGCGCATGGTCGCGTGCACGGCGTATATCACAAGCAACTGTTACCCAACTACAGCGTGTTTGACGAGCAACGATATTTTTCTGCTGGCAAAGAATTTTCGTTGTTTCGGATCAATGGCGCGCTGGTGGGAGTAACGATTTGTGAAGACATCTGGGATGAATGCGGACCAGTTGCGAAGCAGGCTTCGGCAGGTGCAGTGCTCAACTTCAACATCAACGGCTCGCCGTATCATCGCGGCAAGATAGGCGAGCGTCAGCAGATGGTGAGCGAACGCGCGCGCGACAACAATTGTGTGATCGCCTATGTCAATCAAGTATGCGGTCAGGACGAATTGGTATTTGACGGTGGCTCGATGTTGTTTGATGCAAGTGGAGCATTGTTGGCAAAGTCTGCACAGTTTGTTGAAGAGGTGCAGTATGTGGACGTGGTTTTACCGCGCACTGCTGGTGTTCCCGAAGTGGATGTGCGAGAGGTGCTGCCAGTAGCGCCGCCGCGGGAAGTTGAGTTGACGGGCACTATTGCTGCTCCAGCGAGTGACATTGAGCAAATATTTGGTGCGCTCGTGCTTGGCACGCGCGACTACGTGCGCAAAAACGGTTTCACCGATGTAGTGATCGGATTGTCGGGTGGCATTGATTCTGCACTTGTTGCAGCAATCGCAGTTGAGGCGCTTGGTGCAAGCCATGTGCATGGAGTGTCAATGCCATCGCGCTACTCCAGCGAAGGATCGCGTAGCGACGCTGCCGCACTCGCAGCCAACTTGGGAATCGACATGCAAACGATTTCGATCGAGCCAGCATTTGAGGCTTACTTGCAGATGACTACGCAAAGTTTTGCTGGTCGGCCACAAGATCTCACCGAAGAAAACTTGCAGAGCCGAGTGCGTGGCACGACGCTGATGGCGTTGTCAAACAAGTTTGGATGGATGGTGTTGACCACGGGCAACAAGAGCGAACTCGCAGTTGGGTATTTCACGCTGTATGGCGACTCGGTTGGCGGATTTGCGGTCATCAAAGATTTGTTGAAGACCAGCGTGTACGAACTGTGTCGTTATATCAACACAAGATCTAGCAAGTCAACAAATCGCGAGGTGATTCCTGAAATTATCATCACCAAGCCGCCATCTGCCGAACTGCGACCTGATCAGCGCGACGATCAATCGCTGCCGCCCTACGACGTGCTCGATGCAATTCTTGAGATGTATGTAGAGCAAGACCGCACCGCCGCTGAAATTATTGCGCTTGGTTTCGACGAAACACTTGTGCGACGCATCAGCAGGCTTGTCGACCTCAGTGAATATAAACGACGACAGGGCCCACCCGGTGTGCGCGTGACGCTCAAGGCATTTGGCAAAGACCGACGTCTGCCAATCACTAACGCCTATAGGGGTTAGTGCGCTCCACCTAATTTTTTGTAGGTGAGGATAGAGATCGCTGCCAGAACGCCAAACCCCGAGCCGATCAGTGCGGGCACATCGACGCCGTATTTTTCGTATGCACGCGTTGCAACAATGGCGATAACGGCTCGACCAAGAGTGCCCGCTCCAAGCACCCAACCGAGGCCGGCACCAGGACTATTTGGCACAAGTTGTGAAGCAATTGGCAACAAACTGACAACCGCAAATTCAAATCCGAGGTAGTACACGCCAACCGCAATGAGTCCAAATGCGATGTTTGTAGATGCAAGCGCGAGCAAGATGCCAGCAGGCACGATCAACAATGCGCCACCTGCGATCGAGCGTTCTTTACCCCAACCATCGGTGCGATGCGCACTATTTAAAGATGCAAATAGTTCGACGGCGCCGAGCGCAAAACCGACCCCAGCGAGACGCGCGGCGCCGAACCCAAATTGATCGTGCAGCCAAGCGCCAAATGTGACGAACAAACTTTGCGCACACGACATGATGCAAAACATGGTGGCTACAACGAGCCATCCCCGTCCGTGCACTCGAGTTTTTGCGCCGTGCACGTGTGGCGCAACAACACGTGGCTCAGAGTTGACGCGCTTGGCAATTGATGCAGTCACCACAACGAGGCAGATGATGCCGAACAGGTATCCAATACGCCAGTTGGATGCAGCAGTGATGAGCCCCATGATCGACACACCAACAAGCAATCCGAGGGCCCACGAAGTTTCGGTGAGGCCAACGATGCGGCCTCGTTGTTGGTATGGCACATGATCAGCAATCCATGCGCCGAGTCCGAGATCAAAACTCTGTTTTGTCAGTGCAAGCACGGTGACGCCAACTGCAAACAAGTAGATATTTGGCGCAAGAGCAGCAATTATGCAACCAAACATGGTGCCAACAAGACCGATCACCATTGCGTTGCGATGTGTCAGGCGGTCGACAATGCGCCCGGCAAACGGTGAACCAAAGCCCGACAACTCAGAAACAAACAGTGCAACGCCTATGTCGGACAGCGAGACATTGAAGTCTTTGGCGATGATCGCCAAAAAGGGTGGAGCAAATCGGTAACAGGCATTTGCAACTAGGCGACCGAGTGTGACGATCGAGATATTGCGACGAATTTCTGGCTCATATGAATCGTCAAGCAGACGGTTGAAGACTCTGGCAAACATGTGCAGCAAATCTACAACGAATCAGTTGGTGCGCTGTCGCCTGTGATGTCACCAATCACCGAGACGATTTCGCCTGCAGTGATGCGATTGTTGCGATGAACAAAAAACCAGCAGCCACCCAAGTTGTGCAATTTTGGGTTGTGTACACCAAGAGTGTGGCGCAAGGTGCGAATGACTCCGCTGTGACTGACGATGAGTGCTGTTGGCACGCTTTCGCTTGCAGTTGCTGCGCACGATGCTGCAATGTCGCAAAATGCTGCAGTCGACCTGGCAACGATCGACTCATCCGATTCGAAACCATCTGGCTTGCGCCGACTATTGAGGTAGCCGGGCCATTGCGCCTCAATTTGATGGCGCGTCAAGCCCTGCCACGGGCCGACATCAGATTCGAGCAGTCGCTCGTCGACCACTACAGGGCCAACACCATGCAGCTCGGAGATGATCTGCGCAGTGTGCAGCGCTCTTTGCAGTTGACTCGATGCAATGTAGTCAAAAGTGCCAAGTCGTTCGGCCGCAAGGCGCGCTTGATTGATGCCGGCCTCGGTCAATTCAATATTGGCGTGCCCTTGCCAGCGCTCTTGCACATTCCACTCCGACTGGCCATGGCGAATGACCAGCAGTTTGGCGATGACATCGTTTGCAGACACAAAGACGCAGGGTAGTCGTAAAAGATACGATGAGGATGTGGTTCAACTGCGAATGTTTGCCTCGGCTCGTGAAGCTGCCGGTACTGCCCGCGACACCATGCCCGGCGACACTGTCGATCAGGTGCTGGCGGGGGCTGTTGCTCGATTTGGATCCGAATTTGCAACGGTGCTCAAAACCTGTCGGGTGTGGGTCAATGGAGAGTCGACAGAAGGTACAGCCGTCGTTGTCGAAACCGATGAAGTTGCAATTCTCCCACCTGTGTCGGGTGGCGACTCATGACAAACACATTTGACGAGCTCAATCTTGAAGAGTTGCGTGCCAAGCGCCACGAGATGCAACATCAAGAAGATGCAGTCTCCTTTGTGCGCCGACTTGCACAGGGCAGACTCGACATTGCGCGCGATGAATTGCGCCGACGCATAGACAAGGAACCATTGCTCGATGTTGCAGCAAACCTGGCGGGTGTGTTTGGTCAAGAGCACGGTGGCGGATCGGCTCGCCCTCCACGCGAAACAATTATTTCGGGCGATCATCCGCTCGTGCTCGAACTTGAACACCTCTGTGAAGATCTTGGCTTCGGATCGATTCGCACGCTTGACGAAACAAGTTTGCGCACCGCTATTGACGAACTCGCCAAATTTGAGTTGTTGCGCTCGAGTGAACGGCGCGCATTATTTGACACCATCGATGCACTCACCGCGGCACTGGTGAGGCGTTACAAAAGTGATGGCGCAAATGTCGACGCGCTCTTAAACGACTAGCGAGTGCTGGGGTCAGCCCCCAAAGACCATTGTTACATAGGGCTCATTGTCCAACTCCGCAAATCAATGCACCTCACAGATAGGTTTTAAGAGTGATGCAACGTGTTGCTGTGCTCTCCCTGCACACCTCACCGCTCGCCCAACCGGGCGTAGGTGACGGTGGTGGCATGAATGTGTATGTGCGCGAACTCGTTTCATCGTTGGCGAGCAGTGGTGTCGACTGCACTACATATACGCGAGCGTGGAGAACTGGATTGCCCGATGTGGTCGAGGTCGAACCAAATCACCGAGTCGTGCATGTTCGTGCTGGCGATGTTGACTTACCAAAAGAAGAGATGCTCGGTGTCGTCGACGAATTTACCGATTCGGTTGCGTGGCATCTCAAGCGCAATGGTGGTGCCGACTTGGTGCATGCAAACTATTGGTTGTCGGGCATGGCAGGACACCGCTTGAAGCATGAACTCAATTTGCCGCTCGTCACTACGTTTCATACATTTTCGCGCGTCAAGGATTTGGGCGGCGATGTTGAGTCTCCTGTGCGCGAAAAATCCGAATTAGAAGTCATTGGCTGTACTGATGCAATTTGTGTGAGTTGCCCGGAAGAGCGATCGCAGTTTGAGTCGCTGTACGGCAGTGCTCCTGGCACGATAGAAGTGGTTGCACCTGGTGTAGAGCGAGCATTCTTTTCACCAGGAGATCGGCGGGGTGCACGACGTGCGCTTGGGCTTGGCACCGGACCAATTCTGTTGTTCGTTGGTCGTATTCAGCCACTCAAAGGACTCGATGTTGCTGTGCGCACACTTGTCCAACTCGGTCGCAAAGATGCACGACTCGTGGTTGTTGGCGGCGCAAGCGGCGTTGATGGATTAGCAGAACTCGAACGGGTGCAGCGCATCATCTCCGAAAACAAACTCGAGGATCGGGTGCATTTCTTTGATCCGCAGCCTCACCATTTGTTGTCTACTTTTTATCGGGCAGCAGATGTGGTGTTGGTACCGTCACGAAGCGAAAGTTTTGGATTGGTTGCGCTCGAGGCAGGTGCGTGCGGCATTCCCGTTGTTGCCACTGGCGTCGGAGGGCTTCTGAGTTTGATTGATCATGGTCGCAACGGCTTTTTAGTGCCAGGCCGCAATGTCGATGATTTCGCCAAGTTCACCGCTGCGTTACTTGACGATTCGCTACTTGCATTGGCCATGGGTACGGCTGCTGCCGAGCGTGCCAAAGCGTATTCATGGAAGTCTGCGGCGCTCACCGTGCGCACCGTGTATGCGCAACTGCTCGAGCGCGAATTGGTGGCTTGCAAATAGTGAGCGATCTGTTTGACGATGCAGCAAAGGCACGTGTCGAACATCAAATAGACGAATGGTTGGCACATCTTCAGGCACACAACCCAGCGATCCTTGCTGTCGATCGAAGCGTAGAAGGCGACATTCGTTGGTATGTACGAATGCAGGGAGAAGAAAAGGAATTTACGACAGTGTGGCTGACATTGGGTCAGCGAACTTTGCGCTATGAAACATATGTAATGCCAGCCCCCGAAGAGAATGCCGAAATGTTGTATGAGTCGCTGCTGCGGCGCAATGAAAAACTTGTCGGAGCACATTTTTCGATTGGCGCAGAAGACGCCATCTTTTTGAGGGGCGAACTGCCTATTGGCACAATCACCGAGTCTGAAATCGATCGGGCAATCGGAACCCTCTATTCCACCGTGGAGCAGTATTTCAAAGGGTTTTTGCAGATCGGATTTGCCAGCCGATTCAACAGCCGAATCTCCGATTGACCGTACACATAGGGGTGCGTTCCGAGCCTTCAACGGTCGGGGAAGTCGGTTGAGTGGCTCGGACGCATCTCGCTAGCCTGACCACAATGAATCTTGTGGCTCGCACTCCCATCACGTTTGTTGGTGGAGGCAATATGGGGGCCGCACTTGTCGCGGGGTTGCTCAAAGCGGGGTGGCCTGCATCGTTGATCACGGTTGTGGAAACCTCGAGCGCAAGACGAGACCAACTCATTTCGATGTATCCAGGAATTGTTACCTCAGAAAAAATTGTTGCGTGCACAGCAGGAGTAATAGCTGTCAAGCCGCCTGCTGCGGCGCAAACGTGTGCAGATCTTGCGCAGGCCGGAGCAACTCGTGTGCTTTCGATTGCTGCCGGAATTGGACTTGCAACTTTGCAAGCTGCTGCCGGCACAGAAACTGCAGTGGTGCGTGCAATGCCAAACACACCAGCACTCGTTGGTGAAGGTGCATCAGGAATCAGTGGATCATCACAATGCGTCCTAGCCGACATGGAATGGGCCGAGTCGGTGCTTGGCGCAGTTGGCACTGTGGTGCGTGTTGATGAAAATCTTCTCGATGCAGTTACTGCGATTTCGGGGTCGGGCCCTGCCTATATATTTTTGATTGCTGAGGCACTGATGTCTTCGGCTGTCACTGCAGGCTTGTCGACCGATGTGGCCGATGCACTCGTGCGCCAGTTGCTCGTGGGTTCCGCTCGATTGTTGCAGCAGTCAGCCGAAACGCCAGCGCAGTTACGCGCAAACGTGACATCACCAAATGGTGTTACAGCGGCTGCAATACAAGCCTTTGAGCGAGCTGGTATTAGGGATGCCATTGAGGCAACTGTGCAGGCTGCAGTATCGCGTAGTCGCGAAATGGGGTCGTGAAATTTTGCAGTCAAAAATGATTGAACTTTGCAACAATGTGCGTAGGGTATGTCCTAGGTCACAGTTTCCAGCAGGGGTTTACCCCCCAACTGGGAGTCGCGCTTGCAAGAGCGCGCCGTTTGGACCGGTGCCGTCGGGGGGTTGGCACCGGTCCATTCGTGTATCTCAGGACAGTTTTCAGCGCGCGAGTTTTTCGTGATGCATACATTTTCTCACGTTTCATTTCTTTCCGACTACGGAACGCAAGACGAATTTGTTGGCGTCGTCAAATCGGTGATTGCCGACATCGCACCACATGTCAACGTGATCGATCTTGTGCATGACGTAACACCATTTGACGTGCGCGCTGGTTCACTTGCACTTGCACGATGTGTGCCGTATGTGCCAACAGGCGTTGTGCTCGCAGTAGTCGATCCGGGTGTTGGTGGCTCACGACGTGCAATCGCTATTTCGGTTGGTGGTGGCAAGGGCGTGTTTATTGGCCCAGATAACGGACTTCTTCCAGGGGCAGTCGCACTTACAGGTGGGCCAGATCGGGCTGTGGTGCTCAACAATCCCCAATATCAATTGGCTTCTCCGGGCGACACGTTTGCAGGGCGCGATATTTTTGCTCCTGCCGCAGCCCATCTGTGCAACGGAGTTGCGCTCACCGATTTGGGTGACGAAATCGACCCAAGTTTGTTATTGCCAGGCGTTGTGCCACTGCCGCGCGAAGAGGGTGGTCAGTTGCTGAGCGAAGTGACTTGGGTGGATCGTTTTGGCAACTGCCAATTGAATGTTGGGCCCGAAGATATTGACAAATGGGGCTCACCACTGCGAATCATTATTGGCGCATCAGATCCGACTACTCAGATTGTGCGCTCGGTGCCAGTTGTGCGCAACTTCGCAGACATCGGCGGAGGCATTGGTTTTGTCATTGACTCATATGGCATGTTGGCATTGTGTGTCGATCGCGGGTCGGCTGCAATCGAACTGCAACTTGGTCCAACCGACATGGTCGTGATTGCTCAAGACCCAAGTGCTGGTGCAGGCGTAGCAACATCGGTGCGCATAGGCACCAAAAAATATGCATAAAACAACCGAGTATCAAATAACTCGGCCCCAGAGATTTAGGCGTAAGATCGCACTATGAGACCAGCCACAACACTTGTTATTGGTTTGTTGCTCGTAGCAATTCTGGGTGCAGGCGTTTTATCGCTGATGATGCGCTAAACGTTGAGTTACTCGCAACCAAGAATCCACTAAACAGAATAGAAACTCCTACGAGCAACGTAATTGCAAATGCGCGGTCTTGACCTAGTCGACCAGCGAGTGTGCCACTTGCCGACAACACGAGAGTGCCGACAGCGATCAGTACGTTGCCGAGTGCGAGACGCGTTGGGGACGTCACGGTTCTAATAGCGCTTCTCTTTGCGTTCTGTGATGTTGCTGGATTTTTATGCCGAACAACTCGCCATGCAGACCACAAAGCACCAATGATGATGAATACAGCAGGTACGCCTGATCCGACCGCTGCAAGCACACGCGGCGCTGCACCGAAAATAGTGCGTCCAGTTGGAAACTCGGTAGCAACAACCGTCGCTTTTGTTGGTGCAAGCATCACCACGCCTGTTGCAAAACCCGACAACCACACAAGCCATGCGCGCGCAATGTTTCCGGCACGAACACCGACAAGCAAGTAGACGGTGCCGAGCGCCAACCATGCCACGTTGAGTACTGCACCGGCCAAGAAAAAAATTCGGAATGCCAATATGTTCCAGCCACAACTCTCGGCCCACCACAATGCACTTGAGCCGACGACAAACAGACCCATCGCAATTGACCACGCCAATTCGTGAGGCTGGCGTCGACGTAACCAGCGGTCGAATGTGCTGAGAGTGAAGGCACCTGCAACGAGCGTGGCAGCGCCAGCCAATAAAGAGTTGAGTTCACTGTGCAAAGGTGGAGCACCGATAATTTCGGCCAAGATCATTGGCGCAGGCTAGTTGGGCAAATTGGTGTTGAGATTGTTCGGAAAGTGACGGATGTCTTGTGCCTGATGGGGCTAGCGATGGGGCACGGACTTCGTGAAATCATGCACGAACGCCTACCCTTCCTAGTGTGGCAGAACTTGTGAAGTCCCCAGCTCGTCCAGAGGCCCTTCGACGACGCATCCCCGACGCCGCGGTTACTCGCTTGCCTGTTTACTTGCAGATTCTAAACAAGTCGATAACAGACGGTGTCTCGCAGGTATCGAGTGATCAACTTGCAGCGCTTGCCGGTCTTAATGCAGCCAAAGTGCGCAAAGATTTGTCGTACTTAGGGAGTTATGGAACGCGTGGAGTTGGGTATGACGTTGCGTATCTCGTCTATCAAATTAAGCGCGAACTCGGATTGTTGAATGACTGGAAGGTTGTTGTAGTAGGTGCTGGCAATCTTGGTAATGCGCTCACAAATTACAGCGGCTTTTCTTCTCGTGGGTTTGTTGTGTCGTCAGTTGTTGACATTGACGTTGCAAAAGTCGGAAAGAAAGTTGGTGGAATAATTGTTCGACACGTTGACGACCTGAAGTCGATCGTCAACGACGACAATGTCACAATCGGATTGATTGCGACGCCGCCGGCATCTGCTCAGTGTGCAGCAGAGTTGCTTGTTGCTGCTGGCATCAAATCGATACTCAATTTTGCCGCAATTGGGTTGACTATGCCCAACGATGTCTCGGTGCGCAGCGTTGATTTTGGAATGGAACTTCAGATACTTGGTTATTACGAACAACTGCACCGGCCGGTCGTATGTCAATAGTTGTTCTCGGTGTCAACCATCGTTCTGCACCGCTCGATGTAATTGAGCGTGTTGCTGTTGCTCAAGAGTCACTCACGAAGGCACTGCATGGTTTGGTGTCGCGCGACAACGTGCGCGAAACTGTGTTGCTCTCGACATGCAATCGCACCGAGGTGTATGTGGTTGCAGAGAAGTTTCATGGTGCATACGCCGATGTTCGTGACTTCTTTTGTGAACTCTCTGGGTTGACTCCCGACGAACTGCATCCGCATTTCTACAGCCAGCACGATGAGGCAGCGGTGTCACATTTGTTTGAAGTGGCTTCTGGTCTTGACTCTGCTGTTATTGGTGAGACCGAGATACTCGGGCAAGTGCGCGATGCATGGGATTTGGCACGTATCGAGCAGACTTCTCGCACAACGCTCAACATGTTGTTTCGCCAGGCACTCGAAGTGGGTAAGCGTGCGCGAAACGAAACAGGAATCAGCAAGTCAACAACATCGATTTCTCATGCTGCTGTTGAGATGGCAAAAGAATTGTTGGGAACTATGCAGGGTCGCAGCGTTCTCGTTGTTGGCGCTGGCGACATGGGCGCTGGCATTGCACGAGCATTGTCAAGTGCCGGCGCCGCCTCGGTCACGGTGATGAATCGCAACACAGAGCGCGCAGAACAACTCGCCGCAACTGTTGGCGCGGTTGTGAGCCCCATTTCCGAATTGGCAAGTGCGCTTGGTGTTGCCGATGTAGTGCTGACATGCACGGGTGCAACCGAGCCAATCATCACCGCAGAGTTGGTGCGGTCGGTTCGAGGCGAATCTCCGAGCTCTCCCTTGCTCATCGTTGATATCGCAATGCCACGCGATGTTGAGCACTCGGTAAGCAACATCGCAAACGTAACGTTGCGCGACCTCTACGACCTGCGCGATTGGGCACAAGTTGGCATCAACGCGCGCAACAATGAGGCCGACGCAGTACGCACGATCATTGTCGAGGAAGTAGAGCGCTTCACACTGGAGTCAATTGCGCGACAGGCTGCACCACTTGTTGCCGAATTGCATGAACGAGCAGAAAATATACGTCGCGCTGAAATGGAAAGATTTGCTGCGCGCATGTCTGGACTTACGCCAGAACAGCGCGAACTTGTTGAGGCGATGAGTAAGTCGGTTATCGCCAAATTGCTGCACACCCCGTCTATCCAACTCAAAAACAGTGCTGGTACTCCACAAGGCGAGCGCATCGCCGCAGCACTGCGCGATCTCTTCGAAATCGAATGATTCGTCTTGCAACTCGCTCGAGTGCACAAGCCCGCACTCAAGCACAAGTAGTTGCCAACGCAATATCTACAACAACTGGCGAGCAAACCGAACTTGTTTTTGTAGAAACCCTTGGCGA
>Ga0163199_1002307_pt1 | contig 11674 bp, 8 predicted proteins | sample PL_2010_150m_FD_113537 | JGI IMG/M metagenome (GOLD analysis project Ga0163199, IMG submission 113537) | Freshwater microbial communities from Powell Lake, British Columbia, Canada to study Microbial Dark Matter (Phase II) - PL_2010_150m | ecosystem: Environmental > Aquatic > Freshwater > Lake ...
TACTCCTCCAAAGATGAAGCCTGTTGTTTGATTTTCCCCTCGGAATCCCAAAAATTTACCTTTTACTGAAGGGATATGTTGGTTGCATATTAGCATGGGGCAACCATGGCGGCGAAATAAAAAACGCCCCGAATGGGGCGTTTTTGCTCTGCCGGGAAGCGGGGTTACGCTGCCATTCCAGCCGGCAGTCCGGCCTCGGAAGGGAAGTGTTTCTTGATCCGGTAAAGCAGGGTGTAGCGGGTGACCCCCAGCATTTTTGCCGCGTGGGTGCGGTTGCCTTTGCATTGTTCCAGCGCGTGCAGAATCATATCGCGTTCGTTCCGCTCCAGGCTCAGCGACGCCCTGCTTGCCAGCGCCATTTTTTGCTCGCGCAGATTGAGCGGCAAATTGTCGGGGCCGAGCGGTTCGCGTTGTCCGTGGCAGAGAATGGTCAGGCGTTCGCACAGGTTCTTCAATTCGCGGATGTTGCCCGGCCAAGGGTAGGCACGCATCACCCGATGCGCTTCGGGAGAAAAGGCGATGCTCGGCAGGTCGTGCTTGTCGGCGGCCTGTTTGGCGAAGTGTTCGGTCAGCAAGACTATGTCGCCAGCCCGTTCGCGCAACGGCGGAATGTCCATCGGCACCACTTGCAGGCGGTAAAACAGGTCGGCGCGGAAACGCCCGGCCTTGACCATCTGTTCCAGGTCGCAATTGGTGGCAGCGATAATCCGTACGTTGACCTGGAGCGGGCGGTCACAGCCGAGCGGCAGAATTTCGCCGTTTTCCAGGAAGCGCAGCAGCTTGGCCTGGGCGGTCAGCGGCAGTTCGCCGATTTCGTCGAGAAACAGCGTGCCGTTATGGGCGGTGCGCACCAGGCCGTCGCGGTCGTTCATGGCGTTGCTGAAGGCGCCGCGGCGATGGCCGAACAGTTCCGACTCGACCAGGTTTTCCGGCAGGTTGGCACAGTTCACCGCGATGAACGGTTTGTTCGCCAGCGGGCTGTGGAGATGCAGGTAGCGCGCCAGATTCTCCTTGCCGCAGCCGGATTCGCCGGTGATCAACACGCTGGCGCGGGTGGCCGCAACCAACTGGGCGGTATTCAGCAACTGCCGAAATGCCGGCGAATTGCCGATCAATGCGTAAGTCTGTTTGGTATCCATAGTGGGCACAGTATAAAAACACCTGCCGCCAACGTCAATTGATTCAGATCAAGTTATCTTGAATTGAAAAAAAGCGTGCCATTTCGCACGGTTGCGCTATTTGGCCCGCGATTGATGCTTGTGGGGTTCATGTTTCATATCGCTTTTATGGCTGGTACGCGGATTGCATTAAACCCCGGATTGTTACTCTCAATCTCGAAGGGGTGGATAGCCGAATCATGAAAGCGAATAAAAAATTATTGCAGCAGTTGCTCGCCGGAATTTGCGCCGGTATGGCCGGCGGCGCGGTGTGTGCCGAAGGGGTACAGAAAATGGGGGAAATGGTCGTCACCGCGACCAAAACCGCCAAGGATACGCTGGAGGCGCCCGCCACCGTGAGCGTGGTGACCGCCAAGGAAATCGAGAATATGAACGTCCATTCGGTGGACGAAGCGCTGACGCTGCTGCCGGGCGTCTACACCACCCGTCCCGGCGGACACGAGCCCAGCGTGATGGGCACCAACGTGCTGCTGCGCGGCATTCCCGATTATTCGCGAACACTGGTGCTGGTGGACGGGCAAACGCTCAACGATCCCTATATCGGCGCGGTGACCTGGGAATCGGTACCGGCCGAAACCGTCGAGCGCATCGAGGTGGTGCCGGGGCCGTTTTCCTCGCTCTACGGCGGCAGCGCCATGGGCGGGGTGATCAACATCATTACCAAGACACCGACCAAGCGCGAGTTTTCCGTCAAGGGCGGCTACGGTTCGGACAATTTCAAGAGCGGCAGCCTGGTTTACCAGGATCGCCTCGGCGAGCGCGTCGGCATCGTGTTCGATTACGCCTACAAGCAAAGCGATGGCTACATCAATACCGAAGTCGTGATCAAGCCGAGCGGCACGGGCGGCGCGCCGGTAAACGGTGCCCAGCGGACCACCGATGCTAGCGGCAACGCGGCCTATCTGGTGGGCGACAAGGGAACGAACGGCTGGAGTTCGCAAAATCTGGGGGTGAAATTATATGTGGAATTGCCCTCCGACTCGCGGCTGACTCTGGGGGTTTCGCAGTTCCTTTACGACAGCAGCGGGCGTAACCACTACAACACCTATCTGCGCGATGCGTCGGGCAACCCGGTGAGCACGGGCAACGTCGCGGTAGCGGGTGCCAGTCTGGCGGTCAAAGAGTCGCTATTCTTGACCGGCCCCGATAGCGAGATCAAGGAACAGAACCGCTACACCGCGGAATATGAAATGAAGCTGGGCAAAGGCTCCTCGCTCAAGGCAACCCTCGGTTACACCGATATGCCCTTGTACAACAATTATTTCGTGCTGGGTTCCGCCGCGACTTTGTCCAGCGGCGGAACGGCCAGCCGCATGTTGCGCCCCAGCAGCGAACTGTCCGGCTCGCTGCAAGCCAGTTACCCGGTTTCCGACAACCACTACCTGGTGGCCGGGTTCTCCGGGGATAAACGGATGATCGACACGGTTACCTACAGCGTCAGCGATTGGCGCGATGCCAGCGCCACCGGCCCGGTGCTGAACCGCACCTCCGGCGAGGACACCACCTATGCGCTGTATGCCCAGGATGAGATCACCCTGTCCGAGCGCCTGATGGCCTACCTCGGCGGGCGCTACGATACCTGGTCGACCGAGGGTTTCATCGAAAAAGCGGCCGCCCCCGGCGCTTACCGGAACGAATACAGCGCCCGCAGCCAGACGCATTTCAGTCCCAAGGCGTCGCTGGTCTACCGGCCGGCCGACACCACCACGCTGCGCGGCTCGATCGGCAGCGCGTTCCATACCCCGAACCTGCGCGATACCTTCGGCTGGTGGACGCCCCAGACCGGTTACACTTACACCCCCAACCCCGATCTCAAGCCGGAAACGGTTACCTCGATGGAGCTCGGGGCGGAGCAGCAGTTGGGCAGCGCCACTTTACTGCGCGCCACGGTCTACGATAACCGCCTGAAGGATCTGATTTACCGCACCCAGTCCGATGCGTTGATGGCGCAGAGCGTGGCCAATGCCAGTGCCGCGCGGGTGCGCGGGATCGAGCTGGAGGTGCGCCAGAAGCTGCGCGAGGGTTTGACGGCATTCGCCAACGTGACCTACAACGATTCCAAGATTACCGAAAACTCGGCCAACCGCGCCACCGAAGGCAAATACATGACCAATACCCCGCAAAAGATGGCCAACATCGGCGTGCAGGGCGCGCAGGGACCGTGGCGCGGGTTGTTGGCCGGGCACTACGTCGGCAAGGTCTACGCCAACGACGAGAACAAGGATGTGGTGAACGGGGTTTACGGTTCCTACGACGCCTACTTCGTCGCCGACGCGAAAATCGCCTACAAGCTGAAGGATCAGGTTACGCTGTCGCTGGCGGTCAATAATCTGGGCGATCTCAAGTATTATCAGTCCACCCTGGCACAGGGCCGGACTTACTTCGCCGAAGTGGCGCTCAAGTTCTAATTCCCATTTGCCATAAATCAGCCTTTATTTTCCCTCTCCCTAACCCTCTCCCGCTTGCGGGAGAGGGAACAATCGCCCTCTCTCCTTTATGCCCTTTAGGGTACTTTGGGAGAGAGTTGGAGAGAGGGTGTTCTTCACGAGTTTTATGGCGAAATGGAATAATTCGGAAAACCGAAAGGCAAGAGGTGGTCAATTGAAAAAAGCTATCGCGGTTCTGCTGCTATCGGTGGCCACTCTGGCCGCTGTGCCGCTATCGGTCGCCGACAGCCACAGCGAGCATGGGCCGACCGTAGCGATTGACCGCGACCAGGTATGGCGGGACATCCTCGCCAAACCTTCCCTGGTCGTGAGCGCGGTTTTCGACGGGAATGGCCGGCTGTGGCAGGCGTCCATCCGCGGCCGGCATCTTTACGTCAGCCATTCCGATGACCGCGGGGCCACCTTGAGCGTGCCGGTGCAGGTCAACCCAGAGCCCGAGGATATCCTCAGCGATGGCGAAAATCGGCCCAAGATCCTGGTGTGCGACGGGGTGGTTTACCTGTCCTATACCCAGGGGCTGGCTCAGCCGATGACCGGCGACATCCGCTTCAGCCGCTCGCTCGACGGCGGCCAGCATTTTTCCGCGCCGCTCACCGTCAACGACAACCGCGAAATCATCAGCCACCGTTTCGAGGCCATGGCGGTGAACGGCAAAGGCCAAGTGTTCCTCGCCTGGCTCGACAAGCGCGATCTTTCCACGGCGCAACGGCAAGGCAAACCGTATCGCGGCGCGGCGGTGTACAGCGCACAGTCGGACGACGGCGGTGCCAGCTTCCGCGCCAACCTCAAAGCCGCCGACCATTCTTGCGAATGCTGCCGGGTGGCCATGGCGCTCGACCGCGACGGCACGCCGGTCATCCTGTGGCGCCAGGTCTTCGGCAAGAATACCCGCGACCATGCCCTGCTCAAGCTCGACGGCCATTCCGCGCTACAGCGGGCCAGCCAGGACGGCTGGGAGCTGGATGCCTGCCCGCATCACGGCCCGGCGCTGGCCATCGCCGTGGACGGGGTGTACCACTTGGCCTGGTTCACCAACGCCCCGCAACGCAAGGGGCTGTTCTATGCCAGTTCCGCCGACGGCGGCAAGACCTACAGCGCGCCGCGTTCCTTCGGCAATTACGATGCCCAGGCCGGTCACGCCGACGTGTTGAGCCAGGGCCGGACGGTATACCTGACCTGGAAGGAGTTCGACGGCGAAACGGGCGGTGCCTACCTGATGGTTTCCCGCGATGGTGGCGCGAACTGGGCGGCGCCGCGCAAAGTGGCAAGCAGCGCCGACAACTCCGACCATCCGTTCCTGATCGGCGACAGCAAGCAGGTGTACCTGTCCTGGAACACCCTCAAGGAAGGCTATCGCCTGATCGAGGTGACGGCACCATGATCCTGGACACCGGAGCTGGACAGCGAGTGGTGTGTGGTTGGGACTCGCTTGCCCCCCATCCCAACCTTCCCCCGCAAGCGAGGGAAGGGGCCAGTTTCCTCCCGGAAGGCGCGCGCGCTATCACCCTCTCCCCCGCAAGCGGGGGAGAGCTGGAGAGGGGGGTAGCCTCTCCTCGTATGTGCGGGAGGGGGTGGCTGAGGTTCTTGCGTGTTTGGCTGGCCGTTTTTCTCTGTCTGGGCGCTGCTGCCACCCAGGCAGCCGACCTCAAGCCGTTCGTGCGCGGCAGCGTCGCGGAAATCGCCGTCGCCCGCCCAGGCCAGCCTTATATCCTGGCTTTCTGGTCGCTGAGTTGCAGCCATTGCCGCGAAGAACTGGGCGTGTTGAGCGGTCTGCTCAAACAGCATCCCGCGCTGTCGGTGGTGCTGGTTTCCACCGATACGCCGGAAGACGGCGCGGCAATCGCCGCCACCCTGGCCGAATACCAGCTGGAAGGTGCCGAATCCTGGGTGTTCGCCGACAGCTTCAGCGAACGCCTGCGTGCCGCGGTCGACCGCAAATGGCGCGGCGAATTGCCGCGCACTTACCTCTACGACAGTGCGCACCAATCGTCCGTCCACAGCGGCAAGCTCCGCCCGGAGCAGCTGGCTGCCTGGCTGGAACAGGCTCAGCCGTAACCTTCCCACCCGCGTGTCAGTTCCATCGCCGTGCCGTGTATCACAACCTGTTCATCCGTAAGCGCATAGGAGTAACATTACTCTGCTGGCTGATCGCGCAACTCGGCGAAAAATAGCCGATCGAAAGCGCGCTGCATAAATCCGGTGTTAAGGGCAATGCGGCAGAAAAAAACAGCGGACCAGGAGGAGTGATGGAGGCAGTGGCGTTTTCGTTGGCGGAAATCGAGGCGGCGTTGGCAAACGACCAGCTGGTCTACTATTACCAGCCCAAGATCTCGCTGGTCACCGGCAAGCCCAGCGGGGCGGAGGCATTGTTGCGCTGGATCAAGCCGGATGGCACGCTGATTCCCCCTTCGGCCTTTGTCCCGCTGGCCGAGGAGAGCGGTTTGATCAAGAAAATCGCCTGTGCGATGTTTCCCAAGCTGGTGGCGGATTTGCTGATTATTCACGACATCAACGCGGAACTGACCATTTCGTTCAACCTGACCGCACAGGATTTCGAAACGCCGGAAATCACCGATTTGATCCGTCATGCCATTCTCAGCCGCCAGGTAGATCCGTTGCACTTGCAAATCGAGCTGACCGAAGCCTCGATTATCGACAGCGGCAAACCGGTGGTGCGGGAAAACCTGCAAACCCTGGTCGATATGGGCGTGTCGCTGGCGATGGACGATTTCGGCACGGGCTACTCTTCCATCGACACCCTTAGCCAGTGGCCTTTTTCGGTAGTCAAGATCGACCGGGGCTTGATCAATCGCATGAACGACTGCCCGAAATGTACCTCGATCGTCCAGTCCAGCATCAGGATGGCGCACAAGCTGGGCATCAGCATCGTCGCCGAAGGGATAGAAACTTCCGAAATCTACGATTTCCTGATGCAGGCAGGATGCACGGAAGCCCAGGGGTTCTGGATGGAGCAGCCCTTGCCGATGGCGGAATTCCTCTCCTTCATCAGCAAAGACCAGCGCTGGTCGGGGCTGCCCATCGGCCTGATCCATATCGCCCAACTCGACCACATCCATTGGCGCAGAATGCTGATTGACCAGGTGATCAACAACAGCTTCGACGAACAGGGCGACCATTCGGTGAAACGCTTCACCGCTGAAATGGATCACACCAAATGCAAATTGGGTAACTGGTATTATGGACACGGCCAGGAGTTCAAGGGGCTAAGCGCTTTCGACAAGCTGGAAGGGCCGCACCGTCGCCTGCACCAGATCGGCAAGGAAATCGTTGCGGCGGCGAGCCGCGATGCACCGCATAACGAAATCGCCGCCTTGCTGCGGGCGCTGACCAAGGAATCCAGCGAGCTTCTGGGATTGTTGCAGGAGTTGGAAAACCAGGCGCTTTTTTGAAAAAGGGGAAAAGTATCGCCCTCCTTGGGCCCCTTCACTTGAATGTATCCCCACCAGTCAATTTGGATCGCTATTGATCCCCTAGCAGCGAGCCGGTAATTTTCCTATGAGCAAGGCATTCACCCGCGAGAACGACGACGCCGACGAAGAAGAATTGGAACCGGCGCAGCAACTGCCGCAAGGGCTGAAAAACTACATCACCCCAGCCGGATTTCAGCGCCTCAAGGACGAGTTCGACCAATTATGGAAGGCTGAGCGTCCCGAATTGGTGAAGACCATCACCTGGGCCGCGTCCAACGGCGACCGTTCGGAAAACGGCGACTACATCTACGGCAAAAAACGCCTGCGCGAGATCGACCGGCGCATCCGCTTCCTCTCCAAACGCCTGGACAACGCCGAGGTGGTCGATCCGGCGCAACGCGAGGAATGCGACCAAGTCTTCTTCAGCGCCACCGTCACGGTGGCTAACCAGCGCGGCGAAGAACACACCTATGCCATCGTCGGCGTGGACGAGGCCGATGCCGGGCGCGGGCTGATCAGTTGGGTGTCGCCGCTGGCGCGGGCGCTGCTCAAGGCGCGCGAGGGCGACGTGGTGACGTTGCGCACGCCGGGCGGGGTGGAAGAACTCGAGGTGCTGGCCGTGCGCTATCTGCCGATTGCACTTTCATGACGGAATTGTGAGTATTCGTGAGTGGATGTCCTAGAGCAAGTCTAGGATAATCAGGATAAACTTGTACGAAATGGTGGTTCCTGTTTCAACGAATTAACCATTCACCGATCCCCCAACCGTTCGCTATGAAATTCCGGGCTGCCGAAATGCTTAAAGATTTTCCCTTGTGGGCCAAGATCATGCTGGCGATGAGCGTTTCCATCGTGGTGGTGGGCGGCGTGCTCACTTTCTCCAACCTGCGCACGTTGGAAGAGGTGATCAACCAGGCGGAAAAAAAGGAACTGGACGGTCATGTGCGTTCGATTTCCGTCAGCATCGCCGCAGAAGGACGTCTCGCGGAAGTCTTGAGCACGTTTGTGGCCAATACGCCGCTGGTGCAGGAGAAGTTCGCGGCGGGCGACCGCCAGTTCCTGACCAACCTGTTTTTGCCGGGCTACAAGGTGCTGGCCCACGATTACGACCTCGAACAGTTCCAGTTCCATACACCGCCTGCCACCTCGTTCCTGCGCCTGCACAAGCCGGAAAAATTCGGCGACGATTTGTCCTCGTTCCGCCGCACCGTGGTCAATGTCAATGAAACCCGCAAACCGGTAACCGGGCTCGAAGGCGGCGTGGCCGGCTTGGGCGTGCGCGGCGTGGTGCCGGTATTCAACGGCGGCAAGCATGTCGGTTCGGTCGAATTCGGGATGAGCTTCGGCCAGCCGTTTTTCGACAATTTCAAGGCACAGAACGGCGTCGAGGTCGGCTTGCATTTGCCGGCGGGCGAGGGTTTCAAGACGATGGCTGCGACGCTCGGCAAGGAGCCGCTGCTATCAGCCGACTTGTTGCGCAAGGCGCTGGGCGGCGAGCCGCAGTTCGAGCATCGCGAAATTCAGGGTACGCCGCGCGCCATCTATGCCGCGTCGATCAAGGACTATTCGGGCAAGCCGATCGGCGTGCTGGAAGTCGCGATGGATCGCAGCGCCTATCAGGCAACGCTGGCCGGCGCCCGCAACACCGCTTATGTGGTGGGCATTCTTTCGCTGGGGTTGGGGTTGCTGCTGGCGGTGCTGACCGCGCGCCATCTGACGCGCCGCATCGGCGTGGTGATCGAGGGCGTCAATAAGGTGGCCCAGGGCGATCTGACGGCGGATATCGGCCGCGACGGCAACGACGAAATCGGCCAACTGGCCGGTGCGGCCCAGGAAATGCGCCGTCAGCTGCATCAAATGGCGGCCAAGGTGGGGGCTCATGCCTTGACCGTGAACGCCGCCGCCGAAGAAATCGCCGCCGCGGTCGAAAACCAGGCGGCCACTTCCACCGAGATGTCGGCATCGGTGACCGAAATTACTTCCACCATGGAAGAGCTTTCCGCCTCCTCGACGCAGATCGCCGAGCATTCCAAATCGGTGGTCGACATTGCCAACCACACCTGGGAAAGCAGCAAGAAAGGCGCCGAGGCCATGCAAGTGGTGCTGAACAAGATGGGCGACATTCGCAACGACAATCAGCACAGTTTGCAGGAAATCGTCGAGTTGGGCGGCAAATCCAAGGAAATCAGCAAAGTCATGGTAATCATCAATGCGCTGGCCGACCAGACCAAGCTGATCGCTTTCAATGCCGCGCTCGAAGCCTCCAGCGCCGGGGAATCCGGCCGCCGTTTTGGGGTGGTGGCGGCGGAGATCCGCCGGCTGGCGGATAGCGTGACCGACTCCACCGGGGAAATCGAGACCAAGGTCAACGAAATTCAGGATTCCATCAGCCGCCTGGTGATCACTTCGGAAAAAGGCGCCGCCGGAATTTCCGACGGCATGTCGGCCACGGCGAGCACCGCCGACCGGCTCGGGGAATTGGTCGGCGCGGCCAGCCAGACCAGCAGCGCGGCCCAGCAAATATCGCTGTCCACCCAGCAGCAGAAGACCGCCAGCAATCAGGTGGTGGTGGCCTTGCGCGAAATTGTCACAGCCAGTTCGCATACTGCCCAGTCGATCAGCCGCATCTCGCAAATCAGCCAGGATATGACCACCACCTCGGCGGAGCTGCGGGAGATCGTGGGCCAATTCAAGCTGGCCGATGGGAATGCGGCGGGGTGATGGCGGCGTTTCATGGTGTCTGAATTGATGTTTCAGCCTTGGCGGAAAAATCCCGCCTGACAGGAGATCGTATGGATTGGTTTCGGAACTTCAAGCTGTCGCATAGCTTCGCGATTTTGATTGGCCTGGGCGCGCTCGGCTTCATCGTCTACGGTGCGTGGTCCTTCAAAACGCTGAACGAGCTGAAGGTCAACGGCCCGATCTACCAGCGCATCGTCCAGGGCAAAGACCTGATCGCGGATATCTTGCCGCCGCCGGAATACATCATCGAATCCTACCTGGTTACCCTGCAATTGCTTGATGCTGGCGACAGGGCCGAGCAGGATCGTTTGATCGAACGGTTCAAGAAACTGAAAGGCGAGTACGACGAGCGGCACGCATTCTGGCTCAAAGAGGGACTGGACGGCGACCTGTCCGGGATCTTCCTGCAACAGGCACACCCCCAGGCCGTCATTTTCTACAACATCGCTTTCAACGAGTATCTTCCCGCCGTGAAAAAAGCCGACAGGGGCGCGGCGACGCAGGCGATGACCAAAATGAAAGCCGCTTACGAAATCCACCGCGCGGCGATCGACAAAGTGGTGGAACTTGCCGGCAAACGCAACGAAATCGACGAGGCCGACGCGAAGGCGCGCATTCAGTCCGCCAGCCGCTTGTTGCTGGCGATCCTGGTGGTTTCCCTGGGCGGCGCCATCGTCGTGGCGACGATGATCCTGCGCGGATTGCTGGCCCGTCTCGGCGGCGAGCCGGAATACGCGGTGAAAATCGCTCATGCCATCGCCGACTGCAATCTCAACATCGACATCGAAACCCGCGCCGGCGACGAAACCAGCCTGCTGGCGGCGATGAAGGCCATGCAGGGCAGCCTTGCCTTGATTATCGGCAATGTCAACCGCAGCGTGCGCCGGCTGGAACAGGCCGCCACCCGGCTTGCCGAGACGGCCGGACTGGTGGCGGAAAACAACTACCATCAGCAGGACGTGGGCCATTCGATGGCCGCCGCGGTGGAGGAAATGTCCTCCACGGTGGTCGAAATCACCTCCACCATGGAAGAGCTGTCGGCCTCCTCGACCCAGATTGCCGACCATTCCACCTCGGTGGTGGATATCGCCAACCATACCTGGGAAAACAGCAAAAAGGGTTCCGCGGCGATGCAGCAATTGCTCGGCGTGATGGGCGACATCCGTGCCGATAACCAGAACAGCTTGAAGGAAATCGTCGAACTCGGGGCCAAGTCGAAAGAAATCAGCAAAGTGATGTTGATCATCAACGCCATTGCCGACCAGACCAAGCTGATCGCCTTCAATGCCGCGCTGGAGGCGTCCAGCGCGGGCGAAGCGGGTAAGCGTTTCAGCGTGGTGGCCAGTGAAATCCGCCGTCTTGCCGACAGCGTGACCGATTCCACCAACGAGATCGAAAACAAGGTTCAAGAAATTCAGGATTCCATCAACCGCCTGGTGATCACTTCGGAAAAAGGCACCGGCACGATCGCCGCCGGCATGGAGGCCAGCACCCACACCGCGCGCAATCTCGACGATCTGGTGGACGCCGCCAGCCACACCAGCGGTGCCGCGCAGCAAATATCGCTGTCCACCCAGCAGCAGAAAACCGCCAGCAGCCAAGTGGTGTTGGCGTTGCGCGAAATTGTCAGCGCCAGCGCCCATACCGCGCAATCCATCCGCAGCATCACCGAGATCGGCAATGAAATGAACGAGATGTCCCACGAGTTGAGCGGACTGGTGAAGCAGTTCAAGCTGGCCGGCGCGTAACCCGGCAAACAGGCGATCATGGCGAAAATCAGAGTGGTGTTGACCGACGACAGCAGCCTGGCGCGCGCGCTGCTGCGCTCGTTCCTGGAAAGCGACGGCGACATCGAGATCGTCGGCGAAGCAAGCAA
>Ga0163199_1002309_pt1 | contig 11673 bp, 14 predicted proteins | sample PL_2010_150m_FD_113537 | JGI IMG/M metagenome (GOLD analysis project Ga0163199, IMG submission 113537) | Freshwater microbial communities from Powell Lake, British Columbia, Canada to study Microbial Dark Matter (Phase II) - PL_2010_150m | ecosystem: Environmental > Aquatic > Freshwater > Lake ...
GGCTTTGATCATCCCGAGCACCGTTCCGAACAACCCGAGCATCGGGGCGATCGTTCCGATGTCGGCAAGGTAGGTGATCTGCTGCGTGAGAGCCGAAGCCAGACGCGTTCCCTCAGCCTGCGCGATTTCCCGGGCTTCGGCCAGTGTCGCCCGTGGGTTCTTCGTCACAAAATCGAGCGTGCGCTGGACGATCCGCGCCACGGCTTCGCTGTGGCGGTTTGAGACCGCCAGCAGGCCGAGGTAATCTTTTTTCCGCAGCAGGGCCTCGGCTGTCTGCATGAAACGCGCCGTGGCCACCGCCCCGCGCCGCATGGTGACCATGTAAACCAGGATCAGCATGATCGTGATGACCGAGAGCGCCGCGAGGGGGATCATCACCACTCCTCCGGCAACAACGATTTCCCACAGGCTGGTTTTCTGCGGGGCCACAATCACCTCCTGTGCCGAGCCGGTAACAGGCAGGGCCAGAAAAAAAACCGCACCAATCGCGGACGCCGTTAATCCGCAAAACCCGGGTTGCAAACGACTCCAATTTTTCAGGTGCATACGCAAGCACTCAGCATAGTGGCCACCGCCCGTCTTGCAAGGATCGTGTTTGGTCAGCCTTCGATTGTGTTGATTTCAACCGGTTCGACCTTGATCCCCAGCTCCTCAAGCCAGGCGATCGCCTTTTTGATCTCATCCCGCTCCCCGTCGAGTTCCAGCGACACCAGTCCGACCTCTGCCGTCACGCTCGCCTGACGGATGTTCGTCACCACGGAGAAGTTTTTCGCCAGCTCCCAGAGGATAGGTCGGGTGATCAGGCGTGCGGGAAACATCAGCCAAAGACGTGTAACTTGCATAAACCGCAATCATAGCCCGAAGGGATCCTTGAGAGGAAGTCAAAACAGGAGCGTAACACGAAGATCGCGTGCGAGGGGGGCGAGCGGCTCCGGCAGCTCGTGGTCTATTCCTGACAAAGTGCGGAGGCTTGGAGGAAATGATTGCACTGCCAGTCATCTCGGAGTGAAAAACATCCGATGAAAACCGATTCTGTCGACCCGCTTCCTGTCCTCGTCCGGGAGGTGCCGATCGAGCTCTGCCAGTTTATCAAATTCGGTGGACTGGCCGAAAGCGGTGGCGAGGCCAAGTATTTGATCTCAGAGGGTCTGGTCCAGCTCAACGGCACCGTCGAGACGCGAAAACGCAGAAAACTCGATGCCGGAGATCAGGTGACCGTCAACGGGAGAACCATCGTTGTGGCGCTCGAGTAAAAAAGTGGTTGCGGGGGTAGGATTTGAACTTGCGACCTTCAGGTTATTTTTGCTGTGCGTTATCCGAAGGTTTCCGTCGGCGCGGCAGGCAAGCCTCAGAACAAAAAGAACCAGCCCACGAGTCCCAAGCCCGCAACGATCACAGCGCCTGTCAGGATGCCGGCGAGATGGCCGGAGGGGACCTTTCCGGCCGGGACGAGCTTGGAAAGGAGAAGTCCCAATCCGAAAAAAACCGCGATGGCGGCCAGGCCATGGGTCGTCCAGTGATGACCTGTGAGGGAAGCCATCAGGCTGTTGAGTGGCTTGAAAGCGTCTTTTGCGCAGGTGAGGGCGCTATTGAAAAGAACGGCCACCACGGCAGCCCAGCCAAAGGCGGCACTGGTGCGTCCCAGTTGGTTTGGATCGTCGGAGTTCATTGGTGTATCACCTTGGTTTCGGGATGGAGAAGGGCAACCCGCACCCCGTAGCCGATGACGGACCCGGCCCCCTCAATCGCCAGACCGGAGAGGACGATGAGCATCGCGACACAGAGCGTCATTTTGCGGGCGGTTGCATTCGAGAAAAGCTTCTCGCGTGTGAGGATCGGGAGATAAAAGGACAGAATCAAGGGAATGAAAAAGAGATGCTCTTTCGTTTCCATGAAGAGGGTGTGGGCGAAGGGCCAGGGGCCTTTCAGGATCATGGCTTTATCCCCGGGATAAAAGTGAACATACCAGTATCCGCCACAGATCCAGGACACACACATGAGGAGAGTCACGAAGAAGGCGGCTTTCCTGGTGCGGGCGGCATTTGCCTCCGATGCATCCAATGCATCCTTGAAAACCCATAACGCGGCGAGAATCGCCAAAACGCCGAACCCCGCATGGGTAAAAAGCAAAATGTCTTTGAAGGTCACATTCATATTGCAGGATTTCTTTTGGCGGAAATGGCGACCAAGCCACAACCGCAGGAAATGTAATTCATATCGGGATACTAGCCAAACAGTCCAGAGGCGGATACTGCCTCACTCAAGTTCCGAAAACCGTCAACTGAAATCGTAAAATAAGCCGTTGCTGTGGCTTCGCATTTTCGAGCCGTGAAATAGAAGGCTTTCCCCTCACCCATGCTTCACCGCATGGTCACGCACATCTGTTCGATGTGCTCGATGGCGCTATCGTCCCATCGCCAATCTGACGAAGTCCATCGCAGGGGCGGGTGCAAGGAATCACCGGTTACGCAAATGCAGCTGATTGAAAAATAGCAGAGTGACCTCTGTTGTCACAATTTGTCACACCAAAAACTTTCAGGATAAATCCCTGAAGGTTGCATGGTATGACGAAGCGCCGGAGTTGGCTCTACGCTGCAAAAGTGGAAGTCTGATCCATAAATACAAGGAAGATTGCGCGCCGTTTGTCACATGATTCTTCGATAAAATTGAGCACCGGCAGGGGGGATGCCAGCGACCGGTTTACCATATCGCATGGGCAAGGAGCGGCAACCTTGACCAGAAAATAAATAATCGCTACGGCTCAAGACCAAAGGCAGCAAATCACAAAGCAAAAACCGAAAGTAAAATCATGAAGCTCAAATCTCTTCACCAAGCGTTCTTCACTCTGGCTGCTTTCGTTGCAATCTTTCCCGCGCAGGCCGCGGAGCTTGCAGGCACCGTGTATGTCGCGACCCAGCCCGTCACCGGATCGACCGTGACCCTCTTCGCCGCGGGCACGGGTGCGCCCAAGCAACTCGCGGAAGGCAAGTCCGATGACTGCGGCGCCTTCAATCTGACTTACGGCGATGCTCCGGTGGATAGCATCCTCTACGTGGTCGCCAAAGGCGGCGCGCCCAAAGGGGGCAAGGCGAACGACGGGCTCGCGCTGCTCTCCGTGCTCGGCGGCACGCCGCCGAAAACGGTGACAGTCAACGAACTGACCACCGTGGCCTCTGCGTTCACCAGTGCGCGCTTCCTCGACGGAGAAGTCCTCTCCGGCAAGCCGCTCGGACTGAAGATCGCAGCGGGCAATGCGCCGAACCTCGTCGATCCTGTGACCGGCAGCTGGGGCAAGGTCGTCATCGATCCACTCAACAGCTCAATGACCACGACGCTGGCGACGTTGGACACGCTCGGCTCGCTCATCTGCGCCTATGCCACCGTGGCCGACGATGCCTGGCGCGCGCGTTTCCTCAAGGCCGCAACCCCGCCCTCCGGCAACACGCCAAAGAACACACTCGAAGCCATGGCCGGCATTGCCCGCGCTCCGTGGTCCGCACCGAAGGAACTGTATGCGCTCTTCGACGAAGCCTATCCGCTCCCGGCACCCGATGGCCGCCGCAGTGCGCCGTTCGCTCCCTATCTCGTCTGGAGTCCCGATGACTTCTGCCTCTCGCTATGTTTCTCCGGTGGCGGATGCTATGCCAATGGCCGCTTCATGTTCGACGCGGAGGGCAACCTCTGGAGCGGCATGAACTGGATGCCCGGCTCGCAGTCCGGCGTCAACAAAAGCACGGGCGGCGGCGTTGGTAAATACGCCCCGAATGGCACCGCTCTCTCGCCCGCCATCTTCGGCTTCCGCGGCATGGGCATCGACGGCGTCGGCTGGGGCACGGCGGTCGCGAACGACAAGATCTGGATCACCAGCTTCAACGGGAAAATTCTCGTGATGAATTTCGACGGTTCGCCAGCCGCCAAGGAAAGCGATGTTCCCTTCAAGGAAAAGCTCCTCGGCCTGATGGGCATCGGCATCGCCAACAACGGGGATGTCTGGATTGCCGATGGCTCGGACAATCAGTTGCTCTATTTCCCCGGCGGCGTGTTGAAGGATGGTAAAATCGTGAAAGTCGCGGGGCTGAAGTCGCCCTTCGACATCGTCATCGACGACGAGAACCGCGTCTGGGTCGCCAACTCCTCGGGCGACACCGTCACCCGTTTCCCGGCCAGCGATCCCACAAAGGTGGAGAACTTTCGGGCCGGCATCGGCGTCCGCGCGCTCGCGCTGGATTCCAAGAACAACGTCTGGGTCGCCAGCAATATGGACCTCAAAACGCCGCAGCCGAAGCTGCCCGATGGCATCTCCATCATGGAGCAGTTCAAGCTCATTACTGCGGCCATGTTCAAGTATGTCATGGGGCCACCGGCGCGCCCTACCGGTGCGGTCAATATGATCCGTCCCGATGGCACCCAGCCCGCACCGGAAGGTTTCACCGGCGAGGCGATCAACGTCCCGTGGGGCATCAACATCGACGGAAACGACGACGTCTGGGTTGGCAATATGTGGGCGCGTTCTGTGACACTCCTCGCCGGGGACGACACCAAGGGGCATCCCGCCGGAACCAAGACCGGCGATGTCATCCACATGTTCCAGAGCGGCAGCATCCAGATGATCACCGACGTATCTATCGACCCGGCTGGCAACGTCTGGTGCGCGAACAACTGGAACAGCCTCGAAGCCGCCGCCTCGCCCGACCCGAAACGTCCCACCTCGACTTGGGGTGGAGGTTCCGGCTTCACCGTCATCTACGGCGTCGCTGCCCCTGTCAAAACCCCGCGCATCGGCAAGGTGCGCCAGCCGTAATCATAATCGAAAAAAAACCAACAAAGAGCGAATGAAAACTCTCATCACCTTCGGGTTGATCGCGTTCGTCATTTGCGCGGCGCAAGCAGGGACACCGACAACGAAATCCCTCGCCGCACCGGTGGACGCCACGCCAGCGGACACGGACAAAACCGAGGCACTCGCCAAGCTGGCCCAGAACCCGGTCGGCAACCTCATCAGTGTGCCGTTCCAATGGAACATGGGTTTCGGGGCCGGACCGACGAAGACCTACCAGAGCACGCTGAACATCCAGCCGGTGATCCCGATTTCAATCAACGAGGATTGGAACATCATCACGCGCACGATCCTGCCGGTGGATAGCTGGCCGACAGCCGGAACCAACCACGTCGCCGGGATCGGTGACACGACATTCACCGCGTTTCTCTCCCCCGGAAAGCCCGGCAAATTCATCTGGGGTGTCGGTCCCGCGTTTCTCTTTCCCACAGCCAGCAGCCCGGAACTCGGCAGCGGACAATGGGGGATCGGTCCCTCGCTCGTCGGTCTCTATATGGGCAAGCACGTCGTGGCCGGCGCCTTGATCAACAACATCTGGTCGGTCGGCGGCTGGAGCAACAAGACCGTCAACTTCATGACCCTCCAGCCGTTCTTCAACTACAACTTCCCCGGCGGATGGTATCTCACGACCTCGCCGATCATCACCGCGAACTGGGCGGCCGCCTCCTCGCGGGATGTGTGGACCGTGCCCATCGGCGGCGGCTTCGGAAAAATCATCCATGCGGGAAAGCTGCCGATCAACCTCTCCGCGCAGGCATTTTACAACGTGGCCACCCCGCAATACGGTGCCGATTGGTCGATCCGCCTTCAGTGCCAACTGTTATTTCCAAAGTAGGCTCCAACAAGCATGGTGCTTGGAGGTCACGAAAACGAGCCGCTGAGGGACTGGTTGAAAAGGCTGCCGATCGATGAACGAAAAATAATAGGGCGCTCGACCGGCTTCTCGACGCAAAAACCCCGTCACTTACGATTACCGCTATTGCGGAAGTCGCTGCAGCACTCGGGCACAGGGTTGATTTTCGGCTGGTTCCGGCCTGATCTGTTTTCGCGTTCGGTCCCGCAGAGCCTCGATCAAGGAGTGCAGTTTTGACGGGCAACCTTCAGAATATGTCCCTGAAGGACGCGGGATATGACATGTAAAGAAAATCGCAATATTCTTTACATGTTATTGGAACGTGTAAAGATTCCCCCAGTTTCTTTCTTCATGGACTTGCCCCTCTCATTGTTGCCGGTAAGCGACTCCGTAGTATTGGAGACGCCGGGCGTATTGCGCCAGATTGCGCGCGCCCATCGGGCGTTGGGCGAACTGAAAGGAGCCGCCGGAACGATTCCGAACGAGTTGATCCTGATCGATACATTGGCGCTGCAGGAAGCGAAAGATTCGTCTGCCATCGAGAATATCATCACTACCGACGATGAGCTGTATCAGGGAGATTCGGCTTCCGGAAAATTCCCAAACGCCGCAGCCAAAGAGGTCCACAACTACGTGGCGGCATTAAAAACCGGATTTGAGCGGGTGCGCCGCCAGCAATTCCTCCGCCTCGATGACGTGCTGTCCATCCAGGCGGCACTGGAGGAAAATCGGGCTGGTCTCAGAAAGTTGCCGGGAACGGTTTTGAAAAATCAGCAGACCGGAGAAGTTGTCTATCAACCACCCCAAGATCCGGCGGATATCGAGCGATTGATGAGCAATTTTCTTGAGTATTTTCACCGGAACGAGCCAGACGCGCCAGATCCCCTGGTCCGCATGGCAGTGCTGCATTACCAGTTTGAGAGCATTCACCCGTTTTACGATGGCAACGGGCGAACGGGCCGTATTCTCAATCTGCTTCATCTTGTGCTCCATGGGCTGCTCGACTTGCCTGTTCTCTACCTGAGCCGTTACATCGTTCGGCACAAGACGGACTACTACCGGGGGCTTCAAGCGGTGAGGGAATCCGCTGCATGGGAGTCTTGGGTGCTCTTCATGCTCAGAGCCGTCGAGGAAACTTCCGTTGAAACCCTTGGAAAAGTTCGCGGTATCCGGGCTCTGATGCGGGAGACAAAACAGCGTATGCGACGGGATCTACCGAAGATTTACAGCCAGGATTTGCTGAACAATCTCTTCCGCCATCCCTACACGAAGATCGAATTTCTCGAAAGGGATCTCGATGTGTCCCGGCCTACGGCGGTGCGATATCTGGGCGAGTTGGAAAAAGCCGGGCTCGTAAGAAAAACGAAGCTGGGCCGAACCAATTATTACGTCAATGAGGCTCTGGTAGCGATACTCGGCGGCTGAGGCTCCGCTCTGCATCAAGCCATCCTTCGGCTTCTATGCCTGAAGGTTGAGGCAGGGGTTGACATCATCCGCAGGAGCCCGACGTTCAATCCCCCGTCTGCGAGCGGGAGCCAAAGCATGGTTCCGCCGGCAGCCATTTTTCCAGCACGGCGGTGAGAGTCTCGAGGGTGATAGGTTTGGTCACATAGTCATCCATTCCAGCTGCCATGCAAATTTCCTGATCCCCCTTCATGGCGCGGGCCGTCATGGCAATGACCGGAATCTTGTGATTGAGGACAGCGGACTCCGGGCTGCGGATCTGGCGCGTGGCGGTGAGTCCGTCCATTTCAGGCATCTGCACATCCATCAGGACGATGTCATAAGGAAGTGTGGAAAGGGCATCTAGGGCTTCCACTCCGTTGGCAACGGCATCCGCGCGAAGATCCAACTTCTTGAGATACACTGCGACCACCTTTTGGTTGATGATGTTGTCTTCGGCCACGCCACTTTCCACCGATTCGATGTAAAGCTGATGTAAAGTTGAGGCCCAACTTTACATCGAAAAGGGGGTTTTTGAGGGCTGAAAATCGGGCGTTTTGTGAGCGTAGGATGCTCATTATCAGGCACAAGCACAATCAGGAGGGGTGAGGGGGTGTCCGGAAAAATAGTGTAAAGCTGAAAAAACAGGTTCTCATGGAATTTGGGGGATGGTCGCTCCCCCCGTGGCCTAAGTCATTGATAGGTAATAGATTTCCTTGCTCAACTCGCCGCTGTTTTCACTCGGTCAGTTGACACGGGTGCTCGAGCTTTATAACCACGCCGCAGAAAAAATGGCACGGTCCCAGCAGACACCACCCCTAAAAGATAAGTGTCTGCATATCACTTCACCCCCATGAAGTGAGGGACCGCACCAAAGTTTTCAGAAAGATCGGCTATCCGAGGCTTCCTGCATCTGCTTGACGAGCGTGGCGACGTCGGCGGCGAACGTGTGGCTGAAGTGGTTCAGGTGGCGACCGGTCCCCGTCTGCCCGTAGATCGCGCGCGCGTGCCACTGGGCGATGTGGGCGAGCTTGCGGGCGAAGTCAGCTCGGGCTTGCGCGTCTGATGTTCCGATCACGCTGTCCACGCTCACGGTCACATGGCACCCGCATGAATCGTTCACCCGCGCCCCGATCCCGTTCATCCATCCAACGAAGTCGCAGAGCTTCGCCACCCCGTCCTCGCCGTGGAGGATGGGTGACACAAACTCGCAGGCCATCTTCCCGGTTTGATACCGGATCGAGCCGTCGCGTTCGGCCTTCCAATAAGAGCGGTTGAAGTTTGGCGCGGCGAGGATGGTGGATTCATTGAGGCGAACTCCGCCGGTCACGGGGCTGCCCCCGTGGTAGGAACCCACCGTTATTCCGCTCGCAGCGGGGATGGCGGTTTCCAGTTCAATTCCGAAGCGGATCTGCGTGGCTTTGATGTCTTGAGGTCTCATGGTAGTGGTTGCTGATTGCGACCCTTGCCTCGCGCAGACGGCCTCGTTGTGTCCATCGGAAATGAACGCCATATTTAACGCCCATTTATCTGATAATGAACATGTTGGCATGAAAGATGAATGGGCCGCACGGAGACCCTCAGACAGCGTTTATCAGGCGTAGGAAGCCGTTTGCTGCGACCCTCACAAAGGAGTCGGAGACCGCGGGTGGTATAGGTGGATTCCGAAATCCCGCGTTTTCGTTCTGTCACGCGTTCCGTCCGGAGCCGTAGAATGCCGCCAATGACCACCAATCAAATTCACGGACACGAAATCATGGAGCTCGTCGGCAAATACCCCGAGGGCATTTCGATAGCCACGCTCTCCGACATAGTGGCCCACGAGTTCGGAACGGACACCCGGTTCTTCACGTGTTCGGCGGCAGGGATGACTCTTCAAGAGCTTCTGACCATCCTCGTCGAACGGGACAAATTCCAACTCCGCGACAACCTGGTCTTTCCCGGCAATTCACCGGCCTGCAACCACGACTGATATGCGACATCTCCTGCTCACCACCCTCATGCTTGCTGCCCCTGTTGCAGGCTTCGCCGCTGACACGAAGACGGATTCTGACAAGGCGGGATCTGTCGCCGAGACATTCATCAACGGCTACGTCAAAGCGTCCAATGCCAGAAACTGGGATTCAGTGAAGTGGGTGGCATCCAGCCCTCTTGTCACGGACAACTTCAAGCGCACGCTGAAACAGATGATCGCCGATGGATTCCGGAAAGATCCTGAGCTCGGCCTCGGTGCGGATCCCGTCATTGACGGTCAGGACTGTCCGGAACGCTTTACTCTCAAATCGGTGAAGGCATCTGGCGACACGGCAGACATTGTAGTCGTCGGGCCGAAGGACTTCCCGATGCAAATCAAGTTGCGGGCAGTGAGAGCGGACGGCAAATGGCTCGTGGATGCTTCGGGCATGATGCTCCGATGAGTCTCACATGTCCCAAGCCTCGCGGAACCCGACGAACTTCGGGAACCGAGGCGCATCTTTCGCGCCGCTTGGCTGGTGCCGATACTTGACGAATTTACCGATCAAAGATTCCCGCTTGATCCACAGGCTCACGCGGTCGATGCCGCCGAGCACATGGTTGTAGCCGAGCCGGAATTCCACGCCCGTATCGAGCGTCCGCACGATGAACCCGCCGAGTTCACCCCGGCCAACCATGCCCGCCTGCGCCATGCTCCGTTTCGTGCGGCCAAAGGCATCGCGCTCGGCTTCGTTCTGGTTCGTCATCCCCTCGTAGGGTTCGAGCACAACAGCCTCCGCGTCCTCAAACCGCTTGATCTTGAGCAGCCAGCCCTCGCGCTCAGTTGAACGCCCACATTTATACGGGCCTGCAGGATCGCGCACCATCACTCCCTCGTATCCTGCGGCGAGGCATTCTTCCTCGTAGGCGGCGAGCTGGGCGGCGTCCGCAATTTCTACCGGCAACACTTTTTCCACATGATCCCACTCGGGCAGTCGGGCGAGTTCCTGCATTCGGCAGGCATACGGCACTTGGGTCCCGTCGCTCACGTAATCAAAGACGTGGAACACGAAATCCGGCTCGCCGCTTTCCCGGCCGATCGCGCTCGTGGTGGCATTGAACGTGCCACCACGGAGCATCAGTTCCCCGTCCACTCCATCGGGCAGGTTCGCCTCGATCCACTCGCGGGCGAACCGGTTGCTGATCGGCTTGTATGACCGCGTCAGCGCCCGACCTTCAATTTTCAGGCAGCGGATCCCGTCCAACTTGGGCGTGGCCAGCACAGGGAACCGCAGGGCCTCTGGTTGTTCGCATTTACCGGCGAGCATCGGCTTGGTGATTTTGCACATATTACAGGTGTTTGATGCACTCAGGTCCAAAGCCCGAATCCACAGACTCGGGCACCGTCAACGTCTTGCCGCACCGCCCGCATTTTCCGCAGTGGCACACGCGGACTTGGTCGGGAAGGTCGTTGCGTAACGACAATCTGCGCAGCAGCCATTCGAACGCCCTGGCGCTTTGGGCTGTGGGCGCGATCCTCGATTTCCTGCCGTGCCGGAAACGGTTCCCGTCGAACACCGTGCCGAGGAACGAATAGTCGTGTTCGTTGTCGGCCCCGGTGAGAACGGAGACAAAGTGCGGCTTGTCGTCGTCCGGCTTCCGGACCTTGAACGTGAACCGGTTTCCCGTTTCCGCGTTCTCCACGGTGAAGAGCGCGTTCCCGGCCAGTATGAATTGAAGCGTGTCTTTCATGGTGCGTGACTCGCGTAGTTCAGTGGCAAAAAGAAAGGCCGGTGGCGGGGGCCACAGCGGCGATCCTTCCAATGAGCGTGCTCAGGTTGAATTTGCGCAGGCCCCGGTTTTCCACGTCATAGACGGTGATAAGACCGCGTTTCTGCAGGTTGGTCTCGGAAGTGGTAAAGCGCATCGTGCGGGCCTCGCCCGTGGCTTTGGTGAACGTTCCGACGTATTCTGTGCGTTGGTGGATGTTTGCTTTCATCCTCCTTGGCCTCTCGCAAAACCTTCGCGAGTGTCCATCGCAAATGAACACCATTTTTATCGCCCATTTTTCGCGTCTGGCCGAAGTTGGCGCGAAAGTTGAACAGGCCGTTTTGAGGGCTTCCGCCCCCGCTGATTTCTGATACACAGCCCGTATGGATCACGAGGCATTCAATGACATGCTCGTCTTGCTCGGACAGCAGCCGATTCCTGAGCCGAAAGAAGGATCAGAGAAGGAGAAGCTGCAACATGTTCTGAACGTTTACACGGATCGCTTCAGTGCGGCAAATCCGGGTAAAAACGATTCGATCCCGTGTAACAGTATTCCCGAGGCCATCATGAAAGCATTGCGAACGAGAATCGCGGAACTGTGATGATCCGCTGATAACAGGCGGGCTATGCTGCCGCGGCGGTTTCGAGAGCGGGCTTCGGTGGCCGCGCCACGTATTCGCTCGCGTAGCGTTCCCCGACGGTGCGCAAATAGGCGATGCGCTCGCTGGCGGTCATGGCATCAAGCTTGAGGCTGGTCGCTTCCCGCCATTTGCGGGACTCGTCGACGGCATCAAAGGTTTTGGTCTTGGTTTCCATA
>Ga0163199_1002310_pt1 | contig 11673 bp, 10 predicted proteins | sample PL_2010_150m_FD_113537 | JGI IMG/M metagenome (GOLD analysis project Ga0163199, IMG submission 113537) | Freshwater microbial communities from Powell Lake, British Columbia, Canada to study Microbial Dark Matter (Phase II) - PL_2010_150m | ecosystem: Environmental > Aquatic > Freshwater > Lake ...
CAGGCGCTCGATCCCGCCGGGCGTCATGTTCTCGATCATGACATCCGCTTTCAGGATCAGTTTCGTCAGGATGTCCTTGCCGCGCTGCGACTTCAGATCGCACGCCACGCTGCGCTTGTTGGCGTTCATGATGATGAAATAATAGGAATCGAGGTCGCCTCTTTCCGTGGATGCGAAACGTCCGTTTTCCCCACCCTGCGGTTCGATCTTGACGACATCCGCGCCCAGCCAGGCGAGCGATTCGGTGCACGACGTGCCGGCTTCGTATTGGGTGAGATCCACGACCTTCAGCCCTGCCAGCGCTGTGGTCGTACCGGGATTGTTTGGCGGTTGATTCATGCCTTTTCCTTTCTGCAATCGTTTACTCGTTCGGACACGGAAATTTTATTCGACCTTGGTGCCGGTCAGCTTGATGAGATAGCCATACTTCTCGTAGTCGGATTTGATGCGCGCCGCGGTTTGCTCCGGCGTCATGTACCACGGTTCGAATGCCGCGAGCCTGCTCGCCATGTCCGGGCTGTTCAGCGCGTTCTTGATTTCGGTATTGACCCGGTCGATGACAGCCCGAGGCGTTCCGGCAGGCGCGAACACGCCGACCCACCCGCGGAATTCGTAACCGGGGACGCCCGCCTCGGCCACCGTCGGGACATCCGGAAACTGCGGTAGCCGAGTGTCCGAGCTGACTGCGAGCAGCCGCAGGCGCTTCGCCTCGAGCTGAGTCAGGACCGCGGCGGGACTTCCGACCAGAAACTGCGTCTCCCCGGAAACGATCGCCGTGGTCGCCGGTCCGCCGCCCTTGTACGGCACGTGCGTCATGCGGGTGTTGGTCATGGAGGTCAGCAAGGCGATCGCGAGATGCGAGAAGCTGCCGCTGCCCGACGTGGCGTAGAGTATCTGGTCGGGCCGCGCTTTCGCGAACGCGATGAGTTCCTTCACGTTCTTGACCGGCAGCGAAGGATGCACGACCAGCAGGCCGGTCTGCGCCGCGAGCAACCCGATGCCGGTGAAATCCTTGAGGGTGTCGTAGGGCAGCTGCTTGTAGAGGTGCGGGTTGCCGACGTGGGTCGTGGAATGCACCATCAGGGTGTAGCCGTCGGGCCTGGACTTCGCGACCAGATCGGCGCCGATGGTGCCGGCGGCACCTGGACGGTTGTCGACGATGAACTGCTGTCCGGTCGTCTCGGAGATTTTCTGGAACACGATGCGTCCCACGACGTCGGTGAGCCCGCCCGTCGGCCAGGGCGTGATCACGCGCACTGCTTTGGCGGGATAGTTCTGGGCCAACGCGACCGGCGGTGCGATCAGCCCCGGTATCACCGCGGCGAAGACGGCCGCAATTCTGGCAAACCGCATAATCGTGCTCCTTCCAAGTGTCACCTGCCATACTTTAGCATCTGCACCGCGCCAGAGGTGCGCTACGAAATGCAATCTGGCCGCATCGCCCGCCGCAATCCGCGCATCGAGATCCGGGAGAGACTTTACTAAATCGGCGCTACATTCTCACCGCCGCACACGGCTGCAACGACTTCAGGCTAAGATGTGCATTCCTGCGCCATGGCAAGTCATCAGGAGGAGCAGATGAGCATCGCTTGCGGTATTCGCTGCACCTTGGTCGCCTGCGTTGCGTGCACGCTGGGAATGCCGGCGCTTGCGCAAAACTGGCCGCAGCGTCCCGTGCGGCTCGTGGTTCCCTATACGCCGGGCGGCGGGGCGGACATCGTTGCCCGCGTGCTGGGCCAGAAGCTCGCCGATCAGACCGGCGGTTCTTTCGTGATCGAGAACCGTCCCGGCGCGGGCGGCATCAACGCCGCCGAACTCGTGGCGCATGCGACGCCCGACGGCCACACGCTGCTCGCGTCGGCGACGGAGTTCGGCACCAACGCCGCCGTGCGTTCCCGGCTGCCATTCGATCCGTTCAAGGATTTCGCGCACGTTTCGCTGCTCGGCTACGTGCAGTTCCTGCTGGCGGGCAATCTTGCGGTGCCGGTCAAAAACGTCAAAGAGCTCATCGCGCTCGCGAAGGCCCGGCCCGGCGAGCTTACCTATGGATCTACGACGCTGGGCGGCGGCCCGCACCTTGCCGGCGAGCTGATCCAGTCGATGACCGGCATCCGCTGGGTCCACGTGCCTTTCAAGGGCTCGGGACCGGCATCGGTCGCGCTCATCAGCGGGGAAATCAGCTTCATGTTTTCATCGACCGGCAGCCTGGTCGGACACGTGCAGGCGGGCAAGGTCCGCGCGATCGCGGTGACCGGCCCGCGGCGCTTCCCCGAGTTGCCGGAAGTGCCGACGGTCGCCGAATCGGGTATTCCGGGCTACAGCGCGACCGGGTGGTACGGTTTGTTCGCGCCTGCGGGGACGCCGCCCGAACTCGTGCGCCGCATTTCAGCGCAAGCCGCGCGCGCCTACAGCAATCCGGAAGCGAGAGCAAGGCTCGCGCAGATCGGCACGGACCCGGTGGGCAGCACGCCCGAAGAATTCGTCAGCTTCCTGCGCGCCGAAATCGCGAAGTGGTCGAAAGTGGTGAAGGAAGCGAACATACGGGTCGACTGAAGCCAAAAATCGCATGGCGGATGCGAAAATGGTCGCCATTCCCGGCAACGCACACGCCGCCGAAAAATGAACCTTAAACCATTGCACTGTGAAAACGATCCAATTTCAGTTGAACGATGAATATGTCAGGCTGTGCGATCTGCTTAAGCTGACGGGCATTGCCGAAAGCGGCGGGCAGGGCAAGCGCATAGTCGCCGATGGGGAGGTGACTGTGGACGGCCAGCCGGAAAGTCGAAAATCCGCCAAGATTCGCGCCGGGCAGACGGTCGAATGCCGTGGCGTCCAGTTGGTCGTGCTGGCAAAGTGATTTACTGTTGGCTGTCGATAATGCCGCCGATCATGGCGCCGATCATGGCGCCCATGCCGATGTTCGCCATCGTCGCGGGCTGGCTGTAGTACACCGGTTGCTCGACGATATAGGATCGCTGCACTATATAGGGCCGTTGCACTACAACGAGGTGATGGCGGTCATAATCACGGTACACGCGACGGTCATAGTCGCGGTATTGAACGCTGTGACGATGGTGGTCGTAGCCGCGGTCGTGAAACGAGTCGGCGAAGACAGGCGTCGCCGCGCCGAGCGCTGCGCCGGCGGTCAGGATGCAAATCAGTTTTTTCGTGGTGTTCATGGCTTTCTCCTGTTGAGTTACGTGTGTGGAAAAACGTCCGCACGCAAGCCATTGTTGACCGTGACGAGGTTACAGTGTGAAAGCAATTGTTACGAACCATGTCCGCGTAATCGGGGACATCGCTTGCATAGCAGCCTCGCGTGGCGGCAAACCCTTACCGTGTATTCGCGAGTGCCTCGAGCCGCCAGAGATCGGCACGCCAGCACACGGCGATCAGCAGCGTGAACGCGAGACCGATCGCGCAATAGAGAGTCGCGGTCGTGTGATACCCGAAGCGACCGATCAGCGGGCCGGAGGTCAACAGCCCGATCGGCACACCGTAGATCATCAGCATCCGTATCCCCATGACGCGGCCGCGGAACTGCGCGCGCGTGTTTCGCAACAGCATCGCCGACATTGGAACCATGCACAGGCTTTGCGCCAAACCGGCGAGCATGAGGGCCGGGATGCCGCCGACAGGACTTTGCATCTGTGCGAATACCATGACCATCGCGTACCAGGTCGCGCAGAAGACGATCATCATGCGCCCCGGCCGGATCGCGTGGCCGATCCTGCTCAGGACAATGGAGCCCAACAGCGCGCCGCAGGCGAAACTCGCGAGCAGGTAGCCGAGCCCGGTCTGATCGGTAAGATAAATCGCTTTCGCGACGTAGGGCAGCAACCCGTTCACCAGCGGATACGCCGTCAGGTTGACCAGAAAGGCGATACACATCACCCCAAGCAACTGGGGCGTAGTCCAGACATAGGCGACCCCGGCTTTGAGATCGCGCCATGGCGACGGGCGCGGGGAGATGTTGCTGTCGAAGACGGCAGGACGTTGTGCAGAGCCCACGTCGCCCGCTTTCAGGGTCAGTACGAAGCTCGCCGCATAGAGGCTCACGACCACCAAATAGGCCGATCCCATGCCGAGCGTTGCGACCAGTCCGGCGCCCGTGAGGGCGCCCGCGATGCGCGCGGAATCCTGGGTGGTGCGCTGGATGCTCATCGCCCCCATCAAGCGGTCGGCTGGCATGGTTTCGCCGACCAGCGTGGCGCGCACCCCGAGGTCCGAAGGACGCACGAGGCCCATCAGCGCGGCGATGACCAGCACGTTCACTGGCGTTAGCACGCCCGTGAAAGTTAAGGCCATCAGGGTGGTTGCCAGAGCCGCGTAGGTGGCCCGCATGGCGCAGAGCAGATTGCGGTGGCCGATCCGATCGCCCGTTACCCCGAATATCGGCGCGAGCAAGGTGCCGACGTACTGCAGCGATGCATACAGGGTGAGCATCAGCACCGACCGGGTCTCGACCAGCACGTACCAGCTGAGGATCAGCGTCTCCATCTCGAAAGCCCACGAAGTCGCCAGATCAGCGGGCCACTGGAACCGGAAACTGCGGACCCGGAAGGGCGCGAGCGCCGGGACTCTCGACGACGCGCTCAAGACGCAGCACCGCGGCGCGTTGCAGAAGGTCCCCTCTCCCCTTGTGGGAGAGGTGCGCCGGAGCGTGGAGCAGGGACCCGTTTACGGGATGCGACCGCGAAGGCGCACAATAGCACGCGGATATCCGGCGCTTTGCATCCCGCTGCGGGGTCACATCCATCGGCAAGCCGACGGAATCCTGTTCCGCCCTCCGCGGGCGCAGGGTGAGGCGGGCAGACCGGCGATTCACCCTCACCCCCGCCCCTCTCCCATCGAGGGAGAGGGGAGTGTTTTCCGGTGCCGACTTTGTTAACCACGGAATTCCCGGAAGAACCAAAGAAATAACGGAGCACGTCTGGCAACATGGCAACTGTCATCGGGCCAATACGAGTAATCGCGAACGCACCAGCATTTCATAGCACGAATCGCTTCGCAAGCCAATGGCCGCTGCGCTACGAAAAGCCATTTCGATACGGTAAACTCGGTTTGTCTGTCAGGATCGAGCGGAGGAGATCAACCATGATATTGTGGCGAGCATCAAGAACGAGTTCGAGCGTTTCGGCAAGCTCATCAAGGCGATCGGCCTCAAGGACGAATGAAGGGATAGAGAAACCATGGCGAATACGACTGAAATCAAAGTAATGACCTCCAACGCGCTGCGCAGCGTGTTCGGCGAGCTTGCCCCGGCGTTCGAGCGCGCGCACGGGCACAAAATCTCGGCGATCTTCGATCCGGCCCAGCGGATGCTGAAGCGCATCGCGGCAGGCGAGACGGCGGACGTGGCGATCAGCAGCGCGCCCGCGATAGACGAGCTGACGAGCCAGGGCGTGATCGCGGCCGGCAGCCACCCCATCCTTGCCCGCTACGGCATTGGCATCGCCGTGCGAGCGGGCGCGCCCAAACCCGACATCGGCTCGGTGGAGGCGTTCAAGCGCGCGCTGCTCGACGCGAAATCCATCGCGTGTACGATTGAAGGCGCAAGCGGCATCCATTTCGCGAAGCTGATCGAGACCCTCGGAATCGCCGAACAAATGAATGCGAAGGCCAAAAGGCGTGCGGGCGGTCTGATCGGCGAACTCGTCGCCAGCGGCGAGGCGGAACTCGCCGTGCAGCAGATCCCCGAATTGATGGCCGTTCCCGGCATCGAACTTGTGGGCCCGCTGCCGCAGGCGCTGCAGAACAACAGCGTGCTGGTGGCGGGCGTTTTCGCCGCTTCAAAACACCCGCAGGCAGCCCAGGCGCTGATCGAGTTTCTCGCGACGCCGGATTCCGTACGCGTGTTCAAAGCCAAAGGTTTCGAGCCCGGCTGAAACGGCGGGACTTCCGCAGTTATGTAGCGCAGGCGCCTCGCCTGCATTCGTTAACGGAGCAGGCGAGGCGCCTGCGCTACCGTTCACCGCTTCACTCCGGCTGAATTCCGGCGGCCTTGACGACCTTCGCCCACTTCGCGATTTCGGCCCTGATGAACGCGCCGAATTCTTCCGGAGTAGCGCTCGGCGCCGGCTCGGCGCCGTCGTCGATGAGACGCTTGCGGATCACCGGATCCTGGAATGCCCGCACCACGCCGGCGTGCAGCCGCGTGATGATCTCGCGCGGCGTGCCGGCTGGTGCGACCAGACTGTACCACTGGACTGCTTCATAACCTGGCAGACCCATCTCGGCGATGGTCGGAATCTCGGGGGCGGCGCTCGAGCGCGCGGCGCTCGTCACCCCGTACGCGCGCATTCTCCCGCCTCTGATCTGCGGCACGGCAACCAGGATGTTCGCGACCATCAGCGGCACGTGGCCTGCAATGACGTCGACGACGCCTTGCGTCGCAGCCTTGTAGGGAATGTGCAACATCTCGAGCCCGGTCATGTTCAGGAACAACGCCATCGTCAGGTGCGCGTTGCTGCCGACACCCGCGGTCGCGTACTGCAACTGCCCCGGCCGTGCCTTGGCAAATGCAATCAACTCCCCGACCGTTTTTGGCGGCAACGACGGATGCGAGACCAGCACATTGGGCAGGGTCACCGCGAGCGAGATCGGCGCAAAATCCCGCACCAGGTCGAAGGGAACGTTTTTCATCACGGCGACGTTGCTGGTATGCGAGGCGAAAATGGACAACAGCGTATAGCCGTCGGGCGCCGCACGCGCAACAAGTTCTGCGCCGAGGTTGCCGCTCACCCCGGCGCGATTCTCGACGACGACTGTCTGCTGGCCCAGGTACTCGGCGAGCTTGGGCGCGATCAGGCGCATCGTCGTGTCGCTGCCTCCGCCCGGCAGCGAGGGCACGATCAGCCGCACCGGGCGATCCGGATAGCCGGCCGCAAGAACCGCCGGAATCACGACACACAAAGAGCCGATCCCGAGGACGCGGGCGATTTCCCGTTGCAATCCCGAGATGAACGCGCGGAACGTCATCATGATCAATTCTCCTCGTTTTCCTGCCACACACGCTGCTCGCTCATGAGTATCCAGAAGTGGCGCGCCAACGATTCTAACTCTGAATCGGACTTGCGCCGGAAGATGTACAGCGCTATGGACTTCCGGGAAGAACACATTTATCAATGTTATATTGACAGAATTGCCCTTGTAATCGATACCAGGCATACGGCTGCACGAAGGCACGCAACGAAAGGTTCAATATGGAAATCTGGACCGAAGACCAGATGAAGTCGATCGACAAAATGCTCAACCCGCGCTCAATCGCCGTGGTCGGCGCATCGCCGAGCGGCGGTTACGGCGGGCGGCTTCTGAATGCGGTATTGAGATCCAAGGATCGCATCCGGATCTACCCCGTGAATCCCAAGTACGACGAAATCATGGGCGCCGTTTGCTACCCGAGCGTTGCCGCTTTGCCCGAAGCGCCGGATCTGGTCGGCATCGTCGTTCCCTATCACAAGGTGCTCGACGTGTTGCAGGAGTGCCATCAGAAGAAGGCGGGTTCGGCGGTCATCATTTCCGCCGGGTTTGCCGAACGCGCAACGGACTCGGGACGCGATTTGCAGCGGCAACTCGCCGCTTTCGCCAAGGAATCGTGTTTACGCATCGCCGGACCCAATTGCCTGGGCGTAGCCAATGTCAGGGACGATATCTGGGCGACCGCGTCTTCGCGCACGCTCGGCGGATTGACCGGGAACATCGGGCTGGTTTGTCAGAGCGGCGCGACGGCGTTTGGCCCGTTCCTCGTGCGCGCCGTGGACAGCGGCATCGGACTGAGTCACATCATTTCCACCGGCAATGAAGTCGATCTGGACTTTGCCGACTTTGTCCGCTATCTGCTCGACGATCCGGACACCCGCGTCATCGCCGGTTTTGTCGAGGGCTTCAAAGACGTCGGGAAATTTCTCGCCGCGGCCGAACTGGCGGCGGAGCGCGGCAAACCCATCGTGCTGATCAAGATCGGACGTTCGGAATCCGGCGCCCGGGCCGCACGGTCCCACACCGCAGCGCTCACCGGCGTTGATGCCCGCTATGACGCGGTGTTCAGGCAATACGGGGTCATCCGGGTGCAGGACTACGACGACCTCCTCGAGATTTCCCACCTGCTCGCCCATCACCGCAAACCCCGCAAGCCGGGAATTGCGGTGGTGTCGCATTCGGGCGGCATCAGTTCCCTCACCGCCGACATGTGCGGCCAGGCCGGGCTCGACTTGCCGCCTCTCACCGATCACGCGCGTGATGGCATCAACGCTATCCTGAAAGACTTCGGGTGGGCGGCCAATCCTGCGGACGTCACCGGTTTTGCCCGCGGCGAACACTTCCCGCAGATCATGGACACCATGATCAACGAGCCGGAAGTCGGCACGCTCGTCATCGCCAGTGCCGGAGCGGGCAATCAGGTCGACCACGTGATCAGTCTGCGCGACCGCACCGACAAAGGCGTCGTTTTTTTCTGGACGGCAAGCCGCGGCGACAAGGCCACGCTCGCCAAGCTCAAGAGCGCGAATATTCCGATCTTCTACTCGCCGGAGAAACTGGCGCGCGGCCTCCAAAGCCTGGTCGGCTATCACGCGTGGCGCGATCAGCGGCTGGCCGGCGGAACCGCGGCGATTCCGCCACTGACTGCCGGGCAGGAACAAACGCTGGCGCGGCTGCGCGCTCGCGGGCGTTCGACTCTTTCTGAAAGCGAGAGCAAGCAAGCGATTGCTGCGTGGGGGATAGCGGGGCCGAGCGAGCAATCGGTGCAATCCGCCGACGCCGCTGTCGGGGCGGCGCAGCGTCTCGGCTATCCCGTCGCGCTGAAGGTCGATTCGCCCGACATACTCCACAAAACCGAGGCCGGCGTCGTGCGTCTCGGTCTGCGCGACGCCGATGAAGTGCGCAAGGCTTACGGGCAAATCATGGCCAATGCCTCTGGCTACGCGCCGAATGCTTCCATCGCCGGAGTCCTGGTGCAGGAAATGGTCACCGGCGGCGTGGAAGTCATCGTCGGCATCTCGTACGATGCTCAGCTCGGCCCCATGCTTTTGTTCGGCAGCGGCGGCGTGATGGTCGAGGTTTATAACGACGTGGCGCTGCGGCGTTGCCCCATCACGCGATCCGAAGCTCTGGACATGGTGGCGGAAGTCAAAGGCGCGAAACTGCTGCGCGGTTTCCGTGGGCAACCACCGGCGGACACCGACGCGTTGGCGGATACCCTCGTGCGGGTGTCGCACCTGGCGGCGCAGCTCGAAGGACAGTTGGCGGAACTCGACATCAATCCGTTGATGGTGTTGCCGGCGGGACAAGGCGTGAAGGCAGTTGATGCGTTGGTGGTGTTGCAAAGCTAGTTTGTTGAAAATCGCCGCGGCGGCCATGATTCCGTCATGCCGGCGAAGGCCGGCATCCAGTCAGGTGTTAATTCGCTTGATTCGCGTTATCTGGACCCCGGCTTTCGCCGGGGTGACGAGTCGTTTGACAGGGGTGCCGACGCTGACGATACTTCGGCTCGTACGGTAGAATTTCGTGTAATTGACCACGGCAAAAAGAGGTACGCGTGAGCAAAAATCTGAAGGCCTACAATATTTCCGACCTGCGCGATCTCGCGCTCAAACGCATTCCCAAGGGGGTGTTCGAGTTCATGGATCGCGGGACCGAGGACGAGGTGTCGCTGCGGAATAACCGCGCCGTATTCGATCGCATGCGGTTCAAGACCCGCACTTTCGTGGATGTTTCGAAGCGCAATCAGGACGCGACGATTTTCGGCGTCAAGCACAAGATGCCGCTCGTGATCGCGCCCACCGGGACTGCGGGCCTGATGTGGTTCGAGGGCGAGCTCGCGCTCGCGCGCGCGGCGCGGGCAGCGGGTATACCGTTTACGCTCGCCACGGGCTCGATGACGGCGATGGAACGCGTCGCCGACGAGGCGGGCGGGGATCTCTGGTTCCAGCTCTACCTGTGGCCGGACCGGTCGTTCTCGCACGAACTGGTCGAGCGCGCCAAGGCCGCCGGCTACAAAGCGCTGATCGTGACGGTGGACGGCGTATCCGCGGGCAATCGCGAGTACAACATCCGCAACGGTTTCACGATTCCGTTTACGTTTTCGACCCGTAACGTCATCGACATGGTGACGCACCCGCGCTGGTTGCTCGGCGTCATGCTGCGCTACCTGGCCACGACCGGCATGCCGATGTACGCGAATTACCCGGCCGCGGCGAAAGCAAAACTCACCGCGGGGCCGATGGGCCGCTCGAGCCTGCGCACCGACTCGATCAGCTGGGGCGATCTCGACGCGCTGCGCAAAATCTGGCCGCACAAACTCATCGTCAAAGGCATGCTCGACCCGCAGGATGCCGCGACGGCGGTCGATCATGGCGCCGACGGCATCGGCGTGTCCAACCACGGCGGCCGCAATCTTGACGGCATTATTTCCCCGATCGAGGTGTTGCCGGAGATTGTGGACGCGGTGGGCAAACGGGCGACGGTTTTTGTGGACAGCGGGTTTCGCCGCGGCACGGACGTGGTGAAAGCTCTGGCGCTGGGCGCGCACGCGGTGATGGTCGGCCGCTCGACGCTCTATGGCGTTGCCGCCGGTGGTGAGGACGGCGCCGCGCGCGCGCTCGAAATTTATCGCGAAGAAATCAGCCGCGTGCTGGCGTTGCTCGGCTGTCGGGGCATTTCCGATCTTGGGCCGCAATACCTGCAATTTGTCGATTCGCAGTTGCGTCCCGCCACGCTGCCCGTCAGGGGCTGAGGCCGCCCGCCATACGAATGCGGTTGCGGAGAAGCCTGACCGGCGGCGAGCCGATTTACCGTAAAGCGTCCTTCGGTATTAACTCGGTATGGCCGACAAGCGGCGTTCGGAGGATAATGCGCCCATGAACGACGAAAAGCCCATTACAGAACAGCCCATCGAAGCGCCGCCGCCTGAGCCCCAGGCTCAGGATCCACGGCGCCGGTTGCGCGAACTCCTCGCCATTGCCGAACGCGAACGCACCGACGCGGTGTGGGACGAGATCATCGCGCTCGAAATCGAATTGGCTCCCGGAAACCGTGCTTCATCGCCGCAAGTGGATGTTGGTCGCCGTCAGGAACCTGGCCGGCGCCAGGAACCTGGCCGGCGTCCCGAACAGCAGGGGCGCCGGCAGGATCCCGGATCCGGCGCGAAGCCGGCCAAGCGCTTCTTCAAGAAGCACAAGCGCGGTCCAGGGGCGCCACGCTAAGCGTCGCGGGCGTCGATCATGACGCCGGGCGAAACCCGAAGATCCGCTCGAAGCGCTGCGCGTAAAGCCCCCACGCATCGGGATTGATGAGACGGGGAGGGCGCTCTCCGCGGAGGATTCCGGCAACCTGCTGCGCGTTCCAGTCGGCCATATTGTGCCGGGAATCGTGCGTGACGCCGGCGGTGTGGTAGGTGGCGATCACGTTGTCGAACGCGAGCAGCGGGTGCGACAGCGGCGGAGGCTCCTCGACCCAGACATCGACCCCCGCACCGGCGATGTGCCCGCTCTTGAGCGCGGCGGCAAGAGCGTTCTCGTCGACGATCCCGCCGCGCGCCGTGGTGATCACGTAGGAGCCGGCCTGCATCGCGTCGAGTTCGCGGCTGCCGATCATGCCGCGGGTCTCGTCGTTCAGCGGGCAATGGAGCGAGACAAAGCGCGACTCGGCGAGCAGGGTGGCGAGATCCAC
>Ga0163199_1002311_pt1 | contig 11672 bp, 9 predicted proteins | sample PL_2010_150m_FD_113537 | JGI IMG/M metagenome (GOLD analysis project Ga0163199, IMG submission 113537) | Freshwater microbial communities from Powell Lake, British Columbia, Canada to study Microbial Dark Matter (Phase II) - PL_2010_150m | ecosystem: Environmental > Aquatic > Freshwater > Lake ...
CGCCAATGATGATGCCTAACATGGTGAGCCCGGATCGTAATTTGTTGGCGGCTAATGCGCGAAGAGCGATACGAAAGTTTTCTAGGAAGCCCATAATAAACCTGACAAGGTGAAGGGGTGAAAAGGTGACAAGATGATCGAAAATCAAAGTTCATCTTGTCACCCTATCATCGTGTCATCTTGTCATCAATGATGCGCCTCTCTTAACAAGGCAATCTCACTCGGACGCGGCGCGCCCGCTTTGAGCGGCTCGATCTTCTCATCGTCAACGATCTTGCCGTCCGAGAGACGAACCACGCGCTCGGTGTGGCGGGCGATAAATGGATCGTGAGAGACAAAGATAACGGTCTGTCCCATCTCGTAATGCAATTTTTGGAACAAGGCAATGATCTCGGTGCCGGTTTTGCTGTCGAGCGCGCCCGTCGGTTCATCGGCGAGCAAGATGGTGGGGTTGTTGACCAACGCTCGCGCAATTGCCACGCGCTGTTGTTGACCACCCGAAAGTTCGTTGGGGCGATGATGCATACGATCGGCAAGACCTACGATGCGTAATGCCTCTTGCGATTTCTCGCGCCGCTCCTTGCTTTTGGCGCCGCTGTAATACATAGGAAGCATAACGTTATCCAGTGCGCTGGTGCGCGCCAACAAGTTGAATTGCTGAAAGACGAAACCGATCTTGCGACCGCGCACAGTGGCGAGTTGATCATCGGTCATGTTTTCAACGTTGACGCCCTCGAGGCGATACGAACCGCTCGTCGGCAGATCGAGACAACCGATGATTGCCATCAAGGTGCTTTTACCCGACCCGGAGGGACCCATGATCGATAACATCTCGCCTTTATTGATTCGCAAGTCCACGCCATCCAGAGCGCGCACTTCAACATCGCCCATTTTATAAATTTTAGTTAGATTTTCCGCTTCGATGATTGAGGTCATAATATTCTACCGACCCAGTCCACCCGGTCCGCCGAACTGTGTGGTTGTAGTAGATTTCGCTTGAACGAGTTGCACCTTGTCGCCGGGTTTGAGGTCACCCGCCACCAGCACCATATCTTCGATCAATTGACCACTCTTCACGCTCACGCGCTCGGTAACGCCATTGACAACGCGATTCACATACTCGCCACCCGAATCGTTCTGCACTGCATCGAGCGGAACCGCCAGAGCGTTGTTGTTAACACTGGTGATGATGCTCACCGTCGCCGTCATGCCCGTCAACAAACGCGGGTCTACTTTCGTCACGTCCACGCGCACGCCGTATTTGGTCAACCCTTGATCCTTCACGCCGATGGTGTTGATGCGTGACACCACGCCGTCAATCTTCACATCGGGCAAGGGGTTCGCCGTAACGGTAGCGCGGCTGCCCAGCTTCACCCGCGTCACTTCACTCTCGTCCACCAGCACTTCCACATAAATTTTCGTGCGGTTCGCCAAGACGATTGCCGTGTTGCTGGTCAACGCGGCGTCGCCCGCCTGATAATTCACTTGCAAAATCTCGCCATCAAACGGCGCGCGGATCATCAACGAATCGGCGGACGCTTGCGCCGCTTGCAATTTCGCCATCGCCGAGGCGATGTCGCGCGGGTCGGCGCCTGCCAAGAGTTTATTCAACTTGTCTTTGGTGTCAGCCAATTGCGCCTGCGCCACTTCCACTTTCGCTCGCGCCTTCGCCAAATCAATCGAAGTCGGTCCGCCGATGGCAGTATTTAAATTAGTCTGAGCATCGCTTAACTTCTTTTGAGCTTTCGCCAGCGCGTCACTCTTGCTCGACTTGTCCATGCTGATCTTGAGCTCATAGACTTGCTGTTGCGAGACCGAGTTTTGATACGTGGCTTCGGCGCGTTTCATCGCATCGTAGGCTTCTTGCGAATTGTTGCTGTTGTCGTATTTCTCTTTCGCTTTAAGATAGTCGCTATAGGCGCGGTTGGTCGTCGCCACTTGCGAGTAATACGCTTGCACGTCGGCGCTGACGTTGGTTAACTGTAAGCTGCCTTCGGCGCTTGCCACCGCCAATTTTGCATCGTTGACCGAATCAAAATAGGATTGATCCGCCGGGTTGGTGAGAGTTCGCAGCTCATCGTTGGCTGTCTTCAAGGCGCCGTCTGCATCGGCAACCGCCTTGCGAGCGTTGGCGACGGTGAGATCGGGTGGCTTGATCAGATCATCGAGCGTCTTCTTGGCGTTGATCAGATCCGATTGCGCCTGAATGACAGTTTGCGGAACCGTCAATGGATCGAGGATCATTAACACATCACTGGTTTTCACCTTGTCGCCCACTTTCACATTCACTTGGGCAATGGTGCCGGTGATCTTCCACACCAGCGTGGACGATTGAATCGGGCTGACCGTGCCGGATGAATCCACTGTGCTGACCGCCGTGATCTGAGTCACGTCGCCGGTGCGGGCAATCGCCGTCGCCGCCGTTTGCTGCGCGGTGTAAGCCTGCCAGCCAAAGTAACCGCCAACGGCAAGCGCCAACACCACAACAACAATCGTTATCAATTTCCATCGAGCTTTCAAAAATGCCATCATAGTTTTAAAGTCTCCTTGCTTTTCGAGAACAAAATTATTCGAACCACTTAGGCGTCATTGCGAGTCTTCGAGAAGCAATCTCCTAACGCAACCGAGATTGCTTTGCGTAGCACTCGCAATGACGGAGTGGCTGAGTAGCGATTATAGTGCGTTACTCTTTAACTCAAACGTGATCTTCAACCCGCCGCCCGTCACGTTGCTGGCGCGGATCATCCCACCCTGTCCTTCGATCAATTGACGGGCAATCGCCAAGCCGAGTCCGGCTCCGCCCGAAGATCGGGCGCGCGATTTTTCGGCTCGCCAGAATCGGTCAAACAATTTTGGCAGATCATCGTCGGGGACGCCGGGTCCGTTATCGCTGACGCTGACGGCGACCCCGTGCGCCGTGCGCTTCACATCCACACTCACCTCACCCTGATCAGGAATATATTGGATGGCGTTATTCAACAAATTGCTGATCACCTGCTCCACCCGTTGTCCGTCGGCGGATACCGTCGGCAGATCATTTTCCACTTCGACCTTCAACTTAATATTTTTCTCCGACGCCGCCATCTCAAATAGATCCACCGCGCGTCGCGCGCTCTCGCCCAGATCCACTTGCGCCAGATCGAAATGCAATTGACGCGCTTCTGCCAGCGACAGTAGATGCAGATCATCAATCACGCGCTCCAGCATGTAGGTCTCTTCGAGAACCGGCGCGATGTGTTCTTCGTCTGCCGGATAGACGTTGTCAATGATGCCTTCGAGCCGTCCGCGCAAAATGGTAAGCGGCGTGCGGAGTTCGTGAGCAACATCTGCCAGTAACGCGCGCCGATCCAGATCGTTGCGCTGCAGTGAATCCGCCATGCGATTAAAACTTTCGCTCAAGTCGCGCAAGTCGCCGCGCCCTTTCACTTGCACGCGCGTGCTGAGATCACCGGCAGCAACGAGTTGCGCGGCGGCGATCACATCCACCAATGGCGACACCACGCGGCGCATGAGCATCAAGCCGATCACGACGGTCATTAAACCGGTGAAGAAAGCGATGAAGCCAATGGGGAACAACAAACCGCTAAGCGTGCGCCACAGCAAAGTTGTTTCACTTTGCTCAAAGCTGGGCTCACTCGGTCTGCCGCGCACGATCAACAGTCCCACTTGATTGCCTTTCACTCGCAACGGAAAACGCAAATCTTCGTGGCGCGTCGTATACGGTTTGCCAACGGCGGAATTGCCGCCGCTATAATCTACCAACACGTTTCCTTTTTCATCCAACAACATCGCGTCACGTTCCCAATCGGGCCCGCGGTTGATGAAGCGCATGGTGCCGACGTCTCCCGAAAGTGTCTCGACTCCATTCCAATTCCCATGACCCAAATAAAAACCTTCAAGGGCGTAAGCGATAGACGGTGTGAAGAAGAACACACGCGGCGATTGAGCATTGATCACCAAAACGCCCAACACAACCAGCAATAGGATCGTCAACAACACCACTGCGGTAAAGGACTGAATAAGCAACGTCCACAAGCGGCGGCGTATTTGTGAGGCGGAGTGAGCGGGATCAATGAGGTGAGTCATAGCGCGGTTAAACCGCAAATGAACAATGAACAATGAAACAATGAACAAACCCGTTCTTCATAAATTTCATTCTGAAAATTTATACCCCACCCCATGCACCGTAACAATATAGCGCGGTTCACGATCATCCGGTTCGATCTTGCGTCGCAAGTTGCGGATGTGTGAATCAATTGCGCGCTCGTAGCTTTCAAACGCCACGCCGCGCGCCGCCATTAATAATTGCCCACGCGAAAAAATTCGTCCGGGTTGACTGGCTAATGCCGCGAGTATTTCGAATTCGGTGGGGGTCAACGACACTTCACCCGTTGGCAACGTCACGACGTAACGATTGCGATCTAACGTCAGGTCGGCGGCGCGGATCACTTCGGCGGGCGACGAAGAACCTTCGGCGCGGCGCAACACGGTTCGCACTCGCGCCACCAATTCGCGCGGGCTGAACGGTTTGGTGATGTAATCGTCCGCGCCCAGTTCGAGTCCGATCAACTTATCGCTCTCTTCCACGCGCGCGGTAAGCATCACAATGGGCATCGTGCCTTCGCGCCGAAGTTGGCGACACACGTCGAGTCCATCCATGCCGGGCATCATCAAATCTAACACCACCAGATCAGGCTTCTCATTTCGCGCCAACGACAAACCGCGCGTGCCGTCGGCGGCGGTGATCACTTTGAAACCTGCCGCGCTTAAATAATCGCGGCAGATGTCAACTATTTTGGGTTCGTCATCCACGACAAGAATTGTTTTCGACATAAACAAGGTAGAGACGTTGCGGTGCAACGTCTCTACAAAATATAACGCGGATGTGTGAAGAAATTATGGAGACACAAAAACCCTTTGGGTCTTAAAGACCCGAAGGGTTTAGAGGGTTCGGAATTTAAACTCACCCCCCACCATCGTCCCCAACACAACCGCCTCGCGGATCGCCATCGGGTCGCAGGTGAAGAGATCACGATCCACGATTGTGAGATCAGCCAGCTTGCCAACTTCTATTGAGCCAAGATGATCTTCCATCTTCGCGGCGTAAGCCGCTCCCTTGGTGTAGCCATCAACCGCTTCGGATACCGTCAACTTTTGATTCGGATACCAACCGTTTTCTGAAGGCGAGCCATCGGCGCGGCGGCGGGTGACGGCGGCGTGAATGCCCCACAGCGGGTTGATCGGTTCCACCGGAGAATCCGAACCAAAGGCTAACACCGCACCATTATTTAATTGATCTCGCCAAGCGTAAGAATACACGCCGCGTTTGCCCCAATACTTGTCCACCATGTTCATATCCGATGTGGCGTGAATGGGTTGCATCGAAGCAACAATTTTTAATTGCCCGACTCGCGCCAGATCATTGGGATGAAGGATTTGCAAATGTTCGGCTCTATGGCGAAGAGCGGTGGACGTTTGAAGTTTGAAGTTTGAAGTTTGAGATTCTTCTTTCCGAAGTTGTTCGTAAACATCCAGCAGATCATGATTCGCTTTGTCGCCGATAGCGTGAACGGTCATGGCGAGTCCGTTCATCATCGCTTTGCGCCCGTATTCGTATAACGTTTCTTTATCGGTGACGGCGATCCCGTAGTTGTGTGGTTCGCCTTCGTACGGTTCAATCATCGTTGCCGTGCGCGGACCCAACGCGCCATCCATAAACACTTTCACGTTGCCGATGCGAATCCATTGATCGCCAAAACCGGAACGCAATCCAATCGCTATCGCCTGATCGAGATAGGCGACCGGGATATTTTTGTTGACGCGCAAACCGAGTTGACCACGCTCGCGCAAAAGTTGATAGGCGGTGAAGCAGCGCACGCCGTCGAAATCGTGAACGCCGGTCAGCCCAACTTTCCACGCATGTTCTTGACCATTGAGCATCGCCTGCGCCACATCATCAGTCGTGTAATCGGGGATGGCGCTCTTTGGGTTATCACCCACTGTTGTATAAGAACGCGCCATCATCAAATCCATCGCCGTCTCAAACAAAATTCCAGTGAGGTTGCCTTTCTCATCGCGTCCAATTTTTCCGCCTTCGGGATCGGGTGTGTGTGAGGTGATGCCCGCCAGTTTGATCGCCGTAGAATTGATCCACGCGGCGTGCATAGATTTCGCGGTGAGATACAGCGGATGCTCAGGGGCAACGGAATCAAGCTGCGCCGCCGTTGGAAATTCATCGCCCCAACGCGAATAGTTCCAACCATGTCCGCGAATCCATTTTCCCTTCGGCGTGATCTTGGCGCGTTCGGCGACTCGCTTCAAGGCTTCGTCGAGCGTATCCGTTTCCACATCTACAAAGGTCAGACCGATGGAGAACCATTCAAAATGTAAATGGGCATCGGTGAGTCCGGGCAAGATCAACGCGCCTTTGAGATCGATCTGTTCGGTATGCGAATCGGCTAAGGCGCGAATGGCGGCGTCAGTGCCGAGGGCGATGATTCGATCATTACGAATGGCAATGGCAGAGGCTTGAACGGGTGAATAAATTTTGGCGTTGTAGAGGAGGATCATGTGGTTATTGGACTTTATCGGAAATATCTCTTTGCAATCTCGGAGTGGTGTGGAGTGCCAAAACGTAACTACTCACCCAAGAGGATGGAAGGAGGCGCACTCTAATCCGCAGTCAATTTTTTTCTCGCTCCAAACATTTTTCCGCCTATTGGCAGAAGAAAGCTCAACTTCAGAACAATGCCCAAATGCGGATTAGAGATGCAACCCACCACGCATCGTGAGTAGTTACGCAAAACTACATTATAGTATTGCTCTTTAAAAACTACGCCAACCGCGAAGATTTTTGTTCATTGTTTCATTGTTTCATTGTTCATTGTTCATTTGCGGTGTAACCGCGCTATGTTTATTCCCCCGTGATCTTCTCGGCAATCGTATTCAACTCTTCGTCTGAATAAAAATGGATCACGATACTGCCGCCTTTGCGCCCGCGCGTGATGCTGACACGCGTGCCGAGCGCATCGCGTAAATCGGATTCCAATGATTTCACTTCCGCCGATTTGTTTGACTTGGTAGGTTTGCTGCTCTTGTGTCCGGTGAGTTGACGGATCAACTCTTCGGCTTGGCGCACGTTGAGCCCTTTGCCGATGATGGTGTTGAGCGCGGCGAGCTGCGCTTGAGCGTTGGGCAGTGAGAGCAAAACGCGGGCGTGACCTTCGGTGATCAGCCCCTGCGCCAACGCGCCTTGAATTTTGGGCGGCAACTTTAGCAAACGAATCGTGTTGGTGATCGTCACGCGCTGTTTGCCGACTCGTTTGGCAATGTCATCGTGCGAGAGTCCGAAATCGTCGGCGAGATGTTTAAAGGCTTGAGCGTTTTCGAGCGGGGAGAGATCAGAGCGTTGAATGTTTTCGATGAGCGCCAATTCAAGCAGATGTTGATCAGAGGTGTGACCGCGCACGATGGCGGGGATCGTCGCCAAGCCCGCCAGCTTTGAGGCTTCGAGTCGGCGTTCACCGGCAATTAAAATATATTGGTTCGCTTCTTTGGATTGGGCGACGATGATCGGTTGGATGATCCCGTGTTCGCGGATCGAAGCGGCGAGATCACTTAACTCTTGCGGATCGATCCGCGTGCGCGGCTGGCGCGGGTTGCGCGTGACGCGCGAAACCAGAATCTCAAGCGTACCGCCTTTGCCTTCGTCGGCGCCTTCCACCGGGATGAGCGCATCGAGTCCGCGACCGAGTCCACGTTTAGCCATATCTCGCAGTAATCAGTGATCAGTAAGCAGTAATCAGTGAGCAGTTCACTGATAACTGATCACTGGTTACTGATCACTTCCTATTCCAACTCGCCAACAACACTCCCAATAATATCATCGCGCCGCCGAAGAAAAAATTTGCGCCGAGCCTGTCGCCTAACAGCACTGCACCGAGCGCAACGCCGACGACAGGCTGAGCGAAGAACATTAACGAAGCGACACTGGCATCGAGTAGTTCAAAACTTTTATTCCACAGGAACATCGCCAGCGCCGTTGAGATCACTCCAAGATAAAGAACGCTGCCGATGATCACGAGATTGATCTTCGCCGAATCAATCGGCGTGGTGGCGATCTCGTAAATTGAAAGCGGGATCGTCAATGGCAAGCCGCCGATCAACACCATCACCGTGATCGCCAACGTCGAGAGACCTTTCGCGCCCACCCACTTGACCAGCACGGAATAGAGTCCCCACGTCAACGCCGCACCGAGTAATGCCACATTGCCCCACACGCCTAACTGCACTTGAGTCGGATCGAAGACAACGATAACGACTCCGATGGTAGCAAGGATTAAAGCGATGATTCGAAAGCGCGTGAGCTGCTCGCGCAGAATCAAAAAGGCGAACAAGACAATGAACGCCGGTGAAGCCGATGTGATGAGCGCGCCATTTGCCGCGCCCGAAAGTTTTGTGCCGACAAATTGCAAACCGAGCGAGACGCTGTAACCCACAAAGCCAACGCCCAACAATGATCGAATTTGATCGCCCGTGTAACGCAATTCACCGCGCCACGCAGCGATGGGCGCGAGGGTGGCAACGCCGATGATCAAACGCAGCACCAATAATGTGAACGGTTGAAAAACGGGAACAATGTTTTTTGAAGGGTCTTCCTTCAAAATAAAACTGCTCACCACATACATCCCGCCCCAGATAGCGGCGGCGGTGAAACCGCTCAAGGCACCAATTAACTTCACAACTTCAAGAGCATGTAATTTGTAATTAGTAAATGCAATTACCAATTACTAATTACTCTTTCCCGCTCTTATCTCCTCTTAAGAGTTCTTCCGCCAATGCCAAATACGATTGCCCACCGGGTGAAGACGGCGCGAAAGCCGAGATGGGCAAACCGTGTGACGGCGCTTCGGCGAGGCGGACGTTGCGCGGGATGATCGTATGAAAAATTTTTCCGGGGAAATGTTTGCGGACTTCATCCACCACTTGCGTCGAGAGCGTGGCGCGCACGTCGAACATCGTCATCAGCAAGCCGCGAATGTGCAAGTGGGTATTCATCGCGCTGCGCACGCGGTTGATCGTTTGCGCCAACTGACCCAACCCCTCGAGCGCAAGATATTCACACTGCACAGGGATGATCACGGCTTCGGCGGCAACGAGGGCATTGAGCGTCAGCAAACTTAAAGCGGGCGGACAATCGAGCAAGATGTAATCAAATTGTTTGAGCGTGGGCTTGAGGCGGATTTTGAGTCGGCTCTCGCGGGCGAGTTCGTTGACCAACTCCACTTCTGCGCCGGAGAGTGAAGGTGACGACGGGATGATGGAGATATTAAGTTTAGTGTTGACCAACGTGCAATCGGCGATGGGTTTGTCGTCCATCAACAATTCGTAGATGCCGCTCTCCACCGTGCGCTTATCAATGCCCAAGCATGAGGTGGCATTTGCCTGCGCGTCCATATCCACCAGCAGCACGCGCTGACCCAGTTGCGCCAGATACGCGCCGAGATTGATCGTGGTCGTGGTTTTACCCACGCCGCCTTTTTGATTCACTAAAGCATAAATATGAGTCATTTGTTAGAAGTTGGATGTTGGAAGTTGGATGTTGGATGTTGGAAGTTGGATGTTGGATGTTGGAAGTTGGATGTTGGATGTTGGATTCCCCCCATTTCCTTTATCTCCCTGTTTCCTTGTTTACCTGTTTCCTTGTTTCCCTTATTTCCTTTTTTGATTACGGAGCTGGCACCACCACGACTCCATGCGGGTCTTTCGCAACTTTGATCGTCTCCACCACCACGCGCTTTTTTGTATCCACGACAGACACTGTTGAGTCATCGTGGTTCGCCACGTAGATCAATCCGCCCGGACCGGCGGACATGTGAAAAGGTGATTTGCCCGTTTTGAGTTGGGTGATCACTTCACGCTTGGCAATGTCAATTTCGATCACGCCGCCCAAACCGCGATCCGACAACCAGAACGTTGGCAAGTTCGGTTCAAGAAAAAATCCATCGCGAAATTTCTTGACGCTGTGAAAAGGATAGAAGCCCATCGGCTTACTATCTTTCAGTTGGTAAGTCTTGGTGTCAAACACCAGCACAAACGGATTCGCGTCGGAAGATGTTTCAATAAAGCCCGACGACGTGACAAACACTTCATCGCGTTCCGGGATCAGCGTGAGATCGTGCGCGCCATTGGCAAAACCAAAAATTTCTTTCTTCACCTTCAACGTCTCGCGGTCTAAAACCACCATGCCGCGATTGTGATTCGTAGTGAACCACAGTTCTTTGCCGTCAAAGGAGATCGCCATATCGTGCTGGGCATAGTTGAGGTCAACGTGTTTTAAAAGTTTCCAGGTCTTGGTGTCAATGATCGAAAAATAAGTTTGATATTCGTGCGTGATGTAGAGCAATGAATCATCGGGAGCCCATGCCAGATCGTGCGGCGTGGTGCCGACGGGGATGCGGGCAATTTCTTTAATCGTCGCCGCGTCAATCACGGCGATGGTGCCGTCGTTGCGTAATGCCGTCGCCACATACTTGCCATTGTTCGAGGCACTGATGTTGTGCGGATACTCGCCCACTTTCACTTCGCCAACTTTTCTTGCCGGGAAGCCCTGAAACACTTCCACCACTCTCGCCGTCTCGCAGGCGACAAAGATGCGCGCTTCGGGCAACGGAGTCGGCGTGGGTCCGCGCGTGGGAGTCATCGCCGCCGTTGGAGTCAGAGTCGGCAATGGCGTGACCGCCACTTCGGTGATCGGCGGCATGATGTGCGCCGCAGGTATCGGGGTCAGTGTCGGCGTCACCGTTGGAGTCGCCGCCATCGCGCACGAAGCGAGCAGCAGGCTCACGATCAAAGTTGAATGCATCACGAAGATTTTTTTCATCACTCTCTCCCAAGCAAATTAATAAATTCTGGTTTCGGAATGCTATCTACGCCGACACGAGTCACCGAATCACTGCCGAGCGCAATGGCGAATCGAATGGCGTGATGCGGATCGCGCGTTTGCCACAAGCGCGTGAAAAATGCCGCCGCAAAAATATCGCCCGCGCCCGTCGCCTCAACCACCTCCACTTGCGGCGCGGGATAATGATAACGCTCGTTCTGCCAAAAAAGAGTCGCGCCTTCATTCGCTTGCGTCACCACAAACATCGTTGCCATCGCCGCCCAACGCTCGGCGAGATTCCAATCGCCCGCCACATCCTCAATGCTGATCACCGTTGCGGCTGCCGCCTTCAACAAAAATTCCGCCGACTCCCACTCGCCGCGCGAGACATGCCCCTTCTCATCCCACTCGCGCATAAAACCTTGCGGCGTGATTCCGATCAACGATGACGAAAATAATTCGATCACACTCGGATCGATCTCGCGCGCAATCGGCGCAAGATGCACGATGGGGGCGCGCCGCCATTCGTGCGGAACAGAATCTTTTGTCAACGTATCGGCGCGCGCGTGAAGAGTCTGCACCCGACCCGAGGGCGTGTAAACATTTTCAAACACGGTGCTGCTCGCCGAATGTATTCGATGCACGATGACATCGTGAAGTCCATCCAACACCGCGCCATCGGCGTGCGCCGTCACCATGCCCACGCGCAAACCCAACGCCAACGCCGTGAGCGATGAATACGACACCGTGCCGCCGAGCAGTATCCCTTTCGGTGTGATGTCTTGCGCGA
>Ga0163199_1002313_pt1 | contig 11671 bp, 9 predicted proteins | sample PL_2010_150m_FD_113537 | JGI IMG/M metagenome (GOLD analysis project Ga0163199, IMG submission 113537) | Freshwater microbial communities from Powell Lake, British Columbia, Canada to study Microbial Dark Matter (Phase II) - PL_2010_150m | ecosystem: Environmental > Aquatic > Freshwater > Lake ...
AAGTTGCGTAACTCATCGGCGAGTTGCGGCAGCGCTTTTCGTTCCAGCACGCGCAACTGGGAAGGGGTGTTGATGGTATCAAGCAGTGGATACATTTGAATCCTGAAGATTAAAAATTACTCACTATGAAAAACACAGCCTCAAAACTTTCGCTGAATGATGAAATCGGTTACTTGACGCAAGCGCTCCGCGGTTGCGTCAAAACTTTCCAGTGCCTGATAGGCATCATGCCGCAACTCTTCGGCCAGTTCGCGCGCCCGGCTAGTTCCCAGTATGCTTACATACGTTGGCTTGTTGTGCTCAGCATCTTTACCGGCAGTCTTGCCCAAGGTTGCGGTGGTTGCCTCCGCATCAAGCACGTCGTCCACTACTTGGAACGCGAGGCCAATATGTTTGGCGAAGCGATCGAGATCTTCCAGTTGCGCATCATTCAGGCTGCTGCCACAGCGGGCGCCCAGCATGACTGCAGCACGGATGAGCGCTCCAGTCTTATGGATGTGCATAAACTCCAGTTCCGGCAGGCTCAATATCTTGCCGACGTTGGCGAGGTCAATCGCCTGTCCACCGGACATGCCGCGTGATCCCGCTGCTTGCGCCAGCCGTTTGATCATTTCCAGTTGAACTTGCGGGGTATCCGCCAAACGATATTCGGCCAGCAATTGAAAAGCTAGACTCTGCAAACTATCGCCTACCAGCAACGCAGTGGCTTCATCGTATTCCACATGACATGTGGGTTTGCCCCGCCGTAGCACGTCGTCATCCATACAGGGCAGGTCGTCATGCACCAGCGAGTAAGCATGAATCAGCTCTACTGCAGCGGCCACGATAGTCACACGTTCTTCACTGGCACCACCCAACTCTCCGGCGGCAAAGGCAAGCAGCGGGCGTACTCGCTTTCCTCCACCCAGGACGGCATAACGCATAGCCTCATGCAGACGTTCGGGGGCAATATTCGCGGCGGGAAGCAGAGTCTGCAAGGAGGTTTCTATGCATGCTTGACGGCTTCTCGCCCAGTCTTGGAAATCAGCGATCATCAATACCAGATGGGGAGAAGTTTTTAAGTGTACCAGCCTCGAGCAGACGTACCTGCTGTTGTGCGTCCTGTAACTTGGACTGACAGTATTGCAGCAACTCAGCGCCACGTTTGTGGGCTGAGAGCGAAATCTCAAGCGGCATTTGTCCTGTTTCCATTTCAACCACAATACCTTCCAGTTCAGTTAATGCTGCTTCAAAACTTTCCGGCTGCAAGGATTTGACGTGTTTGGCAAGCTTTGTCATGATAAGCACAGTGTCACAGAGAGCGCAGCTTCCTTTCCGAAAGCCGCAAAAATAACGCAATAAGCGGGGTCAGGTCAATTAAATACGTGAAACTTTCTTCAGTTCGGCGCTCTGAACTGGGTCATGGATGTTTCCGGGAGGTATAAAACCTCTCGTGCCGACTATTATATTAGATTGAGCCAACTTTTCGTACGGTAATGTTTCCTAACTTGTTGGGAAGATATACAGTAGCGATATGTCTAATTTTGTTGATGTTTCGCAACTGATGCAAACACCGGTGCAGTTGCCGGTTGACTGGTATTTCGATCCCCGTATTCTTGAGTTGGAGAAACGCCTCCTGTTCGATCAGGGGAGCGGCTATGTTGGCCATGAAGCCATGCTGCCGAACATCGGCGATTACCATGTGCTGGAATGGATGGGCGATGCCAAGGTGCTGGTACGCAACAGAAATGACATCGAGTTGCTATCCAACGTCTGTCGCCACCGGCAAGCTCTGTTGCTCAAGGGCCGCGGCAATGCCAGGAACATCGTTTGCCCCGTGCACCGCTGGACTTACGATGTGGCTGGCAAGCTACTGGGAGCGCCCCACTTTCCTGACAATCCTTGTCTTGATCTCGGCAAGACCCCGTTGCAGAACTGGAATGGCTTGCTGTTTGCGGGCAAGCGCGATGTCGCGCGCGACATGACCAGCCTGGGCGTCTTGAAGGACTTTGATTTTTCCGGTCACATGCTGGAACGGGTGCAGATAGAGGAATACGCCTGCAACTGGAAAACCTTTATCGAGGTGTACCTGGAAGATTATCACGTTGAGCCATACCATCCGGGTCTGAGTAGTTTTGTTAATACTGACGAGCTGAAGTGGGAGTTTGGCGACTGGTATAGCGTGCAAACAGTGGGCATCAATCACGCTCTGGCTCGTCCGGGTACGCCGGTTTATGCCAAATGGCACGAGCAGTTATTGCGGCAGACCGCGGGCAGAGTGCCGACTCACGGCGCCATCTGGATGCTCTACTACCCGAATGTCATGTTGGAATGGTACCCTCACGTACTCATTATCAGTACGTTATTGCCCGCAGGAACAGAGTGCTGTACCAACGTGGTCGAGTTCTATTATCCTGAGGATATTGCCTTGTTCGAACGTGAATTTGTCGAGGCGGAGCAAGCTGCTTACCGCGAAACCGCAGTCGAAGACGACGAAATTTGCAAACTGCTGACTGCTGGACGCCGTGCTCTATATAAGCAGGGTATCAATGAAACCGGTCCCTATCAGTCACCAATGGAAGATGGCATGGTGCACTTTCATGAGTTTCTGCGGGGGGAAATCGAGCCATATATTTCTTGATCATGTATGGAATTGAATATTGTAGGGGGAGGGTGAAGCGTGCTGCTGCAAACCCGCTGTTCCTGCCTGTGAACTACTGATGTGATCTCTCTGGATGCTCGTTGCCGGCTTTCTCTTCAGTTGCATGGGCATGTTGGTGAATCTTGGGGCGGCATGTTTTTCCAGCCATTGATCTCGCGTTCTACCGTTCACTATTCGGTTTACTGGTGATTTATGCGCTAGTCCGTATCCAACGCTTTCCCCTTCTCCCCGTGCACTGGAAGAGCCGCTGCGGGCGCAGATTTCCCAGTCTTTGGGGATTCTGATTTAGAATGATGTGCCGCCACTGTCAGCATGACAGGGTAGAGGACTGATAGTGGCTAGCGGGTTGCTGAGCCTCAGAGTCGCACCGCCGCCAGTCCGAAAATAATGCAGACAAGGTTTGCACTGTGGCGGGTTGTTGCCTATGATGGGTCGGTTATTTTTTTGGGACGAGTCCATGATTACTATTCAGAAAACCGGCAACTTGATCACCGTTGCCGCCCTCGGCGAATTCACTCTGGCTGACTACAAGGAGTTCGAAGAGCAGGTACTCTACAAGTTTCATTTCGATGGCAAGGCAAATCTGCTATTCGATTGGCGCGATATGGTGAGTTATACCGTCGATGTCGCATGGGAGGAGATCAAATTCGCGCGCGAACACGGCAGCGAATTCAACCGGGTTGCGGTGGTTACCAACAACCAATGGCAAGCTTGGAGCATCTGGGTGTCCAATCTTTTCATTGGTGCGGATGTCAGGGTATTTGGCGATTATGACGAAGCAAAGGCTTGGGTAGCAGCCTGAGGCGGGTCTGCTTCGGAATCTCCAGACTCAAGACCCGAGGGCACGTTTACGAGAGATTAAAATAGTCCTAGCCTTGCCCACGAAAGTCTCCTCTAGTGAAGAAATTCTAGCCAGGATTTGATCGAATTTGAGACCATCGACTAGTTGTTATTCAAGATGGACGACTCTCTATCAACTTGCATAGAATTATTTTCAGAATTTTTGTTGCAAAAAAGCAACACATTATCCTTTTAATCTGCAAAATTTCTTTATATTGATACAGAACTCATCCAGAATGGCTCCCTAGCTTCCTCTGGACTCTGCACAACTGCGTGTCATTTGAAAGTACACTTGGTATTGCTAGGGGAATTACGATATTTCAGCGCGCTATATTATGAAGATATCATGCCGGAAAAGTGATAGCGCCTTGACAGTGAAATCCACTTTAAGATAAGCTGTGCAACTAGTTAAATTAACGCATTTATTTTGTTATTGGATGACGCGGGCAATACTGAGTGCCGCCTAGAAATTTTTAAGCAGCGGGCTGAGCTGTAGTCATAAACAACAACGTACCTGACCAGAATTCTTTATAAGAAAGATGACAAGCACCATTAATTTGGAGGGGAAGACCTTGAGTTCAACAATAACCAAGTTGAACGCTCCGCTAACGCAAGCGTTTGATTCACAATTATCAAGCGAATTGCCGCTGGCAGCAGCCCCAACACCAACGACATGCAACATCCAAGCTCAGCGGTTGGCAGATTTTGATACCCTGACGGCAGCCTTGGAATACGCGGCAAGCGGAACCACTGGGTTTAATTTTTATGATGCCAAGGGGAGCCTGCGTTCGGTTCTTCCCTATCGGGCATTAAGGCAAAACGCCCTGATCTCGGCGCAGCGTCTGTCAGGCCTTGGTCTGGCTCGTGGTGATCGTGTGGCACTTATTGCCGACACCACGCCGGAGTTTGTCGAGCTGTTCTTCGCATGTCGTTATGCCGGGCTCATTCCTTTTGCGATGCCAGTTCCAGTCAATCTCGGCAGTCATGTGGTATATGTCCAACAACTTCGTGGAATACTCGAAGGCAGTAAAGCTAGCGTTGCGTTGGCTAACGTGGATTACATTAACTTTCTCAGAGAAGCTGCTGAGGGGGTGCAAGGGTTGCAATGGGTTGGGACACCTGAGGAGTTGGGGAACCTGCCCGCTCTAGATGTGACGCCACAGCCCAACCACCCTGATGAAATTGCTTACCTCCAATTCACCTCAGGCAGCACCCGTGCTCCGCGCGGAGTCATCATTACCGAACGGGCATTGATGAGTAACCTGCAGGGAATTGTTCGTAGCGGGTTGGAGATACGCCCTGGTGATCGTTGTGCATCCTGGCTGCCCTTTTATCACGATATGGGGTTGGTGGGTATGGTGATGGCACCGATGGTCGCGCAGGTCTCGGTCGACTATTTGGCTACACGTGATTTTGCAATCAGGCCGCTGCAATGGTTGAAACTGATCAGCCGCAACCGTTCTACGGTTGCATTCAGCCAACCATTCGGCCTCAAACTCTGTACTCTGCGGGTTCGTGATTCCGATCTGGAAGATCTCGATCTTAGTTGCTGGCGTGCAGCGGGTGTTGGTGCCGAAATGATACGGCCAGATACCTTAAGAAATTTTGCAGAGAAATTTGCCCCGGCAGGCTTTGATGCACGCGCCTTCCTGCCTTGTTATGGTCTGGCGGAATCAACCCTTGCGGTTACTTTTTCCAAAGTTGGCGAGGGCTTCAAGAGCTTGCAGATTGATGCTGGCATGCTGGTGGATAGGAAGATGGCGGTACGGCTGCAAGCGGAAGGCAGGAAATACAACGAATTCGTGAACTGTGGCCGTGCTCTGCCGGGACATACGGTCAAGGTTGTCGACGATGCAGGGCAGGAGGTATCTGACCTGAAACTGGGCAGCGTGCTGGTGAACGGCAGCAGCATCATGACAGGTTACTTCAATAACCCGGAAGATACCCGGAAAACACTGCAACCCGGCCATTGGCTGGATACCGGTGATCTTGGTTTCCTGTTTGAAGGAGATCTGTATGTTACTGGTCGCCGCATAGATGTCATTATTGTTAATGGGCGCAATATACGTGCCCAGGATATAGAAGAACTTGCCGAGCAACAGCCAGAGGTAAGAACCCGGGAGGCATCTGCCTTTGGTATAACCGACGCCAATGATGCGACGACAATCGTGCTGGTCATAGAGTGCCGTCTGACTTCAGTAACAGATCGGCAGTCTCTTACCAGTCGGTTGCAACGACTGGTGTATATGGCATTTGGTGTTAACTGCCTGGTTGAATTGGTCCCGCCACACACCCTGCCGCGCACTTCTTCCGGGAAGCTGTCGCGCTTTGCTGCTCGCCAGGGTTTCATACAACGGACAAACCTGACAGATCATCAGCTATCAGTCGAGTCCGGAGACAAATAGCCAGTATATGCCTGGATTGTCGGTAGCAGTAACTGGTGCCACAGGTTTCATTGGTCGCGTACTGCTGCAATCCTTGATCAGAGATGGGTGGGAAGTCCGCGCATTGACCCGGCGTCCTCAAACTGGGGACGAGTCCATTACATGGATTCAGGGTGATCTGGATGATCCGGCTGCATTACAGAATCTGGTTCAAGGTGTTTCTGCTGTAGTACATTGTGCCGGCCAGGTTCGGGGCAGTTCTCTCGATGATTTCACCCGCACCAATGTGGAGGGTACCGCCAATCTGGTACGCGCCTCGACACAGCAGGATTTGCCGCCTCGTTTTCTCCTCATATCCTCACTCGCAGCCAGACAGCCGGAGCTTTCCTGGTATGCGACCAGCAAGCATTTGGCCGAACAGATCGTGGCTGACCATGCGGGCGTCATGTCGTGTGCAGTTTTTCGCCCAACTGCGGTTTACGGGCCCGGTGACAAGGAAATGAGTCCACTCTTCCGAGCGACTCAGCGCGGTGTATTGCCCATGGTAGGGCGCTCTGCCATGCGTTTTGGTTTGCTACACGTTAATGATTTGGTCGCAGCTATTCTCTGCTGGCTTGCCACCAGGGTTCCCATACATGGCGTTTACGAACTCGATGACGGAATGCCGGGGGGGTATGATGGCCACTCCGTAGCTGCCATTGCCCAGGATGTCTGGCAACGGCCGGTACGCTGTTTGTTTTTACCGGCATCATTGGTTTCGATGACCGCAAATGTTAATTTGTGTCTGGCACGGTTGCTGCATTACTCGCCGATGCTGACGCCGGGAAAAGTCAGGGAACTACAGCATCCGGACTGGGTGTGCGACATCACTCCCTTGATTCAGGCATTACCAGATTGGCAGCCTTGCATTCGTCTGCGCGATGCTCTGCCGCAAGCGGCATAACCTGCATAACATTTAAAGCTATCCCAACCCATGGCGACTGATTACAGCGATATTCTATCCAGGCTTTGTTTCCACCTTAAGCAGTTTTCCAGCCCTGATGTGGTAATCGCACCTGAGACGGATCTGATCAACGAACTAGCGATTGATTCCGTCAAACTATTGAATCTGGTTATGGAAATCGAGGACGAGTTCGATATTTCCGTGCCGTTGAATGCCCTTGCGGACGTTCAAACCGTGCACGATCTTGCAAATTTAATTCACCATATAAAGTCTGCGAAACAATGAGCTTACTAGACAAACTGGATGCGGTTGCCGCAGCCAGAAAAGCGCTGCTGCCGGAAGGGCTGGATGTTTTCGGCATGCCGATAGAAGAGGTCTATTCCGCGACAGAGGCAAGAGTTGGCGACCGCCGCATATTATTCCTGGGTACGAACAACTATCTCGGACTTACTTTCGCACCCGAATGCCTGAAGGCAGCGCATGAGGCGATTGATCGGGAGGGCACCGGCACTACCGGATCGCGCATGGCAAACGGCAGTTATAGTGGACACCGCGCACTGGAGCGGGAGTTTGCGGACTTTTACCAGTGTCACTCGGGCATTGTATTTACCACCGGTTATCAGGCAAATCTTGCCATGATCTCGGGTCTGGCAGGTGCGGGTGATGTGGTTCTGATTGATGGTGACTCGCACGCAAGTATCTATGATGGCTGCCGTCTGAGTGGAGCCGAAATAATCCGCTTCCGGCACAACGATGTGGCAGACATGGAAAAACGTCTCCGGCGCCTGGGGGAGCGATCACAGTCCACGCTGATCGTTGCTGAAGGCATCTACAGCATGCTGGGTGACCAAGCGCCGCTGGCAGAGATTGTCAGAGTAAAAAATGCTTACAACAGCATTCTGCTGCTGGACGAGGCTCATTCATTGGGAGTTCTGGGTAAAACTGGTCAAGGACTGGTGGAAGAAACGGGGCTGATTGATGGAGTCGATTTCATCACGGGTACTTTCAGCAAAAGCCTCGGCAGCATTGGCGGCTACTGCGTGAGCAATCATCCGCAACTCGATCAGCTGCGCTATATCAGCCGCCCGTATATATTCACAGCATCGCCTTCGCCGGCTACCATTGCATCAACGCGGGCAGCGCTCAAACTATTGCGTGATGGCACCGAGCTACGTCGGCAGCTCTGGCAGAACTCACGGCAACTCTATGCGCGGCTTGACGCGCTGGGCTATCAACTTGGACCGCAGCCCGGGCCTGTCATCGCGAACATACTGGACAGCCCCCAGCAGGCGCTGATGCTGTGGAAAGGTCTGCTGGATCATGGTATCTATGTCAATTTGATATTGCCGCCCGCTGCGCCCGAAGGGAAAGCATTGGTGCGTTGCAGCGTCAGTGCAGCCCACACCAGCGAACAGATGGATTATGTCGGGAATGTTTTTGCCGAGCTGCGCGCCAGTATCTTTCAATAAAGGGCGCCTAGTCCGGGGTGGAACTCCTGGAACATGTCCCCCTATTCCAACCATAAGATAGTTGACCTGATGACATTAACCTGGTGTCGCGGCGTATCAACGTGAAAACCCAACAAATAGAATAACTGATAATCCGCGAAACCAGGCTATGCGCACCCTAGTCACCTATATCATGGTCTTCCCCCGGCGCAGTGCGTTTGTGCTGATTGCGCTGTTGGCAGCAGGCATCGCCGAGGGGCTCAGCCTGACTGCCCTACTTCCTTTACTGTCAGTTGCCGTGGGTGACGCCAGCAGCTCGGACACCGGGCGGGCAGTGGTGCAGGCCATGCAAAGGATCGGCATTGAGCCGACCATAAGCACGATGTTGCTGATCATCGTCGGCGGCATGATCACCAAGAGCCTGATATTGCTGTTGGCCAACCGGCAGGTTGGCTATACCGTGGCGCATGTCGCAAGCAAGCTGCGTCAGGAGTTGATCGAGGCGCTACTGGCCAGCCGCTGGCAGTATTATCTGCGGCAACCCGCAGGCTCACTTGCCAACTCGGTCGCCACGGAAGCATACCGGGCGGCCCAGGGTTTTGAGCACGCCGCCAACGTCATGGCGCTGTCCATCCAAGTGCTAGTTTATAGCGCTGTTGCTTTATTCATCTCCTGGGAAGTAACCCTTGTCTCCCTCCTCCTCGGCGCAGTCATGTTGCTGGTACTGCAGAAGCTGGTAGGTGCCGCACGCAAAGCGGGTAACAAGCAGACACACCTGCTGCGCCATCTGTTGTCATATCTGTCCGACGTGCTGGCATCGGTGAAATCGCTGAAGGCCATGGCACGGGATAACGTCGCTGATGCCATCCTTCGCGATGAAACCAAACAACTGGAAAAAGCTACGCGGCGCGAAGTCATGAGCAGAGAAGCCTTATTGGCTCTGCAGGAACCCATACTAGCCACCTTGATCGCGGGTGGTTTGTATCTGGCCCTGGTAATGTGGCAGCTTTCCCTGCCAGCAGTGATGGTGATGGTTTTTCTGCTGACACGCATCCAGAGTATGCTGAATAAAGCACAACGGCGCTACCAGCATCTGGTGGCACAGGAAAGCGCCTATTGGGCATTACGTGCAGCGATTGAAGAGGCGCGCGCAGCAGCTGAAAGAACCGTAGGTACGGAGCGGCCTACCTTGCAACAAGGAATCAGTCTGCGGCACATCCATTTCGATTATGACAAGAAATCAATATTTCAAGATTTAAACATCGAGATACCCGTGAATTCATTTACCTCAATCACGGGGCCATCAGGGGCAGGCAAAAGTACTTTGCTTGATCTGCTGTGCGGGCTGGCCGAACCCAAGTCGGGTGAAATTCTCGTTGATGGAGTATCGCTGCGTGAAATAAACCTGCATCACTGGCGGCACATGATAGGTTACGTATCCCAGGATACCATCCTGCTGCACGACACGATTCTTAGCAATGTCCTTATCGGCGCACCTGCTTTGACCCAGGCGGATGCAGAACAGGCATTGCGTCAGGCGGGCGCGTGGGATTTTGTCAGCGCTCTTCCGGAAGGCATGCTGACTCTTGTGGGCGAGCGTGGCGGACTTCTTTCTGGCGGGCAGCGTCAACGTATCGCGATTGCCAGAGCGCTTGCCCATCACCCGCTTTTCCTGCTGCTCGATGAACCAACCAGCGCTCTGGATCCTGATAGCGAGCGGATAATTTGTGAGACGCTGCAGAGACTGGCGCAGAACCTTACCGTTATCGCAGTATCGCATCAGCCTGCTGTGATCAATGCCGCTGGCCGCATATTTGTTCTCTCCAAGGGTAAGGCGGAGCTATTACCCCGCTTGCCGGATAATGCCAACAACTCGACTGCCGCATGTGAAGCGGTATGAGGCAGCGCAGAACTGTGACACCATGTTCATCCGTACGGGCCACTGACAGGCAGAACGCATTACTCAATACTCAAGTTCAAAGGCTGAAACACTGGCCGGAGCATCCTGCCAGTAACGACGGTGTCGTGCGCGCCAGGTTTCGACGGTGACATTGCTGTCGGCAAAACGTAGCAACACCGCGCCATCAGTATCACTACGCAGCAGTCTGCTGCCTTGGGTGCGGTAGCGTTGCAACACTTCTTCTCGCGGATGGCCAAAGCGATTGCGATAGCCGACCGTGAATATTGTCAACGCAGGCTTCACCTGCTGTATGAACTCCTCGGTGGAGGAAGTCTTGCTGCCATGATGCGGCGCTACCAGCACGGTTGCAGGGAGCGTATCGCCGGCCCGGGCAAGCAGTTCACGTTCGGATTTCTTTTCAATATCGGCGGGTAGCAGCACGCTGCCGTGGGCTGTGGTGATTTTCAATACGCAGCCTAAAGCATTGGTCTTGAGCTTGGGGCTAGCGTAGTCTTGTTCCAACGGATGCAGCATGTCGAAGCGCACTCCGTCCCAGTCCCACGATTCGCCTGCACGGCAGCTACGTTTATTGCCGGTGGTTTGCTGAACTGGATGATCGGCTTTCAAGGATGACACCAGCCATTGCACCGGTATCGCATCCAGCACTGACAGCGCGCCGCCGCTGTGATCCGCATCGGCATGGGATACGACCATGGTATCCAGTTGTCTGATGCCTTCGCCGCGCAGAAAAGGGATGATGATGCGGTTGCCGCTATCGGCATCGGAATTGAAACCAGGCCCGGTATCGTAGAGCAGCGTATTGTTTTCGGTACGCGCCACGACTGCCAACCCCTGACCTACATCCAGCACTGTGAGCCACAATTCCCCGGCAGCCGGTCTGGGCGGCAACAGCAGGAACATCGGCAACAGCGCTACCGCTCCCAGCCAGCGGGCGGGAAAGCCTGCGGTAAATCCCAATCCCCCTCCACCCGGCAGCAGCATCCAGACGATGCCAGCCATGCCTGCCGCGATGGTCCAGGGTGGCGGCGCATGCTGACTCCAGACTGCCTGCGCTACTTCGCTCAACCAGCGCAACAGCTCCATGCAGCCACTCAACACCATGTGTGCAGGCAGCAACATGAAATCGAGCAGCGGCAGTGCCGCCAGCAGCGTAAGCGGAACCACCACCAGGCTCACCAGCGGGATGGCGATGGCATTGGCAAGCGGCGAGACCAGTGACACCTGTTGAAACATTGCCAGTAACGGCGGGATCAGGCCAAGAGTGATCGCCCACTGCACCCGCGCCCAGCCGGTTAACCAGTGCATTCTGCCGATGCGCCCGACTGTCACCAGCATGATGATCGCAATCGCACCGAAAGACAGCCAGAAGCCGGGCGAGAGCACTGCCCAGGGATCGAGCACCACCACCGCCAGCAGAGCCCAGGTCAACACTGCGGTCGCGGAAGTGAATCGCCCCGACCACAGGGCAATGGATACTACCGCAAGCATATAAAC
>Ga0163199_1002314_pt1 | contig 11669 bp, 10 predicted proteins | sample PL_2010_150m_FD_113537 | JGI IMG/M metagenome (GOLD analysis project Ga0163199, IMG submission 113537) | Freshwater microbial communities from Powell Lake, British Columbia, Canada to study Microbial Dark Matter (Phase II) - PL_2010_150m | ecosystem: Environmental > Aquatic > Freshwater > Lake ...
AGCCCGATGATCACGGCCACCGCTTCCAGTGCGTAGGTCACGGCAAAGGTGCGATCGAAAATTGTCAGCGAGCGAGCGCGTATCGCGCCTGGCGAACCGAACTCCAGATTGACGCCGCCTGGAACGGTGGCAATGATCGCCTGCTCGATCGCCGCCGCGCTCGCGCCCGGTTCGAGGTAGAGCGCGGCGTCGTTGGAGTCGCGATCGCCGCTCAGCGCCGCGTAGAGTTCGCGCTCGATGATCACCGAGCCGTGCTGGCGCGCGTAGTCGCGCCAGATGCCGGCCACGGTGAAGCGCACCGACTTCCCCGCAAGCGGCAGTTCCACCACCTGGCCCACGGCATAACCGTACAGATCCACCATGGCTTCACTCGCCCACAAGGGCGGCGGTGCGCCTGCGCGCGGCACCAGCACATCGCCCACCAGCGGCAGCCGCCGGCCGGCGTCGTCGCGATCGAGCGAGCGCGCGAGGAGCGTCACCCGGGGTCGCCCCGGTTGCAGCAGCAATTGCTGCGCGCGCAGGAATTCCGTGCGGCGCACGCCCGGTAGCGCCGCAATGCGCGCCTCGTCCTGCGGCGCGAGAAAGGCCGAATCCGCGCCGATGCCGGTGCGCATGTATAGATCGGCCGGCAGCACCTGATCGAGCCAGGTGTCGAGGGAATCGCGAAACGACGCAACCATGATCGCCATCGCCACCATCAGCGAGAAGCTGGCGACAATTGCGGCAAGACTCACCGCCGCCTGCCCTGGTGCACCCTGCAGCTGTGCCAGCGCCAGACGCGCGCCGGCGCCGCGCGGGCGCGGCAGCCGGCCGAACACCGTCGTCGCCAGACGCGGCATCAGCGCCAGCGTCCCCACCAGCATCAACGCGATCGCGATATAGCCAAACACCGGCACGCCACCGACCGGACCGGGCGTCGTGCACAGCACACCGAGCGCGATCAGAAGAGCGCCCGGCCACGCCGGCTGCAGTCGCGCGAACGCCGTCTGCTCGTCGCCCGCCTTCAGTGCCTGTGCCGGCGCCGCATGCGCCGCGTCCAGCGCCACCGCGAAGCTGCCTGCTGCAGCCACCAGTACGCCGAGCACAAAGAACAACACGCTTGCCCGCGGATCAACCTGCAGGTCCGGATGCAGTCCGCGGAACTGGCCGGCGCCAAGGTCGGCGCCGAAGCGCTGGAGCACGACAGCGGCGGCAACATAACCGGCGACGAGTCCGATCGCCGCGCCAGATGCGCCGATCAGCACGCCCTCGGCCAGCAGCATGCGCAGCAGGCCGCCGCGGGTCACTCCGAGCACGCGCAGCAGCGCGAGCTGCGCGCGCCGGCGCACCACCGACAGCGCCTGCGCCGAGAACACCAGGAAGCCGCCGGTAAACAGCGCCACCAGCGCGAGCACATTCAGGTTGACGCGGTAAGAGCGCGACAGGCTGGCATTCCTCTGCAAATCGCTTTGCGGTCGTTCGACGATCAATCCGGGCGGCAACTCGGACTGCAGCTGTGCCTGCAACGCATCGGCGTCAGTCCCGGGCCGCGTGCGCAGGTCGAGGCGGCTGATGCTTCCGATTCGCTGCAGCACCGATTGCGCCGCGGCGATGTCCATCACGCCGAGGCGTTCGCGTGCGCCGCCTTGCAACAAACCGGCCACGCGCAGCGTAACCTCGGTCAGGCCGACCTGTACAGCGAGCTTGTCCCCAGCTTTCAGACCGAGCCAGTCGGCCGCGGCGCCACTGAGAAACAAAGCGTCCGGGCGCAGCAGTTCCAGCCGGTCTGCCGAAGCCATACCGATCAGACCGGGCTGCACCGATGCCGCGCGAAACGCATCCATGCCGAGCACGCGCAGCGGCTCCTGCCTGCCCGGCAGCTTCACATTCACTTCCAGCACCGGACTCGCCACTGCCACCTGTGGCAGGCGCGCGATGCGCGGGTAGAGCGCTTCGTCGAAGCCCGCGCGCGGACCGCGAATCTCCAGGTCGGCTTCGCCCGCGAGCGAACGCATCCCCTGGGAGAACTCATTTAGCGCCACCGCGTTGATGAGTTGCACGGCGTAGCCCAGCGCCACGCCCAGTGCAATCGCCAGCACCGACACCGCGAGCCTGCCCTTGTGCTGCGCCAGCGGCGCGACGAACAGCGCGGCAGGCGACAGGCTCAACATCGCTGTGGCATCAGGCGCTCTCCCGCAGTCCGTGCGCGCCGAGGATCAGAATCCGATCGGCGGTTGCAGCGGCAGCCTGCGAATGGGTCACCAGGATGCATGCCGCCTGACGCGTCTTGACCTGTTCACGCAGCAGCGAGAGCACCTGCGCCGCGCTTTCCGGATCGAGATTGCCGGTCGGCTCATCTGCGAGCAGCAGCTTCGGCCGATGCACCAGTGCGCGTGCGATGGCGACGCGCTGCAGCTCGCCGCCGGACAATTCGCGTGGCATGCTCGCTTCTCTGCCTTCCAGGCCGACTGCCGCGAGCATGGCGTGCGCGCGCGCCGCAGCGTCGTGCTCCGCAACGCGGTTCAGGATCAAGGGCAATGCGACGTTCTGCGCCAGGCTCAGATACGGCAGGATGTGGAACGCCTGGAATACGAATCCCATGCGCTCGCGCCGCAACAGCGTCAGCTCATCGTCGTCAAGGCCGGTCAGTTCGACGCCATCGAGGCGAATGCTGCCTCTGTCGGGCGCATCCAGCCCCGCGATAAGATTGAGCAGCGTGGACTTGCCGATGCCGGATTCGCCCATCACCGCGACATATTCGCCTGCCGCGAGCACCAGGTCGACGTCGCGCAGCACGCTGCGGCTGCGTGCGCCGGCGTAGGTCTTGCTGAGTTTGTTCAGCAGCAGCATCTTTCCGGATCGTCGCGCCAGGACATGGAGAATTCCGCATCATACCCAAGCATTCGACCGACTAGTTCACCAGCTGCAGCTACGTTGGCGCTGCAGCATTCGTGGATCACTAAGATACCGGCGCGGACGGTCCCGGCGCCGGCACAAGATCGAGTTGGCGCAGCAGCGCGAGTTGCCGTGCCATCACTTCGCGGCGGTAGGCGACGGGGTCCACCTGCGACCAGTCGAAGAAGCCCTTGCCGCTACGCAGGCCGGCGCGACCCTCTTGCATGTAACGGTCGACAATCGCCGGCGGTCCGTAGCGCGGGTCGTCGAGTGCCCGCGCCAGGTAGTGGCTGGCGTGATAAAGGATGTCGAGACCGCCGAAATCGATGAACTCGACCACGCCCATGCTCGCGTATCTCGGGCCGAATCCGTAGCGGACCGCACGGTCGATGTCCTCGGCGGTCGCGACGCCCTGCTCGATCATGCGCGCCGCTTCGTTCATGATCATCGCCTGAAAGCGCGGCACGATGAAGCCCGGCACCGCCTGGCACATCACCGTTTTTTTGCCGATGCTTTGGAGCAGCGCGCATAGTTGCGCGACGGCCTCGGCATCGGTACCCGGATGCGGCGAGACCTCGACCAGCGGAATCAGATAGGCGGGATTGAGCCAGTGGGCGTTGAGAAAGCGCTGCGGCCGCGCCACCAGGGTGGCCAGGTCGGTCGACAGCATGGTCGAGGTGGTCGAGGCGATCAACGCATCGTCGCGCAGGTGCGCACAGGCGAACGCGAACGCCTCGCGTTTTGCATCCATCACTTCGGGCACGCCCTCGAACAGCACATCGACCGTGGCCAGCGCCGCCGCCGCTGAATCGAGATCGGCGAAGCGGATGCGGCCGAGCATCCCCGCTATCAGCCCGGCGTCGAACGCGCCCAGATCGGCCAGAGTTTGCAGGCTGCCCTCGATTTCGCGCACGGCGTCCTGATGCAGGCGGGCAGCGTCCCCGGCATCCCGCGACTTGATGTCGATCAGCCAGACTTCGTGGCCGGCGTACGCGAACGCGTGCGCGATGCCACGGCCCATGCGCCCTGCGCCGAGTGCGCCGATGATCGCCGGCATCAGGCGAGACCTTGCTCGAGCATTTGCCGCATGCCGGCGCAATCCAGCGCGGCGAGCCCGAGCGCTTCCAGCGAACGCGGGCAATCGCCATAGAGATCTTCGCCCACGACCGCCGATGCGATCGCAAGCAGGCCGCTTGCCACCGGCATGCTCTGTCCGGCCCAGCGCCCGACGGAAACCAGGAACGCAAGTCCGCAGGCGATGTCCTCGCGCAGGTAGCGATGCGTCTGCAAGTCGATATGCTCGCGCCAGTCGCCGGACTCGGTGAGCCGGTCGTGGGCGTCGCCGTACATCCATTTGTCCGTCGTGTAGTGATCGCGCAAGGGGAAATGGTAGGGCCGGTAGCCCAGGGTCTCTCGCAGCGCAATGCGCTCGTCGTCGAGCGCGTCGGTGACGCGCCGGATCGACGGCTGCGTGCCTTCGTTGTGAATATCCCAGCGCTCGAAGTGTTCCAGCGGGCCGGCATTCATCAGGATGAGGGGCGGATGAATAATCGGACCGGCGTTCATCAGTGCACCCGAGAGCGCATCCTCGATCGGTTCTATGCAGGGATAGGCCTGTCGCACCACGTCGAGCGCGTGCTCCGCATCCCGCGCCGGAAACACACCGGTGGGCAAACGCTTTGCCCGAATAGTGATAGCCACCTCGGCCGGACCATGCTTGCGCGCGAGGTAGGGAAGCGTCCCGGTCTCGGCAAATGACACCTGCGCGCGGCAACCAGATTTTCGCAGTTCCTGCGCCATGACCACACTGCCGAAAGTCCCGGGCGGCAGGAACACCACCTGACCATCCTCGGCGTGGGGCGTCATGGCCCGCGCGATATCGACCTGCGCCATTGCAGGCGCCGGAATGAGCAGCAACTGCGCGCCGCGCATCGCCGCACCGATGTCGGCGGTGGCGAGCGCAAGTTTCACCTCACGCAGGCCACGCGCGTCTTTCAACCGGATCGACTGCGTGTCGGAAACCGGCGCCAGCGCCGCCGCATCGCGCCGCCACAGTCGCACCTCGTGGCCTTGCTCGGCGAGATCCGCGGCCGCAGCATAAGCGCCGTTGCCGCCGCCGAGGACCGCGATCCTCACTTGCTTTCCAGCGCCTTGATCTCGGCGCGATAGAACGCCAGTGCCGCCTTGCCGTCGACGCCCTTCTTCTGCGCGTCGGCGAGCCAGCCGGATTCAAATCCGCCAAATCGCTTGTGCACTTCGGCGAGCAGCGCAGGCGACGCGTCGACAATTTCAACGCCGTCTTTTTTCATTTGCTCGATGCCAGCCGCGTTGGTCTTGTCCCAAAGCTCACCCCACAGGCGCGCCCAGTGCTCGCCCAGAAGTTTTTCTACCGCAGTCTGGTCGGCCGGCGACAACGCCTTCCACTTGCCCTCGTTGATGATCAGCGCGAAAGCAGCCTGGTTGAAGCCGCCGGGCACGTGGATGCCGTGGCGCACAGCGGAGGTGACTTTGAATCCCGGAATCGACTCCGGCGGGAACAGCACGCCGTCGCCGACGCCCTTCGACAGCACTTCATAGGTTTGCGGCGCCGGCGCAAAGAACGGCGTCGCTCCGAGGGCTTCCACCACGTCCTTGGTCAGACCGCCGGCTTCACGGATCTTCTGGCCTTTGAAGTCATCGATCGTATTGATGGCTTTCTTGGTGGTGTAGATCTGGTACGGACCTACCATCGACAATCCGCCCAGCTTGATGCCGTCGAACTCATTCGCCTTCTTGAAGAACTTGTCGTAGGTGCGCTGCGCCGCAATCGACATGGCGGAATTCTGGTTCGACATGAACGGCAGCTCCAGTCCGCGCAGCAGCGTAAACCGGCTCGCCGTGTAATTCGCGGTGATGCACGCCGCGTCCGCCACGCCGTTCTTTACCAGATCCAGATGCGCCGGCGGCGCGCCGAGCGGCGCGATCACATCCACTTTGACTCTTCCCTGCGTGGCCTCTTCCACCTGCTTCGCCCATACCTTGATAACGTGTTCGGTCACCGGATGGGTGGGAGGCAACCAGTTCGAAAACTTCCACACCGTCTGGGCTGAAACCGGCGCCGAAACAAGCGTTCCTGCGAGAACCAACAGGACTGCACGCACCTTCATTTTCATTTTCATTTTCATCTCCTCTCTCCTCTCAACGCATCATGGATGGCAACACCAGAACGATCCAGGGCACCAGGACCAGGATCGCAATTCGAACTATATCGGCAACCAGGAACGGCGTGATACCGCGAAACACCGTGGCGGTGCCGATATCCCGGAATATGCCGCTGATCACGAAAACATTCAATCCGACCGGCGGCGTGATCAGGCTGACTTCGGTCACGACGACGACGATGATGCCGAACCAGACCGGATCGAATCCCAACTTCTGCACGATCGGGAAGAACACCGGTATCGTGAGCAGTATCATGGTCATGCTCTCGAGTACGCAACCGAGCAGCACATAGATGCCGAGGATCGTCAGCAGCACCGCCGCGGGCGAGATCTCGAGTCCGGTTACCCAGCGCGAAATGGCATCGGGCATGCCGGCGATGTTGACAAAGTTGGAGAACACCAGCCCGCCGATCAGCACCATGAAAAGAACGGCACTGGTGCGCACCGTTTCCGCCAGCACGCGCAGCAGAATCGACAACGTCAGCGTACGTCTCAGAAGCGCGACCGTGAAGGCGCCGAACGCGCCGATGCCCGCCGCTTCGGTCGGGGTGAAGACGCCCAGATAAATGCCGCCGATCACCATGATGAACAGTGCGGCGACAGCCCATACGTTGGCCAGCGCCTTCCAGCGCGCCGACCAGGCCACGCGCGGACCCGGCGGTCCGGCATCCGGATCGCGCCAGACGGTGTACTTCACCGCGCCCATGTAGAGAAGGATACCCAGCAGGCCGGGCAGAATGCCTGCCGCGAACAACTTGCCGATGTCGGTCGAGGTCAGGATGCCATAGATCACCATGACCACCGACGGCGGGATCAGAATCCCCAACGTACCGCCCGCAGCAACCGATCCGGCAGCGAGTGAATCGGCATAGCCGAAGCGGCGCATTTCCGGAATCGCCACTTTTCCCAAGGTGGCCGCGGTCGCGACGCTGGAACCACAGACAGCGGCGAAGCCACCGCAGGCGGCGATGGTGGCCATGGCGAGCCCGCCGCGGCGGTGGCCAAGGAAGGCATTCGCAGCCGCGTAGAGTTCCTTCGACAGGCCGGAGTGATTGATCAGGTTGCCCATCAACACGAACATCGGCACCACCGACAGTCCGTAGTTTTGCGCCGTCTCGTAGGAAATCTGCCCCGCCATATAGAAGGCCGCGTTCCAGTCCTTGAACAGGGCGAAACCGACGACGCCGATGGCAAACATGGCGAAGGCCATGGGTACGCCGGCGAGTGAAATGCCGATGAGTGCGAGAAAACCAATAATGCTGGCAAGCATCGGCTATCGCTTTACACTCAGCTCGCGCCGCGCGCGCAGAAGAAATCCTGCAGCCGCGGCGGCCGCACAGAAGGCGAGGAATGCGGCGAGCCAGCCTACGGGAAGGTTGAGATGCGAGGAGCGCTCGTTGTAGCTCAACAGTTCCGCCGCCCGCAGCCACAGACGCCAGGCCATCACCCCCATCACCAGCGCGGCGAATACGCCGCCGACGATCGCCTGCACGCGCCGAGCCCGTTCTCCCAATACATGCTCGAGGATGTCGATGCTGATATGTTCGCCGCGCGCAGCGGCCGCGGGGATGCCGGCGAATACGATTAGCGCAAGCAGCATCTCAGTGGCTTCGGCTGAACCGCTCACGGGCGTGTTAAGGAAATACCGTCCGACTACGTCTACGACGGTCAGCAGCATCATGCCGAAGAGCACAACGCCGGCGCCCAGAACCAGCCAGTCCAGCACGCGACCTGGCACGTCGGGCGCCTCGTTCCAGGGCGCGTTCAGCTTGGGCTCGCCTTGTCGCGCGCGCGCCGGGTCCAGCGCTCGGCCAGCGTCGGCGCCCGTCCGGGCGTGCTCCACGGGCAAACGGCGATGCAGATGCCGCAGCCGTAGGTTTCGTTGAAGTACGGGATGCACTTGTCGAAATCGACAAACCACTTGGTGTCACCGCGCACCAGCTGCTTGTGACGGAAAATCGCCTCGGGCGGGCAGGCGTCGGCGCATACCTGGCAGCGCGTGCAGAAATCGTCGGCGCCAAAGTAGTCGCCAGCGTCGGGCACCAGCGGCATATCGGTCTCGACCGCTGCGAGACGGAACGACGATCCGAACTGCCGGTTGATGATCGATCCGTGCTTGCCCAGTTCGCCGAAACCGCAGGCAAGCGCGGCCGGAATCAGATTGAGAGAACCGACCCAGGGACCGCAGTGTGCGCGCGAGCGGTAGCCCTGCCGGCGGATCCAGAGCGCGAGCCAGTTGGCAGCGCGCGCGCCACGGTTGTACTGGTCGCACACCTCGAGCTGGCCTTCCGGGTCTTCGGCCGACGATGGCACGCGCGACAGTCGCGCATGGTCCATCGCGATGCCGAGCACGATGAGGTAGGGATGATCCGCCGTTTGCCCAGCGTAGGTCCACGCGGGATCGACGCGCGCGACGCCCACGAGTTCCGCCTCGCTTCCCGCGCCCGGATAGTCCGCGCCACGCGCGCCCGGTTCGTTGACCGCGAAAGCGCGCAGCCGGCGCGTCCAGTTCTCGGCGGAATCTTCGACGCGCGGACCGGGATCGGGCAATTTTCGCGGACCACGGTCGGCATTGGCGTAGACATCGCGATACGCAGGAACGCCGGTAAAGCGGTCAACCACCGCCTTCAGCACTGGCGCGTAGGGGTGACCGTCGGGCTGGCGCAGCCAGGCGATTTGCCAGAAGATCTGGCGCGGCTGCCTGCGCTTCGCCTCGCCCAGTCCGTTATAGGCGTTAGCGGAGGTTCCGGGCATGGGTAAGGCGCGTTCCGGCGGTGGAACCCACACAGTTTCGCCCTTTCGTGCCATCAGACCCTCCGGGAACCTGGATCACTCTTCTAAGTGTAGTTAGCGACCCGCGGCCGATTGTACACAATGCACGGTGCGCAGCAGCACCTCGATCCTGTTGGCTATCCCGCTAGCTGTTCCCCGTGGGCAATGACCGCGGTCGACACGCGGCCTCGCGGCCGATCGAGGTGCGGCAATGCCTGCGGGTGCGTTTATTTTTCAGGGACGACCGCGGTCGCTTCGAGTTCTATTTTTCCCGGACTGTCGAGCAGGTCGGACACGAAAATCATGCTCATGCAGGGGTAATGCCGCCCCATCAGCCGCTTCCAGATCGCGCCCAGCTGCGGCCGCGCGGCGAGATAAGCCGGCTTGTCGCAGCAGAACGCGGTTATGCGGCAGATGTGCTCGGGCCGTCCGCCGGCCTCGGCCAGCACCGCCAGTATGTTTTGCAGTGCCTGGTCAAACTGCGGCGCGATTTCAGTGGAGTGGAATTTCTGCTGCGCATCCCAGCCCACCTGTCCGGCAATGAATACGATGCGCCCCGGCGCCGCGGCGATGCCGTTGGAATAGCCGATGGCCGGCGCCCAGCCTTGCGGTAACAGTACTTGCATATATTCTCCTCCAGTGGACGCGAGCATACTCGCGAATCAAGTATATTCGCGAGCAAGCTCGCTGCTACGGCCAATACTTCAATCCGACAACATCGGCGGATCGGGATCCGTTTCCCAATTGTCGTCAGGAACCGGCGTGCGCTTAATCCACTCCTCAATCAGGCGCACGTGCTCCGCCTCGTCCTCCTCCATCTCCAGTGCGCCTTTGCGTACGCCCGCGTCCTTGGTGACCTTCGCCAGATGGGCAAAGAAGTCGCGCGCGCGCTTTTCGTTGAGCAGGGCGATCTGCAGCGCATGATAGGGCTGCATCAGGTAATGCAGTTCGGTCGGATCCGCGGTCTCCGGCCCCTCCATGCCCCGCCAGCGAACATCGGCGGCGGTAGCCGGCGATTGCTTCCAGCCCATCTGCTCCATGATTTGATCGGCGTGGCGCTGCTCGATGCGCGAGAGCTTGCGGAACAACTCCGCGACCTCGCGATTGTTGTGCGTTTCCATCGAGTCGGCAAATTCGGCGTAGCGCTCCGCTGCTTCCGCCTCCATGGCGTAGGCGTAGGCCATGAACTCGGATGCGCTGGCGACCGGCGCCGCCTTCCCCGCCGGTTTTGCCGCGGCAGACTTCGGCGCGATCGCGGACTTGGCCTTCTTCACGGTTTTCTTTACTGCCTTCTTGGTGCTCTTGCTCTTGCTCGTGCTCATTGTGCGAACTCCGCTTCCAGATCAGATGGACGTTTCTTCCCTTTGCCGATCGGCGGCTGGTAAGGCGCGCGATCGCCCTTGTACAGGACGCCGATATTGAGGCCATCGTCGGTCATGAGGCGCCGCGCAGCGCGCGCCGCATCATCGGTGGTAGTGACCGGCGCCGGGCGCACCATCTGCTTCCACTCGCGCTGCTCCGGACGGAACGTCACGCACGGGCTGAGGATCTCGACGAACGAGAATCCGGGCGTACGGATCGCCTCGGCGATGAGTTCGGCGGTGCCGTTGGGATCGCCTGCGAACGCGCGCGCGACGAAATTGGCTCCGGCGGCGAGCGCGATCACCAGTGGATTGAATGTGCGCAGGCCGGTGCCTCCGGGGGAAAGCTTGGAATCCCAGTCGGGCTCGGTGGTCGGCGACGGCTGGCCCTTGGTCATGCCGTACACATGGTTGTCCATGACGACGTAGGTCAGATCGACATTGCGCCGGCAGGCGTGCAGAAAGTGGTTGCCCCCGATGGAATAGCCGTCGCCGTCGCCGCTCGCGACCACCACGGTGAGATCGGGGCGCGCGAGCTTCAGTCCGGCAGCCGCTGCGAGCGAGCGCCCGTGCACGCCGTGAAAACCATAGCAATTAGTGTACGCGGGGATGCGCGAGGAACAACCGATGCCCGACACGACGGCGATGTTCTCGGGCAGCAGATTGAGCTTGGCAAACGCCTTGGTGAACGAGGACAGCACCGAATAGTCGCCGCATCCGGGGCACCAGATCGGCTTGTAGTCGGACTTGAACGCCTGCGCCGTGAGCGGCGCGGCAACGACGGCGGAATTCATGAGCGGCTCCATTCGGTGATTTGCTGGTGAATTTCTGCAGGACGCATCGGCAGCGGCCCGGGATGGCGGAAACTCCTGACTTCGCCCGGAAGATCATATTCCGCGCGCAAGTACCGGTACAACTGCCCGGTATGGTTTTGCTCGACCACCAGCACGCGCGTCGCGCCTGCCAGCGCGGCGGCCATGCCCTCGGGCCGCGACGGGCTGAGCAGGCGCAGCGACACCAGCCGCGCCTTGATTCCGTCGGCCGCGGCGCGGGCGAGCGCTTCGCGCGCCGCGCCGGTGCATGAGCCGAAGGTGACGACCGCCAGTTCGCCGGCGCCCTCGAGATCGGCCCAGCGCTTGCCGTAATCGTATTGCGCCAGCTTTTTCGCGCGCTTGTCCAGTTGCCTGATGTGGTCGGCCGACTGGCTCGAAGGCAGGCCGCGCGCATTGTGCTCCAGGCCGTCGGCCGTGTACGCGGTGCCAGGCGTGCCCGGAATCGCCATCGGTGAAACGCCCGACTCGGTGATGGCGTAGCGATTGTAGGCTTCCGCCCCGGCGCCCGCCTTCAGGCGGTCGCCGACCAATCCGATGTCGGCAGGCGGGTCCACCACCGCGCGCGTCTGCCCGAAATACTGGTCGGAGAGCACGATCGCCGGCGACTGCAGCGCCTCGGCCAGGTGCAC
>Ga0163199_1002315_pt1 | contig 11659 bp, 9 predicted proteins | sample PL_2010_150m_FD_113537 | JGI IMG/M metagenome (GOLD analysis project Ga0163199, IMG submission 113537) | Freshwater microbial communities from Powell Lake, British Columbia, Canada to study Microbial Dark Matter (Phase II) - PL_2010_150m | ecosystem: Environmental > Aquatic > Freshwater > Lake ...
CGGTTCTGTTGTTCCATGCACGATCTCATAGCAGTGCTGTCCGAAGGCCCTCCCGTCGGGGTGCTTGAAAATCTGTTCCGCCATCTTGTTCGACCGCACCACGCGCTGCTCCTTGTCGAGCAGCCAGATCGCGTCGTTGGAGGCATCGAAGGTGGCTTGCCACTCCCGCGCCGTCCGAGCAAGGACCTCCTCGATGCGCTTGCGTTCGGTGATGTCCTGGAAGAAGCCAAAGACTCTGCGGTGTTCCAAATCCGCCTTCCCAATGGCATGAACCTGTCGAAGATTGCCTCTGGCGGTGATGATTTCCAACTCCACATCAAACGGCTCGCCATGCTCGATGGCGCGCTGCACCGCCCGTGCGATGACCGGCCTGGACGCGGGTGTGTAGAAGTTGATTCCTTCCTCCACCGTCGGCTTGTAGGTGAGGTCCACTTCGTGGATGCGGTAAACCTCTTCCGTCCATGCCTGTTCCTTTGTATCAATATCAAATTCCCAGCCACCGACGCTTCCCATCCTTTGGCTCTCGGCGAGCAAACCCTGGATCTTCTTCAGCGCCGCCTCCGCCCGCTTGCGCTCGGTGATGTCGCGGATCACCACGCTGACGCGCGATTCCCCTTTTTGAATGCGGAAGATCACCGAGGAAACCTCGGCCGGAAACTTTGTGCCGTCGCTGCGGATGAAAGTCAGTTCGCCATAAAAACTGCCGGTTCGATCGCGCTCCTCCGCGGCGGCTTGCAGACGGGGATCCGAAACGTCCGCGATCCCGTTCCGCCCGACGCTTGTCAATTCCTCCTCCGAAAGCCCAAACATCCGGCAGGCGGCTGTGTTGGCGGCGAGAATCCGGCCATCCGTCGTCCCCAATAACACGGCGTCCAGGCTGGTCGCAAACAACGAACGGTAGCGATCTTCACTCTCGAGCAGCGCCTCCTCGGCCTGCTTCTGGTCATCAATGTCGGTGTTGGTGCCGAACCACTTGATGATTTGCCCCTCCAGATTCCGCAGCGGCAGCGCGCGTGTTCTGAACCAGCGATACACGCCATCGTGCCGCCGGATGCGAAACTCGATGTCGAAGAAGGTGCCGGTCTTGACCGATTCCATCCAGGTCGTTTGGACGCGAGGCCAGTCGTCCGGGTGCAGTTGGCGGGACCAGCCAAAGCCGAGCTGCTCGGCCTCGGGAACGCCCGTGTAGCTGACCCACTGCGGGCCGAGATAATCACACGGCCCGTCTGGCCGGCAGGTCCAGACCAGTTGCGGCAGCGACTCGGTCAAGGTGCGATAGCGATGCTCGCCCTCGCGCAGCGCCTCGATCGCCTGCAAACGCGCCGTTGTGTCGGTGATCAACTCACCAATCGTTCGCAGCAGCCGGATGTCTTCGTTGGACCAGTCGCGATCGGCCTGCACGTCATCGCTTCCGATGAATCCAACCAGCGCGCCGGCATGGCGGATCGGCACCAGGATCAGCGACCGGATGTTGCCCGCCTGGCAGAGCCGTTTCTCCGCTTCCGCTTCCGCGGGCAGGTCGGCGACGCTGGAGAGCAACAAAGGTTCGCCGCCGCGCAGCCGCTCCAGATACCACGGGAACGCCGCCGTGGGCACGTCGCGCAACTCGCCGATCTGCGACCGCACGCCGGGCGCGCACCACTCGTGGGTGTTGTCGGCAATGGCGAGGTCCTCGGAGATGCGGAACAAGTAGCAGCGGTCCGTCTGGGTGATTTTGCCCAGTCCGAGCAGGACTTCCCGGATGGCGACATCCAGTTCCGCCGGCGCTGCGTTGGCGAGCCGGCTGGAGATGAACGCCACGAAGTGCTCCACCTCCAACCGGCGCACAAGCGCCTGCTCGGCCTGCCGGCGCGCGGTGATGTCCATGAAGGTGACGATCACTTCCGAGACGTTCCCCTTGGCATCGAAGAGGGGAACGGCGTTCACCAGAACCCACACGATGTCCTGTGGCTGCCGCCGCTGGACGCCGACCACGAAGTTCTCCAGCGCCGCGCGGCGGGCCAGGACCTGCGCCACGGGAAACTCCTCCTGCGGCATGGCCGTGCCGTCGTCGCGAAGGAACACCCACGCGGGATCCGCCAGCGGTTTCCCCAGCGCCGACGATTCCGAAAGCCCCAAGAGCTTCCGGGCGGTCTCGTTGGTCTTCGTGATGCTGCCGTCGGCGGCGTGGATCACGATGGCGACCGCGGCGGATTGGATGAGCGACGCCAGCCGCTCCTCGCTTTCCCGCAACGACTCGTTGACCCTGCGCAACTCGACCGTGCGCTCGGCGACGCGCTTCTCCAGGCGGCTCTGCGACGCCCGCGAGCCGCTGTCGTGCTCCTGGATGAGGCCGAGCATCTTGTTGAACGTGTCCGTCAGCAGGCCGGTCTCGTCGTTGCTCAGCCGGGCGGCCCGCAGTGTGAAGTTCCGTTGTTCTGTGACTCCCTGCGCCACGCGGACCAGTTCCAGAATCGGAGCGGAAAAGAACCGCTGCAGCCGGTTGGCGAAGATCAGCGCCACCAGCATGGAGATGCCCATCACGAGAACGCCCATGCCCACATAGTTCTTGAGCCGCGCCCACACGATCCAGGTGTCCGCCTGCAAATAAATGGTTCCCACCATTCTGCCGTCATGCTTGACCGGGCGATACAACGTCAGCCGGTCGCCTGCGAAGCTCTCCCCACTCTTGCTGACCGGCGGCAGCGGCAGCGGCGTCAGATCACGGCGCGTATAACGTGCGAACAACTGGCCGTCTGCCGTGTAGAGGCAGGCATCTTCGATGGTTGGGTTGGCCCCAATGTCGCCAAGCTCCCGCTGCGCCGCCTTCGCATCTCTGTCTTCCAATGCGCCGGCGCAGCTCCTGCCAATAATCTCAGCCAGCGCGGCAGTTTCCTGGGTCTCAAGTTTCCGCAGGTGGAGCAGCCCGGCGAAGAACAGCGCCGAACCCAGCAGCAGAACGGCGATCATGCTGGTCAGCAGCATCGCCAGCATCAGCTTCCACTTGATTGGCAGGTTTTGAAACGCTCGCATCGCGCGTGTTCCTCTTCTCCTTGTCCGCCGGCGCGTCCGTCGCCTTCCGCCGTGGCGGTTGCAGTCTATCCGCCTGGGCGCGCGCAATCAACCGCCAGCCCGATCCGAAGAGCCATATTCATCAGCCATGCAGTCCCGGTTCCTAACGCCCGCGCCGGAGTCCTCTTTGTGAGACCCGGCTTCGGACTCAGTGTAGCCATCGCGCCGGATGGCGACAACAACAGGTTATTGTCCGCTGCCAACCGGAAACCGCTAGCGACCGCGCGTTACTTGGAACGTTTGATACTCCGGCGCCAGCGTGCTGGCGGGAGGCTCATCGTTCTGGGACGGCTGTTTGGTTGGATAGCCGAGCTGCGACGCTGCATTGAGACTGCGCGTGTCCGTTGGCGCGTAGGTTTGCGTGTAAAACATCAAGACACACCAGCGCGTGGCGAAAACCATCGCCAGCGTGAAAACCGCCACCATCATGAACTTGGACCACGTCATCATCATGACGCGCCGATGCTACAATCACCGGCGGCAGCGCGTCTATTAGGGGCAGCCCTGATTTTGCCATCAGGAAACTCCTGATGCCCCGCCAGCCGGTTTCAGCGGGCTTCGCGGCAGAATTTGCCCGGCTCTCGGTCACTCAATTCGCTTGGCAAGGGGCGCGGCTTCACCTACAGTCCGCGCGCCCTATGAGTCAGCAATACAACAAGGTCATCAAACAACGTCGCCGCAAGGCTTATCTCAAGCGCCAAAAAGAGGCGCGTAAACAACGCGCCGTGAAGAAGGCCGGCCCAAAGCCGGCGGCAGAAGCCACCACGCCCGCCGCTTGAAGAAACTCCTGGTGACGGGGGCCAGCGGGCTGCTCGGCTCGCACGTCGCGCGTCTGGCGGCCGGACGATTCGACACGCTTGGCCTCTTCCAAAGCCTCCGGCCGCGGGACATCCCGGTCCGCCTCGAACCGCTCGACCTTGCGAACGCTGTGGTCGTGCGGGCAAAGCTCGACGCCTTCCAGCCCGACCTCATCATCCACTGCGCCGCGCTCGCGGACGCCGACCGCGCCCAGCGCGAGCCGGACCTGGCCCGCCGCGTGAACGTGGACGCCACCGCCGCGCTCGCACAATCCGCCCGCCGCCTCGGCGCGAAGATGCTGTTGGTTTCCACCGACCTGATCTTCGACGGGCGCAAGGCAACCCCCTACGTCGAGGACGACCCGCCATGCCCGCTCAGCTTCTACGGCCAGACGAAGCTCGACGCGGAGCGGGTCGTGCAAGCCGAGGGCGGTGCGTGGTTGATCGCTCGCGCGTCGCTGTTGTATGGGCCGAGTCCGCGCGGCGACCGCGGGCTGGATGAGAGGCTCGGCCTGGCGCTGCGGGAAGGGCGCGCGGTGAAGCTGTTCGTGGACGAGTTCCGCTGCCCGATCGCGGCGTGCGACCTGGCCGCGGCGCTCCTGGAACTGGCGGACTCGCCGCACACCGGCGTGTTTCACCTGGCCGGCTCGGAGCGGTTGAGCCGCCACGAGATCGGGATGCGGATCGCGCGGCGTTTCGGCTGGCCCACGGCGACGATCGAGGCGAAAAGCACGCGCGACGTGCCGATGAACCCGCCGCGTCCCGCCAACCTGGCGCTCGACACCGGCAAAGCGCGGTCGGTGCTGCAAACGAAACTGCGCGGGCTTACGGAGACTTTGGAGTCGCCGTCGGAAAACTCTTGGGGCGGCTGTCCACCGGCTTGTTCATCTCCTCCGGCGTCGGCTTGATGTTCGGCATCGCGAGGGACTTCGGGCTGCGCAAGTGGTCAACCTTTTCCTGCAACTTCCCGTCCACCTTGGTCGGCATGGCCTTGGTGTCGAAGTTCGTAGTGGCGAAGTTTTTATTGGCCACGGTCTTCTCGCCCAGGCTCGACTGGCGCGTTCCGAAGAGCTTCTGCCACCAACTGACCTTCTTCTCCGTCGGCGGCGTGAAGTTCTTCGCCGCGAAACGCTCCTCCATCATCTGGCTGGTCTTGGTGGCAAACTCCTTCGTCTCAAACAGCTTGGTGTCGAATTCCTTGGTCTGGTAGGTCTTGGTCGTGAACGTTTTCGTGTCGAACACCCTGCCCTCGAAACCGGACTTCTTGTAGGGATCGAATTTCTTGGATGGCGTTTGGGCAAACGCCACCGGCGCGACCAGCAGTGCAACCAATACAAACCACTTCACGCCGCGGAGCCTAGACCTCGGATGCCGTGGAATCAACCCTTTCCGCCCTTTCCGCCGGGCGCGGGACGCCGCTGCGTTCAAAATGTCCGCTGGCTGTCGAGCAGGATGGTGACGGGGCCGTCGTTGACCAGTTCCACGTCCATCATCGCCGCAAACCGGCCTTCCGCGACCTTCAGCGGCGTCGCGGCGCGGAGCTTGTCCATGAAGCGGTTGTAGAACTTCTCCGCGTCGGCCGGCGGCATCGCGTCGGAGAAGCTGGGCCGCGTGCCTTTGCGCACGTCGCCGTGAAGCGTGAACTGCGACACGACGAGAACGCCGCCGCCGATGTCGGTGACGGAGCGGTTCATCTTCCCCTCGTCGTCGTGAAAAATGCGGAGCGAGAGAATCTTGCCGATGATGTAATCGCTGTCGCTGTCGGTGTCCTCCTTGCCAATGCCAAGCAACACCAACAGCCCGCGGCCGATCTCGCCGACGGTCTGGCCGTCCACGCGGACCGTCGCGCGATTGACTCGTTGCACCACAATGCGCATGGCCGAAGCCTGTAGCCGAACCGCCCGAAGCTTGCAATCGGAAACGCGCAAAACAGTCCATCGCTGAGATAAAGCCGAAGGCTCTGGACTGCTGTAGAAACTACAGCTTTGCGAGCGATTGGCCACAACGCCATCGGGTGCTTAAAGCTGCGATGCTCGCAGCAGTCCAGGGCCTTCGGCTCCATGCGTCCAGTTTCGGCAACGCGTTCCCGACAGGCGCGGCTTTCAGCGAAGTGAACCTCGACGCAAAAAAGTGTCGAATCAGTCGTCGCCGGCGAAGTATAAGCAACGCTCATGTGGCAACAGAACTACACCGCCGTCGGCGGCAACCTGTGGCTTTCGTCGGCGGTGGCGGCGCTGCCCATCCTTCTCTTGTTCTACCTCATCGGCGTGCGGCGGCTCGCGGCGTGGAAATCCGCGCTCGCGGCGCTGGCGACGGCGTTTGCCATCGCGTGCGTCGCCTTCGGCACGCCGGTGTCCGTGGCCGTCTCGTCGGCGCTCTACGGCGCGGCGTTCGGGTTGTTCCCGATTTGCTGGATTGTGCTGTCGGCGATCTTCCTCTATCGGCTGACGGTGGAGAGCGGACAGTTTGAGGTCATCAAGGACTCCATCGCACACCTCACCGACGACAAGCGGCTGCACGTGCTGCTGATCGCGTTTGCGTTCGGCGCGTTCGTGGAAGGCGCGGCGGGTTTTGGCGCGCCGGTGGCCATCGCGGGCGCGATGCTGGCGGGCGTCGGCGTGCGGGCATTCGACGCGGCGGCGCTCTGCCTGCTCGCCAACACCGCGCCGGTGGCGTTCGGCTCCATCGGCATCCCAATCATCACGCTGGCGGGGCTGACCGGTCTGCCGCTGGACAAGCTGAGCGCGAGCGTCGGCCGCATCTCGCCAATCCTGTCGCTGATCATTCCGCTTTATCTGACGGTGGTGTTCGCGGGCTGGCGCAAGGCGCGCGGCGTGCTGCCGGCCATAGCCGCCGTCAGCGTCGCGTTCGCCGGCACGCAGTTCGTCATCGCCAATTTCCACGGCCCCTACCTGACGGACGTACTCGCCTCACTGGGCGCAATGGGGGCGCTCGTGGCGCTGCTCCAATTCTGGAAACCGACGGACGAGTTTTTCCATGAGGAGGCGTCGCCGGCGCAGCTTCGCTCGCACAGCGCGGGCGCGCTTCTGAAAGCGTGGATGCCGTATCTGCTGCTGGTGGTGTTCGTGTTGCTCTGGGGCCTCGAGCCGGTGCGCGTGCGGCTGGAGCACGTGACATTGCGGCTGGACGTGCCGTTCCTCCACAACCACGTGATGCGGATGCCGCCGGTGGTGAAAGAAGCGACGGCGACGACGGCGGTGTTCAAGTTCGATTGGCTCGCGGCGGCGGGCACGGGCTGCATGTTCGCGGCGATTCTCGGCGGGCTGATGATCGGAATGCGACCGGCGGCGATGGCGCGGGTCTTTGCCGCCACGCTGCGGCAGCTCGCGTTGCCCGTGCTGACCATCGCGTCGGTTCTCGGCTTCGCGTTCCTGATGAACTACTCCGGCATGACCGTGACGCTGGGGCTGGCGTTTGCGGCGACGGGCTGGTTCTTCCCGTTCTTCAGCGCGTTCCTCGGCTGGCTCGGCGTGTTTGTGACCGGCAGCGACACCTCGGCCAACGCGCTCTTCGGCAACCTGCAAGTGGTCACGGCACAAAAGCTCGGCCTGAATCCGCTTCTCACCGCCGCCACCAACTCCGCCGCCGGCGTGATGGGCAAGATGATTTCGCTTCAGAGCATCGCGGTCGCCGTCGCCGCCACCGGCATGCCGCACTCGGACGAGAGCAAGCTCTTCCGCTGGACCCTCAAGCACAGCCTGCTGCTGACGGCCGTCATCGGCCTGATCGCGATGGTGTTTGCTCACCTCACACCGTGGGTGATGCCGAGAGTGCTGCCACCGTAGAACGGATGTCCACATCCGTTCCGCAACGGACTTGGAGTCCGTTCTACACTACCCGAAGCCGACCCTATTCCCCCGCGACGGTCGGATTCGTGACGCGGCCGATGAAGAGGATGCTGCCCGTGTTCCGCTCGCGGATGAGGAAGATAAATGGATGGTCGGCGCGAAATTCGATCGGCGGTGCGGGCAATGAGGTGAGGCCCATCGCAATGCCCGTCGCGGCGGCGGCCTCGGTGCCTTGCTCGTTCACCTCGACGAATGCCTTGTGCACCGCCGCGGAGATGAACAGGTTGCGGCCGCCGTCCATGCCGGAGAAGTCGGCCTTGCCTGAGTCGAACGCGTCGCTCATACCCATCGCCTTCAGCGTGTCGTTCAGACCGAACCGGCAGGTCATCTTGAACTTCGGCAGATAAACCATCACATCGGGCGACCGCATCTCCTGCGTCCATTTCGCGAGGTTCGCCGCGGTCAGATTATTTTCCAGTGCGGCGAGGCCGTCGGCCTTCCTCGGCAGCAGCACGATCATGGACAAGTCGTCGCCAGCATACGGCATCTCCAGCGTCTGCAGGTCGTCGTTCGCGCCGTAGTGGAAGTGCTTCTTCTGGAACATCAGCGGCGCCTGCACCGTCTGGCCCGACGGCAACTGGAACGGCGCGTCCTTCGTCGCTTCCGCCATGAACGGCGAGGTCCAGTTTCCCTTGAAGTAGATCGCGTTGACCAGCACCAGCCGCGTCATGGCGTCGAGCACGCCGCCGGGAATGAGGTCCTTGATTTTCTGGTTCGTCTTGTCCTCGACCCATGTGTTGATGGTCTTGCGCGCCGCCTCGGTCGCGCGGAAATCCAGCGGCGTGACCGACGCGCCGTAGTTCTCCCTGACAAGGCCGAGGAAGCTCTCCAGCAGCGAGTAGTCCTTCTGCGGCCAGAGCGAGTTGGCGACGCTGAGTTTGACCTGCCCCTTCTTCTGCACAAGGTTCAGCCGCGACTCCATCTCGCCAAACGCCGCGTGCCGCTTCGCCGGGTCCGGCTCGAAATGGAGCGCCTTCACCATCTGCGCGTCGGTCTCGCCGCGCGCGCCGGCGCTGGTCATCGCCAACGCCGTCGAGATGCTGTAGGGCGAGAAGAAGACGTTGGCGTCGCCGACAGCATTCTTCAGTTTCGCGTAAAGTTCGCAGGCGAACGCCGCGTTTCCCTCGCGTTGCGTCTGGAGCGCCGCCGGCACAACCCCGCCAAAAGCAGCGCCACCGCCGAGCACCGCCGTCGTCATCGCCACACCCACCATCCATCGAAGTTTCAGATTCGTGTTCATGATTCCAGCCTCCAGTCGGGACACTCCTATCGTCGCCGCTCTCCGTGAAAGTTCAAGGAGATTAACTCAAGCGCGCTTTTTCATGGTATGATTTGCGGTCAAAGGGTTGTTCACGTTTCGTTAGACGGGACGCCCGGGAAAAAGCTTCGCGAATTCTTGAGATGGAGCCGACCGCCGAAACCGAACTGCTGTCCCGCTGCCGCGCAGGCGATGCGCGGGCGTGGAACGAGCTTTTCGACGCCCACTACGCCGCCGCGGCGCGCTTCGTCTTCCAGCTCGGCTCCGACTTTAACCGCGACGACGTGGAGGAAGTCTGCCAGGAGGCTTTCCTCTCCGTCGTCAAGCACCTCGATTCGTTCCAGGGCGAGAGCCGGTTCCAGACGTGGCTTTTCCGCATCGCTGCCAACAAGGCGCGCGACTACCGTGAGCGCCAGCGCGCCGCCAAACGCGGCGGCGGGCAGTTGCCCGTTTCGCTCCAGGCCGAGGACCCAGAGACCGGCCTCGTCCTCGATCCGCCAAGCGCCGCGCCAAGTCCCGACGCCGCGCTCATCGGCGCGCAACAAGCCACGCTCGTCGGCGAGGCGCTCGACCAGCTCGGTGAGCCGTGCCGCGAGGTTATCGAGCTGCGTTACTTCGCTGACCTGAGCTACGATGAGATCGCCGCGTCGTTGAAACTCAACGTCAAGACTGTCAGCTCGCGCCTGAGCAAATGCCTCGACCGACTCGAAGCCGTCATGCGCGAGATGTTCAGCCGGGAGAAAATCGCGCCGCTTGCCGTCTAATGAATATGCCGGAAGAACCGCACAAGAACATCGAGGATGCGCTGAAGGCTTACGCGAAGCAGCGACGCGACGCCGGCGGCGAGCCGCTCGACATGCCGTCGCACACGCGCGCCGTGCTGCAACGCGAGATTGCGCAACGCGCAGCGGAAACGAAGCCCGCGCCGCGGCCGTGGTTCGAGCCGCTCGTGGCGTTGTGGCCGCGACTGGCTATCGGCGCGGCGGCAGTGGCGGCGGCCGCAATCGCGATGCTGGTGCTGACGGACATCGGCAAGAAAGCTCAACCGCCAACGGAACTGGCGCAGGTCGAGTCGCAGTCGCAGTCGGCGGTGTTGCTCGACCGCGGTCTCATGGAGACGAAATCCGCCTGGAAGCTTGAAGAAAAACTTTCCGAGGACCGCAAACTCGCGATGGCCCAAGCCGCGCCCGCCATCAGCGCCGAGCACATCACCTCCCAAGTCGCCGTCTCGGAGTTGAAAGCGTTGGATAAACTCGACGGCGTCAAGGTCGCGACGCGGGCCGCGCCAACGAAAGCGATGCCGGAAGCTCCCGCGCCAGTCGAAGCCAAACTGCAAATTGTGGCCATGACCATCGCGCCGCCTCCTCCCGCTACGCCCATGCCCGTCGCCGCCGCGCCGGCGCCAGCGATGAAGCCGGCTCCCGTGCTTGCCGGTGTTGCGCCAGCAGCCGCGCCTGCCCCGACCGAGCAACCGCCGGCTCCTGCGACGCCAGCCGCCCGGATGCCCGCGCTCGCGCCCGCCGATGCCGCCAAGGCTGAGCGCGCTGACACGACGCGGCTGGTGACCGCCGCCGTGTCCAACATGGCGCCGTTGTCACAGCGGTTGCGTTTCGCGCAGGTGGCCAGCGACAGCGAAGCGGAACCGGCGAAGCAGCCGCGCCAGCAGCAGCCACAACCGGCGCAGGTGCTGGCCTCGTTCCAACTGGAGCAGACCGGCGACCGCGTCGTCATCACGGACGCCGACGGCTCGGTTTACGAAGGCCGGATTCAACTGGCGTCCGCGTCGCAACAACAGGTCGCGCTGGAGCGGCGGGCCTCGCGCGCCCGGCTTGCGCCAACGCGCACCGCGGCGCCGAGACAGGTCATGACCCAGGCGGGAGAGTTTGTGTGGAAAGAAAAAGACTCGACCGCGAGCAGACGACTTGGCTTCGAATCCGGCGCGGCGCAACAGCAGCTTTTCTTCAGCGCCACCGGCACGAACCGCAGTGTCAACCAGCGCGTTGTCGTCAACGGCATGCTGTCGTCGCCTGCGGACGGCACGCTCGCCTACGGCCCCGCCGCAGACAGCGGGCGGTTGACATTCGACACCGCGTTTGGTGCTGCCAGAATCGCGCCCGCGACATCGCCCGCCCCGTCCGCCGTCTCGGACAGCAACGCCGTCCTCGCCAAGGGCGGCCAACTCGTCCTGCCCGCCGGTTCCGCCGGCGGTCCCGTTCCCGCGATGCCGCAAGCCTCCGCGCAGATCGAAGGCACCGTGCGCGTCGGCGACGCCCCCGAAGCCGAACTCAACGCCATCGGCGTCGGGCCGTAGTAGTCATCACGCTCCGCGTGATGCGGCCTTGAAGAAAACCTCACGCGGAGCGTGAGGACCACTTTCGGCTTCTCTACAGTGCGAAATGGATGACGAACGCCGCGGCGATGGCCAGCGAGACCCACGAGATTTCGCGGCGCTTGCCGGTGAAGGTTTTCATGATCACGTAGCCGATGAAGCCGAGTGCGATGCCATCCACGATGCTGAACGCCAGCGGAATGCCGATCAGCGTCAGGAACGCCGGCAACGCCTCCGTTGGTTCGCGCCACGGGATGAAGAGGATGTTCTTGGTCATCAGAAAGCCGACGACGATCAGCGCCGGCGCCGTCACCGGATAGAGCGTCGCTTCGCCAACCGTCACGCCCGCGCCGAC
>Ga0163199_1002316_pt1 | contig 11658 bp, 10 predicted proteins | sample PL_2010_150m_FD_113537 | JGI IMG/M metagenome (GOLD analysis project Ga0163199, IMG submission 113537) | Freshwater microbial communities from Powell Lake, British Columbia, Canada to study Microbial Dark Matter (Phase II) - PL_2010_150m | ecosystem: Environmental > Aquatic > Freshwater > Lake ...
AACATCGAGGAGCGGCTCAACCCCTCGACCCATGAGCCACGCCAGATCAACGCGCGCTTTCTTGAAAAAGCCGGCACGGTGGAGGTTGCCAGCGACGATCTTTACCAGCGCGAGCCGCACGCGATTCTGGAAACCTTTCTGGTCTACCAGAGCAACCCGGGCCTGAAGGGCCTGTCAACCCGCACCCTGCGCGCCCTCTTCAACGCACGCGGATTGATGGATGGCAAGTTTCGCAATGACCCGGTGAACCGCGAAACTTTTCGGAGAATCATGATGCAGCACGACGGCATCACGCACGCCATGCGCCTGATGAACCAGACCTCGGTGCTGGGGCGCTACCTGTGGGTGTTTCGCAAGATCGTTGGTCAGATGCAGCATGACCTGTTTCATGTCTATACGGTTGATCAGCATGTGCTGATGGTGCTGCGCAACGTTCGGCGATTCTTCATCGTCGAGCACGCGCACGAGTACCCGTTCTGCTCGCAGCTGGCCTCGGGTTGGGACAAGCCCTGGGTGCTGTACGTGGCCGCGCTGTTTCACGATATTGCCAAGGGACGGGGTGGCGATCACTCGCAGCTCGGTGCGGTGGAAGCACGGCGTTTTTGCAAGCTGCACGGGATTGCCAAAGAAGACAGCGCGCTGATCGAATTCATGGTGAAAGAACACCTGACCATGAGCCGCGTCGCGCAAAAGTCCGATCTCAGCGACCCCGCCGTGATCCAGGACTTTGCCCGTCGTGTCGGCAATGAGCGCAATCTCACTGCCTTGTATCTGCTGACGGTGGCTGACCTGCGCGGTACCTCGCCCAAGGTCTGGAACGCCTGGAAAGGCAAGCTGCTGGAAGACCTGTACCGCATGACCTTGCGCTCGCTGGGTGGCCGCGCGCCGGATCCGGACGCCGAGGTGGAGTCGCGCAAACGCGAAGCCCTGATTCTGCTGGCCCTGCACGCCCTGCCCTTTGAGGCGCACAAAGCCTTGTGGGCAACGCTGGACGTGGGCTATTTCATGCGCCACGATGCCACCGACATTGCCTGGCACACGCGTCAGCTCTCGCGCCATGTCGGTGCCGGCAAGTCGATTGTGCGAGCCCGTCAGTCCGCTGTGGGGGAAGGCATGCAGGTGGTGGTCTACACGCCCGACCAGACCGATCTGTTTGCCCGCATCTGCGGCTATTTTGACCAGGGTGGTTTCAGCATTCTGGATGCGCGCATCCACACCGCCAACAACGGCTATGCGCTGGACACATTTCAGGTCATCACCTCGGCCTTGCCCGAGCACTACCACGAGCTCACCAGCATGGTGGAAAGCGAACTCAGCCGCGCCATCGCCAAAGCAGGACCGCTGCCACCACCAAGCCGCGGCCGGGTGTCGCGCCGGGTCAAGAGTTTTCCGATTGCACCGCGCGTCACACTGCGCCCGGATGAAAAAGGTCAACGCTGGCTGCTCAATATTTCAGCCAGCGACCGCGTTGGCCTGTTGTACTCCATCGCACGCGTGCTGGCGAGGCACAAGATCAACCTGCAACTGGCCAAGATTGCCACGCTGGGCGAGCGGGTCGACGACACCTTCCTGATCGAGGGCGCCGAACTGCAGCAAAACCGCGCGCAAATTGCGATTGAGACGGAACTGATGGAAGCGTTGGCGCAGAACTGAAGCTGCGTCTTCAATTCAGAAGTCGCTCGTGCTCTGTCAGACGAAAGCGCTGATAGACCGCCAAGGATTGCTTGCCGCTGGTGGCGCAAGGCTGCCCAAGGGTAAATCCTCACTGCCTTGAAATGGATAAGCGGTATCCCCCAAATGGGGGATAGGAAACTGGCGGTACTGGTGCTATGGTTGTCAACATGAAAAGCCTTCGGTAACCGATCATGCACTTCTTGAATATGCTGACACCAGTAGTTGTTGCAACAGCGCTTGCCTTGTTGGTGAACCTGTTGCTGCTCGCCACCCTGCGTTGGCATGGTCATCTGAGCCTGGACAGCAGCACTGGCGTGCAAAGAAATCACAGCGAAACAACGCCTCGCATTGGCGGCGTTGCCGTGCTGACCGGTGTCTTGGCAGGATGGGTATGGACTCCTGAGGTCGGACAGTATTTGCTGGGATGCTTGATCGTCTCAGGTATACCGGCCTTCGGCTTTGGACTGGCTGAAGACCTGACGAAACGGGTGAGCGTACGCGCGCGCCTGCTCGCCACCATGGCCTGTGGTGTCCTGGGCTACTTTCTCACCGGCCATTCAATTACTGCGGTCAGCCTTCCCGGAATCGACTGGCTGCTGGGTTTCCCCCTGCTGTCAGTTGCGTTTACTGCCTTTGCCGTTGCCGGAGTAGCCAATGCCGTCAACATCATCGACGGGATGAATGGGCTGGCCAGCGGCACGGTCCTGATCAATCTGGGTATTTTTGCCCTGATCAGTCAAACGCTGGGTGATGCAGCGCTGGTGCAGACGTGCCTGGTTCTGGGTGCGGGCGTGTTCGGCTTTATGTTGATCAATTGGCCTTTCGGCAAGATCTTTCTGGGTGATGCAGGTGCCTATTTTCTCGGCTTTAGCGTTGCCTGGCTGGCTGTGTTGATGCTGGCGCGTCACCCTGTGGTGTCGGCTTGGGCACCCCTCTTGATCTGCGGCTTTCCCATTCTGGAAGTCTTGTTCAGCATCCACCGACGCTGGCGGCGTCAGCAAGACATCGGTGCTCCCGACAGATTGCACCTGCACAGCCTGGTCAATCGTCGCCTGGTTCGGCGCCTGCTTCCCAAGGGAAGCCGTCTGGTGCGTAACTCGGTCACAGGAGCCCTCATGTGGGGAGCCGGGCTCTTGCCGGCCAGTATTGCGCTCCACTTCTATACCGACACATCGGCCCTGGTGCTCGGTTTGGCACTTTGTGCATTCATGTATTCAGCGGTCTACGCACGCCTGACGCAGTTTCACTGGTGCTTTTGGTCGGTATCGCAACCATCAAACGCAAGAGCTTGAATGATGAAGGGCGTATCAAACATTCCCCGCGGTAGTATTGGCTGCCACCATCGTCTGTGCTTGCACCAGCTTTCCAACATTAGCAGCATAAACGGCACAATGGGTTGGTAGCCAAGCGGGGGTGGCTTACTATCCTCACTGCCTGCATAAAGGACAAGCCATGATCGAGCTCTACTACTGGCCCACGCCCAACGGCTGGAAAATCTCCATCATGCTGGAGGAATGCGGCCTGCCCTACCGGACGCTGCCGGTCAACATCGGCAAGGGCGAGCAGTTTGCGCCGGCCTTTCTGGCCATCAGCCCGAACAACCGGATGCCGGCCATGGTTGACCATCAACCCTCAGACGCTGGCGCGCCGATTTCTGTCTTCGAGAGTGGCGCCATTCTGATCTATCTGGCAGAAAAGTCAGGACGCTTCATGCCGCGTGACGTCCGGGGTCGCAACCAGGTCCTGCAGTGGCTGATGTGGCAGATGGGAGGATTGGGGCCGATGGCCGGACAGAACGGTCACTTTCTGCTCTATGCGCCAGAAAAGGTGCCCTACGCGATTGACCGCTATGGCAAGGAGGTCAACCGGCTCTACGGTGTACTCAATACCCAACTCGGTGCAACCGGCGCTTTTGTCGCGGGCGACGAGTATTCGATTGCCGACATGGCGATCTTTCCCTGGATACGAACCCACACAGCGCAGCAGGTGGCGCTGGCTGACTTTCCTCACGTGGAGCGTTGGTACGACACACTGATGGAGCGCCCGGCGGTACGGCGCGGGATTGAACTGCTCAAGGAACTGCGTGCGGCCAGTCTGAGCGAGGAAGCACGCAAGGCGCTGTTTGGCCAGACCGCGCAAAGCGTGCGCTCGGGCGATCACAAACTGGTTTGAGAACACACGGCCATGATTGAATTCTTCTTTGACTGCTCCAGCCCCTGGACCTACCTGGCGTTTCACAATATTCAGCCATTGGCTGACGAATTGAAGGAGCCGATTCAGTGGCGACCGGTGCTGGTGGGTGGCATCTTTAACGCGGTCAACCCCAGCGTGTACGCGCAGCGCGACAAGCCGGTGCCGGCGAAAGCAGCCTATATGCTCAAGGACATGCAGGACTGGGCACGTGAGGCGGGACTGAAGATCGTGATGCCGCCCAAGGTGTTCCCGGTCAACAGCGTGAAGGCCATGCGCGGCTGCCTCTGGCTGGAGCCTCAGGGCAAGCTGCTGGCTTTCGCCAGCGCCGTCTTTGAGGCTTACTGGTCGCGCGAAGAAGACATTTCGCAGGATGCGGTGCTGCTCAAAATTTGCCAGACCCTTGGTGTTGATGGCGCGGAATTTCTGGCAGGCATTGCGCAGCCTGCCATCAAGGAACAGCTCAAATCGAACACCGAAGAAGTGATCAGGCGAGGTGGCTTTGGTTCGCCGACGATGTTTCTGGGGGACGACATGTACTTCGGCAACGATCGGCTCGCTCTGCTCAAGACAGCGATTCTGCGCCAACGCAAGGCGGGAAAACCAGCATGAAAAACCCATTTCGACAGAAGGGCTTACCTCTATACTTTGATTGAACAAATGAGGTAACAAGGATGCAGGAGACGCAGGAGCGCGGCCCGTATGGGCGAGTACTGTTTGCGACGGCAACATGGTTTGCCTACGTTGGTGGCGTGGTCTTCATCGGTCTGGTGATCATGTCGGTTGTTTCTATCGTCGGGCGCAAGTTGTTCAACGCGCCGGTGCCGGGCGATGTGGAGGTGCTACAGCTGTCGGCCGCCTTTGCTTCCGCCACATTTTTCGCCTATTGCCATTTGATGCATGGCGACGTCAAGGTTGATTTCTTTACCGCCAACATGAACAGCCAGCGCCGTGTCCTGCTCGACAGCGCAGGCTCGCTGCTGATCGCCCTGCTCGGTGCACTGCTGGCCTGGCGCACGGGCGTCGGCGCGCTGAGTCTGAAGGAGGCTGGCGAGTCGTCCGCCATTCTGGAGATCCCGGTGTGGCTGGCCCAGGCTCTGATGGTGCCGAGCTTTGTTCTGATGGCATTGGCTGGCTTCTACATGTGTGTGCAACCCTGGACGCGAGGCAAGTCCAGGTCATGAGCGGCACCCACATCGGTTTCATCATCTTCGGCGCACTGCTGACCCTGCTGGTGCTGCGCGTGCCGATCGGCGTTGCCATGTTCATGGCCGGTGGTGGCGGTTATGTGTACCTCACTGGCGGTGACACCAACACCCTGCTGAACTCGCTGAAGAATCTGGCTTATGCGCGCCTGTCGAATTACGATCTGGTCGTCATTCCGCTGTTTCTGTTGATGGGGCAATTTGCCACGCACGGTGGGCTGAGCCGCTCCCTGTTCCGCTTTGTCAGCGCCTTCATCGGGCACCGCAAGGGCGGCATTGCGATGGCGGCCATCGGTGCCTGCGCCGGCTTTGGCGCCATCTGCGGCTCCTCACTGGCAACCGCCGCCACCATGGGGCAGGTCGCGCTGCCAGAGCTCAAGCGCTATGGCTATTCGGGCGCGCTGGCCACCGGTGCACTGGCTGCGGGCGGCACGCTGGGCATCATGATTCCGCCGTCGGTGCCGCTGGTGATCTACGCCATCCTGACGCAGGAGTCGATTGGCAAACTGTTCATGGCTGCGGTAGTGCCGGGCATCATCGCCATGCTCGGCTACATGGCCGTGGTGCAGATTGTGGTCACGCTGAATCCGGCCGCCGGGCCCGCCGGCCCCCGTGTGCCCTGGGCGCAGCGCCTGCGCTGCCTGTTTGAAGTGCTGCCAGTGCTGCTGGTGTTCGTGGTAGTGATCGTTGGCATCTACGGTGGCTGGGCGAACCCGACCGAAGCAGCATCCATCGGCGCTGCGTCCTGCGGTATTCTGGCGCTGCTGTCGGGCAACATGCGGCTGGAAGAAATTCGCAAGAGCCTGCTGGGCACGGCCATTGCCACTGCCATGATCTTTCTGGTGCTGCTGGGCGCCGACATGATGAACTCGGCGCTCGCCATCTCCCAGATGCCGGTGGAACTGGCCGACTGGGTGAAGAACAGCGGCATGTCGCCGCTGCTGGTGATGGGCATGATTCTGTTGATCTACATCCTGCTGGGCTGCGTCATGGACTCGCTGGCCATGATTCTGCTGACGATCCCGATCTTTTACCCGATGATCATGGGGCTCGATTTTTTTGGCCTGACGCAGGTCGACAAGTCGATCTGGTTTGGCATCCTGGCGCTGATGGTGGTGGAGATTGGTCTGGTGCATCCGCCCGTCGGCATGAACGTCTACGTCATCAACCGACTGGCGGTCGATGTGCCGCTGATGGAAACCTTCAAAGGCGTCATTCCCTTCCTGATTTCAGACTTCATGCGCATCGCACTGCTGGTATTCTTTCCGGTCATATCGCTCTACCTGGTGCGCACTTTTAGCGCCTGAGCAAGTTTTCGCTGGTTCATTAACTACAAAGAGGAGATTCGACATGCAGATTCGCAAGACACTCAGCCCCCTGCTGGCAGCCTCTGTGCTGGCGCTGGGCACCGGTTGCGCCTGGGCACAGGACGTGACACTCAAGGTGCATCACTTTCTGGCGCCCAATGCAACTTCGCAGAAATTGTTGCTTGGTCCCTGGTGTGACAAGGTTGGCAAGGAATCCAACAACCGGATCAAGTGCCAGATTTATCCGGCCATGCAGTTGGGTGGCACGCCGCCCCAACTGTTCGATCAGGCAAAAGACGGCGTTGCCGACATCATCTGGACCGTGCCAACCTACCAGGCCGGGCGCTTTGCCAAATCCGAAGTGTTCGAGCTGCCCTTCATGATCAAGAGCGCTGAAGGCGGCAGTCGCGCTTTCTGGGAGTATGTGCAGAAGTATTCACTCGACGAGTTCAAGGGCACCAAGATTCTGATGGCCCATGTACATGACGGTGCCGAACTGCACTTTGCCAACAAGTCGGTGAAGACGCTGGAAGACGTCAAGGGCCTGAAGGTTCGCGCACCCACGCGCATCGGCACCCGCATGCTGGCGGCGCTCGGCGCGACGCCGATCCAGATGCCGGCACCCCAGGTGCAGGAAGCAATTTCCAAGGGCGTGGTGGACGGCGCCTCCCTGCCGTGGGAAGTGGTGCCAGGCATCAAGGTGCATGAAGTCACCAAGTTCCACACCGAGACCGGAGCGGGGCAGCGCAAGATGTCCAACACCATCTTCGTGGTTGCCATGAACGAAGCCAAGTACAACAGCCTGCCGGCAGACCTGAAGAAGGTAATTGATGCGAACAGCGGCGCAGAAGCGTCCACCTGGGCCGGCAAGGTCTGGGACAGCACCATTGCACCTGGGCGCAAATCGGCAACTGATCGCGGCAACACGGTGAACGTACTCACAGCGGATGAATACCAGCGCTGGGAGAAGGCCACCGAGGGCGTGGCACAGGATTGGCTGAAGGACGTTAGCGCCAAAGGTGCTGACGGCAAGCAGTTACTGGACGCCGCCAAAGCGCTGCTGAATCAGTACGACAAGTAAGGGAATGGAAATTGCAAAAGTACTCGTTGTTCCCCTGGGTGTCATTGCGGGCTTGACCCGCAATCCATGGCTCCGAATGCATGGATGCCGGGTCGAGCCCGGCATGACAACGGTAGATGAGCAGTTTTCATCTCTCTAATCCGCGCCCCGGTTCAGGACGCTGCACAGCGTCTATACCCAGCACGCAGCAGTCCTGCGCCGCATGGCCAGCGGCAATCAGCTGATCCATGCGCTCGGCAATCCCGGGCAAGACGGCCAGCGGGCGCTCGCCTGCGGTCTCCAGCATCAGCCGCACGTCCTTGCGCGCCATCGCCAACTCGAAGGTCGGAACGAAATTACCTATGGCCATATTGGCACCGCGAACGTTGACGCTGGTATTGAGGTCAATCAAACGGAACAGCTTGATCGCATCCTCGGGCGCGACCTGACTGGCTTGTGCCATCGTCAGCACGTCGGCCAGCACCGCGGCCACACCAATGATCATGGCGTTGCCAAACAGCTTGTTAACCGCTGCCAGATCAGAGCGCTCACCCAGGTACTCGATGCGGCTTGTCATTTTCGAGAGTTCGGCTTTGACGCTCTCAAAAATATCTTTCGACCCTGCCACCATCATTGACCCCTGCGCATTGAGCGCCGCCGCCGGTCCCATGAAGACCGGGCAATGCAGGTACTGCAGCCCCTGGGCTGCCAGCCGCTGCGCACGCGCCGCGGTCAAAGCGGGCAACGTCGTGGTGTGGTCAATGATGACGGCCTGCGCCGACAACGCGCCGCCGGCTGCAGCCAGCACCTGGTCAACCACCGCGTCATCTTTCAGGATCAGGTGAATGCGTGAAGCGCCGCGAACTGCGTCAGCCGGGCTGGTGGCCGGCAGCACGCCGAACGGTGCCAGCGCAGCGACTTTGGCGGCAGAGCGGTTCCAGGCAGTGACGGTATCACCGCGCTGGGCAGCCGCCTGGGCAAAGGCAGCGCCAAGAAGGCCGGTGCCAAGAAAAGCGATGTTTGACATGAATAATTTCTTTCGTGGCCCTGGGTCGGACGGATAACAGCCAATCATCTTCCACAATCGGCATCGGAGCATTTATTGTAGGAGGCGCCATGACCCAGATTTTTCGAATCGCCCTGCTCGGCCTGGCGCTGGCACTGCCCTTGTTAGCTAGCGGAGTCGAACCGGAGGCCGACCGCTGGAACCTCAAGGACTTGTACCCGAGCCAGCCGGGATGGGACAAGGACGCCGGCACACTGGAGCAAGAACTGAAGGACTTGTCCGGCTGCGCCGGCCGTCTGGCGCAATCGCCAGCGCGCTTCAAACGCTGTCTGGACCTGAATTCCGAGGTGCTCAAGCGCTTCTACCGCCTGTATGGCTATGCGTCACAGTCCCGGGATGAGGACACCAGCCTGCCCAGTGGACAGAACTTGAAGCAGCGTGCTGATGTTCTAGGTACGCGCCTGGAAGAAGCGACTTCATTTCTGAGGCCAGAGATCCTGGGACTAGGTCGCAGCAAGGTCAATGCCCTGCTCAAGGCAAACAAGTCTGCAGCCATTTACGCGCACTGGCTTGACGACATCCTGCGCAGCGCGTCACACACACTGGACCGCCGGGGCGAGGAACTGATTGCCAGTTTCGGCGCGGCCACGAGCGCTGCGGAGGCGGTGTATTCGACACTGGCGGACGCAGAAATGCCCTGGCCCAAAGTCCGACTGTCGGATGGCACCGAGGTCGTGGTGGATCAGACCGCCTACGAAAAATACCGCGCACTTGGCAACCGGTCAGATCGCAAAATCGTATTCGATGCCTTCTGGAGCAAGTGGCGGGAATTTGAGCGCACCTTTGGTGTCACGCTTTACGAGCAACTCAAGAAAGACGCGGCCCTGGCCAAAATCAGGCGCTACCCGGATTCCCTGGCACAGGCGCTGGATGCCAACAGATTGCCTCAGGCGGTTTACGACACGCTGCTGACGCAAGCGGAGCTCCACCTGCCCACCCTGCACCGATACTTCAAGCTGCGCGCCCGAATGCTGGGCTTGAGCGAGATGCGTTATTACGACATCTATCCGCCGATGGTGTCCAGCAATTTGAAGTACCCGATAGGCCTGAGTACCGAGTTGATGCTGGCCTCGGTCAAGCCGCTCGGCACGGACTACGTGCGCGCCATGGCGCAAGGCACGAAAAGCGGCTGGATGGACGTTTACCCGCGCCCGCGCAAGCGCTCTGGCGCTTACATGAACGGTTCCGCCTATGACGTGCATCCCTACCTGCTGCTCAACCACAACGACGACTACGAATCACTCACGACGCTGGCACACGAATGGGGCCACGCGATGCACTCCTATCTGTCGATCAGGAGTCAGCCCTTCATCAATGCAGAGTACCCCACGTTCACTGCAGAAATCGCATCGACCACTAACGAGTTGCTGTTGCTCGACCACATGTTGAAGATTGCGCAAGACGACAGCGAGCGAATGATTTACCTGGACTCGGCGTTGGAAAATTTGCGCGGCACCTTCTTCAGGCAAGCCATGTTTGCCGCCTTCGAGCGCGATATTCACGCCCGGGTCGACAAGGGTGAATCCCTGACCGGCGAAGCGCTGACCAAGATCTATGGGGACATTCTCAAACGCTATCACGGAGACACACAGGGCGTCGTCAAGATCGACGAGCTCTACACCATCGAGTGGGCCTTCATCCCGCATTTCTATAACCGCTTCTACGTCTTTCAGTACGCCACATCGATCACGGCAGGTGCCATGTTCGCCAGTGAAATCCTGAATGAAAAGCCGCTTGCGCGGGAACGTTATCTGAACATCCTGCGTGCTGGTGGTTCGCGCTATCCCTATGAACTGGTCAAGGCAGCCGGTGTGGATCTGGCTACGGCTGCGCCCTATCAGGCTATCGTGGCGCGCATGAACAGCATCATGGACCAGATCGAGGTCATCCAAGCCAAGGGCAAATAGCCGGGTGCAAAAAGGCCTCCGGGTATCGCTACCGGGAGGCCTTTGAACTGTTTCCTGGTCGGTGTGAAAGGATTCGAACCTTCGACCCCTTGCACCCCATGCAAGTGCGCTACCAGGCTGCGCCACACACCGATGACGCGATTATAGAGGCTAGACGTCGGGCAACTCAGTGCGCCAGCGACAGCAGACTGCGAATCTCGAACAGTTCGCGCCGCAGGTCTAACAATCGGTCTGAAAAACTGCCGCTCACCTTGCCAGAAGCGTCGTCGTCAGAATGATCAGACTCAAATTCTGTGGTTTCAATGACCTCCACGCCATCAAGCAACACTTCGCCGTTGCGCTTCTTATCGCGCTCAAGCTGCAGAATTTCCTGCATTTTGTTGCGCGCACCGCTGATCGTGAAGCCCTGGTCGTACAGCAGATCGCGAATGCGCCGGATCATCAACACCTCATGGTGCTGATAGTAGCGACGATTGCCACGCCGCTTCATGGGCCGCAGCTGCGTGAATTCCTGCTCCCAATAACGTAGCACATGCGGCTTGACACCGCACAGATCACCGACCTCACCGATCGTGAAATAGCGCTTTGCAGGAATGGGGGGGAGAGCTTTCTCCATTTAAATCAATATGCTAGGAGAGAAAGCTTTGAGATTACTCTAGGTCGACCCGGAATGTAAAGTGGGAGTTGTACCCTGCACACGAAATAAAAAAATATAGTTGCCAGCGATCAGGCTTTGCGCGTGAGGTCCTGAATCTGTTCCTTCAGTTTGTGGCTGGCGTGGAAGGTCACCACGCGGCGCGCCTCGATGGGAATGGCTTCGCCGGTTCGCGGATTTCGCCCCGGCCGCGGGGCCTTGGTGCGGATCTGAAAATTGCCAAAACCTGAAATCTTCACATCATTGCCATCCACCAGACTTGCGGATATCAAATCGAAAAACGCGTCAATCATGTCCTTGGACTCGCGCTTGTTCAGCCCGATCTGTTCAAAAAGGAGTTCCGCCAATTGCGCTTTTGTCAGCGCCGGGGTCTCCAGGGAGTCGACCGAAATTTCCATGCATGCCTCAATTCGTGTTGGACCAGATGGTAATCGTTCAGGCGCGCTGACGCGCACCGAGTCGATCTTTCAGGGCAGTCAGCACAGCTTGCACGGCCACTTCGATCTGCTCGTCGGTCAGGGTGGCGTCTTCGCTGTTGAGCGTCAGGCGCACCGCCATGCTCTTCTCGGCAACAGTTCCCGCTGCAGCCGCTGC